>VFSW01002802.1_pt1 | contig 26273 bp, 21 predicted proteins | sample 5358111 | NCBI WGS metagenome assembly VFSW01 (sample SAMN11554181, study PRJNA540505) | mine drainage metagenome | isolation source: sediment from site ElyBrook_90M | place: USA: Ely Copper Mine, Vershire, VT | collected 2017 | reverse complement strand
AAACTGTTCACTTTTCGAGCGTTGGAAGTGTCCAGTTTTCGAGCGTCGTCCACAATTTTGGCCCAATCACGGGGTTGTTGCTCGTTTGCGAACTTGCGCTTGACCGCGGGCAAACGATGTCAATGGAGTTGGGGGCTCGTGGAGTGCCCGATTAACTCATAGACGCTTTCATCGTGAGCAGCAAAGATGGTTTGATCAGAAGCTATGTACACGCGCACAGATTGTCTGATGTCATTCCAATCTGGATATGTGGGTTCAAATCGCGTCCGGGACTTAAACCCACACTCAACACTGCGCCCCACTGAGGTCGAGAGTTTGTCGAAAGAGAACGGAGTTCGCGGCGTCAGGCCGCCACCATGTAAACCGAGCGCCCATCATCCCAGTAACTATCGAAGACATGTTGGTAGACGACATCGCACTTCTGTGCATAGATCGGCCGCGTGAAAACTTCTGGGAGACGGTCAAGGATCTCTTCGACGGCCACGCGCACCGACGCTCGGGTGGCCTGTTCCTTGCGCCAGTCCAAGACGATCTTGTCGCGCTTCAACACTTCAAGCAGCTCTGCGGCCACACGCTTCACCTGTGCGGTTTCGTTATCGGAGAGCTCCGGGGCCGGCCTCGTCAGAATGTCAAAGATGGCCAGTTGCTCCTCACTTAGTCCCTCAGCGAGCGAGCGAGCCTCTTCCTGGGTCAGGGCGTTGCTGAAGTCGAGTAACTGCTGGAAGAAGGTTTCGACGTTCATGCTCCCGGCGTTGTAGTCCTCCACCAGTTTCTCGAATCGTTCCACCAGGTCGACGCGAGCAGGGTTAAGTCGAACGAGGGCGGCAACCTTGGCTGAGAGTAGTGAACGAAGGCGCTGGGCCGCAGTTCGGGGGCGCCCTTGATTGAAAGCTTCTTCGAGACCCTTCCAATTCACTGCGCCCAGATCGAAGAGAGCTTCGGCCTCGCTATCTGGGATCAAGTACTCGTGAGCTGCGACGGACTCGTCGAGGAGTTGTTCGATTCGTCCCATGACCCCCGAGATGTGTGGCGGCTCGATGTTGGCCGAGATGCCGTCGGCCAGGAACTTGGCCACGGCTCGTACACGACTGAACTCGTTCGCGCGGACGTCGGGCAGGATCGCCTTGTAGAGGCGATCGACCAGTGCGGCACGCGAGGTAAACGCGATTCGCTCGTCATCGTCCACCATCAGCATCTCGACGGCCTCTTTGCCAGCGGCCACCAGCGCGAAGCCGCTCAGGCGGCCCAGAACGTCAAGGTTGACATCACGCGCCAAGCAGAATGCACGGAGGTCGTCGATGGCTTCTCGGGCCGCCTCCACCAACTGTCCCTTTTCCTCGACGGGCATCTCACCCGCTGCGCTACCCACCGCGTAAATGGCCAGAGCCGCCTGCAGGTTGCGAAAGACGTCAACGTAGGCGACGACCAGTCCGTTGTTCTTCTCCGGGAAGACGCGGTTGGCTCGGGTGATGGTCTGCATCAGGGTGTGGTTCCGCAGTGGCTTGTCGAGATACACGGTCGAGAGCGAGGGAACGTCGAAGCCCGTCGTCCACATCGAGCAGACGAAGGCCAAGCGAAAGGGATCCGCGGCGTTCTTGAACTTGTCCTCAAGCTTCTCCTCGACCATTCGCCGCCGGTGCGTCGAGATGTCCAGACCACGCTCGGCCATCTCCGCAATCTCGTTCTGCGACTGGGAGATGACGACAGCCATGTCTGTTTCGCGCATGAAGGCGATCTCGCGTTGTACGAGGTCCACCTGCTCTTCGGTGAGGCCTCCTTTGCGGAGGGACTCTTCATTCCTTTCGAGTCGCTCGCGCCAGAATCGTTGGACCTTGTCGAAGGTGCGCACGGTGGTGACCTTGTCGATAGAGACGACCATTGCCTTGCCGGCAAAGCCTCGGCCCAGAAAATGATCCACGATGTCTCGGGCCACGGCCTCGAGCCGATCGTCCCGGGTGATGAGCTCGTACTGCTGGCCGAGCGCCCGACCGAGTTGACGTTCCTGGTCCTCGTCAAGGTCAGCCTCTTCGACGATGGCCATCAGATCGTCGCCGAAGGTCGGGTTCTCGATCTCGAGTTGTGGGATCCGGTTCTCGTAGTAGAGAGGGACCGTTGCGTGGTCGGCGGCCGAGGCGGCGAAGTTGTAGACCGAGACGTAGTCGCCGAAGACCTCACGGGTCCGCTCCTCTCCGGCGATCAGCGGTGTCCCGGTGAACCCCAGGAAGCCGGCGTTCGGAAGAGCGTTGCGCATGTTGAGTGCCAGCGTGTCGTACTGGGTGCGGTGGGCCTCGTCGGTAATCACGATGACGTCGTTACGTTCCGAGATCACCGGGTGCACCTCACCCTTCTCGGTGCGGAACTTCTGGATCAGGGTGAAAACGTAGCGGTGATCCTCAGTGAGGAGTTGGCGCAAGTGGGCCGAGCCGGTTGCGCGCATGTGCTTCTCGGTGATCACCCCGGCGTAGGTGAACTCCTTGTAGGCCTGTTCGTCGAGATCGTCACGGTCGGTGACGATGACAAAGGACCAGTTCCCGAGCATCTTGCGCAACACCTTCTGGGAGAAGAAGAGCATCGACATCGTCTTGCCCGAACCCTGGGTGTGCCAGAAGACCCCGAGCTTGCCGCGCTCTTCCGGCGGTGCTTGGTGCAACTCTGTCAAACGGGCGAGCGCGCTGTTGACACCCAAGTACTGATGGTTGCGGGCCAGCAGTTTGATGAACTTGCTGGGGAGGTCCTGGAACGCCACGAAGTTCTCAAGGATGTCGAGGAGGCGTTCCTTCGTGCACATTCCCCGGATGACCGTTTCCAACGAGACGACGCCCTGTTCGCCCTCGGAGTTGATCTTCTTCCATTCCGAAAAGAACTCCCAGTCTGAGGTGATGGTTCCGACCTTGCTCTCAGCGCCGTTCGACAGCAGGATGAACCCGTTGGCGGCGAACAGGTGCGGGACGGTGTCTCGGTAGTCGCTGAGGTTTTCGTCATAGGCGTTCTTCAGGTTCTTGTGCGACGCCTTGAGTTCGATGAACACGAGCGGAATTCCGTTGACGAAGCCAACGAGGTCGGCTCGCCGGTGATAGAGATCAGAGTGAATCCAGAGCTGGGAGACGAGCAGGAAGTCGTTGTTCTCGGGATTCTCCCAGTCGATAATCGAAAGCTTCTCCGGCAGGGCCGAGCCATCCGGCTGACGAACCGATACCTCGACGCGGTCGCGCAGGAGCGTGTGAATCTCTTGGTTGGCCCGGGCGTAGTGCATGGCCGCGCGGGACTTCGTGACCTCGATGATGGCTAACTCGACAGCCTCTGCTGGAGCCTCCGAATTCAACCGCTCGATCGAGGCGCGTAGTCGTCGGTTGAGAAAGACCTCTGCCCGGTTGTCGCGCCCGAGCAGACCTTCGGGGCCCATGGTCTCTTGCATGGCGTTGATGTGCTCCCAGCCGAGTTCTTCGAAGAGGGCGATGGCCGGCTGCTCAACGAGTTGGTCCTCGGTGTAGCGGCCGGGGGCTGGCGGGTTCATGCTGCGGTCTCGGCCAGAGCAATATCGAGATCGGTAACGTCAATCTCGCCAGAGATGAGCCGCGGAGTAAGAAGATCTCTTGCTGAACGAAGGATCTCCGACTTCCTGGCAAGCAACGAAGCCAGCCGGAAATGAGGCTCAACATTCTCAGCAAACGTCCGCAAAATGTCCTTAGGGGGCAGAAGCACTGGAGCATTTTCGAAAATTGAGGACGTAACTGCTGGGTATGCCGACCCTGTTGCCCGACCGTTGAGGTACTCCACAAAGGCATCAGTTGTCGATAGTGCATAGATGTAAGCGAAGGAGGCATGCCGCGGTGACAGAACTGCAAATCCAGTTGATGCAATACAGTTGCCCTTAGGCTCGAGCACAAGCGCATAAGCACATAGATTCGGCCTAACCGTCGACCACAGAATGTCGCCATCCGATACCCGCCTACGCGCCCGTCCGGGTGCCTCGCTCAACATCATTCTTTTCGTTGCCTTGACCGTTCCCCGCTCCACGGACGAGATGTCTATGTAATCGATCGATTCGTCAGTACCACTTCCTCGAATCGTGTTCACGTTTACATCCACAAGGTCTTTGAGCAATCCGATGTCCCACCCGACAGGAATCAATCCAAGCTGTGAATCCGCCAGCGGTACGGCCTCGTGGCCCGGGTACCGGAAGTCGACAAACCATTCGCGATAGATGCGCTGAGCCATCTCCTCGAGCAACTTGATTCGGCGGGTGTTGTTCTCGATGAGGTCGTCGTAGGCGGAGAGGATGGCGGCAATTTTTCGTTGAATTCCAAGAGGTGGAGTTGGAACGAGAAGTTCGGTCAACTCACTTGCTCTGATTCCGGACGCAGCAACCTGCATCACGATTGATTGCATTAATTCCCGTCCCTGCCTGGACTTAAAGAAATAGAAGTAATAAAGAGGATCAGCACGCGTCTGATCTAGGCGAACACGAATTAGATGTGATTCAAAAGTGGTGACTTCTGGATACCCCAGAAAAAGCGAGCACTTCCCGGTTCCCTCGAGGACGAGTGACTGTCGCGCAAATAGTAAATCGTAAGGCTCCAAGTGATTACGCTCAATCTCGGATGGAGTCATCGGAACGCGTTCCATCGGTTGGTCAGTGAGGAACTCGTAACGAAATAATTCTCCCATGTTGACCATTCGGTACCCATCACCCCGAACCCGTTTCGGCCTGTTTAAGCCGTTACGGGATGGCTCCGCGTAAAGATCACCAAATCGAGTTAGTAGAAATGTCAACCTAACAACTCCGCGACGTTTGCGGCGATCCGCTCTTGAAGTTCGGTTGCCTCAAGGTTTAACTTCTCTAGCTCCTCGTCTAGTTCTTCCAGTCGAACACGAAAGTCGATGCCGTCATCTTCAGTCTCGGCCACACCAACGTACCGGCCGGGGTTGAGGCTCCAACCCTGCTTCTCAATCTGCTCAAGCGTCGCGACTGCGCACAGCCCAGGAATATTGGCGTAGATGCCGTCGGGGAACGAAGTTGCGACCGTCTCGGCAGAACCTTGCTCGGTCTCGATTGCTTCGCCTCGGTAGAGCCGAGCGATGTTGGCCAGGAATTCGATCTGCTCGGGCGTCCAGTCCCGGTGCGCCCGGTCAATCTGGTGGAAGACCTTTCGGGCGTCGATAAATAACACCGTGTCTTCGCGCGCAGTACCTCGCTTGGCCTTGTCGAAGAACCACAACGTCACGGGCAGCGTCACGGTGTAGAAGAAGTTCGGCCCGACCGCCGCGATGACGTCGACCGCCTTCTCGGCGAGCAGCTTCTTTCGGATCTCCATCTCGGAGCCACCGGCGTCAGCGGCCGAGTTCGCCATGACGAAGCCCGCCCGGCCGGTCGCGTTGAGCGCCGAGTAAAAGGCCTGAATCCAGATGTAGTTGCCGTTGTCGGGCTTCGGGAGTCCAAAGGGGAAGCGCCTGTCGCCTTCGAGTTTGGCCTTGTCGATCTTGTTGACATTGAAAGGCGGATTCGCCATGACGTAGTCGAACTGGCCAACCGACTCGAAGGGATCTTCGTAGTAGGTATTGGACTGCTTGATCTGGCCTTCAAGGCCGTGCACGGCCAGGTTCATCTTGCAGAGCCGCACCGTCTCGTCGACGCGTTCCTGGCCGTGGATCGAGAGTCTTCCCGCCTTGCCGTTACGGTGCTCGTCAACAAACCGGGCGCTCTGGACGAACATGCCGCCCGAGCCGCACGCGGGGTCGAGGATCTTCCCGTTGAAGGGTTCCATGATTTCGACGATGAGTTGGACGATCGGTGTGGGCGTGAAGTACTCGCCGCCCTTGGAGCCCTCGGCTACGGCGAACTTGCCGAGGAAGTACTCGTAGACCTTCCCGAAGGCGTCGCCGGTGATCTGGCCGAGGATGGAGTTGACCGAGCGCAGCAGGCTCACCAGTGTGTCGTTGGTGAGCGACTGGTACGTGCGTGGCAGGACGCCCACGAGAGCGGGGTTCTCCCTCTCGATCGCCGCCATGGCGTCATTGATGGCCTTGCCGAGGTTGGCGCCCTCCTCCAACTTCAAGAGATTGGCGAACCTGGCTTCGTCGGGCAGGTACAGGACGCTCTGAGCCTGGTAGTCGGCTTTACCAATTCCTTTTCGGCCAGTGCTACTGCCGGCCAGCCGTGCCTCAACCTGGGTGAAGCGGTTGTCGGCGTACTTCAAGAAGATCAGGCCCATGACCGGCGTAGAGTACTCGCCGGCCTTTAGATCAGAATTCGCGCGAAGTTGATCGGCAGTCTCCCAGAGACGACCGGCGATGTCGTAGATATCGGTGGCGGCGGTGCTGGATTCGGCGCTCATTCAGCGATTCTTACACTTTAAGGCTGACGTCGAGACGGTAGCCGCTGCGCCCAGTCCAAAACCTTCTGGAATTCCAGGTCGATTCACCTTGACCAGATAATGGTCAGCACCCAGCTCACTCACGCACCATCACTAGGGCATAATCGAACGATGACATCGGACTTTCCATTGCGAGAGAGTTTGGTCGGTCTGCAAACGAAGATGTTGACTGATTTCAAACAAGTAACGGCACACATCGAGCATCGAGGAGCAAAGGGTCGGGAACGTGAAGCATTAATCGCGAGAGATTACTTTCAGAAGTATCTGCCAGCGACGGTCAATGTGGTTCACGGTGCTGAGATCCTCGATTCCGAGGGCAATAGGTCCGCTGAGTGCGACATTGTTATAGAAGACGTTTCAACACCACCCCTGTATGCCAGCGAGACGTTTCGACTGATACCCGTTGAGTGGGCCCACGGGATCGTCGAAATCAAGAGCAACCTCGACTCTACCGAGCTGAAAGATGCTCAACAGAAAATTGCTCGGGCGAAACAGCTAAAGAAACTGACCTACGTGCCGCAGACCGGCGACATCGTCTGGAAGTGGCAACTGTACGGTCAGACGTACGACCACTTCCCCATGTTCGGAATGGTAATGGCATATACGTCGAAGAATCTCCCTGAATTATGCACTGAGCTTTGGGAATTGCAAAGAGGCGTACCCATAGAACAATGGGTTGACGTCGTGGCCGTTCTCGATCGTGGCTTGCTTCTTTATGCTGATCAGAACAGCAGATTGATTCGACCAATTCCTGGGTGCACTCTGCAGGCCGTATCGTCAGAAGTGACTCTTGTTCCTTTGACGCTCGTGATTCAAAATGCGTTCGACGCCGTGAAAATGTCACAGGCAAGGCTTGCTCCGTATATAGGGCCAGCAGTTTGGGGCAACGTTCAAGGTCAAGCTGGACCATGAGATGGACCGCTTCCTAATACGGGGCCGAGCAACTATCACAGAGGGCAGTGAGTCGATGCCTGATAGCAAACATTTGCACGGGATTCCAACCACTTTGAATTCGTGCTCTTCTTTACGTCATATTAAGAAGGAATGCCGAACCACAGCGAGCAGGAATTTCGAGCACTTCTATCGTTGCCTAAATCAATCTCGATCGCCTGTAGCTCTGACGATTTTGAGAAGACCTGCTTGTCGAATCGAACTTCTTCAAGTTTCGACGTGTAAGTCCCCCTTCTAGAACGAATAGTTCTGGCTATCCTTGGGCGAGAAGCCCAGGGCTTTGAAGTGGCTTACGGTCGCAGTCGACGTCAAGGGGGTCAGGGCAAGTGGAAATCGATATTTCTAAGACCTTTGCCGAAAACGTCGAAAAGCTTGTACTCGATGCGATTACAGAAGACCCGGAACTGGGAGCTATCTTTCGCGATGCAATTGTCTTCCTGCCTTCAGCGTTCGACGAACCCACTCGAAGAAAGGCTCGAAATGAGTTTTACCAAGTTGTTAACCAACGGCTGAACTTGCTGTCTGAACAGACAGAACTTTCCGCATGACTCGATATTTCTTAAAAGCCGTCGAAATTGAGGGCTTCAGGGGCGTCAATAATGAGGGCGACCCATTAGTTATATCTTTTGAGAGTTCAAAAGTGAACTCAATATTTGCTGTGAACGGATTTGGTAAGAGTTCAATCTATGAAGCGCTGAGTTATGCAATACGCGGGAGTGTTCAGAAATTGGATGAACTTCAAGCGGCTGAGCGCCCTGACGACTACTACTCGAACAAATTCCATGGCACCGGTCTGTCAACTATCGGACTTGAGTTTGAGAGCGATGATTCCACACCGCAAATGGTGAAAATCTTGGTTAAAAGAACTTCCGCAGGAAAACGTGTTGTGACGAGTCCGACAGGGCAGCCCGACCCGGCAGGCTTTCTCAAAGCTTTGGATCAACCGTTTACCCTATTGGACTACCGAACCTTCTCCCAATTCATCGAAGATTCTCCATTGAATCGAGGTCGTTCCTTTGCAGCGCTATTGGGGATGAACGACTACGCCCAACTCGTTCAAGCGCTGCACTACGTTGCTAACCCGAAAGTCGTCAATTCGGATCTAGAAATTGCGAGTTCAGAATCAAAGATTGCAGGACTTGAGAAGGGTGTTGAAAACTCCCTTTCTCGAGTGGCCACAAGTTACGAGGCCCTTACCGGAAAGTCGCTTGAAGACTCAAGCGACCTCGGCTCAATAGCAATCGAAATCGTGAAGGCATTAGAAGGGATACCGCTACTAGAACCTCACTTTAGAGGTGCCGTGCTTTCGGAGATCAGCCTTGATGAAGTTACTGCAACTCTCCGTGCGGCGGAGCACGGCGACGAGCGAAGTGAATTATCTAAGTCGATTCAATTGGTTGGGTCTCTTGAGGCTGTCGGTGACCCTTCGGACACGGAATTGACACTAGTTCGCGCCGAGCTCGAAACCTTTAACGAAAAGATTGTTGAAATTGGTGATCTGTTTCTTACTACGCGAGGTTCTGAATGTCGCCATTTGTATGTCGAGTTTTCGGAATTTTTAACTTCTGGTAGTTGGGGGAATGAATTTCAATGTCCATTGTGTGACAGCGCTCTCTCAGAACCCATTTCGACGATCGTTTCGAGGCAGGTTGCGTTGTACGAAGAAGTTGACAAAAAGATTGGTGAGCTGAAAGACCTTTGGCAAGGATCGCTATTGACTAGAAGACTTGCCTCACTCGAAGGAAGTCCAGTGCTCCTTGCCGAGCATCAACCGCTTGCAACGGATTTGACTACTAAATCAAAGTTAGGGACGGTGACAAGCGCCGATTTCGAATCGGCGTTCGCGCAATTAACGCTGCTCGAGGAGTCCCGCGCAAACCTACTTACCGAATCACGAGCGAAGAAGACGGAACTTGAGGCTTCGCTGCCACCGTCTTTAGTCAAGCTAACCGAACAAGTTGAAGCCGTGCGAGCCTTCGTGAGTGCTGTCACCGATATTGAAACATCGACGCAGGTGATTTCGGCCCTAAAAGCCAGGCTTGCACTGAGTCGCAGATGGGTGAAGCTAATCAACAAAATGCATGACTCGTTTAATGAGGCAGTTGCAAACGCAACTCAAACAAAGATCAATGACATCGACACATCGTTCAAGGAGATGTTCAAGAATCTCATGAATGCAGGAGATGTGATTCCTGATTTAAGGCGCGATAGCGGTGAGTCACTTAACGTAGTGCTTCAAGATTTCCACGGCCTATCTAATCTTTCGGCGAGGGCATTGCTTTCCGAAAGCCAACGGAACGCACTCGCAATCTCCGTTTATCTCACCGCCGCAATGCACCACACGAGCGCCTCCCGATTCGTGGTTCTAGATGACGTTACTTCGAGCTTTGATGCGGGCCACCAATTCCTCCTTATGGATTACATCAGAACAAAGATGCAGTACGGGTCCAATCGCGACGGCGTTCAATTTCTCATTCTGAGTCATGACGGACAGTTGGAGAAATATTTTGATCGCGTGACTGAGACTCACGAGTGGAGACATCATAAACTACTGGGCCTTGCCCCCACCGGAATGATCTTCGTTGATCTTCAGAATGGGCAGCGAATTCGAGATTCAGCCACTGAGTTCCTCAACTCTGGTCAAGTTGATCAGGCGTTACAGTTCATGCGCCAGTACTTAGAATTCAAACTCATGCAGATAATTCGGGCGGTCAAGATTCCAGTCTCGCTGGACTTCGCAATGAAGGACCACACGAGAATGGTCTCGAACTGTGTCGACGCGATTAGGGATGCTGTCGACATCGCAAATCGCGCAGGTGTGCTTGTTCTCTCGGCCCAACAGTTGTCAGATTTGAATGGTATCCACGTGCCGGCAATCGTGGGCAATTGGACGGCTCACTATGAAACGTCGGTCGCTGCGAGCATGTCGCCAGCCGTTTTGAAAAGTGTCTTGCAGACGATAGACGACTTCTCTGAATGCTTCAGATGTGACGTTATGGAGAATGGAGCGACGGTAAGAAAATATTACAAGTCGTTTAGGAGCTCATAACCGTGGAACGTAGGGATGTCGAGGGATTATCGATCAGTCAACTCACCCGGGGGTCGATGTACCGTACCGACATCGACTCCCAGTGCTTGCCGGCTTCCGATCGCCAGAGGGTCGATGTTGGGACCGTAGGCCCTGGCAGCCATGGGGCGATTCAACGTGTCACATAACGAGATCGGTATCTAGTCCTCAAAGAAATTCTCGTCAATCTTGAAGACCGTGTACTCCTTGTCGACGGTTACACCAACGCCGTGTTCCAACATCAAGTCCGTTAGTTGATCCCCATTGATCAATACGATTCGGGTGTACGGCAAATCTCGCAAGACTTCAACAGCGTCACTCGTGAAGCGACTGGTTGTGATGAATACACCCCGTGATGCCTTCTTTGTCTGCACTGCAGTATTGAAATCTCGAATGGCGCCGGGACCAACCGTATTGTCCCGGCCGTACCGTTTAGCCTGTATGTAAATTTGGTCGAGGCCCAACTTGTCTTGATTGATAACACCGTCCACTCCTCCGTCGCCGGAGCCTCCAAGATGAAGGGCGTCTTCGTCACCTTCTCCATAGCCCATGGCGTGAAGGAGTTTCAACACGACATTCTCCAGGAACGCTGGTGGCTCGGTTCTTAACCGATCAAGAAGTTCCTCGGCCGTTGCCGCTCGAAGCCTGGCAACCCCCTCTTCAATTTGTTCGTCCGGCGTAATGTCAGCATCTGAGACAACCCCCGAATTCTCATCAACACTTCTGCTACGGCGCAGTTGTGAACTTTCTTTGGATCGCCAATACCACTCCTTAAGACCTTCCGTCTGTTCAAGGACCCCGATGTCTATGCCACTCGGGTTTTCTCGCATCAACTCACGTCCGAACTCAGTTAGCTGCAAGTAGCCACGCCGAGGTCTGCTAATTGCGCCCGACTGAAACAAGCTCTCCGCTGCCCAATGAACTCGGCTCGCCGCGCGATTCCCGCCCCCTCCCATCGTCTCTGAGCGCTCAGCTTCAGTAAGATCAAGCCTTGCTACTACCTCATCGCGTAAGTCTCGGCTACGCCATGCCTGTCCGTCGCCAAGTGCTTCCATGACTTGATTGAAGAGTTCGTGATATCTAGGCATGACCATAAACCGAGAATAGGGCCGACGAGGCTGTTCGCGCTCGTGTCAACTTTGAAAGGTTCAAGCTGCGCAATCACGGCGAGGCAGTCAAAACACAGCAAATGTCACAACGATTAAGTACGCTGAACTACATGGGCCGACTTGCTGGACTTGGAATTTACGACGCTCAAGAGATCGCCTTCCTCTTGGGAACAAAATTCGAAACGATTGTTCGTTGGGCAATGTCGGACCGACGAGGATTACCTGCGATCGTTCAACCGTACTCAGAATCATATTTCACGTTTGCAGACTTGGTCAGTTTCGCGGTAGCGCTGAATCTTCGACAAAGGGGAGTTGTTGAGAAAGACCTACGAAACGGTATTGAAGCGCTACGGCAGCAAACGGGTGAGCCTCGACCTCTAGCGAACCAAATGATTCTGGACAAGATCGCTACATCTGGATCATCCCTACTTTTGCATTACGGCGATGAATGGGTTGACTTAGGTCGAGGCGGTCAAGGGACATTCAAAGCAGTGATTCGCGTTTACCTAAAGGGAATTTCGTTTAATCAAGTTGGCATCGCCAGCAGGTGGAACGCTGCAGAAGGCGTCGTCATTGATCCGACCATACAAGCCGGGTCGCCCTGTATTATCGGTACTCGAATTCCAACCTCCACAATTCTTGAACTCCTCGAAGACGAATCCCTTGACGCTATCGCCGAGGAATATGACTTAACAACCCAGCAAGTCAAAGCAGCGCGTGACTTCGAACGAAACCTCTTGTCTGGGCACGGTCTACTTGCCGCCTAGTGATGAGTCGAAAAGATTATCGTCGATCCGTCTCATCTGGGACGAAAACCTCTCGCCAAAGGTCCCTCGTGCTCTCCGTGTGTTGGGCTTGAATACTTCTCACGTTGGGCATAAGGAGGATGGTTCACCCGATCGTGGCAGTTCTGATAGTGAGATCATTGACTACTCGCTCAAGACCAACCAGATCATCGTGACATCAAACCACGACATGATGTTGCTATGCGCCGAGGCTGGCCAGCGATTTGTGTGGCTAGATCCCCGCGGAAGCCAACTTAATGTGATTGACCAAACACTATTGGTGTTTCGTCAAATCCAAAAATGGGAGTCTATTCTAGGCAGTGACGAGACTTCCTGCGTCAGAGCAATGAGAACGAAGTGCGAGCGAATTGATCCTGCCGAGGCCACACGACTCGCTGGTCAGCGCATGAAGGCGATACACAAGCGACGGCGAGCCAGGCGACAAATTCCATTGGGTCCCTTGGTCTCCGAGGACTCCTGATTGTGTGTACTTAGTGCTGGCCGAGTCGTATCGCAACTGAGCTCGGGACTGCTGCACGTTTAGTTGACACGATGTCAACTAAACGTGCAGCAGTCCCGAGAATGTCGACGATCAATTTGGAAACTTTGCGATAACCGCGTCTCTTCGCATCAACTTGCCATTCGTTGGAGTGAACAATTCTGTAATCCACTTGCCGACCGGCATTCTCTCTTCAACCTTCTCTCGCGCCGATCCGCGCTCCGCGGCGCTGCCTTCACCCCAACGGTTGGTGTATTCATAAAGTCGATCAGCCAGCAAAGTTGCCAAGGCTTCGATGGCCTCCAAATGGATCAGGCAAATAGAGTCGCGAGCTGCCTGAGCAGCCTCTGGGCTGACCAATTCAAGTTGAGTTACCAAACATCCGATGACATGGCGACGCCCGTCTGGACGAGCTCCGGCGATCTGTCCGAGAATCTGATCTACCCATTCGCGAGGCACAGCATCTGGGCTACCCGTCTTGATTTCCCACATTCGAATTTCGAGCTTCCGTGACTCGGCCCATGCCCATTCAGTATCGGTAACACTTTGTCCGCTCGGCCTCCGCGCTTCAACTCCTGACATGCGTCCCAGAATCTCTAGGCCTTCCGCTTGTTGATCATGGCTCCCTCTAAGCGAGGCTCGACATTGATCAATCGCACGTTGAACGCCGGCGGGGCCAGCTTGCCCAATCCATTCATCCCAAGTCGTCCAAGGTTGGTCTTCAACTCGAACAGCTTGCTCTCCACGAAGTTCACCAAGAACTCGATTGAGGCGAACAAACCAAGCAGTCTTGGTTCCTCCTTGAATGGCAATTCGGAGAGCTTCTATCGCTCTGCCAGTAGATCCGCTGGTGGATTCCTCGTACAAGGCTTGGGCTTGCACGTAGCGCCAGAAAGCTGCATGCTCAACTTCACTGGCAGCATCGAGTGCGACTGCTGCTCCCTCGGCGGCGCGAGCGGCACCCGATGCGTCTCCAAGCCAGAGTCTCGTAATAGCATTCACTTCATCGTTGGCGCTGCCAGCGGTTCCCGCAGTTCGACTTCTTCCTGGGCGAGGTCGAGTCGGGGCTGTTGATTCAACTGATGCAATTCGCGAGCCTCCTCGATTCGACCAAAACTCTTGAGCCTCGTGATGAGCCAGAGGCCATCCACCTTTCAGCCGCTCGAGAGCTTGGTCAACTAATGGCCGTACGTCGATTGGAATTGCTTGGCGGACGGCTGATTGAGCGAGAAGCGTACCGAAGCCAGGTGCAAGACCGATATACATGGCCCAGTCTTCTTTGCGACGATTTGCTCTTCCAAGCGCTTGAGTCACACGCTGACCAACACGGTGCCGCATAAATGTTGCATCGCCCAGATATGCCATTATGAAGCGCTCAAACTCTGTGCTTGCGGCCGGCACACTCGGAAGTATGACGAGCCTGCAGAGATCCCCAGCGAGATCCAGTCCATCGAATCTACCAGCGGTAACTAAGTGGCCATTAACATTCGCAGCCCAACGTTCAAGAACATCATCATCTCCCGCGCCTCGCAACCGGTACGAAGCGATACCGCGCTCCAAAAGAAGACCTTCCAATCGGTCAGCCTCGGAATGAGAAGAACACAGCCACGCCGTTCGCCCTGCTTGCTCCGACTGTGCGAGGGCAAATCGAATAGGTCCCTCATCTAGAGGGGCATTATCTCCGGGATTCAGAATGAACAGTCGTCGACCAATTTGATCTTCGGTCACACCTTCATCCATAACACTGACAACTGAAGCGACGCCAAGTCGTCGCTGAAGATCATCCATGGTTCCGAGCGTGGCTGATAAGTACAAGCGTTGCTTAGAGTGCCGGTAGCCCGGCAGCGTTTGGGTCGGAGGAAGATAAGGCCGAATCTCGATTGCCGACGGGCCAATGAGAACGCCACAAGTTCGCAAGTTCGGGCGAACTCTAGGCCAATTGAATCGGACATCCTCGCTTTGCAAATTACCCGACAGGAGGTCAGCTGCCGCTTCAGAGATTGCTGCCCAATGGGAGAACGCAAGAAGCTCCGGAGGCGTCGATGGCCCAGCCTCATCATCTCGCATTAGATCGATTGACGGGTACACGTCAGTGTGCGCCAAAATAAGATCACAGAAGCTTTCATAGAGCGCTCGTTGGGTTCGTCGATCAATGCGTATGCCGAACATTCCGGAGAGAGGCTGTTCAGCTAAGTGTGCATCGTCAAAGATGACCAAATCAGCCGGTTCAACTTTCGGACTTGTGTTGAAGTATGTCCAGTAGTTCATCACGCCAACTGCTTTAGCATCGTGGTACGCAGCGAGGTGGGCTGGCGGGTAATTCCTTGCCGAGAACTTAACTACATCAAGTCCCGGCAGATCACGGGCTTGAATCAATACTTGATCGGCGAGTTGATTCGTTCCAGTTAGGTAGGCCACGGTTCGGCCCATCTCCAATTCGAAATCGGCAATAAGCAGAGCAACCAAAGTCTTTCCGTAACCAGTAGGCAATTCAACTGCAATGTCTGGATCTCTTTGATGGCTTCGCCATCCATCCAGGGCCAAGGTTTGAGCGTCTCTCAACGATTCGTAGCGCTCAGAGCCGAAGCTCTCCAATCGCTTATTGAAATCAATGAGTCCGGTCATTGGGTCCCCCATTAGTGGCTCATCGGAGATTCCGATCAATTCAGTAGGTCTAGTTGTACCAGGGTATTGCGACAACTGGGAAAGAAGGACTTGTCGCACCGGTGATTGACTGAATCACGCCATCATGGCCCACCTCGATTTCAACCCACGGTGTTCTTCGCTGTCGAGTAGGGCTTCAACTACTGACGCCAGGTACTCCTCTAAGTCCCGCGCGACTTGAATTTTCCAATGGTTCCGGGGGTCGATTCTTTCGTTTCGATACGCCGATGCGAGTGCGCGCCTGCGACACGCTTAAGCGTTTCGGGTGAGACGCGTTCAAACAGTTCATTGCGCCATTCAATCTCAGACGACGGCGATGGAATGAACACCGGTGCTCCGCAGAGAAAGCGCTTCTTTCCAATAGTGGTGCCAATACAACGACCGTTCTCAATTCGATATAGTCCAACGAGCTGAGGCGCTCCCCCAGAATACGGGTCAGCTCCTCCATGGAGACCGTCGACGAATGCGCTGTATACAGCGCGGCTAGTACCCCCCTCACTCGATTCGTCCCACATCTTGAGGTGGACACTGGTCACCCCGGCCCCAGAGCCACCCAATGCAACCGCGGACGAGACTTCCGGGATTTCCACATCTTCGCGAACCCACCCGGACTGAGGAGACCATGCGATGGTTCGTATCTCAAACCGACTCTCCATCGAAGTGCCGTCACGCCCGGAGTGGATAACGGTGAAGGGTCGTTGCTCGGTCTTCGGCAAGTCAGCTAGTGAGGTCCTTAACGACTTTTCAAGTGCAGAAAAGCGATCCTTTGCGGTTGCGTCGGGTAGCACGACAACGCCGGAATCGAGATTGTCGAAGTAACGAGACAACGTCATCGCTGGGAACAACACATCTCCCCAGTATCCTGCGATGTCAGCGAACTGGACCGACCTGAAAGTCTTGCGACCTTGATCCCAAGTTTCCACATTTGATCCACTTGACCAAGAAATGCGGCTATCGGTTGCTATATACGTGGATGCGGGCCCACGACTATCGACGCCAACCCAGACCACGACACTCGTCACGGCGCCCTCTTTCCACTTTGCAAATGGGTTCTTATCGATAGGATAACCGCAGGGCTTTGCGCCTACGGGGCAACTCCCGGCGCCCCTCATTCGCGGGGGTCCGAGTTGGAGCTGCGGCCGCCTCGGGGGCCGCAGTGGCCGGGTTTCAAATTCATCGAAAGATTGCGACTCAGACAATCTTGATGTGAATCGCGACGAGAGCGCCGAGACTAAATCATTTCCATCGCAGCCAGACGGTCTGACTCGCTGCCCCGGGTCAAGAAATCCTGAGAGAAGGCAGCGCCGCCTACCGCTCTGAGGCAGACTTACGGGATAGTTACGTGCGGCGGCTTTCGACTAGCGCGTGTTTGTTTGTGCCAGCATTTCCGTCAGCGTTTCCGTCAGCAAATATCTTGAACTACTGCGGTTCCGAGTGAACGCGCATGAACCAAACGCCTTGTAATATAGGACTTCTTGAACGCCAGTGAACACACCTGAACCCGCTGGAATGGCATGGCATGCAAGGGGTCAGGAGTTCGAATCTCCTTACCTCCACAATTTGGGCTTCACCGGGCTTTTGCGGATCAATCTGGTCTCATAGAAGACCCGCAGCAACGGCGGCGCCGACAATTACTAGAATTGAGGCGGAGATTTCCGCGCTCCACCGTTCGACCGCGACACCGAGTCGTCCGCCGATCTCCAGTCCGATGAGCGACATCCCGACGCTGACGGCGCCAATGACTACCGCCGCCAGCACCAGCGACACCTTGTAGGCACCAAGAGCGAAGCCAACGACCAGATTGTCAATACTCAGAGCCGCGCCCATGAGAATCAGACTGCCCCGTCGGTTCGGACGTGGGGACGACGCGGAACGCTCACGCCTAGCACCAACGAATGTGTAAATGCCAGCGATGATGAGTATTCCGCCGCCGATGTAGGACGACCCACTACCGAAAACGGTTGCTATGCGTCGACCGAGTAGTAGACCCACCACGGGCATCACAGCCTCGAAGAAGCCGAATGTCAGAATCACGTCGCGACGCGTACCCCGGTCCACCCCCGTAAGACCAATGGCAACAGACGCGCCAAGGTTCGAGAGGCCAAGTGCTACTGCGATCAGTACGATTCCGAGCACGAGTGAACGTTAGACGAGGTGGATGCGAATCTGGCGGTGCGGCGTTGGACCGCAATCGATCACCTCTCACTGGGCCGGTCCCTCCGTTCGCATGTTGAACCGGTCCGGCGATGCGCGTAGAAGCAAAGGCGGCACTCGCGCAGTTCCGTTACACAGTTCGGCCAACGCCAACTTGGCCGAGACCTGTTAGCCGATCCTGCGGCTCGGCTAACTACCTCTGCAATCTCGATTCTTGCTACGTCGTGTACACCTTGGCCCAATCGGACCGACACTACGTTCATTGCAAATTCCTTGACAGTGCTGGGTAGGCCGGTTGGCCGCAACCCATTGGATATCTAAAGGAACTGAAGGGTCAGGGCGTTCGGATGAGGCTACCCCGCTCAACCAGTGACATGGCAGGTCAGTCTCATGGATGACTTCATGTATTTTCGACCGACATCCTCATTGAGGCGCCGCATATCCTGTTGGTGCGGTCGGCCGACGGGCGCGTGACTCTGTAATCTCAAGGAGCGGTGTTAGAACCCGGAGGGAGGTCTCGGCGGTGCCTGAGTTCACAAAGACCGTCGAAGTGACTCGCAAAATCGAGGCACCTGCCGGTCACCTGTTTGAGATTCTTGCCAACCCAAGTCGCCACATCGACTTTGACGGATCCGCCATGTTGCGTGGAGCCGTCACTGAAGGTGCCATTGCTGGCGTCGGCGAGACCTTCACGATGAAGATGCATCGACTCGGTCGCGACTACCTCATGATCAACTACGTCGTGGACTTCGAGACAAATCGACGGATATTTTGGGAGCCCGCCCCGGGTGACCTCGACACTGCGGGCGGTGATCCGTCGAAGGTGGGTGTACCTGCCGGCTACCGCTGGGGCTACATTCTCACGCCCGAACGTGATCACGTCACACTGGTGACCGAAGTCTTTGACTGCGGCCCTGAGGAGAATCAGTGGATTCTTCAACGGGAGGACGGGTCGTGGATCAATGGAGTCAATTCGGTGCAAATATCGATGGCGAAGACCTTGGAGCGGCTCGAAATGGTTGTGGTGAGGTAGGCGCACTGCCAAGAAATGTCCCATCGTTTGGATCGTGACTCAGTGAACATCTCGCCAGCGACGCATCGAACAACGGCAAGGACGATCGTCGTTGACGTCACTGTTGATCACCGCCCAGTGAAGGGACTGGTTCGAGTCTCACAGTGATATCCCGTCACCGCCCCAGGCATCCGTGTACCCAATGGTGGCGGGCGTTAGTACTGAAGGGTGATGCGCCGGGCTGGCCCGTCGACCGTCATCTGACCACCGTAGGGCAGGACCCACTGGGGGTCGGTGTGTCCAAAGTCCGGACCGTAGACGAAGAGCGCCTCTGGGTTGTACTCGCCCAACGCTCGCAAGACGGCTTCCTCTTGCTCTTGACGGTAGACCGCACGGGCGACTTCGCCTAGAGGAGCGTGAGGAGTCCACGCCTTGGCCTTGGCGAATACCACCGCCGGGAACTGGGCGAGAAGACCACGCTGGCCGGCATTGCGCAGCATTTCGTAGACCTGACTGGCCGGGGGCATTTCCTCGGAGGTTTCGAGGATCAAGACACACCCGGCGTACTCGTCATTAGGCAGGACCCAACGATTCGCGGCCAAATTCCAATGGAGAATTTCGAGGTTGCCGCCCCAGGTTGGACCCGCCACGACCCGGTCCGCGTTGTGCCAGTGCCACCCCGTCTCGGGAGTGGTGGGCAAGGGGTCGACGAGAGTCGACGGGTCCTCCCAGTCTGGTTGGAGGTCAGTGAACTGCGTCAGTGGAGTCATTTCGACCGCGACCTCATCGAAAAGTGCGTGACGCAGTGAGTCGAGGAAGACCGGGTGGACCCCGCCGGGACGAGCCAGGTGAACCAGCGTTGAACCACCGTGGTAGCCGGCAATGCCGAGACTCCACAGGTAGTTCAGCAAGTTCGTGTTGTCCGAGTAGCCAAAGAAGGCCTTCGGATTGGCGGCAATGACCCTGGGGTCGAGGTGGGGTAAGACGGTGAGCTGGTCTGACCCACCGATGACGGCCATGATCGCCTTGATACCGCGATCACTGAAGGCGGCGTTGATGTCTCGCGCGCGCTCGATGGGAGTCGCCCCGGGCCGACGGGTGGTCGGGAACTCAACGGGCACGAGACCCAAGTCGTCGCGGAGGACCCGAAGACCTATCTCATGGACCGTAGGAAACACGCCCGCACCGGCCCACGACGGGGAGATGATGGCTACTTGGTCGCCCGGTGACAGTTTTCTGGGAATCTGGAGTGTCGTCCTCGTTCCCATCCACAGACTGTACATTCCAGTCGTTATCCGGAACGTCCCAGCTTGACGGTGTTGCACTGGATTGGCAACGCGTCGAATTTCCAGAAGCGGCCGAGCAGTGGGCGGCCGACCTCCAGACGTCACAGGACCGCTGGAATGCGGAATTCGACCCACTCGTCATCAGTCTCACCACGAAACTTGCTCGAGTGACTCAAGGCGGTGTCCCGTCGCTCCGGGGCCGTGCGGACTTGTCTCGAGCAACCCGATGCTCAGCGGGGTCGCCACTCACGAGCCACGATCGCTCGAAACGATCGACCCTTCGGCCGACGGATGTGGAGTGGACCGGTCATCACCGTGTCCCCCGCGTTGCTTCGGCGAGTGCGTCGGTGCGGGTGGCCCGGCGGCAACAACGGCGGGCAGACGCCGCGACGTGTCGTCGTCCCGACCTCGTCGCTAGTCGGAGCTCGAAGTGTTCAACTTCACCGCGGCGCGGATAAGCGCCATCAGCGCGGGCTCATCAATCGCTGCGCCCTCTGGATAGTCGATGGCGCGCCTGACCTTGCCGTCAAGACTGGAATTGAAGAGGCCTGACGGGTCCGGCAGTGAAGCGCCTTTGGCGAACGTTAGCTTCACGACCTTCTTGTAGGTTTCACCAGTGCAGATGAGCCCGTCGTGGGACCACGTCGGGACATTCCACTTCCATTCCTCGACCACTTTTGGGTCAGCGCGCTTGATGAGCCCACGAATCCGCGACAGTGTCTCACCGCGCCAGTCACCCAACTCCTCGATTCTGGCGTCAATCAACTGCGCTGTAGTACCGACGTTGGACAGGCCACCTTTGTTCATGGTCCTCAAGGTACACCCGACGTGCGGTGACTCCCAGACGTTCGCAAGTAGGAGCGATGACGACAATCCTCACCGACACTCACGCCAACGCGCCGCGTTCGGTCGCACGCGCCCTGCGCTCGACCCAGCGTTCGCAACGTAGGGCGTGCAACGACGCGGGCACCTCGCCGCATTGCCCGCATGAAGGGGTGACGCTGAAACCTGGCGTCGTCGAATCGGCCGAACAAATACCGGAAGTGCAGCGATTGCGTGTCGCACCCCGACCCCCTCTCGTTGATCCATCAACCGCTAGCGTGCACTCGCGAAATCGACCTCGGCCGCCTCCACTGTCCCCGCGATTCGCCCCGGCGCACGGTGTTCCGACCAGTACAGGTTCGTGTGGGCGATCACCTGTTCAGGCGGTGGCGCTCCCCACTCGCTGAGATCCTCCGTCGTGTGGGCGTCACTCACCAACGTGGCGTCGTAGCCCCGGGTGATCGCGCCGTGCAACGTTGAGCGGATGCAGAAGTCGGTTTGGGCACCCACGACGACGAGTCGTCCGACCTCGAGATCTGCCAGCACGGACTCGAGATCAGTGTCCTCGAACGCGTCGCCGTAGCGCTTCTCCACAATTGGATCGCCGTCAAGGGGTATCAGCTCGGGAACAATCTGCCACACTTCACTCTCGGGTGCGAGAAAAGTGTCGGTGTGGCGGACCCAGACCACGGGCACGTCCTCGCGATGAGCCTTCGCCACAAGATCGGTGATGTTCTCGACCACTTTGTCACGGGCATGCGCGGCCGCGACGACCCCATTCTGTACGTCGACCACGAGCAGTGCCGTGTGTGGTCGGTTTGCGAGTGTACCCATATATCCCCCAATGTGCCACGTCGCACCTGCGTTGGCGACAACGTAAGCCTTGCTCTGGCGTATGTCAAGCCCCAGGTGCAAATCGCAAAGTCCTCCAATGAACGTGCCACGTCCGACCGTCACCCGAGGGTCCACGCGAGACTCCTCGATGCCACGGCAGGCAGAATTTCTGACGAATCCTCCTTCGTAGCTCACGGGTCCGAATAGCCCCTCCCCGCGTCATTCAGCGAGCATCTAGTTGGCCGACCGTCAGTCGGTAGTCAATGGCACCGCGCTCGATTGACGCCGCGGTGGCCAAGGGATGAGCGCCGATGTCCGCCGCTGGTACATCGCGTACTCGGGATACTTGGACAGGGTGAGGCTCTCGGTGAACCTAGTCGATCCGATGAACAGCAGCGTCAGAAACAGGGCGCCGGCCACGGTCCATTGCCGGAGCGAACCGGCGGCCATCGCCCCCATGAGAAAGAAGATCCACCACTGGGCAACCTCGAAAAAGTATGCGGGGTGCCGCGAGTACCGGAACAGTCCTTCTTGGAGGAACTGGGGATTGGGCGTCCGAGACGCGGCCACCTCCGCAACCTTCCAGGACTGGAACTGCCATTGCTGCTGATCGGCAATCGTCTCACCAATCGTGCACGCGACGAAAGTCAACGCCAGCAGGACATCAACGACTCCGTACGAGTCGGAACGGTGTTGGAGCGCCGTCCACGCCGGGAGCGCGATGGCGACGAGCAGGGCGTTCTGGTAGATCACGATGAATCCAAGATTGAACAGCTGGAACTGCCAGCGAGGCATGCGCGAACGAAGGACCACCCACCGGTAATCCTCGACGCCGGAATAACCACCTTTGCGCGCGAAATTGAACGTGAGACGCGCCCCCCAGGCCAGGACCACGAGCCCCATGGCGTCGAGCCGTGGGTCGCGCAGATGGGCCCAGCCGGCGAACACGGCCACGTAGATGACAGGCAGGACCGACCAACTCCGGTCGACCCATGAATAGTCATCGGTCATCAGGGACGCGACCAGAGCGAAGGCACTGGCGAGACTCGCGATCACAATCACGACCAGAAATGCAGTCACACAGTGAGCCTAGCGAGCGCGCCGTGGTTTGGAAGGGGTCCGTCCAACAACGAATGATGCAATTCCAGCGTTCGGCGTGTAGCGGAGAGGTTCTTTCAAAAGGGACCAATTGGAGTCCAATTCGATTGCTTGAATTGGCGCGGGCCTCGCGAAATCGAAAGCTGTTGTTCGCCGGCACACGTGTCAATCGGCGCGGCGCTTGGGTGCGGGTTCGCATTGGTGGTGGGACGTGCGTGTTCTCCGACTGGCGAATCGGATATCGACCGTAACAACTTCTTGCCCGCGACAGTGGCCACCGGTACTGCGGCTGGATTCGAGTGGCGAGAAGGTTCCAGCGAGTTGGTTGGTCCTACGGCGCCGAATAGGTCGAATCTGACTGGTGAATCCATATGGCCGTTTCGAATAGATCCAGTGAAGACCGTATTGATCCGTAGGAGAAGATGTGACGGCAAGCGCGCATCCGTGGACTCACATCGTGGACAAGGACACGCGGCGATACCGGCCAGCTGGCTTGGACGGCAGAGAACTAAGGGCGCAAGCTGCGCAGGCTTTATGAGGTCAACTCGTCGCTTGACGGGCTTCACGTTCAAGGCGACTGCAATAGTCACTCCACCACACGCTGTCGTGCTGGGGAACGTTGCTGTCATCTTCTGCGTAACCAATCGATCCGTCTGTAAGCTCCCGGGCGAGATCAGCGTGCCCAGCGTGTCGGTAAGTTTCTGCGATGACGTGAACAAGCACGTGATGGAGGGTGACCGATCGATCGCCCCACCACGGCACAAAACCCGCGGCGTCAAGGTCCAATGCCTCAATCGTTGCATCCGAGGTCTCGCACGCCCTGCGATAGCTGCCAACGATGTGATCTCTCGTCTCGTCCGCTCGAGCGAAGAGATCGGCATTGTCCTCTGCCGTCTCATCGAACCAGAGATTGGACTGCCCCATCGGGCGACCAAAGACGGGACCAAAGTAGCCGAGTTCGACGAACGTTAAGTGTTTCACGATCCCGAGGAGGTTGGTCCCGCTCGGAACGAGCGGGCGGCGGATCTCATACACCGAGAGGCCGTCCAACTTCCAGACGATGGCGTCACGAGCTGTCTGCAAATAGCCGTGCAAGATCGCCTTCATGGCGTCACAAGATACACAGAGAGCAGGAACGTTGCAAACGGAGGCCGGCACCGTTGAGGTGGATGTTCCCTCGACCTGCAGGAATGACCATTAATAGGAATCCACCGCGTCAAGTGAGGTGGTACCGGTGATGCCGTACTGCAAGGCATCGAGGCCCACAAGTGGCTTGGGGCGGTATTCGAGTTGGCCGGATAGATCCGGATGGTGACCGACGAGGGAAAGTTAGAGCATGCCAATCTTCGGGCCAGTCGATGAGCCCGTTCAATCCATTCCATCGTGCGATTGACGATCAGGAGGACGGGCAGTCCGGCGATGACCAGCGATGGCCGATCCAAAGATGAATCACATGACCTACGTCGCCAGCGCCTCGTGCCCTATGACCGTAGTCACCGTCTCGGTGCTGGACCCGTCCTTGATGGGGCCGTGACCCCGTGACGTTCAACCTCATTTCGAAAGATGGCCAGCATCTCCGCGTCGCCCATACCCAGGTCGCGCATGCGCTGCGCCAGGCTCGCCGCTAGCCTCGCGCCGGCCACCTTATTGGGTGAACGTCCGCCGGCGACGAAGGTGCCATTGCGTCCTCGTGTTTCGATGATTCCCGCAAGCTCGAGCTCCCGGTAGGCCCGTGCCACCGTGTTGGTGGCGAGTCCCAGGTTCGCCGCTAGCTGGCGGACCGTCGGCAGTTGATCTTCAGGTTTGAGCTGACCAGTGCTGATCGCGTGAGTCAGTTGGCTCCGAACCTGTTCGAACGGGGGCACCGTCGACGTTGTGTCGATCGTCAGGTGGGTCATCCGCTGATTGTATCAATATTTGTGTTGTCATCCGCCGATGGAGATGGCGCTTTGCAGCGATCACGTACTTGTCCCAGGGAGACACGCCACCACCAACGTCAACAGCGAGTGCCGTAGTCGACGGGCTTCGCTTGCACCGTTCGAAGGCGGTGTTACGCTGCCGTTCAGAGCAGCATCCAATCAGTGGAGACGTCATGTCCGCAGTCCTGATAGTGAAGATCAACGTCGCAAGTTACGATCCATGGCGGACTTCCTACGACAGTAACGCGGCGATCCGTCGCGAGAATGGCGTCACTCGCGACGAGGTCTACTGCTCACCTGAGGATATGACTTCAATTCTCATACTCAACTACTTCGATACGGTTCTCGCGGCGCAAACTTTCATCACGAATTCAGACCTTGCCGACGCCCTGAAGTCCAGTGGTGTCATCGGGGCACCGCACTTCACCATCACCGAAGTGATCTAGTTGGACGGTTCGGCTTCTTGAGCGCGCGTTTGGCGGCTCAACGGTCGCGTCACCCCTCAGTGGCGCGTGCTGAGACCAGTGAACGCACGGATGTGGAATCCTGGGGCAGCGAGCATTCCACGGCCACTCGTGGTCGTTCCGGTGTTCAACGCGGCCACGAGACCAGACGAAGGCCCTCAACCAAGAATCGCAGCCGACTCGCACATGGCGGGACACGCACCTGCGCCCAGTCCGGACGATCACGTGATCAACGATGTCACACCGGTCCGAATGAACCGGCGCCGCCGACTCCGAGAACGCCTCGAAGCGTCTGGACGTTCCGTTGCCCAAGTAATCGGGCCGGAGCCAGCGCCAATCCAGTGAGAACCCGTGAGAGGCGACCCGACAACGATGCCAATAGCAGCCGACTTAGCACCATTCGAAACGGCGGCCAATTTGACGTGTCGAGGGCTGCCGCGGGGCCGGAGTCTGGGGGACCGACTCCGGCCGTGTCTCGCGTTCTGCCACCGGGGAGGTGTGCGACACGACCGGAGTCGGCGAGGGGGAGTCTCGGTTGACGGTCAGCAGAACTGGGAGGATCTGCTGACCGTCAACCTTTTCTCAGTTGGACTTCACGACGGCCCTCGCGGAGGACGAGCCCAGCAAGTTCGCATCACCACCGTAGATCGCAGTGACGAACTTGCTCTGACCCTTCTTGAGCACGTAGTTGAGGGTCGCCACACGATTGCGCAACATGGCGCGTCCAACCACCTTGCCCGAGACCTTGAACGTCACGGTGCCGCTCGCGAGGGCAACTCCCGGCGCGACCGTCATGACCGTGGCCGTGATGGTCTTCGGGTGAGCCACGAGGCTCAACTTCGTACTGGCCTTGCGAACGTTGTGCGTCGTCGTGGCACTGACCGCCATGAACTTCACGCTGTCACTCGGCGTGAATACCGCGCCGATCTGGTGAGCACCCGGCACCAGTGGGCGGCCATTGGCGCCAATCAAGGCTGGGCTGGTCGCCACACCATTGACGACCGGCTGAGCACCGCCCAGCGCCTTACCGTCGACTGAGAACTGCACCACCCCAGCGACGACACCACTGGCGAGGGTGACCGACGCGGTCGCCCGCGCGACTTGACCGAACCTGGCCGATGAGATGCTCAGCGCGACGTTGACCGACGGAGTCACCGCACCGATGGTGATCTTCTTTTGAACCTGGGGGGCGGGGGCGTAGGTGCTGTCACCGGGCTGATTGATGTCGATGACGC
>VFSW01002801.1_pt1 | contig 26274 bp, 24 predicted proteins | sample 5358111 | NCBI WGS metagenome assembly VFSW01 (sample SAMN11554181, study PRJNA540505) | mine drainage metagenome | isolation source: sediment from site ElyBrook_90M | place: USA: Ely Copper Mine, Vershire, VT | collected 2017 | reverse complement strand
CGCAGCGGCGGCCGCAGCGGGAACGGTAATGAGCTTACGCTCGGCCGCGATCGCTGCGGCGTCGGTCTTGGCTTCGGCCGCGACGTCGGCTGCCGCTTCGGGTTTGCCGTCGTACAGTAATTCCAGCAACCGGCGCAGGAACGGCCCGCGCAATTCCGCGCCCGAGTCGGAATTCGTCAGAATGGCCGCGCCGACGTTTGCCGATGGAATCGCGATGATGTCGCTGTGATAGCCGATGAGATCGCCGCCGTGATGAATGACGCTGACGCCGTACGTGCGGTCGTCCATCAGGCCCATGCCATACCAACCGTCGCGACTCACCGGAACCGTGTGTACGCGGCGCTGCAGCAGGTTTTTTGCCGAGACGAACCGCTTGCCGTTCGGTAAGACGCCTTGCGTGAGCTCGTCTTGCACGTACTTGATGAGGTCGCGCGGCGAGGACCACGCCGCGCCGGCCGGAGCGTACGGAAGCACGTCCCGGTTGATCGGAGAGGTCACAATGCGCGTTACGCCCTCAACGTTCTGTCCGTGCGGGCTCGCGTGATCTTCCGCTTGCGCTTTATCCATGTCGAAGGTGGTGAGCGTCATGCCGAGCGGATCGAAGATGAGCGTTTGCATCGCTTGGTCGTACGCGGCACCAAGCGGCAGGCGCGGATACTCCAGGTGGCCCGCGATGTAGCCCGCGGCGGAAGCCATGGTATTGCTGTATTGAAAGACCTCGCCGTAGTTGCTGGTCGGCTCGGTATGCGCGAGTTGCACGAACGTTTCAGACGGACCCGTCTGCGGCGTCGTACCGAAAAGCCAGTCGAAGTCCTTGCGCGGAACGCCGGTGCAGGCGCACACGAGATCTTCGATGCGCACCTTGGCCGTCGTCGCCGGGCTTCCCAAACGGAACGACGGGTAGGCCTGCGTGACCGGTTCGTCCCACCGCAATTTGCCTTGGTCGACCAAACGCGCGAGCATCAGCGTCGTCATACCCTTGGTGTTCGAAGCGATCATGAAGAGCGTGTTCTCGTCGATCGGTTGCGGCTTCCCGAGCGTTCGCACGCCGAGCCCACCTTGATACACGACCTTGCCGTGATCGACGAGCGCGATGCCGACACCGGGTACGTGCAACGTACGCATGCTGGTTTGCACGAAGGAGAGCAACGCTTTCACACGCGCCGGCGTGAGGCGATGAGCGGTGCGACCTAAAAACGTTTCGCGCACGTGACCTGCGGGCTGAAGGCTCGCGAGCACGAGCTCCGTGGCCGCTCCCCGCTTTTCGAACGTCGCGATCGATCCGTCGACAAGCAACGCCGTCCATGCATTTCCCTTGCGCAGTGCAACGGCCTGAACGATCCGGTGTTCGTCGGGTGAGGTGAGGTATTGCGCGCTGCTGATCTCGTCCCAACCCTCTCGCGCGGGCGCAGCCGACATCAATACGAGCTTACGGGCAAACGCGGGTTGGTAGTGCTGCCAGGCTTTGATGAGGGCATCTTTGGCGTTCGCCGCTTGGCCCACGTTCACGAGAACGAGCCGCGCGTCGCTCTCCGGCGCCGAAACGACGATGATCGAGTCGCTGCGTTGTTCGGACCATTCCTTGGGCACCGTGAACTTCACGCCCCAGGCGGCTTGCGGCGTATCGGCGGTCATGGCGGCCGTCGTGGCGGACGCACTCGGCGCCGCAGTTTGCGCCATCGCGCTCATCGGCGCCAGTAGCGAAAAAACCATGCCTAGCACGAGCGCACGCTTCATCAAAAATCCCTCTCCGGTCGGCTTGCGATGTTCGATGAGCCTTACCGTGGAACGCGCGACCTTGTTTCACCTGCCCGTCGACGGCATGTACGCACCCAAAACGGGTAGTAGTTGCACCCGGAAGACGACTACGGCAGACGCCTACGATATCTCGCTACGTAAAACTAAAACGCCCCTCCGGAGAGAGGCGCTTGTTTTTTTGTACGCGGGAGCCTATTGCAGTGAGGTCGCGTAAAACATCCCGTTTTGGTAGTAACCGTATGCGGTAACGTAGCGACCGATGGAGACGCTTCCAGTCTGTCGATTGTTGAGCGCCGGCTGGTCGTTGATCGTGACGACGTGCCCTAAGCCCGCCATCAGACGGACCTGGTTGCCATTCACGGAAACGATCACTCCGCGGACGGAGGTGTTGCCTTGCTGGCCGCCGTTCTGGTAGCAATTGTTCTGGCCGAGGTTGCCCTGGTTGCCTTGATTGCCTTGGTTGTTTTCGTTCTCGTTCTCGTTATTTTCGTTTTCGTTTTCGTTTTCGTTTTCGGTTTGGTTATTGCTGTTTTCGTTTTGGTTATTGTCGTTTTCGTTTTGGTCGTCTTTTTGACCGCGGCGCGTGTTGCCGTTGTAATTACACTGGCCGCTTTGCCAGTTGCGGTTGTTACGGTTTTGCCCGTGGCCATTGCCTTGATCGGCCGACGCAATAGCCGTCGTCGAAGCCAACATGCCGGCCATCCCGCTCATTCCGAAAAGTGTTGCAAGTACTGCAACGTGCAGATTCTTCATATATTGTTTCCTTCTAGCACGGGAACGACCGCGGGGCGCGATACGTTTCGCAACTGCGCCGCACATAGCAAGCATGCGCGTGCTAAACTGCGCTAAAAGCCGGGAATCAGCGCGACGACGCCTCCCGCGATCAATCCGGCGGTCGCAACCGCGAGGAACGCCATCAGCAACACGCGTTTCGGGAAGGCGCTGCGTACGATGTAGAGCGTCGGCAAGCTGATCGCCGGTAACGTGACCAACAGCACCGCAGCCGGTGCCGCCGTCAATCCAAAACTCATCAAGGTCTGCACGATGGGCACTTCGCCTGCCGTCGGGATCACGAAGAGCGTTCCTACGATCGCGAGCGCAAAGAGCACGAGCAGGCTGCCGCCTGCAAGCGTTAGGCCCGGATGAAACAGCCACGCGCGCGCCGCTCCCAGAAGCAGCACGAGCACAAAGTATCCCGGCACGATCGTGTAGAGTTCCCACCATAACAACCGGAACCAGTCGGCGATCAATGCGAGGCCGCTTTTGTTTCCGTCTTCAATCGGCGCATCTTCGACTTCGATATCCGCACGTTCACGAACCAGCTTATTTGCGAGCGTGGCCGCGCCCAAGACGAGCACGAGGCCGACGAGCAAGCGCACGAGCATAAAGTGCCAGCCGAGTACGCCGGTGATAAAGATGAGAACCGCGGGGTTGAGGGTCGGACTACCGAGCAGCACCGCAAGGGCGGAACCCGCCGATGCTTTCTGCTTTCGAAGGCCCACTGACAGTGGACCGGTGCAGCATGTTCACATCATTCCGCCGAGCGAGAGCGTGCCAGCAATCGCTACGGATCGGAAATCTCGCCCGGAAAATATGCGGTGAATCCAGCGCCGCGGCACGAGCACTTGAATGCTCGCGCCCAAAATCAGGGCCAGCGCGAGCGCCTCCCAAATCGCACCGTAATAAGCGAGCGCGTAGTGCCACGCCGCGCTCCATCCGGCGGCCGGAGCGGCCGCGCTCGTCCCCGTCACGATCGACGCGCCGATCGTGTGGTGCGTCAGCGCGACGAGGCTCTTCGTGTAATAGGGAAGCCACTTCACGTAGAGGAGCCCGCCGATCAGCGTCACCAGAAAAATCGAGAAGCCGGCGACCAGTCGGCCGATTCCGACTTCGGGCCGTTCAGTTGAAGACGATGCGAGTGACATAAACCCTCCCGGCTTGTGTGGAAGCCCTTTTCGCCCCAAACGCGCGAAGAGACTCATTTGGTTGCACGGGTCAATGTCCTGGCGACCGGGCCATCGAAGGCGCGTGCGATAACATCGAGCAGGAGCCGGCGTTCGCGTGCGGGCTCGACGAGTAGACGAAGGGCGCGCACCCGCCCGCGCAACCGCGAGAGAAACGCGGGGTCGCGGGCACAGCGTCGCAAGAGCGCGGCACAACGACGCGCGTCGCCGACGGGGAAATACCCCGGATAATCGCCGCCGAGAATGCCCACGTTCCCGTCGATGCGCGAGGCGATGACCGCGACGCCCGCCGCGATCGCTTCCGAGAGGACGTTTGCCCCGCCCTCCATGCGCGACGAGAGCACGAGGACGTCGCTCGCTGCGAGCAGCCGGAGCGCGCGTGCGTGCGAAACGTCGCCGATCCAGCGATAGCGCGCGTCTTTTGCGGCAAGCGCTTCGGCGCGTAGCACGTAGCGATCCGCGAGCGACGCACCGGCTTGCACGAGCGCAATCGATTCGTGTGGAAGCAACCGCAACGCATACGCGGCACGAAGCGGATCTTTCTCGAGGCGTAAATGCCCGATGACGCACGCGCGCAGGATACCGCCGCGGCGATGAGGCCGCGCCGACGGAGCGATCGCAGACTGTACGATCGGATACGCGCGCGCGCGAAGACGTGCGGGAAGACGGCGCAGCGCCGCGGGTTGCAAGGTGACGATTGCGTCGGCCGCTTCAAGCACGCGCCACGCGCGCTTCGAACGCGCCAGATCCCGGTAGAGATCGGTGCCGGTGAGCACGACGATCATCCGCCCGTCCGACTTGCCCTTTGCGAACGCGAGCGCCGAATCCGCCGATTTACGAGCGTGCAAGACGACGAGCAGATCGAGCTTCTCGCCATCCCAACGCGGGAGCAGCCGCACGCGGTGCCCGACCGAGCGCAAAAAACGCGCGTAGCGCTCGGCGGTATGCGCGTTTCCCGAGCGATTCGTCGTGGTCGAAGGGGCAACGATGCCGATGGATAATCGGTTCTTCTTCACGGGCACGCTCGATTTGGTTCGTCCCGTCAAACCGCGTTGCCTGGAGGCTATGCTGATTCACGAGCGAGAACGCCGGTTCGACCTGGCAGACGAGTTGCGGCGAGCGCGCGAGCGAACGCTTTCCTACGTGCGCGACTTGCGCGACGACGAACTGCAGCTTCCGTTGCTCGATACCGTGAACCCCATGTTATGGGAACTCGGGCACGTCGGCTACTTCGCCGAGTTTTGGACGCTGCGCGCGCTGTACGGCCTCGACCCGATCGTACCGAACGCCGATCGCCTGTACGATTCCGCTCGGATCCCGCACGACGATCGTTGGACGTTACCGCTACCCAACCGCGCCGAAACGTTGGCCTTTCTCGAGCGCCAATGCGAAACGATGCTCGCGCGTTTGGGCGACGATCCGCCGGCCGCCGCGCGCTATCTGCATCGCCTCGCATTGCATCACGAAGACATGCACGGCGAAGCCGTGTTGTACACGCGACAGAGCATGGGCTATTGCCGCCCGCCGACGGTGGTGCGCGAAGCGGCGGAGGCCGGCGCATTGCCGGGCGACGCGACGGTTCCCGCAGGCCGCTATCGCATCGGCGCGCGCCCCGACGACGAATTCGTCTTCGACAATGAAAAATGGGAGCACGACGTCGAGCTCGCATCGTTTCGCATCGCGCGCGCGCCGGTGACCAATGCGGAGTTTCTGCACTTCGTCGAAGCCGGCGGCTATGTGGAGCGACGCTTTTGGACCGATGCGGGCTGGGCCTGGCGCATCAGCGCGCAGGCAGACGCGCCGCTCTACTGGCGCCGCGCGGCAAGCGGCTGGGAGCGGCGGCACTTCGACCGGTGGCAGCCGTTGCGCCCCGACCAGCCGGTCGTGCACGTGAATCTTTTTGAAGCGCAGGCGTATTGCGCGTATGCAGGCCGCCGCCTGCCGACCGAAGCAGAGTGGGAAATTGCCGCCACCGGCGCAACGCATCGGCGCTATCCCTGGGGCGACGCCCCGCCCGATGCGAGCGTGGCAAACCTCGATCATTGGTACGGTGACGTGACGGACGTTGCGGCGTTCCCCGAAGGCGAGAGCATCTTCGGCGTGCGAGGGATGATCGGCAACGTGTGGGAATGGACGTCGACCGCGTTCGGCCCGTATCCCGGCTTTTCGCCCGATGCGTATCGGGAATATTCCGAGCCCTGGTTCGGCGACCACTACGTCTTGCGGGGCGGCGCGTGGAGTACGAGCGCGACCATGATCTCCACCCGCTGGAGAAATTTCTATCGACCGCAACGGCGCGACATCATTACGGGGTTTCGGACTTGTGACTAAACAGGATTTACACCGCCTGACCCATCTGTCGTCCTGCGCGGGTTGAGCGGCCAAGATGGACGCTACCGTCCTCGCGCAAGTTTTGCGCGGTTTACCGCCCATCGACGATCCTAACGTCCTCGTCGGCACGTCGACGGCCGACGATGCCGGCGTGTATCGTTTGAGCAACGAGCTCGCGCTCGTGCAGACGGTCGACTTCTTCACGCCGATCGTCGACGATCCATACACGTTCGGGGCAATTGCCGCCGCAAACGCGCTTTCGGACGTGTACGCGATGGGCGCAACGCCGCTCACGGCGCTCGCGATCGCGGCGTTTCCGGAAGACGAAGATCCGCAGGTGCTGCACGAGATTTTGCGCGGCGGAAGTGAAACTGCAAAGGCGGCGGGCATCGACGTGATCGGCGGGCATACGATCAAAGATCAGGAGCCGAAATACGGCCTTTCGGTGACCGGCATCGTGCACCCCGAGAAGTTTTTGCGCAATTCGACTGCGCGTCTCGGCGACGTGTTGTTTCTTACGAAAGCGCTCGGCACCGGCATCTTGACGACCGCCAGGCGCTCCGATCAAATCGACGACGCGGCGCTTTCCGAGGCCGTCGTTTCCATGACCACGCTGAATCGCGCGGCGGCGGAAGCGATGCAAGATTGCGACGTCCATGCCGCGACCGACATCACCGGGTTTGGGTTTGCCGGACATCTCCTCGAGATGCTGCGCGGGTGCGGTTTTGGAGCGCAAATCGACGTTGCTTCAGTTCCCCTGCTGGCCGGCGTCCTGGAACTCGCGCGCGCGGGCGTCGCGCCGGGCGGTAGCAGAACCAATCTCGAACAGGCGCGCGCGGCGAATACGTCCTTTGGACCGCACGTCGACGAAGCGACGCAGTTGCTGCTCTGCGACGCGCAAACCTCCGGCGGATTACTGATCGCCGTTTCCCCGAGCGATGCCGACCGCTACGAACGCCGAGCACGCGAACGGGGCGTCGCCATCGTCGCGCGCGTCGGCATCGTTACCGCCGATCCCGTCTTGCGCTTTATGTAGTGGCGGTTACGAAATACAGGTTCGGCTTTTTAAACGGCCCGTGATCCGCGATTTTCAGCCCGGCTTCTTCTAGCAAAGCGATCATGTCGTCTATTTTCACGTGGCCGTGGCGACGACGACGGAAGTGCCCGAAAAAACCGCGTTTGCCGGAATCTTGAAAATCGACGATCGCCACCCGGCCGCCCGGCTTTAGAACGCGCCGGATTTCGAGGGCGGCCGCAAGGCGTATTTTACGCGGTAGATGGTGCAGCATAATGGTGCTCAAGACCACATCGAACGTCGCGCCGTCGAACGGCAACGCTTCCGCCGCCGCGTTCTCGAAAACGATTTCCATGCGCCGTTTTTTCGCTTTCCCGCGCGCTCGCGCGATCATTTCAGGCGAGGCGTCGATCGCGTAGACGGCGCCGGCCGGCCCCACCTTTTGCTTGGCGGCGATCGCGAGCGTCCCGGTGCCGCATCCAACATCTAAGACGGATTCGCCCGGTTCGAGGCGCGCTAGCCTGGTCACATCTTCGCGAAACCGGTGTTCCCGCCCGAAATGCAGCACCCCCATCATGAAGTCGTAGCCGGCCGCGTTATGGAGTACCCCCGCAGTGGTGGGCGGCCTCGGGGTCTCTGTAATGTCCGTCACGTTTATTTATTCACCTCACGTTTTTACACACTCGTCCGGAAATGGACAGTTGTTCGGAAACAGTGTACCGTTGAGGCATGCCTCGGCAAAGAACACTTTCACACGCTGCATCCGAAACGGGACATAATAGCGATTTTTGTGCGGGAAAGCTGCGGGGCCGTCGCATTCAGAAGACGGAGAACGCGCTGCGCGAAGCGCTTGCTTCGCTGATCGCGGAAAAGCCCTACGACGCAATCGTCATTAAGGAGATTCTGCAACGCGCAAACGTCGTAAGATCGACGTTCAATACACACTTTCGCGACAAAGACGACCTGCTCGTCAGCGGCATTCGGAGCATGGTTGAATCGCTACGCTCGCAAAAAGCGCGACGCTCTGCGATCTGGCAGGAGCGCATGTTGTGGTTCGGCTTACCGGTTTTTGAGTATCATTACGCTCATCGTCACGACGGGCGACTCACGACGGGCAGCGCCGGGAGGGCTCTCCAACATGGCCGCCTCCGAGAGGTGCTTGCAGAAATGATCTTTGACGACGTACGCGCCGAGTTTAAAAACCGTAAAACCGCAAAATCGATACCGGCGAATTTGATCGTCGAATTCGTGACGTCGACGTTCGTTCAGGTGTTGAATTGGTGGATAGAAAGCCTCCAGCCGGTCCCTCCGTCGGAGGCCGACGATGTGTTCCGTACGCTGGTGTTGCCCACGTTAACAGCTCTTCGGGGATGACGCCCAAGCAACGCACCTCGTCACAGCACGGCGCCCCAAGCCGCTCTTGCGAAGCATGACTGCAGCTACGCAATCCAGCCTCGGCCGGCACGTATTCGGAACGGCCGTCTTGGCATCGGGCCTCGTCAGTCTGGCCTGGCACAACGGTCCCGCCTACCTCTGGCTTTTGGCTGCCGCCCAGGTCGCCGGCGGCATTGCGATTCAGATCCGGCCCACGGCACGAGCGGGAGCGCTCGTTGTTGGCGCGGCGTATCTCGTACTCGCACTCCTGTGCATCCCGCAAATTCTCGCTTCGCCGCGGATCTACGGCGTCTGGGGCAATTTCTTTTACCCGTTCGCAAACGTCATCGGAGCGGCGGCGGCATACGCTCTCGTGGCTCCGATACGATTGTCCAGGGCATCGCTGCGAACGCTCCGCATGCTTTTCGGCCTCTGTAACGCTTCGTTCGCGATCGAGCAGGTCGAATATCTCGCGCGTACCGCGAGTCTCGTTCCGTCGTGGATTCCACCCGGTCAGATGTTTTGGGCGGTTACCACGACGGCTCCGTTCGTACTGGTTGCCGTTGCTTTGATTATCGATCGCATGGCCGTCCTTGCGACGCGTCTACTGGCGGCAATGTTCTGGGCCTTTGGGGTGCTCGTGTGGGTGCCGCTGATTATCGCGAATCCACATAGCCACTCGAATTGGAACGAGGGCGCCGAGACGGTCGCCATCGGCGCGGCGGCGTGGCTTCTCGCCGAACTGCTCGGGCGGAGCCCGAACGGTCCGGCGTAAACCTGCCGATAGAAAGAGACGTATGAAAACATCCGTCTTGCTGCTCGCCGTCTTGTCCCTCGTGCTCTCGTCACCCGGTCTCGCGAGGGCCGCAACGGGCACGGACTTGATAAACAGCGTCCAGTCGTTCGTTTCCACCGGGCTCGCGAACGCGGATGCAGCTTTTACGCCGTTACGCGGCGCGTCGATCAAGCTTCCACCCGGCGAGCACTACCAGGTGAACAAGAACTTCGGCGAGTTTATGCCTGACTGCCATATCTCGGGCTTCCCGGCCCCGGCTGAATGGGTGCGTTCCTGTAACTCGCCGGGCCTCAACGCAGCGAACATGCGTCAGTTACTGGGGCTCATTTACGAAGGAGCGATCCGGGCTCTGCCGGCGTGCTTCACGCGCACGCTCGATCCCGCTGCGCTTCGCGGTGAAACGTTCCGATGGGACTGCCATAAAGCGGGCAACGGGCTTTCGGTCGATATCAGCACGCAACCGACATCCAATGGCGACCCGTCGTTTCTTTTCGAAGTCTACGAGTACCCCGGCGCGCAGCCGCCTCAACCCGTGCCTGCGCCCACGTCGACGGCAATGGTGATTCAGATGATGAAACCACAAGCCACCCTCGACATGGGCGGCGTCCAAGTGCCGTATGCGGATTATGCCACGCTGAACCTCGCCATGCACGCGGCCGCGATCGGCACTAAAAATCCCTCGGGCGTGCACGTGGTGGAAATCACGAAAGGCGGAAACGAAATGCCGCCGTACGATTGGGTTTGGCATTACGCCGGCAAGCAGACGCAGAACGGCACGCAGAATATCGTCGTATGGGTTTGCGCAAATCTCAGTCCGCAAGAACAAACGCAGGCCTTGCACCAGGCAACGCTCTTGGGCTTGCTCGATTCAGGGCTCGGCGGTACGGCTCTGCAGCAGGCCTACGTTGCGGCGAGCGCCGCCGACGCCGCGCTCGGGCCGCAAGCTGCGGATCCCTTCGCCAATCGCCGCAAGCTCATCTACGCGATGACGAAATATCTTCCGTAACGAGACCGCCCGCCGGACATAGCGTGCATCTTTACCTTCTCCCATATACCTCGTCACGGATGCTCTAGCGTCGCCGCGCGCGCTTCGGATGGAGCGTCTGTCCGCTCTCAAGCATGGCAATGTATGTCGCAACGCGCTTCGCGCGCGTCTCCGCCTTCTTTGCATCCTGCACGCGATAGATAATCGCATAACGGTTCGCGCGGTCGAGTGCGTCGAACTCGCGCATTGCCTTAGGCGAGGCGCGTAGCGCTTGGAGGAGATCGGCAGGCGGTTCCGCCATGCGCTGCCCAACGTACGCCGATGCCCAGCGCCCGTCGCTCTTCGCCGCTTCAATCTCGCGTAATCCGGCCGGCGTAATGCTATTCTCCGCCATGAGGCGCTCCGCGGTCTCCACGTTAAACGCGGACCACTTGCTCCCAGGTTTTCGCGGCGTAAATCGCACGAGAAAATATTCGGCATCGAAGGCGTTCAACTGTCCGTCGATCCACCCGTAACTGATGGCAGTCTCGATCGCTTGCTGCTTCGTCACCGATGCACGCCGCGCAGCCGCCTTCGCGATCTTCAGCCACACGCCGGGAGAAGCCGCTCCGTGGAGCGCAAGCCACCGATCCCAAGAGGCTTGATCGTCGAATTGCTCCGTCGGAAGTCTATCCTTGGGCATCCCCCGATGTACGATTCGCCCGGCATGCGTCCTGCCGTCTATGACGTTAGAAATTTTCTCCAACGTTCCGCGGCAGCCCCTTCGCCAGTAGCCACACGCCGGTGATTACCTCGAAAGTAAGAATCGGGAGCAAATAGGCTTGCGCCGTGAGATCGTAGGCGCTCGAATTTTTGGGCGAATCTGGGTTCAAACGATCTGCCCCTAAAATAAGAGCCCGACGAATTTCGTCGGGCTCTTCATTTCGTCGATCCTTCGACAAGCTCAGGATGACACAGTGGTGCGGTCCCTCGACTTCGCTGCGCTACGCTCGGGATGACAATTCTCAGAACGTCAGAACGTCAGAACGGGATTTCGTCGTCTAACTCGTCGCCGAAAGTGTCGCCCGCGGGGGCTGCGCCGCCGGCGCGTGCGCCTGCTCCCACGTAGTTGCTCTCGCCGCCGCCTTCGCCGCCGCCGGCTCCGCGCGAGCTGAGCATCTGCATGTTGTCGATCACCACTTCGGTTGCTTTGCGCTTGTTGCCGTCTTTATCGTCGTACGAGCGAATCACCAGCCGCCCCTCGACGAGCGTGCTCGCGCCCTTTTTGAGGTACGTGTTGCAGGTTTCGCCGAGCTTGTCCCACGCGACGATGTCGACGTACGTCGTCTCTTCTTTATTGCGCGGGTTGTTGACGGCAAGCGTGAATTTCGCAACGCCTTTGCCCGATTGCGTGTATCGCATCTCGGGATCGCGCGTGAGGTTGCCGACCAAAATCACTCGATTGTATGAACCTGCCATCGTGATACTCTCTTTCGCTATGTCGCAGTGCTATTGCAATGTGGCCCTAAAATAAAACGGGCCTGTGCCACCAGAGCGGCACGGCCCGTTCGAGGACTCCGAATCTTTTTAGGTGCGCTCGTACGGCGCCTGCGAGCGCTCCGAGCGGTCCCGATCGTAGCCGCCACCCTGCGGGCGATCCGAACGATCCCGGTCGTAACCGCCGCCTTGGCCGCGTTCGTACGGGGGAAGCGGCGGGGGCGCCATGGCGGCCTGCTGGGCCAAGATCACCATGTGGGCGAGCGCCGTCTTATCGAGAGCGATCGTCAGGTGGCGCAGTACGTCTTCGTTCAGCTTCATCAGACGCTCGAGCTCTTGCGAGGCTTCGCCGCTCGAACGGTACTGCATGGCGACGTAGTTGCCTTCGCGCAAATCGTTGATTTCGTAGGCCAGGCGCTTCTTGCCGAGCTTCTCGATGGCGACGACCTCGCCGCCGAGGCCCTTGATGGTCTCGCCGATCGCGGTCGCGCGGGTTTCGACGTCGGCCTCTTCAAAATTCGGGCGCAGAATATACGTGATTTCGTAATCGTTCACTATGGACTCCATCTCCGGACGTGCGTTGGCCGACGGCCAACCCGCGGCCCACCGTGGCGGGCAGGTGGCGGGAGATCAAATGTCTCCCAAAACTGGAGCATCGTACACTAGCAGAGGCAAAAGCGCAATGGCGAGCGTCGCTTCCGGTGGTACGATGGGGGCCGTGCCTCAAGCCGTTCTCAAGCTGCTCGCGTTGTATTAGACTCAATGCCCATCGCCCGCTTTGCCGTCAGCCGCCGCGTGGCCGTCTCGATGATTGCCTTGGCAATTATCGTCCTCGGCCTCTTCGCGATCCCCCGGCTCCCGGTCGCCCTGCTGCCGAACTTCACCCCGCCCGTCGTGTCCGTCTCGGTCAGCTATCCGAACGTGGGCCCCGAGCAGATGGAAGCCCTGGTCACCCGTCCGATCGAGAATGCGGTCAGCCGGGTCAACGGCATCGAGCAGATCAACTCGTCCTCGCAACTCGGGCAGACCGAGGTCCGGGCACAGTTCTACTACGGCACCAACCTCGACACGGCAGCCGTCGACGTGCAGCAGCAGGTCGATCGCATCCGCAATCAGTTGCCGAACGACCCGAGCCTCCAACAGCCGCAGATCTCGAAGTTCGATACCAACTCGCTACCGGTCGTGCGCTTCTACGTGACCGACCCGAACATGCAGCTGCGCGCCCTCGGCGATCTCTTTCAAAATACTCTCGCCGACGAGTTTGCGTCGGTCGACGGCGTGGCCGCCGTATCGGTCTCGCAGGATCAGCAGCGCGCGTTCATGATCGAGCCCGATGCCTCCGCCCTCGCCGCAAACGGCCTCACGCTCGGCCAGATCACCGCGCGCGTGCAGCAAGAAAACCTGAACTTGCCGGCCGGCATCGTGCAGATGGGCCCGAACGAATATCAGGTGCGCGCGAACGCACTGCTCCGGAACGCACAGCAGATTTCGCGCCTCGTGTTGGTCAACAAGAACAATACCGTGATTCGCATCGGCGACGTGGCGAAAGTCACCGATTCGATCGAAGAGCAACGCACCTTCGAACGGCTCAACGGCACGCCCGCGATCGGCGTGGTCGTCAACGCGCAACCCAACGCCAACATCGTCGAAACCGCCATCGGCGTTTATAAGAAAATCGGCCAGATTCAAGCGCGCTATCCGGGCATGAAGATCGGCTCGGTCTTCGATCAGGAAGGCTTCATTCTCGAGTCGATCAACGCACTAGAGCATACGGCCATCTACGGCGCCATCCTCGCCGTCATCGTGATACTGCTCTTTCTCCACTCGTGGCGCACCACGCTCATCGTCGCGATCTCGCTGCCCATCTCGGTGCTGGGCACGCTCTTTGTCGCATACGTCGCCGGTTATTCGCTCAACATCATGACGCTCGGAGGGTTGGCACTCGCCGTCGGCTTGATCGTCGACGACGCGATCGTCGTCATCGAAAACATTTACCGGCATATGGCGCTAGGTCAATCGCCGCGCGACGCCGCCGAGAGCGCGACGACCGAAATTTTCAGCGCGGTCATGGCGTCCTCGATTACCGTGATCACCGTATTCGTCCCGCTAGTGTTGATCCCGGGGTTACAGGGGCTCATCTTCACGCCGTTTGCGGTGATGGTCATGGCCGCAGTAGCGCTTTCGTTTATCGTCGCGATCACGACGGTACCGATGCTCGCATCGGTGCTGATCCGCAATAAGTACGTGCCGGCTAATGGCCACACCAACGGTTCGCCGAAAGGCCCCTACGCGCGCTTCAGCAGCGCGTTCGATCGTCGCTATGAAAAATTCGCCGCGTGGTACTCCCGCGTGCTGACGCTTGCGGTCGATCGTCCAGGCGTGGTATTCGCCATCGCGGGCATTCTGCTCGCCGGCACGTTCCTCGCCACGAAACTCGGCGCGGTTCAAACCGAAATCTTCCCGGCTTCGAACTCGATCTTCGTTCGCTTCAACCTCCATATGCCCACCGGTACGGCCCTCAACGTCACGAACGCCGTGTCGAGCGACATCGAAAACCGCATGCTCAAGGATCCGCGCGTGCTCTACGTCGGGTCGCAAGTCGGACAAGAGGGTTTCATCGGCAACGGCACCGTCGTGACCAATCAGGGCAATCTCTCCGTGATGCTCAAGCCGCAATACGGCGGAAACGACGCGGCAAAATTCGTCGGTCAGTGGCAGGCCGCGCTCACCGGCATGTCCTCGGGCGCGCGCGGTCCGGCGACGCATTTTTCTCCCGCACAAATGCAGACGTTCCGCGAGCGCTTCGGCCAGCCGATTCCGGGCTTACGGCTCTTCGGCCGCACCGTCGATATCGTGCAGAACATCATCGCGCGCGGCCAAGACGCGCTCGACGTGCAGATCTACGGCCCAGATATCAATACGCTGTATAACCTCGCGGAATATACGGTGGTGCCGAAACTCGCACAGGTTCCCGGTTTGCAGGCGCCTCAGAGCAGCATCTCCGCATCGCAGCCCGAGGTCGATATCAACGTCGATCGCGCGAAGGCGGCGCAGCTCGGTATCTCCACGCAAGCAATTTCGAACACGATCGACACCGCAACGGCGGGTACGATCGCCTCCTACATGCAGATCAACGGGACGCAATATCCGATCGTCGTGCAGCTGCCGCCGGATCAACGACGCTCCCTGCAGACGGTCGAGAATCTGGCGATTCCGGTCGCGTCGATCCCCTGCGCAAGCGGCAGCGGTTCGATCGTACAAAACAGCAGCGCCGGCGCGGGCCAATTGACGGCGAATACTCCGCCCGTGATCGCGCTGAGCGAACTCGCCCACATCACGTTCGGCGCCGGGCCGTCGGAGATCACCCGCCAGAATAAGCTGCGCGAGATCGACGTTACCTCAGGGCTCAACGGCGTACCGCTCGGCTCGGTCGTCACCGAGACGACGCGAATCATGAATTCGCTCGCGCTGCCTCCGGGTTACTATTGGCAGTTCGGCCAGGCGGTAACGCAACAGAACGACACGTTTTCGAGCTTGGGACTCATCGTGCTGCTCGCAATCGTCTTGATCTACATGTTGCTCGCCGCGCAATTCGAATCGCTGTTGCATCCGCTCGTCATCATGACGGCAGTGCCGCTTGCGTCGGCCGGCGTCGTACTCTCGCTCTGGCTCACGCATCGAGCATTTGGCCTCACCGCATTCATCGGGGTGCTGATGCTCGTTGGTATCGTCGTCAAGAATGCCATCTTGGTCGTGGAGTTTACCAATCAATTGCGCGAACGCGGCTACGCGGTGCGCGATGCCGTGCTTCACGCCGCTCCGCTACGGCTGCGCCCGATCCTGATGACGACGCTCGCATCGACGGGCGGCATGTTGCCGATCGCGCTTGGGCTCGAAGCGGGCAGTCAAACGCAAGCGCCGCTCGGCACCGTGGTTATCGGCGGGCTTCTGTGCTCGACGATGCTCTCGTTGATCGTCGTGCCGACGCTCTATCTGTGGGTCGCCCGTCATCTCGAACCGCGCATGGGCGGCTTCCATCGCAGTGTCGCAAGCAAGCAGCCGCCAAGCGCGCAACTCCCCGTCGAGGTCTAACCGCGCGCGAAGAACACGATCGTCATCGTCACGCCGATCGCGATGACGATGATGCGCGCAACCGATTGCGGTACCCGGCGAAAGAATTTCGCACCGAAATAGCCGCCGAGCAGCGCCATTGCGGCCATCGGTAGGGCAAACCGCCAATCGACGATCCGCGCAAACAAGAATGGAATCAACGCGACGCCGTTGATCGCCACGCTCAGTACGTTCTTCATGCCGTTGGTCGCGTTAAAACTCGGCAACCGCGAAAACACCAAGACGGCGAGCATCATGATCCCCATACCGGCGCCGAAATAGCCGCCGTAGGTCGCGACAAAGAACTGAACGACCAATTGCCACGCGTGATGGCGCATTTCGCCGTGCGGATGCAGACGACGCAACAGCGGGCTCGCGGCAAATACCGCGGTAGCAAAGAGCAAGAGCCACGGGATCAACCGATCGAACGTCACCGCCGGCGTCAGCAGCAACAGGCACGCTCCGATCAGCGAACCGACGATGCTGACGGCAAGCACCGAATAGAGCATGCTGCGGTGCGGCACGACGTCGGACCAATATCCGCGCGCGCCGCCGATCGTGCCGACCCACATCGCGGCATTGTTCGTGGCGTTGGCCGGGATCGCGGGAACGCCCGCAAGCACGAGCGCGGGAAAGCTTAAAAAGCTGCCGCCGCCGGCGACGCTATTCATGGCGCCCGCAAGAAAAGCCGCTCCGATCGGGAGCAGATCCTTCGACAAGCTCAGGATGACACTATGAGCCGGCAGCGCTCTTCTCGCGTTTGGTGACGCGATATACGCGGCGCACGCCCTTGAGCGACTCGAGCTTCGTCAGGATCTTGTGCAGATGATCGAGGTCGCGTATCTGAACGGTCAAACTCGTCACGGCCGTGCCGTCGCGACGCACGCGCGCCGTTACCGAACTCACCGTCGTTTTCAGCTCGGCAAACACCGCCATAATGTCTTGCAAGAGTTGCGGGCGATCTTCGGCCTCGGTTTCGAGATCGACCGCGTGCGTCATATCCGCATTGCCGACCCACTGCGCTTGTAAAATACGCTCGGGCGTCGCGCTCATGTACGCCACGTTCGGGCAATCGGCGCGGTGGACGCTCACCCCGCGCCCGATCGTCACGTAACCGATGATCGGATCGCCCGGCACCGGAGAGCAGCACTTCGAAAGGCGGACGAGCACGTCATCGACGCCCGCTATGCGCACGCCGCTCGCCTTCTTGGTCGACTTGCGCGCGGGCGGTTTGCGAATCTGCGTCAGGTCGACGACGTTATCGCCTTTGACCTCCTCCCGAATGCGATGCGCGACGGCCTGCGCCGAAGCATCGCCGAAGCCGATCGCCGCATATAAGTCGGTCGGCGTGCCGTAGTTCATCCGGTGCGCGATGCGCTCGATCAATTCGCCGCGGGCAAGGTCCGGACGCAGCCGCTCGCGCGCGAGTTCGGATTCGAGCGACTCTTGACCGGCGAGCACGTTTTCCTCGCGGCGTTCCTTACGAAACCATTGCTTGATTTTGTGCTTCGCGCCCGACGGCTTGACGATCGAGAGCCAGTCGAGCGAGGGGCGCCCGTTCGATTTATTGACGAGCACCTCGCAAATGTCGCCGTTTTGCAGCGTCGAATCGAGCGGCACGATGCGACCGTTGACCTTCGCGCCGACGCAATGATTGCCGACGTCGGTATGCACGAGATAGGCGAAATCGAGCGGCGTTCCACCGGCCGGCATCGAGAAAACGTCGCCGCGTGGCGAGAAGACGAAAGCCTGCGAATCGAACAGATCGAGTTTGAGATTCTCCATGAACACGCGCGAATCGCGCATGTCCTTTTGCCACTCGAGCAGCGAGCGCAGCCAGGAGAGTTTGTTCTCGAACTGGTCGGCCTTGCTGCCTTCTTTATAACGCCAGTGCGCGGCGATGCCGTATTCGCTCGTGCGATGCATTTCCCAGGTGCGAATCTGAATCTCGAGCGGCTCGCCTTGCGGACCGACGACCGTCGTGTGCAGCGACTGATACATGTTCGGTTTAGGCATCGCGATGTAGTCTTTGAACCGCCCCGGCAGCGGCGTCCACATCGAATGGACGGCGCCGAGCGCCGCGTAGCAGTCTTTGACCGAATCGACGATGATGCGGATGGCCGTCAGGTCGTAGATCGTGGAAAAATCGCGGCCCTTTTTGATTTTTGAATAGATCGAGTAGAAATGCTTGGGGCGGCCCTGGATTTCCGCGTTGACCTTGAGACTCTTGAACTCGTCGCGCATCTGCGCGATAGCTTCTTTAACGTCGTTCTCGCGTTCGCGCCGCGTCTTCGCGACGCGCTCGACGATCTCACGGTACGGTTCGGGATCGAGGTACTTCAGGCACTCGTCCTCGATCTCCCATTTGATCTTCCAGATACCGAGGCGATGGGCGATCGGCGCGTAGATGTCGAGCGTCTCGCGCGCGATCGATTGTTGCTTGGCCGCCGGTAGGCTCGAGAGCGTCCGCATGTTGTGCAGCCGATCGGCGAGTTTGATGATGATGACGCGGATGTCGCGCGCCATCGCCATGAACATTTTGCGCAGGTTCTCGACCTGCGCATCTTCTTTCGACTGGTAGGGAATGCGCGTGAGCTTGGTCACGCCGTCGACGAGACTCGCGATCTCCTCGCCGAATTCGGCCGCCACCGCCTCGGTCGTGATCGTCGTGTCTTCGACCACGTCGTGGAGCAACGCCGCGGCGATCGTCTGGCGGTCCATTTCCAGGTCCGCAAGGATGCCCGCCACGGCCAAGGGGTGTTCGATGTAGGACTCGCCCGAGGCGCGACGCTGCCCTTCGTGGGCGCGATCGGCCACCTCGTAGACGCGCCGCAGCCATTCCCCGTCGAGTGAGGGGTCGTAGGCTTGGACGGCGGCGGTTAAATCGGCAACAGTCATCGGAGTATCCGCTTATCATACTCCATAACTGGGGTTTACCGCTAAGCGATACGCTACTGGTCTGGAAGCTTGTCTCGGAAGATGATCCCGGCGACCTTGCCGTCGACCCCGAGCGTCAGCTCCTCGTAAACGTCGGCACCGTCGCAGTGCATCTTGTACAGGTATGCGCCCTTGACGCTCGCCGGGGCGTCGATGATCGGGATCGGCCCAAGCCACTGCGTGCTTTCCAGCGTGCCGAGGGCCCCCAGGTTCTTCGACGTCTCGGTAATCTTGTCGGGGGTCAGATTCACCTGCGATTCCTTTTCGTAGTGCGCGAGGTTCACCGTGCCCGCTTGCCACGCGACGAACTCGCGTCGCGCGATCAGCGTAATGGCCGGGTCCTCGGGCGGAATCGAAGGCGTCGCAGTCGGCGTCGGCGTGGCGTGACCGCGCGCGAACGCGCCGAGCGGCACGAACGCGATGGTTCCCAGCAGCGCAACGACCGCCGCGCTAGTACGTAATGAACGAGACAACGTCAACCCCCTCAAGAGCCTTGCGTCCGTTCAGGGCTTCCAGTTCGATAAGAAACGCAAAGGCTTCGATATGAGCGCCGAGCCGTTCGATCAGGCGCCGGGTTGCTGCCGCGGTCCCGCCGGTTGCGAGCAGGTCGTCGACGACGACCACGCGGTGACTGTGCTCGAGCGCGTCGGCATGAATTTCAAGCGAGTTCGTGCCGTATTCCAGCGCGTAGTTTTCGGCAAGCTTGCTATACGGAAGCTTGCCCGGCTTGCGCACGGGCACGAAGCCCGCTCCGATGGCGTAGGCAAGCGGCGCGCCGATCATATAGCCCCTGGCTTCAACCCCGACCACGTAGTCGATCTGACGGTCCTTGAACCGGTCGACGAAGAGGTCGATCATCTCCTTAAAGCCTTGCTTATCTTTAAGCAACGGGGTAATGTCACGGAAAAGGATCCCTGGGATCGGAAAATCAGGGATCGCGCGAATGAGTCGTTCAGTATCCACGGGGAACGGGGATTCGAAGCAACTCGGGTTCGCGCCTCTTCGTTAGGAGTGTAATATGAGACACCGAATACTGGCGGCTGCCCTGACCGCAGCACTCACGGCGAGCACCTTTACCCCGGCGCTCGCCAACGGCGCCGCAAGCGTCCGCAACATCATTCTCCTGGGAACGGCTTCGGCTATCCTGATCACCAACTACAACCATAAGGTCCGGGAAAAGCGAGCCGAACAGCAAGAAGTGACGCGGCGTCAGCAAGCGTATCGGGATTGGTTCTACCACAAGTACAACTACTATCCGACCTACGACCAATTCAAGCAGTGGTACGTACAAACATACGGCACGAATCCTGAATAAAGAGCTCCTCGACAAGCTCTTCGGCGCGACGAATGCGCGCCGGCTCGCGGTAGCGATTGCCTGCTCGATCGCACTTCACGAGATCTTTGCGGGGCTACTCTCGCCGTTCGTTTCGCGCCCGCCGGATACGCGCGAAGTCGTCGCACACATGACCATCGTTCGCGTCGCGCGCAAGGCCACACCGACACCGCGACCGACGCCGACGCCGCCCCCCAGGCACACGCTGGTCGTCGCACCGGCGCACGTCGAGGGTAAAGCGGCACACGTGGAAGCGATCAAGCGCATGGGCGCACCGCGCCCCAAGCCGCCGGTCATTCACGCCAAACCCATTTGGGACGTCGCCGTCGTTCCGACCGGTGGCCAGGGAGCGGGAGCAGGTAAAGGCGCCGACGCCGGGAGCTTGGGAAACGGCACCAGCGGTACCGGAGCCGGAAACCAAGGCAGCGGTGCGGGCGGCGGTGGCGCGCCGTGCGGCGCCGTCGATATTTCAGCGCGGGGTCTTGCCGTATTTAACTCGGCAACCGGGTTTTACGAACGCAACAATATCGTCGCCACCGTGCATTATGCGGACGGCACGTCCGAATCGATTCCGCTCGATTGGACGTGGCGGTTCAAAAGCGAAGATCTCGATCCGTTCAATCCCAACTCCGATGCACCGATGTTCTTCCAGTTTCCGCCGGCGGATAAGCGCGCGAGCGAACCGCCCGCCGTGCAGTGGATTATGAAGAACACCAACACCTACGGCGGAACCAAGCTCAACGACCAGTGCCCAAACATCCCGCCGCCCCCGACGCCGCACGCGCTCGCTCTAGAAACGCTTCGGCGGCATCGCTCCACGGGCGTTTGAAATCCTTCGGCCAGTGGGTCGGATCCGAATACAGCTTCTTTAAGCCTTTCGCGATACCTGGATCGCCTTGCGTAAATTGCCCCACGAGTTCGCGCCAGCGTTTTAGCAGGGCTTGCGCGCGCGCTCCGGCGGGATCCTCGCTCGTCGCCGCGGTTTCCACTTCGGCAATCAACTCCGCCCAGGCATGCTCGGCCTTTTCAATAACGCTTGGCGCAATCGTCCGCCGTCGGTCGGCGAGCTTCTCGAGATCCTCGGGCGTGTAGTATTTTTCGGTCCAGCTCCAGTCGTTTTTCATTTTGAATGCCTCGATGACGTGTTGGATCGCCGTCCACCGGTTCTCATCGCCGCCCTTGCCGAGCAGCGACTCGGCTTCGTCGATGGCGTCTAACGCGAGTTCCAAACGTCGCTTCTCCTGCGCGATGATGAGGCGTTGCAGGCGTAGCGCGACGAGCAATGGTTGCGGCGGTCCTTCTAGTAACGTTTTGATCTGATCGAGGCCGAAGCCGACGAAACGCAGCGCCAGAATCTGCTCGAGCCGCTCGAACTCCGCGCCGCCATAAAGACGGTAGCCGGATTCGGTTCGAGCGATCGGCGACAGGATTCCGAGGCGATCGTAGAAGTGCAGCGTACGCACGGTGACGCCCGCCTTGTTCGCGAACTCCTTGGCCCGCAACAGCGGGGTCTCAACGGCGTCCATCAGATCGTTCACGTCACCAACGCTACGCTATAACGTAACGTCAAAGTCAATACCCTCAAGGGTTCCAGGGCGGCGAGGCCACGTCTTCGAGCGCGCGGCGGGTGAAAACTCGCAGCATCCGTTTGCGATAGAGCAAGGTCGTTGCCGCGTTTTCCATCGGCTTGCCTAGCGCGTAGGCGCGATCGGCGGCTTCGGCAAGGGCTCCGCGCTCGAGCTTGCTACCAATCAATGCCTGCCGGGCGGCCGCAACGTCGAGCGGCCGCGCGCCGACCGCCCCGAGCACCAGCCGGGCATCCTCGCAGACGCCGTCATCGTTGCAGCGAACGACGACGGCCACGGCGGCGAGCGGAAAATCGAACGCTTCGCGCAGTCGCAACTTTCGGTACGCGCTGCGCGTATTGCCCTTGGGCGCAGGCACCGTTATTCTCGTCACGATCTCGCCCGGATACAGCACGAGCGCGTGCCGTCCGTCTTCGAGGTAAAACTGCGCAATCTTCACCGCTCTGTATCCCGCGGGACCAGCTAGATGCACCGTCGCATCGAAGGCTTGAAGTACCGGTGCTAGGTCGGAGGGGTTAACGGCCAAACAGCGCGAGCTGCCCGGCGCGACGCGACACAATTCGCCATCTTTCTTCAAACAATATCCGAGAGCGGCGCGCCAGTCGGCGGTCTGATTGTAATACGAGCAGCGCGTATCGATGCAGAGATTTCCGCCCACCGTTCCCATATTGCGAAGTTGCGGCGTCGAGATCGTGGCGACCGCATCGGCAAGCGCCGGGTAACGCGCGCGCACGACCGCACTCGCCCCGAGTTCCCGAAGCGTCGTCAGCGCACCGATCTGCAGACCCTCGCGCTCGTCGTACGTGACGAACGATCGCTCGCGGATGGAACGCAATCCCACCAGCACCTTGGGCGTGAAGAGTCGCTGTTTCATGTTGGGGTAGAGATCGGTCCCGCCCGATACCGGCATTGCGTCGGCGCCGTAGCGCGCAAGCAACTCGACTGCGTGTTCGATCGTCTCGGCAGCGCGGTATTCGAATGGCGCGAGTCGCAACATTTTAAACGAGTACCTTTTGACGTAGCGCGCGCAGGACGCTTTCCGGCGTAATCGGCGTTGCGTAGATCCGCGCCCCGATCGCATCGGCAACGGCGTTCGCAATCGCGGGAATGACGGGAAGTAGCGGACCTTGTCCGACTTCCTTCGCACCGAACGGCCCCTCGCGATCGTGCGTTTCGATGACGATCGCCTCGATTTCCGGCATATCGAGAATCGTCGGCGTTTTGTAGTCGAGCAGATTCGGCGTTTGGTGCAGGCCGCCACGAAACGTCGAGGCTTCCATCAAGGCCTCGCCGAGCGCCATGTAGATACCGCCTTGGATTTGCCCTTCGACCGACGCGCGGTGCAGCGCGCGACCGACGTCGTGCGCGAGCACGATCTTATCGACCGTGACTTTTCCCGTTTCGAGATCGACGCGCACTTCGGCGACGCAGGCGCTATAGGAGTATGCGGGCGACGGCCCGACGCCGGAGCCTTTATAGCCGCCGCTCAAGTCGTCCGGCGGCGTATAGGAGCCGACGCCGACGAGGGGTCCGAAACGCGCTTCGGCCGCAACGGCGGCTTGCGCGAACGTCATCGTTTTATCCGGATCGACGTCGTCGAGTTGCGCGCGCACTGCGGCCGCGGCCCGAAGCGCGGCGTTACCGGCCATAAACGTCACGCGACTCGAGTAGGAACCGAGATCGATCGGCGTCAGGCTCGTGTCGCCGGCGCACACTTCGACATCGCCTATGCTAACGCGAAGCGTTTCCGCAACGATCCCGGCCAACATGTCTTTCGAACCTTGGCCGCAGTCGCTGACACCACAAAATACCGTGACGCCGCCGCCTCGATCGACTTTCACGATGGCCGCAGAATGCGGCATCTCATTCCAATACAGCGGTAGACCGGCTCCGCATAAATAGGTACTCGCCGCCAAGCCGATGCCGCGGCCGGAGGGGCCTTTGCCGCGTTTGCTTGCGTACCGCGTGCGTTTTGCCGCGGCTTCGACGCACTCGCGAAGCCCGCAACTCGTGATGCGCAAGCCGTTGACGCTGCGCGAATAGGGCTCGACCGCGATGCGCGTCCGATATTCGGCGGCATCGATGCCAAGCGCATCTGCAATCTCATCGAGCTGGCTTTCGAACGCAAAGCGCGGCTGCACGGTGCCGTGGCCGCGTTTTGGTCCGCATGGCGGTTTGTCCGTATACACGCGACATCCGTCGAAGGCATAGGCGGGGATATTGTAGGTGACCGGCGTGAGCGCGCCCGTGTAGTAGGTAGTAGCGACGCCGTACGAACCGTAGGCGCCGCCGTCGAGCCACGTTTGCAAGTGGCAGGCCGTGATCGTACCGTCGCTCTTGACGCCGGTTTTCAGCTTCATCTTCACCGGATGACGCCCGCGGTGCGCGTAAAACACCTCTTCGCGCGTCAGCGCGATTTTTACGGGGCGCCCGGTATTGCGCGCCAGATGTGCGGCCGCGAGTTCGTGGTGGAGCGGTTCCGTCTTTCCGCCGAACCCGCCGCCGATCGGCGGAGCGACGATCCGCAAGCGGCTGGGTGGCAGCCCGAGCACTTCGGCCGCGATGCGATGCAAGTAGTGCGGCGTCTGGCACGAGCTCCAGATCGTCATCTTCCCATCGCTCCACTCGGCGATCGCGGCGTGCTCCTCCATTGCGGCGTGCGTATTGCCTTCGTAAAAATACTCGTTTTCAAAAATCCGGTCGGCGTCGGCAAACGCGGCATCCATATCCCCAAAGACGAGATGCGCTTCTTTGTGAACGTTGTTGTCTTTTCGCGACTCCTCATGAATTTTCGGCAGGTCGTCGCGTAAGGCGTCTTCGATCGTCATGATGGACGGCAGCGGCTCGTACTCTACGAGGATGAGGCTCAACGCCTCTTGCGCGGTGAGTTCGTCATCGGCGGCAACCGCCGCAACCGGCTCGCCGACATAGCGCACTTTATCAATGCCGAAAACCGTCTCGTCTTGACTCGAGGGCAAAATCCCGTAGCGCTTCGGTATGTCGCCGCCGCTCGCCACCGCAACGACGCCGGGCACGCGAAGCGCCGCGGAACAATCGACGCGCACGATACGCGCGTGCGGGTGCGGGCTGCGCAAGAGTTTTCCAAACAACATCCGCGGCAGAACGATGTCGTCGGCGTAGACCGCCGCTCCCGTCACCTTGTCGTAGGCGTCGATCCGCGGCTGCCCTTCACCGATCATCGCGCATGCGCTCCGCGGCCAGCATGACGGCATCAACGATCTTGGTGTAGCCGGTGCAACGGCACAGATTGCCCGCGAGCGCCGCTTTAACGTCGTCAACGCCGGGGTGCGCATTTGCTTCGAGCAACGCCACGCCGCTGAGAATAACGCCCGGGGTACAATACCCGCACTGCGCGGCGCCACAGTCGACGAAGGCGCGCTGCAATGCGTGCAACTCGCCGTCCTTCGCCAACCCCTCGATCGTTACGATCTCGCGGTCTTCGCATTCGATCGCCAGCGTCAGGCAAGCAAGCGTCGGTACCCCGTCAAGGAGCACCGTGCAGGCGCCGCACTGCCCGAGTTCGCAGCCGTGTTTGGTGCCGGTGAGGACGAGGTCCTCGCGCAGTACCTCCAACAGCGTCTTGTTGGGGTGAAAGGCGCATTCCACCACGGCACCGTTGAGCCGGAACCGTCGCAGAGCTTTTGGGGACGCGAGCGTCATGCCCCAAAATTACGTGCTTCCCGGGAAGAACTAGCGAAGAACGGCAGCTTCGGACCCACCTAGTATTGCGTGAGTCAAACCGCGAAGGAGGGAGCGTGATACCTCGGCTTTGGATCCCGGCGCTCGCGTTTGCGGCGTTCCTTTTTTGTTCGTTCGGCACGCCTAATTCGGCTCTTGCCATACCGCTTCTGGCAAATGGACAGGGCGGCGTTACGTGCGGGTTGTGTCACACCGCCGTCCCTAATCTCAACGCGTACGGCCGCTACGTGCTGATGACCAATTTTTCCCGCGGCCTGAATAAACATCTCCAGATGCTGCAGAACGACCGTCTTCCGCTATCGCTGGAAGCGACGGCTAACGCGTCGAATCCGCCGGACCCGACGCTGCCGGGCATCTCGAGCGCCGTCGTGCAGTTTCTCTCGGCCGGGTTTATCGGACCCGACGTGTCGTATTTCGCGTCGGTACCGGTCGTCAGCGGCGGGTTCCCGGCGAGCGCGATCGATCAGTTCTGGTTTGCTTACAACGGTCTTTCGCACGGAAACGGGAGCCTGCAAATCGGAAAATTTCCGACACCGGTTTTTGCCCCGTGGACGAGCCAGCCGCTTTCGCTCTCGGGCTTCGCGCTTGCAGGCTTGCAAGTCGGATCCAACGCCTCGTCGCTTGCCGACAATCGCTGGGGCGCGTCGTATACGCAGTTCGGGCATCTCGGTTTGATCGGCAACGTGTCGTACGTTACCGGCGCGGGTCCGCTCGAGCGCGCATTCAGCGGTGCGGACGAAGGTACCGCGATCACGGGATCCGTGCAGTATCTCTCACCGGAATCGAAGTGGTCCGGCGGGATCGCCGCACTGAGTGGGTCGTTTCCGCTGCCTTCCGGTGCTTCGGATCGATATGCGCGCGAAGCTGCGCTTGCGTCATATAACGGCGG
>VFSW01002800.1_pt1 | contig 26281 bp, 23 predicted proteins | sample 5358111 | NCBI WGS metagenome assembly VFSW01 (sample SAMN11554181, study PRJNA540505) | mine drainage metagenome | isolation source: sediment from site ElyBrook_90M | place: USA: Ely Copper Mine, Vershire, VT | collected 2017 | reverse complement strand
AATCTGGTATTTATTATTATTTTGTGAGCATCGTATTTTTCAGGAAGTTTGAAAATCTAAACTAATTATCAGAAGATGAATGTTCATGAATTTCAGGGGAAGTCGTTACTTAAGGCATACGATGTTGATATCCAGGAAGGGTTTGTAGCAGAGACTCCTGAACAGGCAGTTACTGTCGCCAGGCAGCTGAAGGAAAAATTCGGATCTGATTATTTTGTCGTAAAAGCACAGATCCATGCCGGGGGAAGGGGAAAAGGCGGCGGTGTAAAACTAGCAAAATCAGTTGAAGAAGCAGGGAAAATAGCCGGGCAGATACTTGGAATGCAACTGGTTACTCCCCAGACAGGATCTGCAGGAAAAAAGGTGAACAGGGTATTGATCGCCCAGGATGTCTATTATAAGGGGGAAACTGAACCGGAGGAGTTTTATATCAGTATCCTGCTTAACCGCGACAGCGGGAAGTATATATTTCTCTATTCTCCCGAGGGTGGTATGTCAATTGAGGAGGTGGCCGAAAAATCACCTGATCGTATCTTTACTGAAGAGATAGATCCCGGAATAGGATTGCAGGCTTTTCAGATGCGTGCAATCGGTTTTAACCTGGGATTGAAGGGCGCGGCATTCAAAAATATGCTTAAATTTCTTTCCGGCATTTATGAGACTTTTAAAAGTTGTGACGCCCAGCTTCTTGAAATTAACCCCGTGCTTAAAACCAGCGATAACAGGGTCCTTGCAGTCGATTGCAAGCTTGTACTGGATGATAATGCCTTGTTCAGACACGGGGATCTTGCAGGAATGAGAGACATTTCCGAAGAAGATCCGGTTGAAGTGGAGGCCGGGAAACATAATCTAAACTTTGTAAAACTGGATGGGAACGTAGGGTGCATGGTAAATGGCGCCGGGCTTGCAATGGCAACTATGGATATCATAAAACTTTCAGGCGGCTCACCCGCAAATTTCCTGGATGTGGGGGGAGGAGCCAATCCGAAGACAGTCGAAGCCGGCTTCAGGATCATTCTTAAGGATCCCGCGGTTAAAGCTATTCTGATAAATATTTTCGGAGGAATTGTCAGATGCGACAGAGTTGCTAACGGTGTTGTTGAAGCATATAAATCCATCGGGGAGATACATATTCCGGTTATAGTAAGACTGCAAGGCACAAATGCTGAAGAGGCCAGGAAGATCATCGATAATTCCGGTCTGTCAGTATTCTCAGCAGGCTCCTTCAGCGATGCTGCTGCCCAGGTAACAAGAGCACTCAGCCTGTAAGATAATTACCGTCATCGTAAGGTACAGTGACATCTTTTAATCAGGTGATATATAACAGGCTGAATCGTCAGCTTCTGATCAGGATATTTGTTGCTGTAATACTTATCGTAACCCTTGGGGTCATTTTTCACTTCAGAAATGGCATGCCTGGTTATTTCAGCACCCGCTGCCTTGATTACCGGCAAAAGGATTTCAGCAGAAAGCTGAATGACAGGATAGTTGATTATTCATCAGCAGCAAAGCTGAAAGGGATCGGCATCTGCAGTAATGAGAAGGAAGTCAGGAAGAGAATCTCCGAGGGAAGGCTTGTAAGGGTCAGAAGCGGTGGTAAGTATGTAGTTGACAGGATGACATACAGCTATCCCTGCATAACCCCGGACAGCAAAGTCCTTCTGGATGAAATTGCTGACAGGTTCAGGGAGAAAACCTCTCAAAAGGGTTTAAAGGGATCAAGGTTTTATATCACTTCAATGACACGGAAAGCAGACAATCTGAAAAGTCTGCGCAGGCATAATATGAATTCCTCGGTAAACAGCCCTCATCTTTACGGAAATGCTTTCGACATCAGTTATAAAAGGTTCTCAGCCAGGAAAATGGTACTTACCAACTGCGATAATAAATTTATGAAGGAGGCTCTTGCCGAGGTGATCTGGCAACTTAGGGATGAGCACAAATGCTGGGCAACATACGAACGGATGCAAAACTGCTATCATATTGTGGCCAGGTAGGAAACCTGCCTGTTATTGTTTATGGGAGTCGTCACAAAATGGCTGCCGCTTTGATTTTCCGCAACCGCATAAAAGTATCTCTGAAGGAATATCCTCCTTATCTCTTTTAAGATCTTTCAGAATGATCCTTCCTGTGATCCTTATCGGTCCGCAATCAGTCACTTCGATAATCGCCTGAGACTTATTTTCTTTCTTCTCTTCCATAATGAATAATTAACCTGTAAAGCCTGTCTTTCTGTGCCGCCCGTCACAAAACGGCAGGTGATCACTTGCCCCGCACCTGCAGAGAGAAATTATCCCTTCCCTGACTTCTTTTTTTGTATCACCGTAAGCAAGTGTGAAATTTCCTTTCAGAACTATTGGTCCGTCAATCATTATCTTAACAGTCACAGGCAAATCTTCATTTGCTGCATCTTTAATATCCATAAGTTCAGGTCTTCTGAACTTTATATGATTGGTCTGATCAGTGCCCACCGGTTCATTCTTTTCATCATCATTCCATTTCCAGGAAAGGGCCTCTGTAGGACATAGGTTTACTACTTCTATTATTCTTTCGGTGGTCGAGCCGTTCATATCAACCCATGGCCTCCTGCTGGGGTCGAATACCTCTATCAACTCCCTGTAGCAGTACGATGCATGAATGCAAGCCGATGGCTTCCAATATACGGTTATGTCATTGTTCCTGTATTTTTTACCTCCCGAATACTTGCTTTCATCCTTTTCCATCAGGTATTATATTTTGGATCGTCAGAAGATCTCTTTTAGAGATATTTATAAAATAGTAATAGTCAATATATTAAATAACACAACCTTTCCATCCTGATTTGTGGATTTCAGGCTGCAATTTAATGATTTTAAGTGTACTTGTGATCAGGGAGATTCATGAAAAATAAAATATGAAACAATTCATATGTTAAGTGCACAAAATTCATTTATTTAGCAGCCGGAACAGATGAATTTGTTATTTTTTTGATCCTGACCGGCCTTTTGCATATATAAGTTGATAATATTTGTTAATTTGCAGGTAATACTTTGCCGGTGATGGTCAGGACCGTAATTAATTCAGATGAGTAACTTTATCATGAGAAGAGGTCGGAACAATGGGGTTAGGGTAACTGGCAGAGATCTTCTGACTATCGGATGGATGATTATACTTCTTCTAGCAACCGGGTCATCACATGCGGCAACGGTCAGTGAAAAAGCCATATCACTGGTATCCCGTGGACCGGCTGTAGCTCTAACGAGCTCCTCTGCGGATCTGGTGCTTATACTACTTGGTACTCTCATAATCATTTGCGTAGTTATAATATTTTTCTCAGTAAGGCTGAAAAGGGTCAACACGGAATTAAAGGAAAGGAACAAACAGGTCATTGATATCAACAATGACCTGCAGAGAATAAATAATGACCTGGAAGTCCAGAAGGAGCTGATAGCTAAAGAGTACTATGAATCTGAGAAGTTCTATGCCATGCTGGTTGAGTCTGCCGATGATGGAATGTCATTTTTCGACAAAGACTGGAACCTTAAATTTGCAAATTCCGCATACTACTCGTTGGTTGGCCTTGACAGGGAGGCTTATGATTCATTAGTACCCCAGAGTCTTATCCATCCTGAGGATCAGGACTATCAGTCCAAACGGGTTCAGAACCTGCTGGAAACGGGATTCTTTGAAAGTGAACTCAGGCTAAAACATAAGGAGGGACATTATATCAACCTTTCAACCCGCTCAGTTACAGTAAGGAATGATAACGATGATATTCTTGGCTCCCTTACCATATCCCGGGATATTACAAAACTTAAGCAGGCGCATGAATCCCTTATAAAGGCAAACATAGAATCAGAAGCCAGCAGCAGGCTTAAATCAAGCTTCCTGGCTAATATATCCCATGAGATACGCACCCCTCTGAACAGTGTTGTCGGTTTTGCCAATCTGCTGCTTGCTGATAATCTGACCCAGGATGTCAGGGAAGATTACATTGAACATATCAATTACAACAGCGAAAAATTGCTGCAGATCATCGGTGATATCATTGACCTCTCCCGTCTTGAAAGCTCCCAGATAGAGATATCATACGAAGAGACCTCACTCAGTTCAATTATAAATGAGATCATTGAAGATGCCAGGCAGGTTATCAAACGTAATGAAAAATCAATACTGCTTAGCGTTAACAGCAAATTCGACGATAGCGGCGATCTGATCTTTACTGACAGGGTCTGGCTTAAAAGGGTACTGAACCACTTGATGGACAATGCAGTTAAATTTACACTTGATGGCTCAATAGAGTTCTCCTATCTTCGTGAAAATGAAAGTATTGTATTTAAAATTAAAGATACGGGCATAGGGATAAACAAGGAAAACCTGGGGCGCATTTTTGAAGAATTCAGACAGGAAGTTGATGGGCATCACCGTCCTTTTGAAGGACTGGGTATAGGTCTGACACTGGCCAAAGAGGTTGTTGAAAGAATGGGTGGAAAGATATATGTTCAATCAGAGAAAGGGATAGGATCCGAATTCAGCTTCTCCATACCCTACAGGCCGGCCGGAAGTCCGAAAACCAAAACCAAACCGGTAATAGCAGGTCTGTCAAGGAATCCGGTCGACTGGAGCTATAAAAAGTGCCTGCTGGTTGACGATAATAAGGATGTCCTTATCTACCTTAACAGGATACTCATCGATACGGGATTATCTATAATTACTGCAAGATCGGGTTTTGAGGCCATTGAGCTTATAAAAGCCATTCCTGATATCGACGTGGTGCTGCTTGACATGCAAATGCCGGAAATGAATGGGATTGAAGCTACAAGGGAGATCAGGAAGATCCGTAAAAACCTGCCGATCATTGCCCAGACAGCTTTTATCTTTGAAGATGATAAAGATATAATCCTGGAGGCCGGATGCGATGCCTGTCTCATTAAGCCAATCAGGAAGGAACACCTTCTTTCTGTAATGTCGGGATTCGTAAAATCAAATGAGCCTGTTTAGATTGCATATACAATAATCTGAATTGGTTTCAGGCACATATCGTGCTGACCGGCACCTAATTTACATTTCAGCCCGGTAATTTTCTGTCAGCCCGGTTACTCTGCGAAAGGGTTGGTAAATTTATACTTACTTTGCATACTACTTTGGCGAATGACTTATACAAGCTTTGCAGATATTATTTTGCCTATTGCCGTCAGAGGACGGTTTACCTACGGAATACCTGAAACGCTCAGGGATAGAATAAAACCCGGGGTGAGGGTGACAGTACCTTTTGGGGTGAAAGGTCATCACTCCGGGATCGTATGCGGCATATATGAAGAGCCTCCTCCGATCAAAAATATAAGGCCCGTTACCGGTGTGACCAGTCTGGTGCCTGCCGTAAATGAGATACAGCTGAAGTTCTGGCACTGGATATCGGAATATTATTTATGCAGCGAAGGTGAGGTCATGAAGGCAGCCCTGCCTTCAGAAAAAAGTCTCAGGGAGTACAGGCCCAGGTTAGAGACATATATTGAACTGGCCAGGAAATTTTCCGACAGCGAGCTGAATGACTTGCTTGATTCGATGAGAAAAGCTCCGCGTCAGCAGGAGCTCCTCTTATCTTATTTAAGATTATCGGAATATAGCCCGGGATCGGAGATCAGAAGGGTTGCTAAATCCCTGCTTTTATCTGATTCACATTCATCTCCGGCAATAATTGAAGTACTTGCCGGGAAAGGCTTTTTGTCACAGGTAGCCCTGCCGGTGACAAGATTATCCGCGGAAGGTAGTTTTAATGAGCCTGTCAGAAAATTGAGTGATGCCCAGTCTGTAGCTCATGATTCCATAAAAAAACAGTTCCTGGAAAAGGATATAGTTCTTCTGCATGGTGTTACATCAAGCGGCAAGACAGAAATATATATCCATCTTATTGAGGAGCAATTAAAGAAGGGTAACCAGGTCCTTTATCTGCTTCCCGAAATAGCCCTGACGACACAGATAATCCGAAGGCTTAAAGAGCATTTCGGAACTGTAACGGGAGTCTATCATTCACGGTTCAGTGATGCTGAAAAGGTGGAGATATGGAAAAGAGTTTCGGATAACGATCCGCTGAACGGTTACAGGCTGATCCTGGGCGTCAGATCATCCCTGTTTCTTCCCTTCATCAATCTTGGGCTTATTATTGTGGATGAGGAGCACGACGGGTCTTACAAACAGCATGATCCGGCACCGAGGTATCATGCCCGCGATTCGGCAATAATGCTGGCGGCAATGCATTCGGCAAAAACCATTCTGGGTTCGGCATCTCCTTCGGTGGAGAGTTATAATAATGTAAAGAACGGAAAATACGGGCTGACAAATCTTAAGGAAAGATACGGGCTGATCAGGCTTCCTTCAATTGTGATCGCAAATACCAGGGAAGCCTACAGGAGAAAGCTTATGGTATCGCATTTCACTCCTGAACTGCTCCAGGCTATGGATGAGGCATTGGGCAAGGATGAACAGATAATTCTCTTTCAGAACAGAAGAGGCTTCTCGCCTTATATAGAATGTTCTGACTGTGGCTGGATTCCCGTTTGTGTTCAGTGTGCCGTCAACCTTACCTATCATAAAGCGATGGGCAGGCTTGTCTGTCACTACTGCGGGTATACGGCAGCGTTGCCTTCTCATTGCGGGAACTGTCACTCCTCCGGAATGATTACCAGGGGTTTCGGTACTGAAAAGATTGAAGATGAAATAAAGATTGTGTTCCCGTCTGCGCAAGTTGCCAGGATGGATCAGGATACAACAAGGGGAAAAAACTCATTCAGCAGGATAATAAAGGCATTTGAGGAACGGAGGATCGATATCCTCATAGGAACCCAGATGATATCAAAAGGTCTTGATTTTGAAAATCTTACTGTGGTCGGAATTTTGAATGCCGATAACCTTTTGAACTATCCCGATTTCAGGTCACATGAAAGAAGTTACCAGCTGATGGAGCAGGTGAGCGGCAGAGCAGGGAGAAGGCAGAAACAGGGTAAAGTAGTCATCCAGACATCCGATCCGGCCAACAGGATAATAAGGCTGGTCCTGCAGCATAATTATGAAGGAATGTTCAGAATGCAGGCGGAAGAGAGGAAAGCCTTCAATTATCCGCCCTTCACCAGGCTGGTCAAAATAAATATCAGGCACAGGGACCGGGATCTTCTGAACCACTATTCGGAGATCCTTGGCGGTGACCTGAAAAAGTTTTTCGGCTACAGGGTTTTGGGTCCGGAGTTTCCGTTGATATCACGGGTGCAGACATGGTACATCAAAACTATAATGATCAAGATTGAAAGGGAAAAACCACCTGCAAAGGCAAAGCAATTTATCATGGCAGCGATTGAAAGGCTGGAAAAGGAGAAGGGAGCCTCATCGCTCAGGATCGCAGTCGATGTGGATCCTTATTAGAAGAACATAAAGGGAGACAGGGAGATCGCGGAATGGGGAATTGAGAAACCCTGGCTGCTTATTTGCAAAAAGTCACTATTTTTGCCCTGAAATTTAGTATAAAATGAAAATTGAAGTATCAAACGGTGAGATAATAGATAAGCTTACCATTTTACGGATCAAGCTGGAACGCATAAGCGATAAAGGCAAGCTTGCTAACCTTAAAAAAGAATATGATGAACTTATCACCGCTTCATCTTCAATTATTGCTCAGAGTGATCCGTTATATATTTCCCTGTATGAGGTTAATGCGGAGTTGTGGGATATAGAGGACAGGATACGCGACCTCGAAAGAAGAAAGGATTTCGGAGATGAGTTTATCTCAATAGCCCGCTCAGTATATTTTAAAAACGACAAGAGGTCGGAAATAAAACGGGAGATCAATTTAAAGACCTCTTCGGGGCTGATCGAAGAAAAATCATACGAAAAATACTGAGATGCGTCTCCTTGTCATAAGAACATCTGCGATGGGCGATGTAGCCCTTACCCTCCCCGTCATCAGAGCCATGAGGGAACAATATCCGGGTGTTGAACTGGTGATGCTTACCAGGCCTGCCTTCAGACCATTTTTCTTCTCTGTTGAGGGCCTCAGGCTATTTTATCCCGACTTTAAAAAAAGGCACAGTGGTTTTCCCGGACTCTTCCGGCTTTTCAGGGAGATCAGATCTTCCGGCAGGATGGATGCTGTAATAGATCTTCATGATGTCCTGAGATCAAGGGTTTTACGTCTTTTATTCAGACTCACTGGTGTACCTTCTTATGTAATTGACAAGGGCAGAAGGGAAAAGAAGGCCGTGATAAGGGGCAAAATAAGGTACAAATTAAAACATTCTGCAGAGAGATACTCCGATACTTTTGCACGGGCAGGATTCCCGCTTATATTGAAGGAGGGCCCATGGATAATTCCTTCTCCGGAAGCGTTATCGGAAATTGCCTCGCTGACAGGTGCAAAAGGGGTACTGAATATCGGTGCAGCCCCTTTTGCGAAACACAAGCTGAAAATGTGGCCGGAAGAGTATATGATCAGGCTTCTGGAGCTGATCGCGGCAAAATACCCGGCGAAAATCTTTCTTTTCGGGGGAGTGGAGGAATCGGAACAGCTGGCATCTGTTCAGACAAGGATAAAAGGATCATTCAACACCTTGAATGTACTTGACCTTGATGAAGAACTGGCTTTAATGAGCCGGCTTGATCTTATGATAGCAATGGATTCCTCAAATATGCATATGGCAGCTCTCTGTGGCACGAAGACCATTTCAATCTGGGGAGCGACCGATCCTGTAGCCGGCTTTGGCGCATGGATGCAACCTGAAGAATATTCAGTCCGCATTCCCGTAGATGAGCTTTCCTGCCGGCCATGCACAGTCTTTGGAAAAGGAGAATGCAGGAGAGGGGATTTTGCATGCATGAACTGGCTGACACCGGATTCAGTTTTTAAGAAAATTGATAAAATCGTTTTATCGGGATTGACAACATGAGATCTTAAATAATTCAAATATGAACACTGACCATCAGACAAAAAAGGGTTTGGTAAAATATGCCTCAGGAACAGCACGGAAAAGATTCATTTCATGGCTGGTAATTGTTTCAGTGATCCTCACCGGTGTTATTCTGCAGAACTGTAAGAGGTCTGAAGAAAAGAATTTTGCCGACCTGGTAAATCCTCTGATGGGTACTGATTCGGAATTCAAATTATCGAATGGTAATACCTATCCGGCCATTGCCCTGCCGTGGGGAATGAATTTCTGGACTCCCCAGACGCGAAGAATGGGTGATGGATGGGCCTATACCTATAATGATTATAAAATAATGGGAATTAAGCAGACCCACCAGCCAAGTCCCTGGATAAATGACTATGCCGCTTTCTCTCTTATGCCAATCACAGGTAAGATAAAAATAGGTGAAAATGAAAGGGCTTCCTGGTTTTCACACAAGCCGGAGGTGGTAAGACCATATTACTACAGCGTTTACCTTGCCGATTATGATGTTACTGCTGAAGTCACTCCGACTGAAAGGGCAGCAATTTTCCGCTTTACATTCCCTGCAAGCGATTCTTCATACGTTCTGCTCGATGGTTTTAACAAAGGATCGATGGTGAAAATAATCCCGTCCGAAAGGAAAGTCATAGGATATTGCAGGAATAACAGCGGCGGTGTGCCTTCAAATTTTCACAACTATTTCGTTGCAGTATTTGACAGGGATTTCACATCATCCCATACCTGGCATGGCGATACACTGGATCTCAATGTGCTTGAGTCTGAGGGCGATCATGCGGGAGCTGTTCTGGGTTTTAAAACCCGGAAGGGAGATGAGGTGACTGTAAGGGTTGCTTCATCATTCATAAGTCCTGGTCAGGCAATGCTGAATCTTACCCGCGAAACAGGAGGAAAGGATTTTGAGACTGTAAAAAAAGAGGGCAGAGAGTCATGGAACAGGCAGCTCGGACGGGTTAATGCAGAGGGAGGAACCCCCGACCAGCAAAGAACATTCTACTCGTGTCTCTACCGGATGCTGCTATTTCCGCGGCAGTTCTATGAAATAAATGAAAAAAATGAAATAGTACATTACAGTCCCTATAACGGGGAGGTACTTCCCGGGTATATGTTCACCGACGATGGATTCTGGGACACCTTCAGGGCGCTCTTCCCTTTTTTGACCCTGATGTATCCCGATGTCGACAGCAGGATTATGGAGGGACTTGTCAATGCCTATAAAGAGAGCGGCTGGCTTCCGGAATGGGCAAGCCCGGGTCACCGCGATTGCATGATTGGATCAAATTCTGCCTCCATAATAGCTGATTCATATCTGAAAGGGATCAGGGGATATGATATTGAGACTCTTTATCAGGCAATCATAAAGAATACGAAAGGACCGGGTCCTGTCTCGTCGGTAGGAAGGCTTGGAGCAGATTATTATAACAGCCTGGGATACGTTCCCTATAATGCCGGAATTAATGAGAATGCTGCGCGCACACTGGAATACGCGTATGACGATTTCTGTATCTGGCAGTTGGCGAAAGCGCTTGGAAAGCCGGCTGAGGAGATTGATCTTTATGCAACCAGGGCCATGAATTACAGGAATGTCTTTGATAAGGGCCGCAAATTGATGCGCGGACGCAATCTTGACGGCACCTTCCAGTCTCCTTTTAACCCTTATAAATGGGGCGACGCATTTACTGAAGGAAACAGCTGGCATTATACCTGGAGCGTTTTCCAGGATATCGGCGGACTTGTCGGTCTGATGGGAGGCAGGGAGAATTTTATCGCAAAGCTCGATTCGGTATTTGAAGTACCCCCCATATTTGACTGTTCCTACTATGGACAGGTCATACACGAAATAAGAGAGATGCAGATAATGAATATGGGTAACTATGCTCACGGCAATCAGCCTGTACAGCATATGATCTATCTCTACAGCTATGCAGGGCAGCCATGGAAGACACAGCTCCATGTGAGGGAAGTCCTGGACCGTCTTTACAACTATACGCCTGACGGATATTGCGGCGATGAAGATAACGGGCAGACCTCTGCATGGTATGTCTTTTCTGCAATTGGCTTTTATCCGGTTACCCCGGGAAGCGGGGAATATGTATTCGGTTCGCCTCTGTTCGACAGGATGACATTAAAGTTCGAAAACGGGAAGAATCTTGTTATCAGGGCTCAGAAGAACTCAGCAGAAAATTTCTATGTCCGCAGCATAAGACTGAACGGAAAGCCCCTTACCGGGAATTTTGTCGGCCATAACGATCTGCTCAGGGGTGGAACCCTGATCTTCAATATGGGACCGGAGCCGGAAATGAAAAGAGGTACTGAAAAGCAGTCATATCCCTATTCAATGAGCAGTAAGTAAGTCCTGATCACAATCTCAGTTTGATATTGAATTTCACCAGCAGGGCCGTTAACCCCACCATCAGAAGAGCCCAGGCAACTGATCCGGCAACAACGACCAGTGGGATATCCGATTGTTTGTAAATAAGAATGGGGATTCCGGTACTCCAGATAAGATAGTAAACGATATCCGGAGCAAGGTATGTCGTAAGAGAATTTTCGCCGGCAGGTTTCAGAAAAAATGTCCATTTTTTAATTTTCCGGATATCTATTATCCAGTACAACAGGGCAAAGAGTATCATGCTGATACCGTTACATATAAATCCCCAGCTCGGAGTGGCCTGTATCTTTGAGATGATAAACCATTTTCTGAGGAAGAAGCCCGCAAGAATGTAAAAAATACCAATAATGGTTATGGTAATTATTATCTTCCTGTAATCGGCAGAAAGTTTTTTCAGTATCAGTGTGCCAAGTAATCCTGAAATGACAATAAAGGGGACATTCCCCTCTATAATTACTCCGAGTACCGGCTGAACGGGTTTGAGGAAATCCAGCAGCCCCAGCTTTGACAGTATGTTAAGTGCCAGAAAGAAGAGGAGTGCGATTGTTGTGCCACGTATATTATCGCGGACAAAGAGATATATGAGTGCCGTTACAAGGTAACCCCATCCAATCAGTCCGAGAATGCCCCACCAGCCTGTAATAAGCGAACCGTTATTGACCATCTGACCTGACCGGAATTTGAACACCAGGAACACAAGCAAAGCTATGCCTGCGAGTTTCAGCCCGGCGATTGTAAAAAAATTACTGTCAGTTTCCCGGTATTTATTCCAGATCAGAAAAACACCGAGGTACATAAGGATCGACCATAACGTCTCACTCATTCCCGTAAATTCCTGATTCACTCTACCCGAATTCAGCATAAGCACGCCTATTATCAGAAGACTTACCGATCTGATAAAAATATGTCTGATTATAGTAAGTATATTTTCCCCTTTTGCAATTCTGTTTCCGATAGAATAGGGGATAGCCATGCCAACCATAAAAAGGAATCCGGGGAATACCCAGTCGGCCAGTCCCATTCCGTCAAAGCTGGCAGCTCTGTGCCCAAGCCATGCTGGAACACCGGGCATATAAAGGTCGTTTACGAAGAGCATAAGTACGAGAGTCAGACCTCTCATAATATCGATTGAATAAATGCGGTTGTTTTCAGCCATTTTATTATCCTGATTTTAAAATATTTATAATCTTAATCTGAAGTTCAGCCGTTCAAGCAGGACAGGAAGAGCCATTCCCATAACGAGGGCCCACACCAGGGAGCCGGCGACTACGACAAGGGGGGGAAGATCTGAGTTCTTGTAAAAAAGAACCGGCAGGCTAAATTGCCAGATGATATAATAGAACATATCCGGAACAAGGTATACCGTAAGGGAGTTAGCGCCGGCCGGTTTAAAGAATCGTCCCCAGTTGATATGCTTTTTAATATCTATTATCCAGAACAGAAGCGCAAATAGCAGCATGCTTATGCCGTTACATAGCAATCCCCAGCTGGGTGTGGACTGGATCTTTGAGATTATGAACCAGTTACGCAATATGAACCCGGCTAAAACACTCACTATTCCAATTGATCCGATTATAAGAACAGCTTTACCGGCATCATCTTTTGAAAGCTTCCTGAGGATGAGTGTTATAAATAAACCTGACATTACGATAAACGGGGCATTACCATTTATCAGGACTCCAAAAACCGGCCTGACAACATTAAGAAAATCCAGCAGGTGCAGCTTTGAGAGCACATTCAGAGTAAGGAAGAAAAGCATGGCAACAGCAGTTTTGAGAATATTATCCCGAACTGCAAGATAGACGAATGAGGCTGCCAGGTAACCCCAGCCGATTGTTCCAAGAATTCCCCAGGAATTAAATGATAAATGGTTCGTTCCCTGTTCACCGGATCTGAAAATATAGACCATCGCCACGATCATAATTATTCCGGCAATCCGCAGGCCTTTTATAAACCATGAATTTTTCTCCGTAACTTCATAGCTGTTCCAGATCAGAAAGACTCCCGAATACATAATTATCGACCAGAGACTCTTACTCAGGCCGGTAAATTCACCGTTTACCCTCCTTGAATTAGCCATCAGCACACCAATTATAAGCAGGCTGGCAGTTCTGATCAGTATATGTTTTGACAAGGAAAGAACGCTTTCACCTTTTGCGATCCTGTTTCCAATGGCGAAAGGCACAGCCATGCCAACCATGAACAGGAACCCCGGGAATACCCAGTCGGCCAGTCCCATTCCGTCGAAATCAGCAGCCCTGTGTCCAAGCCATGCCGGTACGCCGGGCATGTGGAGATCATTTACGAAGAGCATCAGAATGAGTGTAATGCCTCTCATGATGTCTATTGAATAGATTCGGTTCTTTTCTGCCATATCAGATTGAATAGATTAAAGTCCTCGGCCCCCTAATGCAGCGGATTCATAAATTTCAGGGTCAAGTTAAAAAATTAATCGGAAAAAGAAAGTGCGATAAACAATTTGTCAGCGAAAGAATTACTTCCTTTATTGGGCAGTTACAGATCTACACGGAAATGATTTAATAAAATAAACAGGTAAAATGAAAATAGCTACACTGTTTTTCATGCTTGCAATTCCCTTACTTACCGGATGTACCTCTTCTTCAGAAGTGAAGGAGGAAGCGGGATCTAAGTCCCCGGAACAGATGCGCCTGTCCCTGACGGCTTTTATAGAAGGCTATCCCTGGCAGCGGTATGAAGCTGAACGTCATCCCGTTTTCTCAGCTAACCGGGCGGAGCTTGCAAGGCTTAAAGCTGCCTGGGCAGGTTCCGGGGATGAACACAGGATCGTCGCGGATCGTGTTGCAAGGGCAGATGAAGCTCTGAAAGAAGGGTTAATCTTTCCGCCCGAAGGTGGTCAGCACAACCAGTGGTATCAGTGCAATGTATGCCAGAGAGGTCTTGTGACAGTTGATGCCCATCATCACAAATGTCCTCAATGCGGTAAGGTATACAGCGGTTTCCCGTACGATAATGTCCTCTTCAGTGACCGTCACAGGGAAAATTTCAGTCTGGCAGAGGATGCAGCATGGGCCTGGGTAGTGACGGGGAATAAAAAATATGCCGGGTTGGCGGCTGAGATACTGAAGGGGTATTCTGACCGATACCTTAAGTACCGGATGGTAGACGCGGGAGTGAGCGACAGTACAATTGATGTGGCAGCGGAAAAAAATGGCAGATTCAGAAGCGCCGGTCATATCATGTCACAAACGCTCGATGAGGCAATGCTGATGATACCTGCAGTCATGGCGTACGATCTGATATATGACAGCAAGGTCCTGAAAAAAGATGACAGGAAACAGATCCTGGAGGGATTGATACGGCCTATGTCAGAATGTATCAATGTAAACAAAACAGGCAGGTCCAACTGGCAGACCTGGCATAATACGGCACTCATGTATGCCGGGATAGTCCTCGGTGACAAACAGATGGTAAAACAGGCTGTTCTGGATGATGAAAATGGCTTCGTGACCCAGATGAAGATCAGTGTTCTGCCGGAAGGAATGTGGTATGAGAACTCCTGGGGTTATCACTATTATACTCTCTCCGCGCTGACAATAATGGCCGAAGGGGGCCGGAGGATAGGCATGGACTTTTACAGTGATGAGACGTTACGCAAAATGTATCTGCTGGCTTTCGACTATCGTATGGCTGACGGATCGCTGCCGCGCTTCGGCGATGCGGTTGATGACTCTCCCGACAATCAATCAGTCAATGAGCAGGCCTACGCCGCGTACAAAGACAGCCGGCTTCTCTCTGCACTGCCTGCCGGGCCGACCTGGGACATGATAATGGCGGGACGTAAACCAGGTACAACCGTGGAAAAGGTTAATCCCGTGAGCAAGCTTATTCCGGGTTCCGGGCATGCTATTCTGGCTACCGACGGCCCCGGAAGGCTGACAGCCGCCATTACTTTCGGACCGTACGGAGGATTCCATGGGCATTATGACAAGCTATCCTTTGTCTTCTTTGGATACGGGCAGGAACTTGCAGTTGATCCGGGCCGTGCGGCAAGCCAGGCATACCGGCTTCCCATTCACAGCGAATGGTATAAGGCCACAACCGGGCACAATGATATACTGGTTGACGGCAAGCCACAGAAAGAAGCCGGAGGCAAGCTGCTCGCTTTTGATGCTAACCTTTCCTATGCCGCGGTGGCAGCTGATGCAGGCCCGGCTTTCGGGAATGTCTCGCAGCGACGGTTCCTACTCCTTGCACCAACTTATCTGCTTGTAATAGATGAACTTAAGACTCTGGATGGTCAACAGCATTCCTTCGACTGGTTATATCACAACAAAGGAGTTAATGCCCTGTGTGATCTGCCTGGTTCCGGCGCCAGCCCGGGGGAGATACCTCCCGGCTATGCCTATCTTAAGGATGTCAAATCTTTTAAAGAGGTCAGTGATGCTCCATTTGTCGTAAAGTTTGAGAGCGATAAGGTGACCACGCGGTTAACTATGCTTGGGCACAGGGGCGATGAGGTGTTCACGGCAACAGGGCCGTTCTCAGGAATTGTGGACAGGATTCCGGTAGCGATAGTCAGGCGGAAAGGTAAGCTTATGTACTTTATTACGGTTCTGGAACCGGTATCTCCTAAGGATCAGCCAGATGTAAGGGGAATGAGTCTGGTCCCCGGCAGCAACATGTCCGTAAGGATAGTTCGCTCAAATGGAGAAGATATCGTTTCATTTGAGAGGGAGGGCCTGGACAGGTTTACCGTTAGGGGAAAATCCGGTTCATCTGCTCTGTCGGCCATACTCTCTGCCGGTTCCGCGAAATGAGAAGGCTGAAAAACTGATACTGCTGAAATAAGATTAACCTGGTGAACCGGCCGGGAAAGGGAAAATCTCTGTCATTCGTCAAAATTTAAAACGTTATAAATATGTTTTTGCGATCTTTGTATGGCGTGTCTGTAAATATAAATAAGCGGAAACATGGTAAAATCTATCGTATCCGTCATCATATCATTAATGCTGGCTGCCGCCCTGACCGGTTGCTCACCGGGCAAAAAGAGCTATACAGAACTCAGAGGGCTGATGCTTCTGGAGAATACCCAGATCGGAAGGAACAGGTCCTATTACTCCAAACATAAAGCGCATAAAATCAGCAAAGCCCACAGAAAATTAGAGAAAAGAAAAGTGCATCAAAAATAAGATGAATGCACCGGCAGCTTCCCTGTCATCTTCAGGACCTCCTGTATCTTCCCATAAGTTGCGCCTCGGCAAGGATATGTCCTTCCATGGCTTTCAGCAATTCCCTTTTTGTTATGCCGGGTCGTGAATCAAGTTCTTTATCAAGGGCATAAATTTTAAAATAGTACCTGTGTGTCCCGCCCGGAGGGCATGGGCCGCCGTACCCTGTCTTTCCAAAATCATTTTTCCCCTGCTTTGCCCCGTTATTCAAAACCTCCATCTTTGGGACATTCTCAGGCAGATCCCTGGCATTTTCCGGAAGATTAAAAAGTACCCAGTGCACATATGTTCCCATGGGTGCATCAGGATCATCACATATAAGCGCAAATGATTTCAGTCCTGAAGGAACCTGCGACCATTCAAGCGGTGGCGAAATGTCAATATTGTCACAGGTATACTTCCCTGGTATGAGCTCACCTTCTTTAAACGCCGTACTTTTGATTTCCATAAGCCTCCCTTCTTTTATTTGATTTCACTGAGATCTGATTTATGAGAGTCTGAACAGTTCTTTGTGCTTCTGAATGTCTTCGTGCCTGATGAAGAATATTTAATAACAGACTAAAGCATAAATTTACGAAAATAGCGTGTCAGTAATATGAAGAACAGGAATATTCTTTATTCTATGAAAGCTCACCGGGAGCCGGAATTCAAATTTTATCGATCTTATAGGCCATAATAAAATCATTCTCAGAGAGCCCCTTGATCGCATGCGTCCATAGCTCAATCACCACCCTGCCATAGTAGACATGCATGACAGGATGATGCCCTTCCTGCTCGGCCAGGTCTGCAACCTTATCTACAAAGTCTATCGTGTGCCTGTAGTTTACAAACAGGTATTCCTTTATCAGCTTTTTATTCTCCGATACCTCCCAGTCATTCTTTATATCAAGCTTATATTCTTTGATCTCCTCCGGGGTCAGGGGTGCAACACCACCTTCACACGGCACGCATTTCTTATTGCCCAGGTCCATAGTATTTCAGTTTATGTTAAACGCCGCTCTTATTCCATCTCATATAAAAAGGAACAATATGAATTATTAAACAATTAAAAGCTGACAGAGTTTGCATACGCAAAAAATAACTTAAATTTGAAAACCCGGTGTTGAATCAGTGAATTCAATGATCACTATTATTAATTAGATCAATTTTAAGACATGAAAAAACTGCCAGCTATAGCCCTGCTCATTTGTTTAAATTGTGGTTTCCTGTTCTCTCAGACAGATGAGAAGCTGAAATCAGATATTCGTAATACCGGTTATATCCATAGTCCGCTGCCACTTGATTACAGCAAATCTTTTGAAACATCCGGGCTCAAAAAGAAAGTGCTGGTCTCAGAAATGCTATGCGATATGGAAAACATGGAGAAATGGTCTCATACAGGCATTGGAGTCATGAGACAGACAGCTGAACGAAGTATTTCAGGAAAGCACAGCCTCAGATTAACTGCACCTACAATCGTGAATGAATTTCTGGGCTGGGGATTAGGCAGAGGGACATCTTTGGCCAGTTTTGATGTGGGAGGCAGGAACTGGGAGAAATTTAACAGGATCAGGGTATATATCTATCCTGACTGTGAAGGAGCACGCAGCATATATCTCAATCTCTATGTTGAAAACGACGGCAGGATTAAAGTACCGGATCAGTACGGCCGCGAGGGATATCATGAAATGAACCTTATAAATGGTCAGTGGAATGAGTGTTTTGTTGAGATGCCTGAACTGGGAAGGGATAAAGTCACGAAAATTTCCTTTGCCATTGAAGTCTTTGGCAGGGAACGTACAATGGGTGACTCCCTGAAATTCGATATCGATGCGGTAGAACTCCAGAAAATCGAAGATCCCGAGGTGGTAAGCGGGTGGCAGCCCGGAGAGAACAGGATCATCTATTCCACAACAGGCTATCGCAATGAGAGTGAAAAATCGGCCATTATCCGTGTCCGGAATAATGACGGAAAGTTCCAATTGGTGGATTATACCACCTCTCAGGTGGCTTATGAGGGCAAAATCAATGCAGGGAAAACATATATTGGTGATTTTGAGACGATTGATTTCACAGATTTCAGGAAGGAGGGTCAGTATATGATCCGGGTGGGAGAGGTTACTTCAAAGCCTTTCTACATTGACCGTAATATCTGGGACAATTCCGCCTGGAGAGTGCTGAACTTCATGTTCTGCGAACGATGTGGTTACCCTGTTCCGGGGAAACACGGTGCCTGTCATTCCGACCTGAATGGTGAATATAACGGACAGATCTACCCCGTTAATGGTGGCTGGCACGATGCCGCTGATATGTCACAGCAATCACTTCAGACAGGTGAGATTGCTTTCTCCCTGCTTGAAATGGCTAACAGGGCAAGGGAAAAGAATAATGCCGGCTTATCACAGAGACTGACTGAAGAGGCGCTCTGGGGACTCGATTTTATAATGAAGACAAGGCTGAGTGACGGTTTCCGGTTCCAGACATGGGGAACAAATCTCTGGACCGATGGAATTATTGGTACAATCGATGATGCGGGCAGACGCCAGGTGGTTGCCACTAACAGCGGGTTTGAAAATTTTCTGTTTTCTGGCATAGAGGCTTATGCTTCGATGACGCTCGAAAAAGACCCTATGCTCAGGGAAAATCTCAGGAAGATCGCCGGGGAAGATTTTGGTTATGCCATGAAGCGCTTTGAGGAACTTGGATACAATGAGAGGATCTCCAAAGGACACGGGCATGCCTATATGGCATCGCAAAGCCAGTACATGGCGACAATATCATGGGCAGCCAGCATGCTCTACAGGCTGACAAAAGACACGTATTACGCAGATAAAGCGGCGGAAGCAATAAAGTATACGATTCAATGTCAGAGAACGGAGCCGCTGAATGACAAATACAGGATCCGGGGATTCTTCTACCGTGACCTTGATAAAAAATCTATAGTACATTATACCCATCAGTCGCGCGACCAGGTTTATATGCAGGCCCTTACAGCCCTGTGCGAGACCCAGCCTGACAATCCCGATTATGCAACATGGGAGAATTCAATCAGGATATATGGCGAATATCTGAAGAATATCATGAAGTATGTACAGCCATACGGGATGGTGCCTAGCGGTGTTTATCAGAAAGACGAAGTGAAGGATTCTGCTAATTTTTATATTGTACAGGTGGGGATCCGCAAGGATGTATCCAAAGACTTTAAAGAACAGCTTGAAAACGGGTTCAGGCTGGATGAAGAACATTACCTGAGGGTCTTCCCTGTCTGGTTCTCCTTCAAAGGAAATAATGCTGTTATCCTGTCGACTGGAAAAGCGGCTGCCCTGTGCGGAAAATTCCTGAAAGACAAGGAGCTTATGAATATTGCCGAGCAACAGTTGTTCTGGGTAGTAGGTAAAAATCCGTTCGGACAATCGTTAATATGGGGTGAAGGTGCTAATTATCCGCAGCAGTACACCGCTTTACCGGGTGAGATGGTTGGTGAGATCCCTGTAGGTATGCAGTCAAGATTCAACGAAGACACACCTTACTGGCCTCAGTTCAATACGGCAACATATAAGGAAGTTTGGGGCTCATCAGCCGGTAAATGGTTCTCCCTCATCTCCGAATTTTAAAATTGCCTGATCCTCTGAATCTGGTATAACAATTAACCCGCTTTAACAGGTTTTAAAAATTTCGGTACGGGATTTGTACCTGTTAAAGTGTTCACACGTGTTCACTAAAAATAAATGTCATGAAAAAGTTCTTAACCTCCGCAATTATCCTGGCTCTCTTCACCGCCTGCGCCACATTATCGGCACAGCCGCAACAGGATGAATACCTCGGTCTGCCCGGGGATAATCTTAATCTCTATGCGGTGATGAAGCTGTTCCAGGGATCACAGACACTCGAAAGCTTCGAGAGAGGTCTGAATGATCAGAATAACAGGATTAATAATCTCGATCTGAATGGCGATAACATGATCGACTATATCAGGGTGGTGGATTATCCCGACGGGAATGTTCATAATATTGTGCTCCAGGATGTAATTAATGACAGGGAAACTCAGGATGTCGCAGTTTTTACGGTTCAGCGCCTCTCTGACGGAGAGGTGCAGATACAACTGATAGGTGATGAGGCACTTTACGGACAGAATTATATAATTGAACCGATTACCGATCAGTATGCCAGTCAGACTCCCAACCCCGGATATTCAGGGTACACCGCATGGAACGGACCCGTTGTCAGAACCACATATTATGAGATAGCAGCATGGCCGTTAGTAAGGTTCATCTACATGCCAGGCTATATAGTATGGCGCTCTTCCTGGCACTGGGGATACTATCCTCAATACTGGCATCCCTGGAGGCCCTTTTACTGGGACTATTACTACGGTTACCATTACCACTCATATGACAATTACTACAGTCATTACAGGCGCTGGAATACTCCACGCTATACTCACTGGAATGATTTTTATTACAGTCACAGACGTTCCTATTCTCCGACTGTACACAGCAGGATAAAATCAGGGAATTATAGAACAACCTATTCACATCCTGAACAGAGGAGCCACGGTGAAGCTCTCTTTGTAAAGACACATCCGGATCAGGTCAACAGGAGGACAGTTAATTCCGCGGCCAATAGTAATGCAGGAAGAACCGATATAGGGGCAAATAAGATCAGGCAGCCGGCAGGGAACAACTCCGGCACAACAAGACGTTCATCCTCTTCAGCTACAACCAGAGAGAATTACAGCGTTCCTGCAAATACGGGAAAAAGCCAGGGTACAGCGTCTTCAAGAAGATCAGCTTCTCCAACCACTGTCAGGACTGCCACTCCTCCGGCAAATTCATATAATTCTTCCTCTCAGAAAAGATCAGGCACAAATGCCAAAGCTGTTCAGGGTAACACAGTAAGCAAATCATCCGGCAGAAAATCAACAACTGCCGCAGGTTCTTCCCGAAGGAGCAGTTCAGGCAGCAAGGATGTAAAAACTTCAGTAAAAACCGAAAATAAAAAATCAACGGAGTCCGAAAAAAATAACCGCAGGAGGTAATTCCTCAACTGATATGGCGGATCCTTAAGGTGGGATCCGCTTTTTTTTTGTAGTTTACGGTGGTGAATGATGAGTCAGTTTTATGGCCTCATCGTTCGATGTTTTTACAGGCTGAAGATAAATTATGATAGCGGGAGGGACATATGATTTTATTATTACCGGGGCAATCTTCGGCCTTACTGCCGGAATATCACCGGGTCCATTGCTGACCCTGATAATATCCCAGACCCTCAGGCATAATAAAAGCGAGGGGATTAAAGTCGCGGTTACACCACTGGTCACTGATCTGCCTGTTATTACGGCAGCGTTCTTTTTATTGTCAGGATTGTCTCATCTGAATATTGCAATGAGTCTGATATCTTTTCTTGGAGCAATTTTCCTGATTTATCTGGGGTACGGCTGCATTACGACCAGGGGATTAGGGATAGATCTTCAAAACGCTGCTCCTGCATCTTTTTTAAAAGGCATTGCAGTAAATATCCTTAATCCGCATCCATTTCTTTTTTGGATTACGGTTGGGGTTCCGGTTGCGCTTAGTGCTTATCATATTAGCCTGAGGGCGGCAATTCTGTTCTTTGTATCATTTTATTCCCTTCTTATAGGCTCAAAGATCACCGTTGCAATAATGGTGGAAAAGTCAAAAACCATTCTGACGGATAAGATATATATCTGGATAATGCGGGTACTCGGAACGGCACTTTTTATCTTCGCAGCATTATTCCTTATGAATAGCATTAAATTTTTACGGGATGTGGTCACTTTATGACCAGCACCTTGGCTCCGCGGATCTTCCTGTTTTTGAGTTCAGTCAAAGCCACATTTGCCTCTTCAAGCCTATATTCCTGAACTTCAGGAATAATTGGTATCCTGGCCGCAAGCTGCAGAAATTCCCTCACATCTTTTCGTGTTACATTTGCAACGCTTTTGATCTCCTTTTCCATCCAGAGGTGGTCAGGATATTTAAGACTTAGCAATGAGTCCCTGTCAGTATCTTCCTTCCTGATCGCATTTATTACGAGCCTGCCACCGGGCTTAAGATTTCCAAGAGCTTCAACAACAGGTTTCCAGACGGGTGTTGTATCAATGATGCAATCAAGCAGTTGAGGAGCCCTCTCTGAAGGATCGCCTGCCCAGGATGCTCCCAGTTCCATGGCAAATGCTCTTTCGCTTTCACTTCTGGCAAAAACAAAGATCTTTGCCACGGGGTGCAGATACCTCACCATCTGAAGCACAAGATGGGCAGATGCCCCGAAGCCTGACAGTCCGATATTCTGACCCTTTCTGAGTTTTGTAAGTATCAGGGACCTGTAACCGACAGCTCCGGCGCATAAAAGAGGTGCTGCCTGCGGGTTGGTGAATAATTCGGGTACCGGGTGCGTATACGCTTCGTTAACAGTCATGTATTCGGCATACCCCCCATTGGCATCCCTTCCGGTTGCTTTAAATTCAGCGCATAAATTTTCCTGTCCTGAGAGACAATAACTGCATTTTCCACAAGAGGAAAAGATCCAGGCAACTCCGGCTCTTTCTCCGGGTTTTAAATTTTTAACATTTTTTCCAATACCGGTAATTTCTCCGATAACCTGGTGACCCAGGACTACCGGTAAATGGGAGGGAGGAGTTCTTCCTTCTATTTCATCAAGTTCGGTATGACAGACACCGCAGGCCAGAACTTTAATTAAAACTTCATTGTCAGCTGGTGTTGGTTCGGGCAGCTGAACAAGCGAGAGCGGCTCTCTGTTAAGAGAGAGATCAGTTATGGAATTAAGTATCATAGCTTTCATGGCAGAAGATTTAGAGATGTAACCAACAGATAAGGTAAAAAGTTCACCCGATGCATCCCGAAAGCAGTGAGGGATCTCCTAATCCAGGAAACATTAGCTCCCTGGGGAAATGATCCAATATTTTGAGCCCCGGGTGACAAATATCACAGGCAGCGAACAAAACAAAAAAACCAATGTTTATAAGCCGTTAATTGAAATAGCAACTAAAACCGTTTTATTATGACAACACATAATTCTACAAAAATCGATGCTATTCCGGGCAGACAGGAAATCCTTATTACCCGGGAGGTTAACGCACCGCGTGAGCAGGTATTTAAAGCTTTTACAGATCCTGATTTATACTCAAAATGGATTGGTCCGCGTGATCTCAAAACAACTCTTATTAAATTTGAACCTAAGACTGGCGGCCAGTTCCGCTATATTCAGAAAGATAAGTCAGGACGTCAGTTCGCATTCCATGGAGTTTATCATGAAGTAAAGGCACCCGAGATGATCATAGAGACTTTTGAATATGAGGGCCTTTCTGAAAAAGGACATGCGATACTTGAGAAAGTGAATTTTGAACCGTTGCCGGGCAACAGGACAAAAATAGTTGAAAAATCAGTGTTCCTTTCTGTAGAAGACCGGGACGGCATGATGCAGGCTGATATGACAAAAGGCATCAACGAATCTTATGAACAACTTGATAAGCTTCTTGAAGGTGGTGTCAAAGGTTCAGCTTAAAAATTTAATACTTAAATGATTTAAAATTTATCTGTGCCTCTCTCGGGGTACTGATCAACGGAAACGCATGACACATTATCAGAGAGTTGAATTTGAAAATGTCATGCGTTTTTATATGCTAAACCACGGAGGATAAATTATCCACGTGGTTTTGAGTTGAAAGGGGTCAGGGAGCCCTGATGACTTATAAATTCTTAAATTGCCATCATATTGATTAAGCATAAAAAATTAGTATGTCAGACAAAAAATCATACCCCGGCACAATGAAGGCCGTATTTCTTGATAAGGCCGGGGAGAGGCTTCTGGTTAAGGAAACCAGTATCCCGGATCCTGGACCGGATGAGGTATTAGTCAGGATGAGTGCGGCACCTGTTAACCCGTCAGATCTTGCTCAGATCAGGATGGCTTATTCGGATCCGGATTTGGACACTTATATCCCAGGGTTAGAGGGTAGCGGAAAAGTGGTGGCGGCAGGTAAAGGAATATTGCCACGCCTGTGGCTGGGGAAGAGAGTGGCCTGTTCCTCAGAGTATCACACCGGTGGTACCTGGGCTGAGTATATGGTTACGAAAGCAGGAAAATGTTTTCCCCTTGGCAGCAAGGTATCAGATGAGCAGGGTTCAATGTCTCTTGTGAATCCTCTTACAGCCCTTGCCTTTTTTGAGATCGCAAAACAGAATAAGCACAGGGCAATCATAAATAATGCAGCAGCCAGCGCCCTTGGAAGAATGGTTGAACTGCTCGGTCAAAAGCAAGGGATCCCGGTTGTAAATATTGTCAGAAATCAGAAACAGGCCGGGCTGCTGCGGCAGCAGGGCTCGCAGTTTGTGCTTGACAGCTCGGATCCGGCATTTATTAAGGACCTTGGAACCATTTCAAAAGAGCTCGGTGCAACACTCCTCTTTGATTCTGTTTGCAGCAGGCAGCTTGAGGAGATCTGTGATGTACTGCCTGCCGGCAGCACTGTGATAATTTATGGAAATCTTTCAGGGGAAGAGAACATATCTGTCAAACCACGCACGCTCATTGCAAATAATATAAATATCTCGGGGTTTTACCTTGGTTCACATGCAAAGGAGAACGGTCTGTTCAGAAATATACTTAGTCTCAGGAAGGTGACTTCTCTTATGAGCAATGATCTTAAAATCAGCATACAGGGCCGGTTTCCCCTTTCAGAAGCACAGAAGGCTGTGGATACCTATCTTGCCGGTATGTCGGCCGGGAAGGTGCTGCTGGTTATGTCTGCCGGTCCGGCCCCCAAACCCCCCAAGGGGGGCTTTAGATTATGAGCTATTTACATGTAACCGGCAATACGAAAAAACACTTTCTGACCTTTTAATTACCCCTGAATTCCCTTCCATGTGATCTTACCCCCTTTCTGATTTCCCCCAGGGGGGAAAGGGCTTACCGCACCACCCAAATCCTGTTTCTTATATTCAATTTTATTGATAATATCAGGCTTGCCGGGATCTGCTCCTTCCCCCCTGGGGGAAGGCTGGGATGGGGGTAAAACCCCACTGGGGAATGGCGGGATGGGGTAAAAGCCCTCAGCAACCCGTGGGTGCCCGGTGCTCTATGAATGGTCATTTGGTTGTCATTCCCATGAACATTCCTCCGAAATACGGGATGAGCCAGAACAGCCAGACGATTAAGCTGTACTTATGAAACTTTTGACGCGAGCTTTCGCTTCCTTTTCTGACTACAACTGACGCCCAGATAGCATGAATGAGCATCAGCCAGAGCGCAATCTGTCCCGTAAGGGTATGCAGATGGAGCAGGTTAAAGGGATCTTCCGAAAGTCTTGCCATTGCCCATGTGCCCGAGACATCAAAGGTAAAACCTGTCCAGAAAGCTGCTAAATGCCACCCCTTCAGGTATTTTGAAAAGCGTTCGGACCACACCCCGATTGAATAAAATACAAGCGCCAGTGTTATAAGAATCGTTGCCAGTGCAAGGAGTCTGCTCATCTTCATTTATTATAAGGTGATGAAAGTAGTTACAATTTTGTTGATGAGGCAAAAAATGATAAATATTTTGGTCATTTAATAAGCGGTTCGCACCTTTACCGGCTCCCTCATCTCCTGCGGGGCCCGGCCCCCAAACCCCCTAAAGGGGGCTTTTGATTATAGGGCGGAAAGGGTTTGCGCATCACCCAATCTGGTGGAACTCTATTCCATGTGATCCTTAACCGCTTTCCCACCGGATGACAAATGATAATAAATTAT
>VFSW01002799.1_pt1 | contig 26281 bp, 19 predicted proteins | sample 5358111 | NCBI WGS metagenome assembly VFSW01 (sample SAMN11554181, study PRJNA540505) | mine drainage metagenome | isolation source: sediment from site ElyBrook_90M | place: USA: Ely Copper Mine, Vershire, VT | collected 2017 | reverse complement strand
ACCCGCGGTACAATCATCCGATTACCTGCATTGGGAAGCGAAAATCATGGACAGGCGGCCGCTGTTGGTGCTCGGGAGCAGGAACTATTCCAGCTGGTCGCTGCGGCCCTGGCTATTGTTGCGCAAATTGGGCGTCGAGTTCCAAGAACGCGTGATCCATTTCGATGCGCCCGACTACCGCGACCAGATCGCCGCCGCGTCGCCCTCGCGGCGGGTTCCGTTCCTCGTCGAAGGCGACTTCGTGGTTTGGGACTCGCTCGCGATTTGCGAGTACGCCGTCGATCTCACGGGGCGCGGCCTGCCGCGGGACCGCAAGGCGCGCGCGCGCGCGCGCGCCGTCGCCGCCGAGATGCATTCGGGGTTCCAGGCCTTGCGCGGCGAATGCCCGATGAACGTGCGCGCCCGCGGCCGGAGCGTGCCGCAAACCGCGCAATTGCTCGCCGACGTCGCCCGCATCGACACGCTTTGGTCGGACTGCCGCGCACGCTTCGGCCGCGGCGGCGACTGGCTGTTCGGCGAATTCAGCCTCGCGGACGCGATGTTCGCGCCGGTCGCGTTCCGCTTCCGCACCTACGGGGCTGCGCTTGGCGGCGCGTCCGCGGCCTACCTCGCGCAGGTACTCGCGGACCCGGTAGTCGGCGAATGGAACGAGGCCGCGGAACGCGAAGGCCACCCGCTGCCCGAGACGGACCGGATCGGCGCCCAGGCCGCCTGAAGATCTTAGGCGTGCGCCGTGCGCCACGCCGCCGGGTAGCTTGCGCCGAGCTGCAATATGCGGCGCAGCAGATCTTCGTAGCTCATGGCCGCGGTCAGCGCGGATTGCGCGAAGTCTTCCGCCGCCGACAGGTTCGGATTCGCGTTCGCCTCGAGCACGTACAGCGCGCCGTCGGCGCGCAGGCGAAAATCCATGCGCGCGTAGCCGGTCAAATGCAGCGCCCGGAAAATGCGTTTTGACAGCTGCTCGAGCCGCTGCACGGTGCCGTCGGGCAGATCGCGCGCGGCCGCCGTCGTGATGCCGTATTTCTTCTGATAGAGGCGGTCCCACTTGATCCTGCGCGTGGCGATCGCCGGCAAATTCTCGGGCAGCGAGCCGAACGTCATTTCCCAGACCGGCAGCACCCTGAGCCGGTCGTTGCCGATCACGCCGACGTACAGTTCGCGGCCCTCGATGTACTCCTCGACGAGCGCATCCGAATGGATCTGGTCATGAATGAACGCGATTCGCTCCTGGAGTTCGCGCACGTCGTTGACGACCGAGGCATGCGCGATGCCGAGCGATGCGTCCTCGGTCGAGGACTTGACGAACAGCGGAAAATTGAGCTTGCGCGGAACCCGCGGGCGCCGGCCGCGCGCAAACACGAGAAATTGCGGCGTCGGGATCCGATGATACGAAAGAAGCTGCTTCGACAGGACCTTGTCGCGCGAGAGCATCATGCCGCGCGGATTGCAGCCCGAGTAGGGCTGATGCATGAGTTCGAGGAACGCGACGACGTGCTGATCGTAGGTGACGATGCCGTCGAATTCCTCGAGCAGATTGAATGCGATGTCGGGCTTCCACTCGAGAATCGCGGCGCGCAGTTCCGAGAGGCTGTCGCTGATGCCGATCGGGCGCACGTCGTGACCCGCCTTTCTTAGATGCGATATCACGTCGAATTCGGTGCGCCATTCGTCGATTTCCTTCTCGGTCGATCCTTCCAGGGAATTCGGCGGCACCAGCGTCGAGTGCACCAGTACGAGCACGCGCAGGTTTTTCACAGGCTCACGTGCGGAAGTTGCCGCTCCTCGAAGGACTCGGCAAGCCGTGCGACGAGCCAGCGCATGTGCGCGCGCAGCTCGCGCCGCGGGCCGCGCACGTACAGATCCAGGGATTCGCATCGGGCGACTACGAGGCGCAGAACCTGATGCACCAGGTACTCGCTGAACGCGCCGGAGCCCACGATTTCCCGGCGCAGCGGATTGCGCAGTTCACGCACGACGCTCGCGGCCTTTTGCGCGGTCCGCCGCTGCGGCGCGGCGGTGAACACTTTCAGCAACAATTCGTCGGCAGCGCTGCGCCTCGGCATTTTGTAGCGCGAGAACTTGTGCTCGTAGTGCTCGCGCAGCGTGCGCGTGTCCTCGGCGATGTCTTCGATGCGGCGCCGATCGGTGACGACGGGGTCCGTCGAACTGATTTCACCCGCCAGGGCGTCGATGTAGGCGAGCTTGCGAAACGCCGGCCATTCGCGGTATTCGCGCCGCCATGCGGATTTCGGCGTAAGCCAAACCGCAAAGGTTTCGGCGAAATCCTCGGTGGGATGCGCCTGCGCGTACCATTCCCCCAGGTGCTGCACGAAGCGGCGGCTGCCCGGCCGCGGACGATAGGTGTCGGGATACGGCAGCGAAGCCGGTCCGAACACTTCACGCCAACGGCGGCGGCGGCGCAGCCGATAGGCCGTATCGATCGCATGACCCGCCTCGTGGCGCAGAATGCGCATCAGCCAATTGCGGTTGCCGCCCTCCACCTCGCGCATGAAGCGCCGCTCGAGCCGCACCAAGCGCGGATGCGCAAGATAGAACGGCACCGCGATGCCCGGCACGCCGTCGGGCGAGAACCATTCCTGCGCGAGCCAACAATGCGGCCGGAAGCGGAATCCGCGCTGTTCGAGCTCACCGTACAAGCGGCGGACCGCAGGCTCGAGCATCGTGCCCGAGAGATCGAGTCCCAAATCGCAGAAACGCAAGCTCAGCAGCTGCTTGTCGGCGAGGTGCTCCCAGGCGTGCGCCGGCGGGCGTCGGGAGCGGGCGGGCGGCGGATGGAGGGACGATGGCGGCACGCCGAAAATTATAGGCAGGATCAGCCGCCCACGCCATGCGCGCCGGAGCGGGTCAATGGCGCGGCGCGAGCGCCGCGGCGAGCAGCCGGTCGGCGATATCCTGCAACAGCGGCCGCGCCAGCAGCACGCCGCGCCAGGCCTTCGGGATCCCTTCCGCCCCGAACACGGCCCCCGCCAGCTGCCCGAACAGCGCGCCGTGCACGTCCGAATTGCCGCCCCGGTTGACGATCGCGAGCAGTCCGTCGCGAAAGCCGGCGCAGCTGCGCAAGCCCGCGACGACCAGGCGCAGCGCGGCGATGGGCTCCGGCGGCAGTGCCTCGGGGCCCGCAAGCGCCGCGTCGAAATCCGCGGCGGGTGCGCCCGAGTAAGCTTCCCACAAATCGCGCGCTTCGGCGGTCAAGCGCGCACGCGGCGCACCGCGCACGGCCGCCAGCATCAGCGCGGCGTAAACCCTCGCGGCGGTGGCGCTGGACGCGGACCGGTCGGTCAGCGCGGCGGCCGCAGCCGCCCAGTGAAAGACGCGCTCCGGACTCGATGCGGCGAACAAGGCAACGACGCCCGCGCGCGTCACGGCTTGCGCTCCGGCGGGGGCAGCTTGCATGCCCGCAGGCAGCGCTTGGGCCGCGTCCGCCTGCTGCAACGCCGCAGAAACCTGCGAGGTGATGCCGATGCACTCGCCGGTGCTCGACCGATGGCCTTGAAGCCGCCAGCGGCGGTAGCGATCACGCAAATCGTCCGCATCGAACCCCTCCTGCGCCGCCAGGCTTTCCGCCAAACACAGGCTCATCGCGGTATCGTCGGTCCAAGCGCCCGCGGGCAGCTGCCAATGTCCACCGCCGACGAGGTCGGCGAGCGGCGCGAACTGACCGGGCTTGCGAAATTGCAGCGTCGCGCCCATCGCGTCCCCGCACGCGAGGCCGAGCAGACTGCCGAGATAGCGCTCGCGCCAGGCGCGGGCGGTATCGAGGTCGAGTTCGAGTTCGCGTTCGGGAACCGGCGCGAGCGCCGACCAGTCATGCACAAAACGCTCTTGTTCGTCGGTCTCGGGCACGCGCGGCCAGGTGCGCGCGCGCGGATTCGCCCGCCATAGAAGGTTCAGCCGCTCGATCGCCTCGGGGCCGGCAAGGCCACCGCGCCGCAGCCAGCAGCCGATGACCGTGCCGGTGCGGCCTATCCCTGCGTGGCAATGCACGTAGACCCGATGCCCGACCTCGAGCGCACGCGCGAGGTAGTCGAGGATTTCCGACATCGCCGCGCAATCATGCGGCACACCGTGATCCGGGATCGCCTTGCGCACATAAACGATGTAGCGCTCGTCGGCAGCGCGCACCGGCGGCAACAAATGGTCGTACGGCGGCAATTCGCCGGGCTGAGTCAAGTCGATGAAATAGCTGATGCCCGCGGCCATCAGCGCTTCGAGGCGGCGGCCTGCATCGGCCGCAGCGGCGGCGCCCGGATACTCGCCGGCGAGCAGCCGCCCGGGCTCGACCCAATAGCTGTGCGCGATCGGCGCCGGCGGTGCGACTTCGAACTCGTTCAGACGCTTGGCTCCAAATCCGCTTCGCAAGGAGTGATCGCCGGCGGCGCCGCTTCGCGGCGCAAGTGCTCGAGTCCCGCGAAATCGAACAATGCCGGGTCGGCGAGCTGGGAGCCCGCGACATGGCGAATACTCGAAAAAATCGCCTCGACCCGGCCCGGGAATTGCCGCTCCCATTCGCCCAGCATGTTCTTGATGACGAGCCGCTGCTGGTTCGGCTGCGAGCCGCACAAAGCGCAAGGAATGATCGGAAATTCGCGCGCGGCCGCATAGCGCGCGATGAGCCGCTCGGGCACATAGGCGAGCGGACGAATGACGATATGGCGCCGGTCCTCGCTCAATAACTTCGGCGGCATCGCCTTCAGGCGTCCGCCGAAGAACATGTTCAGGAACAAGGTCTCGACAATGTCGTCGCGATGATGACCGAGCGCGATCTTGGTGGCGCCGTGTTGCGCGGCGAAGCGATACAGCGCGCCGCGGCGCAGCCGCGAGCACAGCCCGCACATCGTCTTGCCGTCCGGGATCACGCGCTTGACGACCGAGTAGGTGTTCTGCTCGATGATGTGATGAGGCACGCCGAGTTCGGTCAAATACCGCGGCAGCACGTCCGCGGGAAAGCCCGGCTGTTTCTGATCGAGATTCACGGCGATGACCTCGAAATCCACCGGCGCGCTGCGCTGCAGCGAGAGCAGCATGTCGAGCATCGTGTACGAGTCCTTGCCGCCCGACAGGCACGCCATGACACGGTCGCCCGCGCCGATCATCGAATAATCGGCGATCGCCTTGCCGACGAGGCCGCGCAGCTCCGCCTGCAGCTTCTTGAAATTATTGGATGGCATCACGCCTACGGCGCTTCGAGATATTTGGTTTCAAGATAGCGCAAATAAGACGACGCGGTCAGCGGCTTGCCGGTCGCCTGCTGCATGAGATCCTTCACGGCCAAGCGCGCGCCGACGCCGTGCACGTTGTCGCGCAGCCAATCGAGCACGCCCGCGAACGAACCCGCGGCGATTTCCTTGTCGAGATCGGGGCGCGCCGCGCGCAAGGCCTCGTTCAACTGTCCCGCGATCACCGCGCCGAGCGCGTACGACGGAAAGTAGCCGAAATGTCCCACGGCCCAATGGATGTCCTGCAAACAACCCTCGACATCGCTCGCCGGCCGCAGCCCGAGCCGCTGATCGAGGCTCTCGTTCCACGCTTCCGGCAGGTCGGCAACCGGCAGTTCGCCGTCCAGGATCTTCTTCTCGAGCTCGTAGCGCAGCATGATGTGCACGGGATAAGTCAGTTCGTCCGCGTCCATGCGGATGAGGCTGCGGCGCACATGGATCAAATGCCGGTAAAGATTGTCGTCCTGCCATTCGGGACCGGAGACCTGCAGGTATTTCTCGAGCAGCGGGCGCAAGTAAGCGACGAACGCGCGGCTGCGGCAGAGATTCATCTCGAACAAAAGCGACTGGCTTTCCTCGAGCGCGAGGCCGCGATCGCGGCCGACCGGCTGGTCGCGCCATTGCTGCGGCAGGCCGAGGTCGTACAACGCATGCCCCGTCTCGTGCACCGCGCCTAGCAATCCCGTGAACGGATCCGCGACGTCGAAGCGCGTCGTGACGCGCATGTCTCCCGGAACACCTTCGGTAAACGGATGTTCGCTCTCGTCCAGGCGGCCGCGGTCGAACGGGAAGCCCATCGACTTCAACACTTCGACGGCGACCTGGCGCTGCCGCGCAACGCTAAACTTGCCCGCCGTCGACAATGCGGGGCGCTCGGCCTGCAGTTCGATCGCCGAGTGGATCAACCCCGGCAATTTGCGCGACAACGCTTTGAAGATCGTATCGATGTCCGCGGTCGAGATGCCGGGCGTGAACACTTCGACCAGGGCGTCGTACGGCGCGAGGCCGCGCGCCTGCCCGAGCAGCGCCGCCTTGTCGCGCACGAGGTGCACGACCTCCTCCAGATGAGGCGCGAACAATTTGAAGTCATTGGCCTTGCGCGCCTCGACCCAAAACACTTCCGCGCGCGAGGTCGCTTTCGCGAGCCGCGCGATCAGCGACGGCGGCGTCGCGATCGCATGATCCCGCTGGCGGCGCATCTCGCGCAGGTTAGCCACGGACCAGTCGTCGAGCTGCGACGCGCCCGCCTCGGCGCGTTCGATGAGGCGCGCGACCTTCGGCGTCGTCAGCAGCGCATGGTGTTCGGTCTCGAGCGCGGCCAATTGCTCGCCGCGCACGTCGGCGCTGCCGCGCGGCATCATGACGGCCGCATCCCAGCGCAACAACGACAGTGCGCCGCGGAACGCATGCAGGCGACGAAATTCTTGCTCCAATTGTTGGTAGGGGGTCAAAGCCATCGTGCGTAGGTTCCGCTATCGGCCTTCAATGCACCGCAAGAACGACCACTTGCGCAAATCTTCGGCGTCTTGCCAGCCGCCGAACTGTGCGGGCGGTTCCTGTTGGGCGGTTGAGCTCATGACTGCTTGATTTTCCGTAATTCAGCCAAACGCGCGGCATCCTCGATGTCTTTGGGACGCCCCGCCGCGAGCTTGATATCGATTAGATGCCGGATGCTCGCAACTCTGACCTCAGCGCCGGACAAAGGCAGCACTGAAGAATCGCGATAGAGCACCTCGAAATCCAGCGGATATTCGGCAAACAGGTCGACCGTGGGGCGTCTATAAAGACGGCCAATCCACCGACCAATATGCAGCGAACCCTCGTTCGCTGCATTGCAGCGAAGATGCCCAGAAAATCCGTCGGCATGGTGCAACATCAAGTAACTATTGCAAATTTTACACCATGCAAGGAATTTCTGGAAACTTAAGGCTCGATCCCGCTTCAGCGGGAAGCGCCGGGCAGCGTGAACGACCCCTTCTCGTGGAACGGCAAGCTGTGAAACAGCGGCAGATCGAGGCGCACGACGCCGTCGAGTTCATAGTCGACCGCCCCGCGGGGGACATCGCGCCGCTGCGCAAGCCACATGAGACCGGTCGCCATGTCCGCGGCGACGATCATGTCGAATCGCATCCGGCCGCGCGCCGGCACGATAAATGCGCGGCTCGTCGCGCCGCTTGCGATCTGTTCGCCGTCCATAACGAGGTTCGCGCTCACGTGCGCGACCGGCAGCGCGCGGTCATTCGGGTTCTGTATGTCGAGCGTGACCCGAAAGTTCTGCTGTAATAGGTTGCCGCCGAGCAGCCGCACGTCGACCACCGACAGGTCAGGCCTCGCAAACTGCGGCGCAAAAACCGCGCAGGCGGACAGCAGCGCGGCGGCTGCAATGCCGAGCGAAGCGCGCGCCGTGGCTTGCGCGCGTGGCACAATCGCGTGTGGACGGTCTTGGGCGTCGAGGTTCACGGGACGAAATGATACTGACTATCCGACCGAATGCACGCGGCGCACCTGTCTGCGGGCTGCGACGCCGGCGCGCGGCCATGGGCCTCATGCTGGGCTTTTCGCTGCCGGGACTCGCGCTCGCCGCGGCGCGCGCGAGCCCGGGCAGCGACGCCGGCCATGCGCGGCCGGCGCCGGCGCCGCGGGCGGCGATCACTTCGTGCCTACCCTCGGGCGACGGCTATTTGCGCGCGCGCATCGGCGGCGAGATCGACGCCGACGTCGATTGGCCGAACAGCGGCACGGTCTGCGACGGCGAACCGAAAGCGACGCCGGCGGGCGTGCGCATGAGCTTTCGGCGCGCGGTGCGGGCGCGTCCGGACCTCGTGTTCGTGTTTGGGCTCACCGGGGTGCACGAAGGCAAGCCGCTCATCGCGGGACGCGTGAACCTCACGGTTTTCGACGAAGGCCGCGGCCGCGTCTACGGCACCGAGGGCGACAGCCGCTGCACGATCGATTCCTTGTCGCAGCGCCGTCTCGGCGCGGGCCGCGTTTACCGCGTCGAGGCGCGCGGCTTCTGCACCGAGCCTGCGCACGCCGTGCGCGGCCGCGGCGACATCCTCGTCAGCCGATTCGACTTTGCCGGACAGGTGAACTATGCGAACCTTTGAAACCCGAACTCGGGCCGCGCGCATCGCCGCCGGGTTGCTCGCCGTTTGTTTGCCGCTCGCCGGCCTCCTCGGCGCGTGCGGCGCGCACGCCGCGACCGGCTCGCGCGAGCCCCTGTCCGCATTCCCGCAGAGTCTGCTCGCAATCCGCGAGGCGTCGGGCCGCGTCGTGAATTTCAAGATCTGGATGGCGGATACGCCGCGCCGCGACGAACAAGGATTGATGTTCGTCCGCGACATGGACGATCACGCCGGCATGCTGTTTCTATTTTCGGGCGCCGATCCCATATACATGTGGATGAAAAACACCTACATGCCGCTCGACATGGTGTTCATCGATGGCCGCGGAAGGATCATGCGAATCGCGCAGCGCCGCACGCCGCTGTCATTGAGCTTGATCCCGGCGCCTGCGCGCACGCATGCGGTGCTCGAGCTCAAAGGCGGCATCTGCAATCGCTTCGGGATCCAGAGCGGCGACCTCGTGCTCTCCAGCCTGCTCACGCACGGTCGTTGAATTGCGCGCGCCGCTGACGCCGGCGCCGTACCCGCCCCCGCCCGGGGTCGCGATCACGAAGATGTCGCCGGGCCGCATCTCGGCCTCACCGATGTACGCCAGCCGCTCAATCAGGCCGTCCGCGCGCTCGACGTGATTCTCGCCGACGGCGCCGGGTGAGCCGCCCGCCATGCCGAAGGCGCCGGCGGTGCGCCCATTGCTCAAGATGGATGCCCTCATCGGCTCGAGGAAGCAGATGCGGCGCACTCCGCCGTCGCCGCCGCGCCAGCGGCCCGCGCCGCCCGAATCCTTGCGTATCGCGAACGACTGCAGGCGTACGGGAAACCGCAGCTCCAGGATTTCCGGATCCGTGAGCCGGGAATTGGTCATGTGCGTCTGCACCACGCTCGCGCCGTCGAAGCCGGGGCCCGCGCCGGATCCGCCCGCGATCGTCTCGTAGTACTGGTGGCGCGCATCGCCGAACGTGAAATTGTTCATCGTGCACTGGCTCGCCGCCATCACTCCGAGCGCGCCGTACAGCGCGTTGGTCACGCAGGTCGAGGTCTCCACGTTGCCCGCGACGACCGCAGCGGGCGGCCGCGGATTGAGCATGCAGCCCTCGGGCACGATGATCGTGAGCGGCTTCAAACAGCCGGCGTTCAACGGAATCTCATCCTCGACGAGGGTGCGAAACACGTACAGCACCGCGGCCACCGTAATCGCGCGCGGCGCGTTGAAATTATCGCCGCGCGCAACGCTCGTTCCGCTGAAGTCGATGCATGCAGCGCGCGCGCGTGCGTCGACGCGGACGACGACGCGGATCTCGGCGCCGTTGTCCATCGGCAGCGTGAATTCGCCGTCATTCAGCGCGCTGATCACGCGGCGCACCGACTCCTCCGCATTGTCCTGCACGTATTGCATGTAGCGCGCCACGGTCGCGCGCCCATAGCGCTCGACCACGGCGCAGAGCTCGAGCGCGCCTTTCGCGTTCGCGGCGATCTGCGCGCGCAGATCGGCGAGATTCTGCGCGGGGTTGCGCGCCGGATGCGCGCCGCATGCGAGCAAAGCCCGCATTTCGGTCTCACGCAACGCGCCAGCGTCGACGAGTTTGAAGTTGTCGATCAGCACGCCCTCGTCGGCGATCGACCTCGAGAACGGCGGCATCGAGCCCGGGCTGATGCCGCCGATATCGGCGTGGTGGCCGCGGGAGGCGACGAAAAAGCCCGGTGCGGCATCCTCATCGAGGTAAACGGGCGTGACGACCGTGATGTCCGGCAAGTGCGTACCGCCGTGATACGGATCGTTGAGCACGTAGACATCCCCGCGCCGCATGCCGGGGTTGCGCGCGATCACCTGGCGGATCGACTCGCTCATCGAGCCGAGATGCACCGGCATGTGCGGTGCGTTCGCTATCAGCGAGCCGCACGCGTCGAACAGAGCGCAGCTGAAATCCAGGCGCTCCTTGATGTTGACCGAGTAGGCGGTATTTTGCAGTCTGAGGCCCATCTGTTCGGCGACGTTCATGAACAGATTGTTGAATACCTCGAGCAAAATGGGATCGGCGCCGGTGCCGCTCGCGGCGGCGGCCTTGCGCGGCCGAATGCGCCGGATCTCGAGGCAGCCGCCGGCGCTCGCCTCGGCCTGCCAACCAGGCTCGATCACGGTCGTCGAATTCGCATCGGCGATCACGGCGGGTCCATCGATGCGCGTCCCCGCGCACAAGGCCTCCCGGGCGTGCCAATTCGCCCGACGCCAGCCCGCCGCGTCCTCGTCCGCCAGGCAATAGATCGGTCTCCGTGCGCGCGGTTCGCTTTCGCCGGCGTCGAGAAACGGCTGCGGCCGCGGCGTCTCGCGCTCGACGCCGGCGACGCATTCGACCGCGACCGCTTCGATGGTAAGGCGCGCATGCGGCATGAGGAACGAGAAGCGCGCCTGGTAGCTGCGCTCGAACTCCGCCCGTACGGCATCGACGCCGTCGTCGGGGGAATCGGTGTCCGCGGGCAACGCGCATGACAACGCCGTGTCGGTGCCCTGGTAGCGCACCCATAGACGCGCCACCGTGCCGAGCGCCCCCGGCGTCACACCCTGGCGCGCGAGTTCCGCGGCGGCGGCGGCGCGCAGCCGCCCGGCGAGCGCGCCGGCCTGCGCCATCCCTGCGGCGTCGAGGGCGCATTCGAGCGCGGACTCGCGCATCACGGTCTGGTCGGCGAGCCCCATGCCGTAGGCACTCATGACGCCGGCGAGCGGATGACAAAACACGCGTGTCATGCCGAGCGCGTCGGCGACGAGGCAGGCATGCTGACCGCCCGCCCCGCCGAAGCACTGCAGCGTATAGCGGGTCACATCGTAGCCGCGCGCGACGGAGATGCGCTTGACCGCATTCGCCATCGCGCCGACGGCGATTTCCAGTGCGCCCGCGGCGGCGCGCTCGGGCGATACCGGCGTCGCCGCGGCGGCCGACATGCGCCGCGCCAACCCGGCGAACTCCCGTGCGACGATGTCCTTGTCCAGCGCCTGATTCGCTTGCGGCCCGAAGACCTTGGGGAAGAACTCCGCTTGGATGCGCCCGAGCAAGAGATTCGCGTCGGTGATCGTCAGCGGCCCGCCGCGCCGATAGCTCGCCGGGCCGGGATCCGCGCCGGCCGACTCGGGGCCGACGCGCAAGCGGGAGCCGTCGAAGAAGATCTTCGAACCGCCTCCGGCAGCGATCGTATGGATGCTCATCATCGGCGCGGTGATGCGCACGCCCGCCACTTGCGTGTCGAAGGCGCGTTCGAACTCGCCGGCGAAATGGCTGACGTCGGTGGATGTGCCGCCCATGTCGAAGCCGATGAGCCGGTCGTGGCCCGCCGCCGCCGCGGTGCGCACCATGCCGAGAATGCCGCCGGCGGGGCCGGAGAGGACCGCGTCCTTGCCGTGGAAGCGCCGCGCGTCGGTCAGGCCCCCGGAACTCTGCATGAACAACAATTGCACGCCCGGCATTTGCGCGGCAAGCCGGTCCACGTAGCGCGCGAGGATCGGCGACAGATAGGCATCGACTAGCGTCGTGTCGCCGCGCGGGACGAACTTGCACAGCGCGCTGACGCGGTGCGAGACCGATACCTGCGTGAAGCCGGCGGCGCGCGCCAGAGCCTCCGCGGCGAGTTCATGGGCGGGATAGCGGTAGGCATGCATGAAGACGATCGCGCAGGCGCGCAGGCCGGCTTCGAACGCCGTCCGCAAGTCGCGCGCCAACGCCGCCTCATTCAGCGGCGCGACGATTTCCCCATGCGCTCCCAGCCGCTCGTCGGCCTCGATGACCCGCTCATAGAGCGATTCCGGCAAGCGGATGCGGCGCTCGAACAGCCGCGGCCGCGCCTGTGTCGCGATTCGCAAGGCATCGCGAAAACCCCGCGTGGTCACGAGCAGCGTTCGCTCTCCGGTGCGCTCGAGCAGTGCGTTGGTCGCGACCGTCGTTCCCATTTTTACGCATGCGACCCGCTCTGCGCTGATGGGCGCTCCCGGCGGCAAGCCGAGCAGGCGGCGAATGCCCTCCACCGCGGCGTCCTCGTAGTGATCCTTGGATTCGGAGAGCAGCTTGAGGTCGACGAGACTGCCGTCGGGGCGTCGCGCGACCAGGTCGGTGAACGTTCCGCCGCGATCGATCCAGAATTGCCAGCGATCCATCACGGTCTCCGTGCGCAAGCGGATGGGAAGAATAAACGACCTGTGCCCGTACTGCACTACGCGCACGGCGCAGCGGCGCCGAATTGCGAATTCCCCGGCTCGGGGCTTGGAACGCGGCGCGAATGTGCGCACACTGCAGCGTATGCGCGCCGCTGAGAAATCGACCCAGGCCCGACCGGGCCGCGCGCCGCACGGCGGCGGTGCGCTGCATCGGGCGCGCGCCGCGCTGCCGGCGGATTGGCGGGGGCTCATCGCGCGCTCTGCCCGGCACGGGCCGCAAGCCCTCGCCGCCGGCCTGGCGGTGCTCTGCGGCGCCTTGGAGATTCGCCCGCAATTCGCGCCCCTTCTCCTCGCGCTGCGCGGCATGGCGCGGCATGACTCGAAGTCCGTCGTTCACCTGACCGACCTCGCGGCGTTTCCCCGTATGCTCATCGGCTTCGGGCTGATCTTGATGGCCGCCGGTTTGCTGCTGCGCGCGCGCGTCGCCTGGGTGATCGCGCTGCTGCTCGGCATGCTGGTGGCCGGGCTCTCCTGGTGGTTCGCGCATTCGATCGGCCCGATCTTCTTGAGCGCCGCGGCGCTCGTCGCCGTGCTGATCGCGTATGCGCGACTTTTCGATCGCAGCAACCTCGCCGCGACTTCCCTGTTCGCGCTGCTCGGGATCGGCAGCTTGCTGCTGTACGGTGTGCTCGGCAGCATCTGGTTCGGCGCGGGCTACACGCCGCCGATCCGCGATCTGCCCACGGCGTTCTATTACACGGTCGAGATCATGTCCACCGTCGGCTCCGGCGACATCCTGCCGCGGACGGTGCAGGCGCGCATGTTCACGGTTTCAATGATCATTCTCGGCATCACGGTATTCATCACGATGCTGTCGGTGGTGATCGGACCGCTCGTGGGCGGCGCCATCAGACGGACTCTCGAGGGACGCATGCAAAAGAATCTACGCCGCGATCATTACGTGATCATCGGTACATCGAGCCTCGCGTACACGTTGTGGAAACAGCTGCACGCGCGCAAGGTTCCCGTGACGGTGATCGCGCCTGCGGGAAAATCCTCGCCGTATCCGCCCGAGGCCGACGTGATCGCGGGCGACGCCGCGCGCAACGAGGTGCTCGAGGAGGCCGGGGTGCCGCGCGCCAAGGCCGTGCTGATGCTGCGCGACGACGACGCCGAAAACGCGTTCGCCGTGCTTGCCGTCAAGGAACTCGCACCCGGCGTGAAGACCATCGCCGGGGTCAATGACGCCCGCCACCTCGCCAAGATACGGCGCGTACAGCCGGATATGCTGTTCGCCCCGCAGGTTCTCGGCAGCGATCTGCTCGTGCGCACCTTGTTCGACGAGCCGATCGACAAGGACATCGTGAACAAGCTGTTGTTCGCGCAGACTTGAGCCCGCGCGGCTCAAGGAGCCCGCGACCTACTCGGCGGGACGCGCCCGGTAGCGGAAGGCTTCGACACGCGCAGGCGGCAAGTTGCGCCAAACCACCTGCGCCTGGTCGCGCTCGAAGCCGCGCGCCATGCCCTGATCGCTGCCGCGCAGCGCGTAGGTGAATTGAATGAACATCGTGCCGGGTTCCGAGACGAGGGAAACCTGATCCAGGATCTGACGCACCACGTGCTTGCGCAGGCTGCGCAGCGGCAGGCTCGAGACGATCGCGCGAATGGGCTGCCGCTGCAGGGCTTCGAATCGGCTGAGATTGGCGGCATCGCCGTGGATGAGCTTCACCCCGGGAAAGCGCTTGGCCAGATGCGCCGACAGCGCCGCGGAGCGTTCGACCACGACCAGATCGCGCAGCGATACGCCCTGCTTCAGCAGCGCCGCGGTAACGGCCCCGCCGCCCGCGCCCAACTCGACCACGGCGCCCTCGCCCGCCGGGACGAGGCTCGCCATGCTGCGAGCGAGGAACGGCGAACTGGGGCACATGGCGCCGATCTCGCGCGGATTGCGCGCGAGTTCTCGCATGAAATGCCAATATCCGGCTGCGCGCCTGCAGGGTGCCAGTTCGTTCATCTCACTCATATGTTGCCGCGTTGCCCGCCCAGATGAGCCCCCCGGCTCCCAAGGAACCGTGCCGAACGCGATGATAGACAACCAGGCGGAGTATCGCACGCATCGGTTTTCCAAAGGGCTGAAGATCGGGCCGGCCGAGCCGGCCACGCGATCCCCTGGTGTCGGATCGCGGGCGCGGTTGGAGTCCGACGATTACCATTCGTTCCCGTAGCCGCCCTGAAAGCTCATTTCTTGATGCGCAGCTTACCCGGAAACGTGGTAAATGTAGCGCGCCAATTGAGTCTGCTGACCAGTCCCGCGCTGCAGCGGCATTGCCCCATCCCTTCGACCAAGACGACACGCCATGCTGAAGCGCTTCCGCGGCCATTTCTCCAATGACCTCTCGATAGATCTCGGCACCGCCAATACCTTGATTTACGTCAAATCGCGCGGAATCGTGCTCAACGAACCCTCGGTCGTCGCCGTGCAAAGAGATTTGCAGCGCGGCGGCAAGGTCGTCGTCGCCGTGGGTACGGAAGCGAAGAAAATGATCGGCCGCACGCCCGGGCACATTACCGCGGTGCGGCCCATCAAGGATGGTGTGATCGCCGATTTCACCTACACCGAGAAAATGCTGCAGTACTTCATCAATAAAGTTCACGGCGATCGCTTCTTTCGTCCGAGTCCGCGTGTCCTCATTTGCGTACCCTTCGGCTCGACTCAAGTCGAGCGCCGTGCGATCAAGGAATCCGCCGACGGAGCCGGCGCACGTAGTGTCGATATAGTGCCGGAGCCGATGGCCGCCGCAGTCGGCGCAGGCTTGCCGGTGCACGAGGCGCGCGGCTCGATGGTCCTCGATATCGGCGGAGGTACGTCCGAGATTGCGGTCGTCTCCTTGAACGGCATCGTCTACGCGACGAGCGTGCGCATGGGCGGGGACAAATTCGACGAAGCGATCACGCAGTACGTCCGTCGCTCCTACGGGATATTGATCGGAGAGGCGACCGCCGAGCGCATCAAGATCGAAATTGGTTCCGCCTATCCCGGGACACAAGTGCGTGAAATCCGAGTCCGCGGGCGCAACCTCTCGGAGGGCGTACCGCGCGCGTTCACGTTGAATTCGAATGAAATATTGCAGGCCCTGCAGGAGCCGCTGCAGGGCATCGTCAGTGCGGTGCGGCGCGCGCTCGAACTGACGCCGCCGGACCTCGGCGGCGATGTCGCGGAGCGCGGCATCATGCTCACCGGCGGGGGCGCGCTGCTGCGCGACATCGATAAATTGCTGATGGAAGAAACCGGCTTGCCCGTGGTCATCGCCGATGATCCGCTGACCTGCGTCGCCCGCGGCGGCGGCCAAATCCTCGAACTCACGCGGGAGCACGGCCGGGGAACTTTCGGCCTATTGTGATTCCGCCGGCGCGACGAGTATCAGGCTCCCCGGTTTGACCGAGCGCACCGCCGTCGTGTTCACTGCGATACTCCTGTCGCTGAGCGGATTCGCGGGAATACCATCAATTGCGGCGCTAAGCTAGCGCTACTATTCGGCCGAGGAGTTCTGCCGCTCCGATCGCCGTCGATTGGGGTCCCGACACCGTCCTACGGAGTAAATGCATGGCCAAGCGAATCGAAATCAGCACTACGGCGTCCATTGTGGGTTCCGGGTATCCGGCGCCGTTCGCTGCGGCGTGTGCGGGCCGCGTCCGCCGGCGTCTCGGCGATGCGGCGCAGTTGACCGACTTCGGCGTCAATCTCTTGCGCCTGGCGCCGGGCGCGTGGTCGAGCCAACGGCACTGGCATACCAGGGAGGATGAATTTGCCTTCGTGCTCGAGGGTGAGGTCGTGCTGGTCAGCAATGCCGGCGAGGAAGTGCTGCAGGCCGGCGATAGCGTCGGCTTCAAGGCCGGGCTTGCGGATGGCCACCAGTTGCAAAATCGCTGCCGCCAAGATGCCGTGATCCTGGAGATTGGATCCCGCCGGTCCGACGACGAAGTCGAGTATCCGGACATCGACATGCGCTTCGTCAAGGCGCGCGGCGGGTTCGTGCACAGGGACGGCACGCCGTACCCGAAGCGCTGAGGGCGCTCGCGTGTACGGTGTTCGTAGCCGACGGGCAACGGCGCAATGGTAGTTGGCGCAAATGCCGCGGCGATGCTAGGCGCAGCGCTGGCGCTCGAACGCGCAGGCCGGGTGCCCGAGTCGATCCTTGCCTACGACCGGATCCTCGCGCTCTGGCCGGATCTGCCGGACTGTTGGTACAACCTCGGCGTTCTGCAGCGCAAGGCCGGCCGGTACGCGGATGCTCTGGCCTCGTACCAACAGGCCCTCGATCGTGGCGTGAACCGGCCCGAGGAAGCGCACTTGAATCGCGGCGTGATATTCGCCGACGACCTGCGTCAGCACACGGCGGCGGAACGTGAACTCGAGCTTGCGCTGGGGCTGAACCCGGTCTACGCGCCGGCGCTGATCAATCTCGCCAATCTGCACGAGGACCTCGGCCGGCGCGAAGCGGCGGCGCAAACATACGAGCGGATCCTCACTCTGGATCCGCACAACCTGCCGGCACTTGCCCGGTACGCCAATCTCAAGCGCTATTCTACGGCCGAGGATCCCTTGATCGCGCGGCTGCGCCGCGCGATCGATGCGCCGCATACGAGCGCCGCGGACCGCGCCGGCCTCGGATTCGCGCTTGGCAGGGCATTGGACGACTGCGGAGCGTATGCGGCGGCGTTCGCGGCGTACGCCGCCGCGAATCAGGCGAGCCGCGAAAGCGCCGCCCCGGGGACCGCTTCCTATGTACGCCCGCTCGTGGAGCGCTTCTTCGATCAGATGATCGGCGCGTTTCCGGTCGCGCGTGGCGCGCTCGCGCCGCGCGCCGCGCCGCCGGCACCGACGCCGCCACCTGTGCCGATATTCGTCTGCGGCATGTTTCGCTCCGGCTCGACGCTGATCGAACAACTGTTGGCGCAGCATTCGCGCGTGACCGCGGGCGGCGAATTGGACCTCCTGCCGCGCATCGCCCAAGAGGCGCTGGCGCCGCTTCCCGAACAGATCGCCTCGATGCCGCCGCTGCGGCTTCAGGCTCTCGCGGCGCACTATCTCGACACGCTTGCACAGCTGTTCCCGGGCGCCGAACTGGTCACGGACAAGCGGCCGGATAATTTTCTAAATATTGGCCTAATCAAAACGCTGTTCCCAAATGCCAAGATCGTGCACACGACGCGTGATCCGCTCGACAACTGCCTGTCGATATTCTTTCTGCACCTCGACCAGCGCATCAGCTACGCGCTCGATTTGATGGACATCGGCCACCATTATCTGCAATACCGAAGGCTGATGTCGCATTGGAAGAGGCTGTACGGCGAGGACATCCTCGACGTAGGCTACGACTCGTTCGTGCGCGAGCCGAAGGCGACGGCCGAGCGGCTGCTCGGCTTCCTCGGTCTCGATTGGCAAGCGCGCTGCCTCGAACCGCCGGCGGCAGCATCGCCCATCAGGACGGCGAGCGTATGGCAAGTGCGCGAGCCGCTCTACCAGAGTTCCTCGGGCCGGGCCAAGCATTACGCGCATGAGCTGCGCGAACTGCGCGCATACCTGGAAGCCTCCCTCTAGAGCTGTCGCGGCGCGCGCAGAACCAGCTCAGCCCGCGAAGCGTCGGGCTATACTTGGGGTTTCATGGCCCTATGGCTGAGGGTGGAATTAGTTTGGCACGCGATCCGGCCGCCGATCCCGCGACCCTGCGGGCGATTCACGACGCGGCCCAGAGTGGGCGTCATGCCGCTGCCGCTGCGCTCGCGCAAGCAGCGCTCGCGGACGGACTCGAGCATCCGCTCTTATTCAACTTGGTTGCGATGAGCCTCGAGCGGCAGGGCCGGCTCGCGGACGCCGAGAACCTGCTTGCGCGGGCGGTGACTATCGCCCCGGCGGACATCGGAGCGCGCAACGCGCTCGGACTTTGCCTGCTGCAGCTTGGAAGGCCAGCCGACGCGCTGGCGCAATTCACGGTGCTGATCGACCTTGATCCATCACTTCCGTTCGTGCATGCGAGTCTCGGAAATACCTTGTTCGCGCTCGGCCGCAGCGCGCAGGCGGAGGCGAGTTACCACCGCGCGCTCGAACTCGATGCGCGTCAGGCCGTGGCTCTTGCGGGTCTTGCGCACATTGCGGTCACCCGCGGCGACTACCCCGAAGCGCGGGCGCTGGCCGAGGGGGCGCTCGCGGTCATACCGGGATTTCCCGATGCCGTGATAAGCCTCGCCGCAGCCGAACTCGGCGAGGGCGACGTGGCGGCCGCCGAGCCGCGGATTCGCGCCTTGCTCGACGATACCCGGCTGAACCAGACCGAGCATGCGTATGCGAACGGATTGCTCGGCGACTTGCTCGACGCCAAGAATGACACCGACGCGGCGTTCGCCGCCTATACGGCTTGCAACGAGGAGCTGCGGCGTCTCTACGCCGAGCGGTTCGCGGCTGACGGAAATGCGCTTGACTACATGCGCCGCGTGGCCGCCAGCTTCGAGCAGACGGGCAAAGAGATCTGGAGTCCGCGCGCACCGCCGGATGCCCGCGCCACCGGCGCCGCGGCGCACGTATTCGTTCTGGGATTTCCCCGCTCGGGCACGACCTTGCTCGATGTGATCCTCGAGCGTCATCACGCCATCGTCGGGCTCGCCGATGGCGAGTCGATGATCGACGCCGTGCGCGAGTTCATGCGGCGGCCGGAAGATTTGGACGGGATTGCAGCCGCACCGGCCGCGACGCTCGCGCGGCTGCGCGTGGCCTATTGGCAGCGCGTCGCCGCCGCCGGCGTCGACGTGAAGGGAAAACTCTTCATCGACGAGAACCCGCTCAACACCATGATGATGCCGCTGATATCCCGTCTGTTCCCGGACGCCAAGATTCTGTTTGCGTGCCGGGATCCGCGCGACGTCGTCTTGAGCTCGTTCCGTCACCGCTTTGCGATGAGCGCGCCGTATTTCGAACTCTTGAGCGTCGAGGGCGCGGCGCGCTATTACGACGCCGTCATGCGCCTCGCGCTGCAATTTTTCAATCTCCTGGCGCCGGAAACCCTCCTCGTGCGGCACGAAGACGTCATGACCGAATTCAATCGCGAGATGAGGCGCATCTGCGCATTCCTCGGTATTGATTGGGATCCGGCGATGGGCGATTTCGCGCTGCCCTCCAAGAATCGCGATGCGCCGACGCCCCCCATCGCGCAGCTCGTCAAGGCCTTGAACACCGAAGGGATCGGCCAATGGCGGCGCTACCGGCCGCATCTTACGCCCGTGTTCGCCTTGCTCGATCCGTGGGTGAAGCGCTTTTATTACGAAGACTAGCGCGCCCGGCCGCGTCAATCGGCGTCGGGCAGCGTAAACCAGCAATTGAACGCGATCGTGATGCGCTCGCCCTCGCCCTCGAACGGCTTGACGTCGTGCAGCACCCACGACGGGAACATCACCAGCTGTCCGGCGGCCAGCGACACATTCGCGACCTGGTACCCGTAAGGCAGCTGCATTCTTGCATTGCCGGCATCCATGTACATCGCGCTCACGATCATCGGATTGACGAAGCAGAGCAGTCCGCTGTCCTTCTTGTCGGCGTCGTGCCGTCCCGGGTCGATGCAATAGACACCGCTCCAGGAAGCGTTGGGGTGATTGTGCAGGCCGAAAAATCCGCCGCGCCGCGTCACGTGGAACCAGGAGTCGTTGTAGATCTGCAGTCGCTGGATCGTCGGTGCGTCATAGCCGTTCAGCCAGCCGACGAGGGGAAAAAGCTGGCTCCAGCAAAAGGCCTTCAACTCCTGGACCGCCGCATCGCCCTCGCGAAATAAATTGAAATGACTTTCGAACAGCGCCGCATTGCGCTGGGTCAGCGGGCGCGGGTTGGCCGCCGTGCCGCTCTTTTCCTGCGCGAGAATATAGCGCTTCAGCGCCGCATTGAGGCGCTCGTGCTCCGGATGGCGGCCGAACGTGACCGGCACGCTGAACAGGTTCATGACTTCCGGCGGCTGCATCTAGGCTCCTTGACCCACCCGCTCGCAGGGCGGCGGATAGGCTTGAACGACGTCGCCGAGTGCCTCTTTCAGCTCGCCCAGGAAGGGCTCGTAGTTGCGCCACTGATCGACGCTCTCGGCGTACAGCGGCCGGCGCACCTGCTCGGAACTCGCGGTCTGCACGACGCGGCGGGTTTCGTGAAATCGCAGGCATTGCTCCTCGAAAGGTAAGCCGCAGTAATCGAGCAGCCGGCGCACTTCGCCTTCGAGGTCCGCGACGAGATTCTCGTAGTGAACGCGGTGAATGCGCCCGGGCAGCACCGTATCGAAATGCTGCATGAGCCGGACGTAGTCGCGGTAGTAGCGGCCCAGGTCGCCGAGGTCGTAGGTGAACCACACGCCCGCCTGGAAGTGTTGCTTGAAATTGGCGAAACAGCAGGCGAGCGGCGAGCGCCGCGCATCGATGATGCGGGCGTTCGGCAAGATGAGATGGATAAGCCCCGCATAACAGAAATTGCTCGGCATTTTGTCGACGAAGCGCGGCCGGCCGCGCAGCCGGCTGGGCTGTGTCTGTTGAAGATAGCGCCGCCCGAGCCCCTCGAGCTGCGCGCGCGTCAAGCGTGCGACCGAGTCCGGGTAGGCCGGCGGCTCTCGCGCGGTTCCGAGCGCGCCGAGTTCCAGCGCGAAGCCCGGGATGTCGGGCAGCTCACGCGTACCCTCCACGTGTGAATGGCTGGCGAGGATTTGCTCGAGCAGCGTCGAGCCCGAGCGCGGCAGCCCGACGACGAAAATCGGATCGGGCGCAAGGCAGCCTGAGCCCGCGCGCGCGGCGAAGAATTCCGCCGTGTAGAGTGCGCACGTGCGCTCGACGAGCCTCGTATTGCGTGCGCCGTCGTAGCGCACCGCTCGGCGCCGCAGCGCATTGCCGCGCGCATAATGCGCGAACGAGCCGGCGAAATCCCGCGCATCCTCGAGCGCCTTGCCGAGCGCAAACTCGAACTGCAGGCGGTCGTTGTCGCCAATGTCGTCCCTGGCCGCCTGCGCGCGCATCGCTTCGACATCGCTGTCGCTGAAGCGAAAGGTCTTCAAGTTCGCGAGGCAGAACCAGGCTTCGCCGCACCCGGCCCGCAGTTCGGCCGCCTTGCGATACGCATCGATCGCTTCCGCGCTGCGCCCGGCGGTGCGCAGCGCATTGCCGCAGGCGATGCGTAGCGACTCTTTGTCCGGGAACTCGGCGATCAGCGCCGCAAAAATCGCTATCGCACGATCGTTCTGTCCGAGCAGGCTGTAGGCCGAGGCCTGCAACGAACGGTACTGCCAATTGCCCGGATCGAGCGTCAGCAGGCGCTCGAGCAGCGGCAGCATCGGCTCCGCCTTTTGCTGAATGCAAAGAAACCGCGCCAGATCGAAGCGCGCGCGGCTGTAGCCGGGCGCGACTTCCAGGCACCGGGCGAGCCAGCGCTCGGCCTCGACATAGTCCTCGCGCTCAAAGGAGATCGCGGCCAGCATGCGCATCGCTGCCGCGTCCTGCGGCGCGCGCGCAAGCCGCTCGCGCAACAGCGCCTCGGCGGTCGCGAGGCGTTGAACGGCGAATGCCGCTGCGGCTTCGCCGAGGTGTTGCTCCACCGAGACAAGCCGCGTGAATTGCGCGTAAGCCGAGTCGCAGGCGGACGGATCACCGCGCGCGGCGTAGAGCGCCGCGAGTTCCTGCCAGGCCTCAGCGAGGTTCGGTTCGATCTCGACCGCTCGCGTGAGCGCGGCGAGAGCCTCGGCTGCGCGGCCCGCGGCGGCGCGCGTGCGGCCGATCTCGAGCTGGATCAGCGCCGAGCCTGGCTGCCCCGCCTCGAGTTCGGCAAAGGCCGCCCCCGCCTGCGGGTCGCCGCGATTTCGGCGCGCCGTGCCGAGCAACAGCGTCGCCGCCGCGTGGCCCGGATGTAGGGCGAGGATCTCCGTGGCCGCTCGTATCGCGGCCGCTGGGTCGCTGTCCAAGAGCGCGGCCGCCCGCATCAGTTTGAAGTCGATATCAACCGCGCCAGCCAAAGCGTACTCCGTTCACAAACCGCGCTAAGATTGCCAGTTACACGTCAAGCACCATAGGGGAACTCCTTGAGCAACGTCAATGCCGCCGCCGCGGACAGCGCCGCGATTTTGCGGATGATTCAGGCGTCGAAGGCCGCCGGCGCGGCCGGCCGGGAGAGCGAAGCGGATCAGCTGCTGACGCGTGCCGCGGAGCTTGCGCCCACGCACCCGGCGGTGCTGAACGAGCTCGGGCTGCGCATGATGCAGCGTGGCGATGCCGCCAAGGCGCGCGCGCTGTTCGAACGCGCCACCCAGGCCGATCCGAATCACCCGTCCTTGTGGTCCAATCTCGCCGCAAGCCTCGGCGCGCTCGATCTGCCCGGCGAGGAAATGGAAGCGATTGAGCGGGCGCTCGCGCTCGAACCCCGCCACTTGGCGGCGCTGTTGCAGAAAGCCGCGCTGATCGAGGCACGCGGAGATGCGCGCAACGCGGCGCGCGCCTATCGCAACGCGCTCGCGACGCTGCCGCCGAATGCGGCGCCGCCGCCGGCGGTCAGCGCGGCGGTGGAGCGCGCGCGCGCCGCGGTGCTTGCGGACGATACCGCGCTCGGCCAGGCGCTCGAGGAGCGCCTGGCGGCGATCCGCGAGGACCACGGCGGCGGCTCCTTCCGGCGCGTCGACCACTGCATCGAGTTGTTGACCGGCGCGCGCCGCCGCTACGACCCGCAGCCGACGTTCATGTACTTCCCGGAGATGCCGGCGTTGGAATTCTTCGAGCGCGCCGATTTTCCCTGGCTCGACGCGATCGAGGCCGCCGCCGCCGATATCCGCGCCGAGCTGACCACGGTATTGGTCACCGACCGGGCCGGCCTCGAACCGACTATCGCGCTACCCGACGGCGTGCCGCTCGGTCCATGGCATGAGCTCAACAAATCGCGCCGCTGGAGCGCGTATTACCTGTGGAACCAGGGCGGCGCGCAAGCGCCCCACTTGGCGCGCTGCCCCCGCACCATCCAGGCGCTCGCAGCGGCGCCCCTATTCGACGTGCCGGCGCGCGATCCGACCGTGTTCTTCTCGCTGCTCGAGGCAAAGACGCAGATTCCGCCGCATAGCGGAGCCACGAACACACGCCTGACCGTGCATTTGCCGCTGATCGTACCGCCCGACTGCGGCCTGCGCGTCGGCAGCGAGACGCACGCACTGATGCCGGGCAAGGCCTGGGTGTTCGACGACACGATCGAGCACGAGGCGTGGAACCGGTCCGACGCGCCGCTCGCGACGCTGGTGTTCGACGTCTGGAATCCGTTTTTAAGCGCTGCCGAACGCGACTTGGTGCGCGCCGCGACCGAGGTCGTCGGTGCGTACTACCGCGCGGCGGCGCAAGGTGCCGCATGAGCCTGCGGCGGACGGGCCTTCGCATCCTGCCGCTCGTCGCCTTGAGCACGGCCGCGCTCGCGGGCGTTCACGAGGTCGCGCATCCACCGTCGGCGGGCGCGCTCGCGACCTGCGCATCGATCGATGCCCCGACCGCAAGGCTCGCGTGTTATGACCGGCTCGCCGGACGCGCGGCGCCGCCGCGGGCCACACCGGCAGCCACTGCGGCTCCCGCCGCGCCTGCGCCCGCCGCGCCGACCCCCAAGGAATCATTTGGACTCTATGCGGCCGAGCATCCCGCGCCGCCCAAACCCGCGGCGGAGCTGAAGGTCCCGGTCGTCGCACTCGGCGTGAGCGCGAGCGGCAACCCCACGGTGACGCTCGAAGGAGGCCAGCTGTGGGTACTCGATGAGCCGGATCCGCTGCTCGCGATCGGCGATCGGGTCAGCATTCATCGTGCCGCGTTCGGGTCCTTTCTCATGTACACGCCGAATGGACGCCGGCACCGGGTGCAGCGGCTGCGCTGAAGCTCGAGGGCGCATGCTGCGCCAAGCGCGCCTAAGCCGGGCGCACCAAAAAAAACGGCGGGCTGTTACGCCCGCCGTCCCAAAGCTCGCAAGCTTTCTTCCGCTTAGAACTGCGCCGATACGCGGGCGTAGTAGTAGCGGCCCAGCGCATCGTAGGTACCCGGGAACGTGTTGCCGTTGCAAGAACTCCCGTTCGGCGTGATCGTCGGACAGTTCGACGCAAACCCGCCGCCACCGCCCGAAACGATCGGGGGATCCTTGTCCGCGATGTTGTTGATGCCGAGCTGCATGCGCAGCGCCTTGTACAGCCCGAACGATCCGGACATGTCGAAGTAGTTATACGATCCGATATGCGCCGTCAGCGGCAGCGCCTTGCCTTTGCTCAACTGCGGGTCACCGCTGTTGAATTGCGACTCCGAAGAACCGAGGAATCGCCAGCGCAGCGTGACGTCGAGCCCATCCCATGGCGTCGCCCAAGTGGTGTTCAGCACATGGCGCCATTTCGGATTCGGCGCACCGCAAGTCACGCCGAAATACCCGGTACAGTCGTAGGCCGGCCCGCCGGTCAGCGGCTGGGTGCCGAGATTGTTCAGCAGCGTGCCCTGGAGACTGAAGCTGATCGCGCCCAACGGCAAGGAGTGATGGTAATCGCCCTTGATGTCCAAACCCCGCGTCGTCAGCGAGCCGAAATTGACGTTCGTGTCGGCAACGAATCCTGCGTTAGTGCGCCACAGCGAGCCGGTCGCATCGCGATGGATCGCACCGCAATACGCCGCGCTGCCGGTCGAAAGACAATTGGCGAGAATCGTGTCGGCGCCGATGCCGCCGATGGTGTCCTGGAGCTTGATGTTGAAGTAGTCGACCGACACCATGAGGTTCGGCACCATCCGCGGCGTCAGCACGATGCCCATTGAATAGGTATCGGACTTTTCCGCGGTCAAGTGCGGGTTGCCGCCCAGCAAGCCATTGTACTGGCTGGCGGCATTCGGCCCGATGGTGCCCCAGTTCGCAGCGGTGACTCCCGTGTTTGCGCACTGTGCGAACGTGGCGCCGTTGGCAAGGGTTTGCTGTGCCAACGGTGTGCCTACGGGGGACACGACCGGACCCGTGCACGGGTCGGTCGAGCCGTCGAGCGCGACCGATTGCGGGCTGAACAACTCGCCGATGTTCGGCGCACGCACAGCGCGCTGGTAGCTCGCGCGCAGACGCACGTCGCTCACCGGCTGCCAGGTGAGGCCGAACTTGTAGGTATTGGTCTTGAAGCCGAGGTTGTAGTCGGAATAGCGGTAGCCGCCTTCCACCGCAAGCGACTCGGCGCCCGGAACGTGGTTGAGCAGCGGCAGACCGACTTCCGTAAACAGTTCACTGACGTGGTAGCCGCCCGACACCGGTGTCGTCGGGCCGCCCGAGCCGGCGGCGTTGCCGAGCTGGCTCTCGAGATCCGGTGAGAAATCCGCCGACTCGGAGCGATACTCGGCGCCGACGTTGATTTTCATGCCTTCGTCGGCCTTCGGCATCTTCACGCCGAGTTTGCCGAGGTCGCCTGTGATCGAGCCGGAGACGATCTGTTCGGTCGTGGTCGCCTGGACAAGAAGCGGGATCGACAAATACTTCGTCGCCGCCGGCGTCACGCCGCCCGGCACCCAGATGTTCCACGGCACGCACTTCGCGTCTGTTCCGTTATAGACCGACGCACACTCGGGTTGGCCGGCGAACGGATTGGGGTTACCGTTCTGGAGCAACGCAGGCCCCGTAATCACCGTCAGTGCATTTTGGATATAGGCGTTGTTGAGATAATTCAAGTTCGCGTTGGCGCCATCGACGGTGCTGCGCTGGCCGTAGACGTCGAACGAAAACGTGTCGTTGATCTTGCCGCGCA
>VFSW01002798.1_pt1 | contig 26288 bp, 18 predicted proteins | sample 5358111 | NCBI WGS metagenome assembly VFSW01 (sample SAMN11554181, study PRJNA540505) | mine drainage metagenome | isolation source: sediment from site ElyBrook_90M | place: USA: Ely Copper Mine, Vershire, VT | collected 2017 | reverse complement strand
TAATATACCCTTCTCAGAACCTCCGGGGGAAGGCCTATTCCGCAAATCGGCCAGCGCGATCTCTCAAAAGTGCCGTCATAATCAGGGGAATAAAATGATTCATCATAAGTTTCCAGGAACCTGAAATAAGTACGGTACATCTCAACGGAACTTTCAATGTTTGCCGGCATATCGGTCCCGAAAATAATCCTGTCCCGGTGCTTCATGAAGAACTCCCTTGCAGTATATGGCTGCCGCCCCAGTTCATCCAGCCTGGCAGAGAAATCTATATAGACATTTGGATATTCAGTCAGTAATTCCGAAACATACCTGATATTTTCAGGGTAATTCCCGAAATGGGGCAAAATAAAAGTTGTGCCGGGATGCTGCCTGATAAGATCATCGCGTCTCTTTAGCAAGTCAGTCTTTCGCGGATATTTCGGATCGGAGAAGCTCCACCCTGGATATTTCTTCAGTGATTCAAAATGTTCATTTTCAGGAGTAGCCGGTTCAAAGAACCCCGACGGATCCGCCTGGTGTATCAGTACCGGTATCTTCAGCCGGCCCGCCTCTTCCCAGATCGGGAAAAGCCTTGGATCATTACAGCTGATAAGTTCACCGGCTGCATCCCTGTATTGAAGTCCCAGCTCCTTCAGAACCTTAAGTCCTTTTGCTCCCTGCTGAACATGAAGATTCAAAGTCTCAATAAACTCATCCACAAACTGTTTATGATCAGTAAAGAGCGGCCTGTCTGCAGGCCTGGCAAAACCGGCCATTGTAAAACAGTAGAAACGGCCGGGATATTTGAGTGAGCAGTTCTGAAAGAAATCGCGGATATTGCCCGGGTTTATTACATATCCTCCTTCAGAGAATTCAATATGAACATTGCCCGTCAGATCACAATAACTCACTACCCCTACTTCATCAAGGGTTTCAATGACCCTCGCTACCTGCCAGTTTCCCCAGAGATGGTTATGTGCATCAATAACAGGGAAAGCTGCCCTGACTATTTCAGTCTGATCATGAACCAGCCAATTCTTTCTTGCCATTATGGTCTTTTCTCTAATTATCAATAAAAATTCCCAATGACGATCCGGTAAATTATTTTCACCAAAAGTATCCTTTAAGAATCGATTTTTATGATAGTTTTGTATTAAATAATAACACTATATTGACATGTTGCCTAACCTTGAAAAGGTTGAAGCCAATATCAACCATTCCTTTCATATAAATCATATCAAAGTCGATTTTTTCCCTTCACTGCGTCATTTTCATCCTGAGGTTGAGATCCTGCTTGTCGTGCAGGGAACTGGCACCAGGTATGTAGGTGACTCGGTTGAGCCTTTTGCCCCGGGCGACCTTGTGATGATCGGCCCGAATGTCTCCCATGAGTGGTGCAGTGACAAACCGGCCGGAAACAGTAGCTCAGAAGCCATATATATACTGTTCAATACTGAAATTATGGGAAATGAATTCTGGAATCTTCCGGAGTCCAGGATCATTCTGAAAATAATACAACAGGCAGGCAGGGGAATCAAGCTTACCGGAAGGACAAGGGATGAGGTGGCTTTTCTGATGAAACGCATCGATACTTCCTATGGCTTTACAAGGATCATCCTGCTTTTGACAATCCTTGAAATGATAGCTTTTAACGGAGAATATCAGTACCTGGCCACTCCCGTTGTACAAAACACAATTAATGAAAGGGACAGTGAAAGGCTCAATAAAGTATACCGTTATGTTCTGGACAACTGTCAGCAGGATATAAGTCTCGGAAGGGCTGCATCATTGGCCAATCTTTCAAAACCAGCATTCTGCAGGTATTTCAAAAAGAGAGCAAACAAAACCTTTGTGCGTTTTTTAAATGAGATAAGGATAGGACGGGCTTGCAGATTTCTTGTTAATGAAAACTATTCAATCGCCGAAATATGCTACTCCTGCGGGTATAACAATATCTCCTATTTTATAAGACAGTTCCATGCAGTTACCGGATTCACTCCGCTTGGCTACCGGAAGAAATTCGCTGATTAGCAGGGTAACTCCGTGGTTAATAATAATTTATTATTTAAAATTAAATTTCCGGGTTATCTCCTTTGTTCCCCTGTTATTGCTGGCTACGACTCTTATAGCTCCCTGGGTGAGCGCCATCTTTGTTCTGTCAAGGGTATCTCCCCCGAACTGTTCAAGGAAGTATCCCTCCCCGCTTACCGGTAATTCTTTTCCGTTCACCACTATTTTAGTTCCTGGCTCCGTCCACCCGAATACTTCTACTGAAGAATGCTCTGTAAGAGTTGAGTTTTCCAGCGGGACTGTCTGCACATAGATCATGGGACTGTTGTCAAATCCGGCTATCTCATCAAGTAACTGCTTTTTAGCGTCATACAGTACTGCCGGGTCATCGGAATGTTCTGCAATTGTCATCACAACCCTGCCTGAGATCTCATGTCCGCGCTGCCTGGGATCAATCCATTCAGCACGTTTTCCCAGGGAATCCTTCAGGTTGCGGATTTTATTCTCAAGCATCATGAAGCAATCGTAATCCTGAATGCCATTCCTCATCTCCTCCCAGCGGAGTGAGTTAATAACACCATCCTTAACAGGATAAACATGCCATCCATCGCCGATATGCATCCCAACCTCCTTATAAGGATCTTCAGTCCACTGGTTCCACCCCCAGTGAAGGTAGCCGGTTGCATCAAATCTGTAATTAAGCCAGTGCATTATGCGGCTGTTCATAACCGGCATGTCAATAGTCTTATTCGGGAAAAGGCTTCCCTGGTAAATCCCGACGGTATAAAACCAGAGTTCCACCCCTCTAAGCTGTGCTTTCCTGTATTCATCATACCAGGTGCCGAACGCATCAAGTTTTGGTACAGCCACCTCTATATCATTAAGCAGGTTAGTCGTTTCAATGGCATCAATCCTTATGAGATCGGGTGCGTACTTATGGATATACTGTGACATCCCGACCCACGACAATGAATTATGCATGGATGGCTCATCCTTGATATGGAAGAGTGTATGCTTCAGCCATCCCTTCGCTCTCAGATGATCTTCTGTTGCTGACAAAAGAGCGGGAGCAACTTCATTCCCGGCAAGTTTTTCAGTTTTTCCCGTAACAGCATCCTTTACCCTGAAATCTCTGAGTTTAATATCCGTACTGTACCATGCATCATTTCCAAATCTTGTCAGTTCTCCGGTCTCCAGATAGTCCATTTTTTTTGTATTCCAGAATACCCGGGCAATCTGGTCGAACCTTGTGAAATCGAAAGTTAATTTACCCTCTTTTGACTTCTGAATTTCTATTGCCTCCATCGGCACCTGGAACACATTCTGCCTGTGTGCTGCCATGTTTTCCGCGTATTTTCCGAGCATCGCGAACCAGGCCGGGGAATATTCCTCATTAATACCGTGAAAGTGTGCAAAGTCACTGGTGTTATACCATTCCGTTACCTTAAGGTTCCTTTTTTCCGGAAGTGTTACCGGATATACGGTAAGCGACACAGGAAGCCTTGCTTCTCCCTGCTGGCTCGTAACTGTGATCTCACCTGTATAGCTACCCGGTAAAGAGGACACGGGAATATTAATTGTGATCCAGATCCCTTTGCAGGATTTTTCTTTTAAAGTGAGCTGCCTTTCCTGCATGAGATAATCAGGAAACATTGCCGGAGCCTTTCGTACCACTGCTCTGACCGGCTGATTTGGCGTGTTTTCGGTAAGAGGAATGCTGCCTACAAAGTTCCATTCCACGTCCTTTTGGGAAAAAGAACTGCCCGATCTCTTATCGGAAAGCGGTCCGACCAGAACGGTGACCCCGATTAAAGCCTTCTTTGTCTGAAGTGCAAGTTGCCCCGATATTACCTCCCCCCTCATACCGAATAATCTCAGCGTATCCTGTAATTCAGGGAGATTATACCCGTCTTCAAAAATCCTTTTAAGGTCACTGACAGCATTAAGCCTGAAAGCCTGGGCAGATATTGCACCCGAGTTCAGTAAAATAATTATTACCGTAACGGAAATGGAATTCAGGAGATGTAAAAGAACAGGATTGAGTTTTTTCATTTTAAGAAGTATAATGTTAATATATTTCAATAATCTTCACGTGGTTGTCTGACCGCTAAATTTTATACTAATCAGTATTGCAATTATTTGTAACCTTTGTACACGACTTCAGGTATACTGCCTTCAGTTTCGGGTTTGAAGGAGAAGGAAATGCAGTCATGTTATTCATTTTCAGATTATTAACTTTGATCGCCACGAGAGCGTTCGTATAGTAGGCAGCTTCTACCCCGTCCCAGGATATGTTACCCTGGTTAAAATAAACATTCACAGCATTTTCTATATAGACAACCGGAATATCGGATTTATAAATTTCCCTGCCCGGAATTATATTCGGTCTCAGATCAAAATTACCCCCGCTGACCTTGTCAAGTTTACTTTTTCTGAGTACAAAATCAAAGTTGGTGAAGCTGATATTCTCTAATTTTGTCTCATCCGATGCATACATCAGTATTGAATTCTCACCGCGGCAGGTGATATTTTCAAAATAAATGTTCCTGATAATTCCGACAGGATCATCTCTGACACCCCGCATTGCCGAAATTTTAATCGGTTCTCCGTTACCCCACCAGTCGCCGGTATGCATCCGGGTCTCAATGCGGATATTTGAAAAATTCACGTTCTGAACCGACCCTGAGTCACGCACTGTAATGTTAATGCCGCAATTGGAATCATATATGGTAATATTGTCAAAGTTATAATTGGACATTGAGTTCTGGTCCCATCCGCCTATTCTTATTGCACTTGACCTGGACCTTAATATGCAGTTGGAGACGTTGATATTTTCAGATGGCTTAATAATATCCTTATATCCGGGATCACCGAAATGGTGAGCATATCCTGCGAGTACTATGGCATCATCGCCGCATGAAATTATGCATCCTGAGACATTTACGTTGCTGCTGGAATTTATATCCAGACCGTCGCTGTTCGGGATCAGAAGGTTATTGTCTATCGATATATCAGTTACAAATACCCTGTCGCAATGAACAATAAGGAATGTCCAGTACGGAGCATCAACCACCTCAAAATCCTTAAGGGCGACATTTGTGCAGTTGCTGAATATAATCATCTGATGATATCTCTCCCGGGGCATTACCGGTCCGTCGCCGATCCCCTTTTCAACTTTCCGGAAGTCATATTTCTGGCGGATATATTTATTTACCTCTCCCCTTATAACCTTCGCGCTGTCCCTGTACATGAACTCCATTCCCTGGCCAAATATTCTGCCCTGACCCGTTATGGATACATTCCTGGAGTCTTCAGTATAGAATACTCCGGCAAGTTGTTCATTATGTTTCTGATATGCAGACAGATCAGTGGTGGCTTTCAGCACTGCGCCGCTCTCGAGATGAAATTCAACGTTTGATTTCAGATTCAGTGTTCCCACGAGGTATTCGCCCCGGGGAACATATACAACACCTCCGCCATCAAGGGCGCATCTATCAATAGCATTCTGAACAGGTCCCGTCGTAAGATCCCTGCCATTGTTAATGGCTCCATAATCCATAATATTGTAAACAGCTGATATTGATTCAAGACCGGGAACCATAAGTAAAAAACAGAACAAAGCCTTACTTATCATAATGGTACGTTATAATATTCTTTGTGACTAATCAGGGCCCGGAGCCCGAGTGCTTAAAGTTAATAATAATAGAATGAACACGTTTTTTTTTATAAGCGGCTATTCGGGGATCAATTCCCGAAAAGGCTCTTATTGGGTTCGGAACCCATAGTGAAATCCAGGGTGCCGCCATTCATTATCTCCTCGTGTGTAATATATGACCTATTGAGAGTTACTCCGTTAAGCTTTACTTCACTTATATATTTATTATTTACCGATGCCATCGGAGCCTTAATTGTAAAATATTTCCCCGGAGCCACTTCGATCTTTGCTTCCTGAATAAACGGGGAGCCAAACTGGTATTTAAGCTCTGAAGGGTTCACCGGGTACAAGCCCAGTGAGCTGAAGACGTACCACGCGGACATCTGTCCGCAGTCTTCATTCCCGCATAATCCGTCAGGGGCGCTGGTATACATAGTGGTCTGGATCCTTCGGTTAAGCTCCTGGGTACGCCAGGGCATGCCGCAATAGTTAAACAGGAACGTAGTATGGTGGCCGGGCTCGTTTCCCTGGGCATATGCACCAATTAATCCCGTAATATCAGGAGAAGCTTCGTTTCCGCTGACCCCTACCCTGACCTCAAAGAGCTGTTCCAGCTTTTCTGCAAAAGGTTTCCTGCCACCGAGCAATTCTATCAGTCCATCAACATCCTGTGGTACCAGCCACAGATATTGCCATGCATTACCTTCGGTGTAATCACTCCCTTCGTGTCTGGAATAGACAGGATCAAAAGGCGTCGTCCATTGACCGTTACTCAGCTTACCGCGCATAAAGCCTGTTTCCCTGTCAAAATATTCCCTGTAGCTCTTCGACCGCTTTAAAAAATATGCCGCATCTTCCATCTTTCCAAGCTTTGCCGCGACAGCAGCCACAGCCCAGTCATCAATCGCCACCTCGAGCGATTTCGAAACCGATTGCTGAACCTTATCGGCAGGCATGTAGCCCAGTTTCATATATAGGCCCATTCCGTCGCGGTCAAAGAGGGATGTTTTTTTCATGGCCTCATATGCGAGATTCCGGTCGAAATCTCCAATACCCTTCAGGATTGCTTCTGCAATTACAGAAATGGAATGGTTTCCCACCATGCAGAACGTTTCATTTCCCTCCAGCTCCCAGACAGGAAGAATGCCACACTGCTTATAATGATCCAGCATTGATTTTACCATGTCATTTACTCTCGCCTGCTGCGTAAGGGTAAAGAGAGGGTGCAGGGCACGATATGTATCCCAGAGTGAGAATACCGTGTAGCGGTTATACCCCTCCGCCTTCTGAACGTCGCCTTTCAGACCCTTGAACTCCCCGTTCAGATCGGAGAAAAGGGCCGGAGCTATCATTGTATGATAAAGAGCTGTATAAAAAACTGTCTTTTGATCCGGATCATCCGACCGGATCCTGATTTTGCCGAGCTCCTTTTCCCAGGCTGCATCAGCAGCATTCCGGGTTGCTTCAAAGTTCCATCCTGGAAGGGAATTGTCCAGATTTTCAAGTGCATCTTCCACGCTTATTGAAGAGATGCCTACCTTTGCCATTATGACTTTATCGCGGAATTTAAAATAACCTGCAACCTTTTCTTCACCTCCCGTATTTGTTATCTGATATTTCGAAACCGGCTTTGAGAATTTAACTGCAAAAAAGACATGCTGGTCGGCTGCCCATCCGGTTGATAACCTTGTACCCGTGACGAGCGAATCATTGACGACTGTCAATGAAGTTTTATATGGCTTATCCCAGTTAATAGCAAAACCCAGGTTTATAAGCAGGTTTTGCTCTCCTCCTTCCGGGAATGTATAACGATGGAGACCAGCTCTCTGCGTTACAGTAAACTCCGCCAATATCCCGCTGTTTTTAAGAGTCACTGCATAATAACCCGGCCTGGCAGTCTCCCTGTCGTGACTATATTTTCCTGCATACCTTGATACAAAACCGCCATTGCTCTCACCTTCGCGGAAAGTCACCTCAGTGGCTACCGGGAGAAAAGAAATATCTGCAAGATCGCCGATGCCGGTACCGCTCAGGTGCAGATGGCTGAAGCCCGCCAGGACACTATCGGAATAATTGTATCCCGAACACCAGTCCCATCCCTGAGTGCCATTATCGGGACTAAGCTGGATCTGTCCGAAAGGCCAGGCAGCGCCGGGAAATGTATGCCCGTGAGCGGCAGTTCCGATAAAGGGATCAACGAAATCTGTCAGTCTTTCCGGCTGAACTTTATCGGCTGAGGGTCCGGAACACGAAACCATAAACATTAAGAATCCGGCAAAAAAGGGATAAAATCTGGTCATCGCAATTTTTTTTGGTGAACAGCAATAAAAGTAAGGAAAATATGACAATCCCCGAAAAAGTGACTACCTCTTCTTTTTATTCATACCGGAGTGTATCGGCCGGGTTTCTGGTTGCCGCGCGCCAGCTTTCCCGGCCGCATTGTTTGTTTACTTTGCATTACCTGCAAGTTTTTTAATCCGTTCAGCAGCGTAATCGTTTTTTGGATTCAGGTCAAGTGATCTCTTAAAATTTTCAACAGCCAGATCAATATCTCCGTTTGCCTCATAACCCTCAGCCATACTGTCATAAGCATTAGCACTTCCGGGACAGAGGATAAGATTGGCTTTGAAAATTGATACAGCCTCCTTTATGTACCCATTCTTTAACAATTTAAATCCCAGTTCATTGAGATCATTTTCAGAGAAGCTGTATTCCGGGTTACTCCTTTTTAAATCGTTGATTGTTTCAATTACATTGTCATATCCGTTCCTGATCAATTCAGCTTTCAAAGCTTTAACAGACTCAGGCGAATTGTACCCGTAACCCAACCATTTTACAGTCCGGAATGTTTGAGGGCCAAAGAAAACTTCCAGGATATCTTCTGTAATGGACAATCCATCGCGGCTGTGGGTGAAATAGACAAGGCTTTCATTTCTTTCAGGGAAAGCTATAAAAAATGATTTGAAATCACCATTATCCCCCCAGTGCCAAATTGATTTTCCAGATTCATTCTCCTGCAATCCAACTCCGAGTCCCCAGTAGATATAGGGATCCTCAATATTTGGCGGAGTTCTGAATCTTTTTGCCGATGTCGAAATGTCAAACATCATTTTGGAGGTTGCAGGCTTCAATCCTGTCCCTTTTAATAATGCCCGGAGAAAAACAGAATAATCAGCCGCATTGGTAAGCAACGAATAAGCGGCATTGGCATTACTATGCCTGTTTATTTCTTCCGGACTGTTGCCAAATGAGGAGATTGTATCAAATTTATCCGTCCATACATAGCTGCTGTTATTCATGTGAAGAGGGTCAAATACCTCTTCCTGCATTATCTGGTTCAATGGTTTGTTCAATTTCTTTTCAAGTACCCGTTGTAAATAAAGATAGCCCTCGCCCGAGTAGGAAAAACAGCTGTCAGGCGGGAACAATAAAGGAGCCAGGGAATCATTGCCCCAATTTGGCAGCCCTGTCGTATGGCGGAGAACCATTCTGGCCGTTATCCTGTTATAGGAGGTATCGGATGGGTCAAATCGCTTATAACTTCCGATCATTTTTATTAATGGAGCATCCAGATCTATGATCCGGCGATCATACAATCGCAGAACAGCATAGGCGAATACCGGTTTACTCAGTGAGGCTGCCTCGAAAATAGTACCTGGTGTGATTTTCTTTTCAGAATTATTCATTATAACTCCTGCACAATAATTCTGTATCACCCCATTTCTGACAAAACTCAGTTGGATTCCCGGAATGAACTCATCCCTGATAATGTCATTCAGCTTGTTTTCTATTGTCTCCTGTTGTGAATGTACCTGACTGGTCAGCAGAAAACTTAAGAAAAGTAACAATGTAAATTTTCTCATTCAGGATTTTTATAAGATGCAGCATTTATATCTGCTTATAAGGAAATGACGGCGCTATTTTTTAAATGCTGCAAACAGATTCATAATACCAGGAAAAATTACTTAAATCGGTAACGGGAGATATCACTGGTGATCCGGCCGGAAATATCAATTAATCATTCTTCCATTTTCAATTAAAAATAAGCTGTCTGCAATATTTTCAGGAATATTTCCATGCGTCGCTATTACAACAGTCACTTTTTTCTCCTTCTTTAAAAAGAGAAGATGGTCCATGATTTCCCCTGCCGTAACCTCATCAACCGAACCGGTTGGTTCATCGGCAAATATTACTGATGGACTTTTTACGAGGGATCTTATGATGGCAACTTTCTGCTGCTGACCTGCACTAAGTTCAGATGGCATCAGGTCTGCCTTATCCTTCAGACTGAACTGACCTAGAAGAGAGAAGATGTTATCCCTTATAATCCCTCTGCCGGATTTTTCCGGGACAAGCGCTATCTCTATATTCTCATAAACAGTATACGTGGGAAGCAGATTAAAGCTTTGAAATATAATGCCGATTTTTTCCGACAACAGTTTGCTCAGCAAATTGTCAGACATTTCGCTTATACAATCACCATCAATTATGACCCTGCCATGAGTCGGCCTGATCAGCCCGCTCATCAGATTGAGAAGGGTTGATTTCCCGGCTCCTGAACGGCCTTTGATAAGAACCAGCTCATTCTGCTTTATGGAAAGATTAATGTCATCCAAAGCTGTAACCATTTGGTTTTTACTCCTGTACAGCTTTGTAAGAGAAACACATTCTATATGGTTCTGAACCATAATTGCTATGGGGTGTATTACAAGTAATTATTTATCATATCACCGGCCCTGGTCCTGTAGAGCTTCACTATCGGAAAAACTCCTGCTATCAATCCCCCGGCTAAAGGCAGCAGTAGAAGTACCGGAACACTGCCTGCCTGAAAATGAAATTCCATAAGCCTGAACAGCTTTACCTGGTGACTGTTCAGAAGGGATATCAGTATAAATCCGGACAAAACTCCCAGAGAAGCTCCGATTAAAGACTGTAACAGGGAAATAAGTAAAATCTGGCGGCTCAGCCTGGCGTTTGACCAGCCCAGTGACTTCAGGATGCCTACCTCCCTGAATCTCTCCATAAGAGAGGTTAACTGTGTCTTCGCGGAAAATATGATAAGGAACAAAAAGATCAGAACAGTAAGAATGGCAGACGTACCCTCCATTATATTCATCACCTCGCCCGCGGGCTGATAGCAGTTGTAACTTGAAACGGCAAGATAGCTCATCCTCTCCCTCAGCTGCTTTATAACACGCTCCTGTATTCTTGCATCTGTTACTTCAACAAGGACAATGTTCATATCAAATCCTGTTGATATGCATTTCATCCTCTCTTTCAGAATTGTCCTTACTTGTTCTATAGGTGCATAGAGATCGGCTTTCCCAGGTTTAATCCCTGAATTTACAATTCCCGCAAGGGTAAGCCTGCTGCCGTATGTTTTCAGCGTATCGCCAACCGACAGTCCGTGTGCCTTCGCAAAAGATTCTTCTGCAACAATTTCATCAGGCCTGCCGGAAAGATACCTTCCCTCAATAAGATTGGTCGCGGCACAGACATTATTTTTTGTCGCAATACTGTTTGTATCGATACCTCCCAGGGAGACCTCAGCCTTCAGTTTATCATCATAAATCCTGTACAAAAGATACGGTGCAACGTCTCTCACTCCTTCAATCCCGCTGATTGAGGCCAGCAGGTCACTGTTCAGCATCAGTGTAAAGACTCCCTCTGCCATAAGAGAGCCGTCGGAAGTCCCGCTGTCACAGCTTACACAGCAGGATGTATTGCTTGGGACATATACAATGAAGTGGGTACCTGTTCCTTTGAGAATGCCAATCGAGTCCTTCTCATTGGAACGGGTAACAGACAAAACCATAAGAATAAAAAGAGTTGCAATTATATAACCGCTTATCCCTGCAACCGTTCTCCACCTGTGACGTAATAATTCTTTTATCAGGTAATCCATCCCACAAAATTCAGATCACAAAGATATTCATTTTCATGAGGCGGCGAAAACGAGTCGAACGGAGGAAGTGTCCCTTTATAAGTTTGAAAGTTTCTTTTCAGCACCTGATACGATTACTTTTTCAGCATCGATAGTTCCATAAACAACTTTCATAAATGGCTGGCCATTTTTAAGTCCGACGTTGCCAAAACCTGTATCGGTTGAGAGGAAGCTGGTGAAATCACCTATCCTTGAATCGATGAATAATGTCTTAACCACGGCATCATACCGGACGCCTGTGAGCCCTTCAAGAATCGCGTAGCTTGACATTGCCCGGGCATACCAGTTCCCGCATTCATACTCATTGAATGGATTACGGACCCTGCCATCGTACCGTTCACGGCATTTCCTGACAATTTCGAGTCCTTTTTCCACCTCTCCCTTGAACATGAGATGGCTGGCAACCTGGTACTCTATTCCTGTCCACACTTCGTTACTGTAAACGAAGGGCAATGATAACTGTCCTCCTTTTGGCCAGGTGCAAAGCAATAAACCTCCGTCTTTCCCGTCAGCATATGTGGGCCTCTGAGGATTTGAATGATTGTACAGCACCTGCCTGAGGTTATATTTATGAACAGAAACAAGATGACTCGTCACCTTTTGATTATCAAGCACTTCATTCAGTCCGCAGACTGTTGCCATCCACATGCCGAGTATTCCGTCGGAAAGACATCCTTTGCCATACTGATATTTGGGTCCCTCTTTTTTCATCAGCTCCAGAGCCTCAGAGGAATAGGTAGTCATTAAACTTGTTTTTGCGGCCTCAACGGGGCTTGGAGCTCTCAGCCCTTCCCATATCACCTTCTGGATGAAGTATTCGCCATCATATAATTCAGATTCCATAAATGCCTTACCTTTTTTAAGAAGCATCTCATACCCGTCATATGGTGCATTTACCGCTTTGCTCATCTCAATTATTGATGTAAGGGCACCAAGGTAAAAACTTGTGCACATACCGTCGGGTCCCCAGAATTCAATGTCGTATGTATTATGATGGGGTTCCACGAGGTAACCCTGGTGTTTGGGGTCCCAGGTCTCCGTGCAGTAATCGAGACTTTTTTTAACATACGGGTAGAGGCTGCTCATCCATTCCGTATTTCCACTGATCCTCCATTCCCTGTAGACTTTCATAATGCCGCCAAGCTGACCGTCGGCCGCTGCATAAAAATCATGCACAGGCTCAGCTATGGGCAGGGCTGCCCTGAAAACCTGATGTCCCTGATCGTTCTGGCTGACCCTGAATTCCGTCTCACGGAGGCTCCTCTCAAGTGAGGGAAACAGGTGCGAAATAGCCTGGGCATAATTCCAGACATGGGTGCAGCTGCCATGACAGCAGCCCTCATTATCACCGCAACCTTCCCATCCCCAGAGCCGTCCATCCGCTTGCCTGAGAACAGTTGGTGATTTCAGAATCGTAAGGTTGGCAGCCACAGCTTCCATTGCCTCCGGGGGCAGGGTAGATGAAAAGAAAGCATCACGGAATAGTTCGCTCTTCTGCTTCAGATCAGAATAGTTGGCTGACCAGTAATCTGTTACTTCATTAAGGTTCCTGAATCTCTCCGAATACCATGGTTTATAAAATCCCATTTTGGCATCGAGAACAGGATTGACTCCGATTGTAAGACTTGTCTGAGGCATATACCATGCCAGATTTACGACAACACTCTTTTCTTCTCCCGGCTTTAACCTGAAAGGCACAAAGATGGAGGCTCCCGGAGCCGGTGTCTCAACGGGTACATTGTCGGGCATTTTGCAGCCTGCAATATTTTCCCATAGGATCATGTGAGGATCGAACCATGCACCCCGGAACCAGCAATAATCAATTTTGGCATTATCATCCCTGACCGATGCAGAAAATCCTGTTACTCCTGCCGGCGTTCCATCCATGCCGTTTTTTGTCAGAACAAATCCGTTTTTTATTGCAAGAATCCGGCCGGTATTTTCGGATATTATATTCCTTGAATTCCAGGAAAAAACCGCCTCAATCTCCTTTGAGGAATTATTTGTAAATTTATATTCCATGGCTCCGACAGGAAGACTGGAATTATCCGCATCGGTAGGGATAAAAGGACTCCATCCTGTTATTTCCACAGCCATGGGAATGTCACTATCTTCGAGCTTCAGCGTTGCAAAAGGGAACCGCGGAAGGAACCTGCCGTTTTTAAAGCGTGGGAAACCGTAGTTTTTACCTGCCCCTCCGTTTCCGCTGCCGGGCTGACCAAACATTTTCCATTCGGGAACCTGCGCTTCCAGTACCTTCGCTCCATCCTTTATCCCCTTTACACTTATTGCTGCAAATGAAAAAGGTTCATTGAAGATCTCAGGCCTGTTATTGACTGAAAGATGCGATAATGAACCTGTTCCATCCATACAAAACATGCCGGCCCCTATACCGCCGATTGGAAACGAGACCCTGTCAAGGAATTTTCCCGTATAATCGCCATTAAACTTATGATCATTTGAATCAGCTTTTTCCTTTTCTGCAGAGCAGCTGAATAATAACAGGCCTGCGAAAAACGAAAGGATAAGGTAAATTGGTTTGCTTTTTGGTTTCATCTCAAATGAAGTTAATGTTAATCAAATCGGTTATCATAAATTTAGTAATGAACAGATCTATTTTTTCCAAAGCAACTCTATCTCTTCCAACGATTTACCTTTTGTCTCAGGAACGAACATGAATGTAAACAGCCACTGGATAAACGACATTAAAGCAAGGAAAAGAAAGGTGATTGCTCCTCCCAGAAGGGCAAGAAAGTGCGGAAAAAGCAATACAACAAGAAAATTGAATATCCATTGTGTAAAAGAGGCGAATGCCAGCGCCTTCCCCCTGATCCTGTTTGGATATATTTCAGATACAAGTGTCCAGAAAACCGGGCCGATGCAGGAGGAGAAAAATGCCAGGAAGAGCATAATACAGATCAGTGTAAATATTCCCTCCAGTTTCAGATAGAATGACAATGCCAGTAAAACCAGTGTAACCGCCATTCCCATAGAACCTATCAGATACAGGATTCTTCTGCCAACCTTATCGATTAAGAGTATGGCTACAAATGTGAAAATAAAGTTTATTAGACCGAGCAATGAGGTCTGAAGCAATGCATTTTTTATCTCCACCCCTGCAGAAAGTAAAATCTTCGGCGCATAGTCTATAATTGTATTTATACCGCTGATCTGCACAAGTATGGCAAGAAAAAATCCAACCAGCATCACCTTCCTCGATGATGGTTTGAAAAGCTCTCCTCTTGCAGCCGGCTTATCGTTGCCGTTGAGTGATTCTGCTATCTCCCTGATCTCCGTCTGTGCCAGGGTCTCACCACCAATTTTTATCAGGACCTTCAGGGACTCAGCTTTTTTCCCGGCTTTATAAAGCCAGCGAGGGCTTTCAGGGATAAAGAACAACCCGGTAAAAAACAGCACGGAGGGTACGATCCCTGTGGCAAACATCCATCTCCAGTTGTCTTCAATGCCGTGAAGCCAGTAGTTGATAGTATAGGAACACAGTATGCCCAGTACTATCGTGAGCTGATAGACAGCCACCAGCATTCCACGGATATCAGGCGGCGCCACCTCCGCAACATACATCGGAGACAACACTGAAGCTGCACCCACTGCCAGTCCGCCAAACAGGCGTGCGGAGATAAAAAGAACCGAAGAATCTGCCAGGGCCGTCAAAGCGCATGAGACAGCAAAGAACAGCGCCACAACTATCAGAACCCTTTTGCGTCCGTACTTATCTGTAAGGATACCGGAGCCAAAGGCCCCTGCAACTGCCCCTACAAGCAGAGAGCTTACTCCCCAGCCAAGCTCCAGTTCATTCCATCCGAAATAAGTCTGTATAAATGGTACTGCCCCTGAAATAATCGCGATATCAAATCCGAACATCAGCCCGCCCATTGTCGCGACCATACATATAAAATACAAGTATCCCCTGTTCCTCTTCATTATTTTCAATTTCAGTGCATGGTAATCAGATGCCCATGGTTTTCCTCATATATTCCCTGCTCATCTTCAGGCTCTCCCGGAGAGGCCTTGTAGTAACAAATCCGTTTTCATGAGCAAGTTCTATAATGGCATAACCCTCAAAGCTGATCTCATTAAGTACTTTCGCGATTTCCCTGAAATCCACGTTCCCCTCTCCCATTGATTCCGGCCATTTCCCGTCAGCCAGCTGATCGCGGAGATGCAGAAAGACTATCTGTTTCCTGAATTCTCTCAGAAAATCAAGAGGATTAATGCCTGCCCTTAAAAGCCAGTTCAGGTCAGGACCAAGCCTGATATCAGGTATCCTCTTAAGCGTCCCTCTAAGGTCGTACATATTATTTTTGACTTCCGCAGTATGGTTATGAAGGTTCAGAACTATGCCTTTTTTTTCTCCCATGGAAATCAGTTTCCTGAGCAAAGCAGCCTGAGTATCAAATTCCTTTTCAGTTTTCTCACGGCCTGAAGGCTCACCCACTGAAACGCCAAAAGTTTTACCGCCAACAGAAGCCATGTTTGTAAAGATCAGATCTACATCCTCGACGATTTGATTGAATTTATCCTTATCCCACATCTCTCCCGACCATGAACTTCCTATCAGTTTTATTTTATACTGATCAATCAATTCCTTTATCTGCCTGGTATATACAGTACTTCTCAATGGTTGCTCCATAGTTTCCACGCCGTCAAAACCGGCATATGATACATCTGAAAAGATCCGATCCAGTAACGGTGATACATCATATCCGGGCAAAGTAGCTGCATAAACCCAGACATGAGCACCTGTTATAATTTTTTTACTGCCGGGGATTTTTACGGTTCCGAAAGGGAATGCCGGCTTTAACAAAGACATTGCCAGCATGGACATTGATGAATTACGAAGAAATTTTCTGCGATCCATGGAAATATTTTATTACAGTAACATATTTAATATAAGCATATTATAATTATAATTGATCAGAAGGCATTGAAGGTAAGCTCCATCCCTCCCTGTAATTATGCCTTATATATCCTTCAGCACTTTCAAGGGCGTTGAAGGTCATATATTTTTTGTCAAAAGTCGGATGACCGTCAACGACTTTGAAATCGTCGGTCAGCATTATCTTCAGCTCCTCCGAGGGTGAGATATTGGTAAATCTCATCTTTTCACCGTCCCACTGAAGAGCCTTGTTCAGCCCCTGCAGCCTTACTGCAAGAACGCCCAGCAGTACCATTTCATTAAATGGGCCTGAATAGGCAAAATTTGATGTACCCTCTGTCCTGCTTCCGGGTGATTCCTTGCAGGCCCTTATCCAATCCTGTTCGTGAGGGCCATCGGGATAGAAGGTGTCACCTCCGGGGATACGCCGCAGATAAGGAGTGACATTAGGTTTACGGCCCGAGAGCAGGCGCGGGTTATATCCGCCGCAGCCACACATCAGTGTATCTTTCGAACCAATGAACAGGCAACCGCCAAGTCCGTCTGCCATCAGGTTTTCTCCTTCCGGCAGCAGGTCAGTGAGGTTTGGCAATAATCCTCCGTCGTACCAGTGTACCTTAACCGGCGGCAGCGCCAGTTTAGGAAGATTATCGCGGGATGGAAACGAGAACTCAACAGTTTCGGCCTGGGGAGCAGACTCTGTATTTACAGATGTTGAGCTGCCTCTTACCTTGTCAGGATATCCAAGCTTAAGAGAGCGGCAGACAGGATCGAGAACATGGCATGCCATGTCGCCGAAAGCGCCGGTGCCAAAATCCCACCATCCTCTCCAGTTCCAGGGTGTATATATTTCATTATATGGCCTTACGGGGGCGGGACCAAGAAAGAGATCCCAGTTCAGTGTTTTCGGCACAGGCATGACCTTTGTAGGGCGAGGGATGCCCTGGGGCCATATCGGACGGTCAGTCCAGGCATGCACCTCGCGAATCTCACCTATCTCATCATTCCAGATCCACTCGCAGAGCTGCCTCACCCCGTCGCTCGAATTTCCCTGGTTACCCATCTGGGTGGCAACCTTATGTTTTGCTGCAAGCTTCGTAAGCAACCTTGACTCATACACCGAATGGGTCAGCGGTTTCTGACAATAGACATGCTTTCCCATGGTGAGGGCGGTGGCTGCAATAGGTGCATGCGTATGATCGGCTGTTGCAACCATTACAGCATCAATGGAGCTGCCAAGCTCATCAAACATCCTGCGCCAGTCCTGGTAGCGTTTCGCACCTGGAAATTCCTTAAAGCAAAGATCCGCATATTTCCAGTCCACATCGCACAGACCTATAATGTTCTCTGAAGCCATTCCCTTCAGGTTAATATGTCCCTTGCCACCTATACCGGCGCCTGCAATATTCAACCTGTCACTCGGGGCTTTGTGTCCGAAGCCGCTTATGACATGGCCCGGGAGAATTGTAAAACCGGCTGATATCAGGCCGGCTTTTTTCAGGAACGAACGTCGTGTCTTATCGGGTTTTTTCGTTTTCATGACAGGGATAATTAACTAGAGGAGTTTGATCTTGATTGACCGGTACCATACTTTTGTTCCATGGTTCTGGAGTGAAATATATCCCTGGTCGAATTTGCCCCAGTCAGGAAACTGGGCCCACTTTCCGCTATTCCTCAGCTTCTTCCATTCATCGGAATATTTCTCATACGTGACTACAACCACCCCATTGATTATCTGAGTTACCATATTACCCTTTACTACCAGCATGAGCTGATTCCAATCCCCGAGAGATTTGGCAGGCTTTGCAATTGGCGGGTACATGGCATAGTTTGCACCATTGATCTGCCAGTCAGCCAGCGGGTCGGGCCAGTTTGTATCATCGATTATCTGGAATTCCGGACCGGTTTCATAAGGAAATTTATATTTAGGATCCTCGGCAACCTGGAATATCACGCCACTGTTTGCTCCCCTGGTAAGCTTATATTCAAGTGTGAGGGCAAAATCACGGTACTCCTTGTTTGTTATAATATCCTGACTTTCGGCAGCTCCCGTGGTATTCATCGTAAGCGAGCCATCTTCTATGGCCCAGCTGTCGGGAAATGTCTTCATATTATAGCCATGCCAGCCGTCGGTTGTCTTGCCGTCAAAAAGCAGCTTCCAGCCCTCTTTTTTCTCACTTGAGGACAATGTGTTAGGCACCAGATTCTTGTCAACTTCCGCATAAAGTCCCAGTGCATCTTTTGGTTTTGATTGTCCGCATGAAATAATGACTGACATCATTATCAGCCAGAGAATTCCCAATGTCGATTTTTTCATCTTACCTGTTTTTATGATTAATAATGCTATTTTTTAATTGTTAACTGATTCTCCGGGGCGTTAGTCAGTGTTCTAACACCTGTATTTCCACCCCTGGATAAACTTATATCCACAGGAGAATTCGATTTGTACGAGCCACATGTAAAATCAGGGACCTGGATGGAGTTGGAACGGTTTGCAACTGACCATTCGCTTAAAGGGGCAATGCTGCTCCAGAGGGCAGCATCATAAACATCCTGATCCAGAGGCAACCCGTTTCTCAGACAATCGATCAGACGCCAGTCCATCATAAAATCCATCCCTCCGTGGCCTCCTATTTTCTTAGCCATTTCGCCGACCCTTTTTACAATTTCAGGTGTATATTGTTCCTGCAATCCGGTCATCCTGGCCTCGTCAAACCATTCATGACCCAGGGCAATCCTTCCGGGCTCGGGATACTTTACAGCTATTCCTTTGGTACCACTTATCAGATGGATACGCGAATACGGACGCGGCGAAGTCGTATCATGCTGAATCATAATTGTCTTTCCCTTCTCAGTCCTGACTGTGGATGTGTTCATATCACCCCTGTAACCGCTGGTTGCAAAAGGCTTGTAAAAATCATCTGTTGCAGCCAGCTCCTCAGCTTCCTTTGCCAGCATGAAGTCATTGCCTGACATTGAGGTCATATAATCCATCCTGTCGCCACGGTTGATATTAAGCGCCTGGCATACAGGACCAAGGCCATGGGTGGGATAGAGATTGCCGTTCCTGTGCTGGTTCTGTTTCAGACGCCACATATCGACATATCCCTTTTTATTGAACAATAGTTCCCTGAGATCGTGTATATAGGCTCCTTCTGCATGGATAAGCTCACCGAAAAATCCCTGCCTGACCATATTGAGAGTGAGCAATTCGAAAAAGTCATAGCAGCAGTTCTCAAGCATCATGCAGTGTTTTTTTGTCTTTTCCGAAGTTTCAACAAGTTGCCAGGCTTCATCAAGGGTAGTGGCAGCCGGTACTTCGGATGCTGCATGTTTACCATTTTCCATGGCAAAAACTGCCATTGGAGTATGAAGCGGCCATGGAGTGCAGATATAGACCAGATCAATTTCATTATTCTGGCAGAGTTCTTTCCAAATATCCGGATTGCCTCCATAGGACCTGGCGGGTGGCAGACCATGAGCTGCAAGAATCTTTTGTGCCTTATCTACCCTGTCCTGGATCATATCGCAGAGAGCCCTTATCTCCACACCTTCAATATTTGCCATCCGTTCCACGGCTCCCGGCCCGCGCTGGCCCAGACCGATAATGCCAATCCTTACTGTTCCGATCTTCGGAGCAGCATAGCCGCTCATATTGAAACGCTGCGTATGCACTCTTGTGGCAGCTTCTTCAATGAAAGCTAATGGTGTTGATTTATTGTTTTTTCCCTCGGGAACGCATGAAGTCAGATTGCCTGAGACGATACCGGCACCGGCGACTCCGGCAATCTTAAAAAAATTACGGCGGTTGGTTTTCATTTACACTGATATTTAAATTTTGGATTAACCCTGTTATTATCAATCATTTATTGCTCCACCGACTAGTATACCGAACTTCCATTCCGTGTCATCATTCGGGGCATTCTGTGTCTGCTTCATGAGTACACCGATCAGATCTTCTTTCGGATCAGCAAAATAGCTGGTATTAAAATAACCTCCCCAGCGGAAGGTCCCGACACTGCCATTTCCACCTTTATCCTGTCCCCGTTTTGTTGTAACCGAAAATGCCAGGCCATAATAGCTTTCAGCATCCTCACCCCAGACCTTATGATTCTGATTGCTCATTATCGCTTCAATAGTAGTACGGCTGAGTATCCGTCTCCCGTTAAGCTCACCACCGTTGAGATACATCTGTAAAAATGTCGCATAGTCCTTTGCAGTACTTGATAGCCCCGCTCCTCCCGCAAAATATTTTTTTGCACCCGTGACGGGATAATTCACATCGTAAAAGGTATCAGGAAATCTTGTCCAGGAGCCATCCTCCGGCTGCTGAACAGATACTAGCCGGCCGGCTTTGCTTTCGGGGAGATAAAACCAGGTATCGTCCATTCCGAGAGGATCAAAAATTCGTGTTCTTAAGAAAACATCGAACGGAATTCCAGATATTACCTCAATCAGATAGCCCAGTACATCCAGTCCTTCGCTGTAGGTAAATTGCTCGCCCGGGTTATGATGCAGGGGCATTTTTGCCAGTTTCCTGATGTTCTCCTTAAGAGTCACATCAGCTGTTGTGAAGGCATCAATTATTCCTGCTTTATGATATATCATTCTGAACCGTTCATCGCCGTCAATAGCGCCATATCCAATCCCTGAAGTATGGGTGAGAAGCTCCCTGATTGTGATCTCGCTTGAAGCAGGTACCGTTGTATAAGTGGTATCCTTATAATTGAAATCCTTCAGTACCTGGGGATTTTTGAATTCGGGAATATACTTTGAAATAGGATCATCCAGTCTGAATCCGGCCTCTTCCCAAAGGATCATCACAGCTGTAGCCGTTATTGCCTTGGTCTGGGATGCGATCCTGAAAATATCATCAGGTGCCATTAGTCTGGCTGACTGGTTATCTGCCTTTCCAAACGCCCTGTAATAAATTATTTTCCCGTGACGTGCTACAAGAGCTACAGCACCGGGAATCTTCTCTGCAGAAATAGCCTGAATGATCATGCTGTCTATTCTGGCCAGGCGATCTGAGGACATCCCCACGCTCTCCGGTAATGCCTCGGACAGAGGAAGTGATCTCTTTACAAAATCTGACTGAGTGCAAGTTGTCAGAGTAATGGTTAATAACAGGATAATAGCGATGGTTTTCATAATTAGTTAAGGTTTAATCATGCCAGGGTATCAGGTGAAATCCGACATTCGGAAAGGGAGCCTGCCGTCATTTCTCATCTAAGATAAAATCTATTTTTGATAAAACCACGGGATGCCTCACACTTTCATTGTCGGGCTTTAAATTTATGCTGAAGGGAGGAAGAATATAATACCAGGATGTGAGGGCATAGTTCATTCTTACGGATGCCCAGTGCCAGAGCATATAATTTTAATATCAGGTCGGCATGATTCGTCATCTGGGCCCGGCCGAATGCATAATACATTTCCTGGCTGCTCCTGCCATAAATATGTGGTACCCCCCACTTATCCCATAGAATTTCGGGTCCGCGCTCCTCCCCCCTGATAAACGATCCTGATGTAAAAAACAGGATCAGTACAGCTGTTATAAGGTGAAAAAGATGATTATTCCGTTCCCGGAATCTCCGGGGGACGGGGTAATACCTGTGATCTTTCATAGTCAGCCGCCAGGATTATTTGAAAGCAGCCCCTATTTCGGACAGGCTGTGATGAAACAGCTTCTCCGTGATCTGAGTCAGTTTTTCCTCACTCCCCGTTATATGAAATATCCTCTGCTTATGTGTAATCTTTCCACCCGGGTGAAGGAATGCTGCCGGAGAAGAACTTTCGATTTCATAGAAGGGTCCCATAATACTCCCGTCTGCAACGGGACCATCGTTATACGAGTTGACAACATCCCCGCTGAAGGGAAATTTCTGGTCGCCCCACTTGCTGTTTACATACCTGGAGAGCGTGTCTGGTGTCGAGAACCATAGCAATGTAAGTACCTGCTTCACCGGATCGTAGCTTCCGCAATACTGCATTGCCCGGCCGGGAGAGAGACCTATCTTGCTCCTGTATTTTCCATCGGTCCTGAAGAATAAAATGCCATCCTTTACTATCAGACGGTCGGAGGGAACTTTCCCGAAATAATCATCATTTACTATCGGGCCCTTTTCTTTTTCATCTCCCGTTTTGAAAGGTATAAAAACAACTCCCTCCGGGGAAGGATTAAACATTGCAAGCATCCATACTGATAATGCGCCGGTTTGTTCTGTCCAGTCAGATGTCCCCCTGTTTGTAAGGATGTTTTCAGATTCATATGCTACATATGAGAGGGATTTATCAATTGCGAGTCCGAGATCGGTCTCTGTTTCCGGGCCGGAAAGAAGCCTCACTGTTCTTTCAATTCCGATATCCATTCTGGTTCCGGAAGCGTTCGAAAGCTCAAAATTCTTACTAAAGGTCACCCTGTCAGGTGACTGTGAAACAATTTCAAATGGTTCAGTATCAAGCTCCTTGGGTACTACCCAGTTTGAAAATACCTGTTCAGCCCCCTTTTTAAAATATATTGAGAACGGACCACCTTCAGGTCCCAGCCAGATACGTTCTTCGCCTCCTACGGGATTGAACTGGTTGCTGACTTTTCCGGCTTCTATGAATTTATAATTGATCCATCCGAAGCTTAACCCGTCGTTTCCTTCAACACTGCTTGTCATTACTCTGCCCTGATAACCCGGGGCCAATAGCAGGCAGGCTTTTGAATCGCTGCTTTTTAACCCGACTGTTTTAATTTTGTTTTCAGAAAAGAAAGCTACATCATAGCCGAATTTTCCTTTGGAGTAACTGTTTTTCATCTGATTTGAATTATTATTCACAGAGGATGAACAGCCTGTCAGAAAAACAAGCGACAATAAAAAAAAGGCCTTGTTATAATCAGTAAATCCTGCTTTTTTCATCTCTGCCCTGTATTAAGAATTTATAATAGTTTACCTGTGTGAATTTTGCTGCAGCGGAATATCACTGATTGTCATGGTGTTACTCAGGCAGGATTCATCCAGACCAGCTGATCATTGATATTATCGCTGAGCCTGTAAGATTTTTTATGATTGCTGATGGATTCTCCTGTTATTTCAATCTTATCCAGGTCAGCAACTCCCATTCCTGCGTTTGCACAATAATTAAGGTAACCTATTTTTCCAAAATCTATCCCCATAAGTTCCACAGCTACCCGGTCGGCTGCCAGCCAATCCATTCCTGCCACGCATACCCTGTGATCAACAGGTGTTCCCTTATTGGGACCATTTCCTTCCATTCCCTCAAAGCCGTCAATGACAGCAAGATGCGGGTGCAGTTTAGCAGATAATGTAAAAAGATTGTAATTAAGTCCACGGAATCCGCTTCCGTGTGCTATCGGTTTATCATTTTTTGTGCCGGGTTTCCGTGAGGCGCTCCAGCTGAAGCCCTGATCCTTTATTGGCGCACCCAATACTATATTCTTCAGCGACAGGGTGGCAACAATACGGTCATGAGTTTTCATCCTTGCCACGGAGACTATGTAGGAATCGGGATCGAGCAGTACCTTCGACATTCTGATAGGATGAGGTCTGAAATCCTTTTCATCAAAAACATAGAGCATCTGGAATGGTTCCTGGTCAAGGTCAACCATTTTAACGGGGTATTTTGATACAAGTCGGTAATATCCATAATTACTGTATCCGTCAAATGTGGCCCCGCCGGCTGCTGATTCGGCTATTATTACATTTTTGTCTTTCCTGATAGACTTTAAAAATTCCAGCACACCTTCGAGTGTATCAACATGCGTTGCACACAGGGGAACGTCGATTGAAACGTTATTCGGCTTAAGCACCACCCGGCGGTTTCCGATTGCCTTCGCCACCTTATCGGAAAAAGGCTGAAGGGCACGGAAGGTCATATCAGCGCGGTTGCTGCCGGTTGTGATGGCCACAACTGATGAAGATATCTGCTGCTGAATCCCATTACCGTATGAGGCCAACGCATCAAAAGGCCGTAAATAGGCTGCTGCTACTCCGCCTATAAGGGAGGTTTTTAAAAAATTTCGTCTGTCGTATGTACCCATTCTTTAATCAGATTTAAATTTCCTGTTAATAATCTCAGTCTTAAACAAGGGAATCCCTGTTTTCATAGACTTTGGATATTGCGTTCACAATATCATCCATATCGCTTTTGCTTCCAAGCAGTATACTCTGGTAAAAAGTAACTGCTTCATCGCATACCTTGTCATTTCCCGGTAGCTGATTCTCTTCGCGCCACTGCTTCAGCCTTGCTTCAGAAAATAATCTCTTATATCCCCTTGAATTGAAGGCCTCTTCAAAGAGCAGGTCCTTATTCTGCTTGCCATATCCGCCTGTAGCAGGGATACCTTCTGCAACCAGGGCGTCTATGAATTTTTCTTTGGGAATATTATTGAATTTCTCCTTTTCATATCTGAAGGGATATAAGTGATAGACAGCCCTAGTGGCTCCGCTGGCAAGCTTGTAGGGAACAATACCGGGTATTTCCTTAAGTTTCTTATCAAGGTAAAGGGCATTGGAGAGCCTTATATCATTATCTTTTTCAATACGTTTCATCTGTGACATCAGGATAAGCGCCTGTGATTGTTGCATCCTGAAGTTTCCTCCGCGGTAGGGATATCCGGCTACAGGCTTCATATTTCCATATGGCCTGCCGCAGTTATGCGCCGTATGGCAACGGTCAAGCAGGTCACCGTCATTACCCAGGATAGCTCCTCCTTCTCCGGCCGGCAGGTGTTTTGAGTTCTGGAAGCTGAAGCATCCAAGATCCCCCTGGGTGCCTACCCTTTTGCCCTTATACTCGGCAAGCCAGGCCTGGCAGGCATCTTCCACAACTTTAAGCTTATGAGCCTTTGCTACCTTATTTACGCCGTCCATATCTGCGGGCAGACCATAAATATGCACGGGTAGAACTGCAACGGTACGGTCAGTGATCCGCGATTCAATCTTTGAAGGATCCATAAGGAATGTCTCAGGATCAGTATCTACAAAGACCGGAAGGGCTTTATGAAAAAAGATTGAATTATATGTTGCAATAAATGTATAGGGAGAGACCAGAACTTCGTCACCTGCATCCACCCCCATAACTCCGAGTGCAGTAATGAGCGCCGTAGTCCCGCTGGCTGTGGCTACACATTGTTTTGCACCCATCAGTTCAGCATATTTCTTTTCAAATTCCTCCACATGTTCCCCGGATCCTCTCCACCACCTTCCTGTTCTCAGCATCTCAACGATTCCGGGTTCTGCACTCTTATCCCATACCGGCCATTCGGGCCAGCTTCCCTTATGTACCTTCTCGCCTCCGAGAATTGCGAGCTTTTCCCTGCCATAGGAACTAACCCCAAATGAGGTCAATGGCCAGGTGATCATTGTTCCGATTGCTCCTGCTGACGTTGCAGCAATAACCTGACGACGGGTGAATTTTCTTGTTTTCATAATAGATAATTTTTTGAAGATGTCTGTTGCTGTAGGCTGATCAAATCCCAAAAAAGTGATACCCAAATTTAATTATTAACTGTAACAAAATACCAATAAGCCCAACCAATATACATTAATCTTTGGCTTAAGAGGTTTAATCTCCTCTTAATTTTAAGAATTATTAACATCTTCCTTAAGGATGGCAAAAGGCTCATCACTCAGTGTAAATCTTTCGGATGTGTAACGTTTTCACACACCAGTCTGTCTATTTTTTTTACAGATACCAAATACACCGTTTCATTATATTTCTGATAATTTGATAGTTACAATAATGGCACGCTCTTTGGAATTTTATAAACAAACTTTAAGGAAAAAATGAAA
>VFSW01002797.1_pt1 | contig 26289 bp, 34 predicted proteins | sample 5358111 | NCBI WGS metagenome assembly VFSW01 (sample SAMN11554181, study PRJNA540505) | mine drainage metagenome | isolation source: sediment from site ElyBrook_90M | place: USA: Ely Copper Mine, Vershire, VT | collected 2017 | reverse complement strand
GGACGACGACCAGTGCTTGTTTTCCTTCTCAGGGGCGTCGCCGGATGGGTTGCTCACACCGTTGCCGGATGCGCAGAAGACGGTGTTGCGGCAATCGTATCGCGTGCCGTTGGCGGTGCGGGACTATGCGCAGGCGTGGGTAGAGCGGCTCACGCGGCGTGAGCCGAAGACGTATCTGCCCCGGCATGAGCAGCCCGACGATCTGACCTCGCCGGTGGCGCGGGGCGCGGTGCGGACCCTGGCGGCGTCGGTGGTGCGGGCCGAACGGGTGTTGGATGACGTGGAAGCGCAGCTGGGGCGGGGACGCAGCGTGATGTTGCTCACCGCGTGCGCGTTCCAACTGGAGCCGATCCTGGCGGTGTTGAAGCGGCGCGCATTGCCGTTCCACAACCCGTACCGGCGGACGCGGGGCGATTGGAATCCCCTGGGCGGGGGACGCGGGGTGACGATGCGAGATCGCGTCCTGGCCTATCAGCGCCCGCGTGAGGACGTGTGGGGCGACGCGGCGCGGCTCTGGACGGTGGAAGACGCGCGTCGGTTCCTGGACGTGGTGCGCGCCGACGGTGTGTTGCGACGAGGCGCGAAGAAGGCGCTCGACGCGATGCCCGCTGAGCGGGAGTTGCCGCTGAACTGGCTGATGGAATGGCTCAGCGATCCGGCGATGTTTGACGCGATGTTTGACGGCGACGTGGCGTGGTTGCGGCAACATGTGTTGGCGAGCAAAGCGCAAGCACTCGACTTCCCGCTGCGCGTCGCGGAGACGCGGGGCGGCGCGGCGCTGTGTACCCCGCCACGCATCGCGGTGGGGACGATTCACAGCGTCAAGGGCGGCGAAGCGGACGTGGTCTACGTCTGGCCGGACGTGAGCCGCGCGGGGATGCGGGAATGGTTGGCCGGCGGGGAGAGCCGCGACGCGCTCATCCGACAATTTTACGTCGCGTTTACCAGGGCGCGGGACGAATTGGTGCTCGGGGAGCCGAGCACGCCGCAAGCGGTGCCATTCCCGCCGGTGTTGGAGGTGGCGCATGTGGCCTGATCTGACGGACCGGCATCGGACGGCGCTACGGGCCTTGGCGGCGCTGGCCCAGCGGGGGCGCGGCACGCAGATCGTGGCAGTGGCGCGCGCCGTCGGCTGGGATCGCAAGACGGCCAGCACGGTGCTCTTTGCGTTGGAACGGCGCGGGCTGGTGACGAGCGAGCCACGCGTCGCCGGCTCGCAACGCTTGACGGCGCGGGGCCGCGCCTATGCGCGCGCGTTGAACGCGGACACGAACGGAGGCCAGGGATGCGCTTGAGTCACAGTCAAATGGAGACGTGGCAGCAATGCGAGTTGAAGTGGGCGCTGGGCAAGGTCTATCACGCGCCGGCGGCGCCGTCGGACGCGTTGATCTTGGGGACGGCGTTCCACGCCGCACTAGAGGCCGATGGGCGGGCGTGGATCGCGGATCGGCGGCGCATGACACGCGACGAGCTGGTGGCCGTCTTCCACGCCGCGTTAGACGCGGAACGGGCAGCGAGCGATCCCGATGACCTGCTGGCCGACCAGGTGTCCACGATGCGCCGGCGCGGCGTGGCGATGATCGCGGCCTATGTGCGGGACGTGCAACCGCATCTGGCGCCGGAAGCGGTTGAGATTGAGGTGGGCTTCACGCTGGACAACGACCTGACCTTCACGGGGCGGGTGGATGCCGTGACGGCGCGGGCCGTGGTGGACTGGAAGACGGCGTCGCGTCCCTGGGCGCGGGACGCCGCTGAACACAAGGACCAGGCCAGCGCGTATCTCATTGCCTATCCGGCACGGAGCCGCGTGGTGTTTGTCGTGTTCGCCTGTGATCCCGAAGCGCCGGATGTCTGCGCGGCCCAGACGCATGTGGCGACGCGCACGGAGGAGCAGCTCGCGGCGTATCGCGCCCAGGTGGCCCAGGTCGCGGACGCTATCGCGGATGCGCGCCGGCGGAACGTTTATGTGGCGCGTCCCACGCCGCTGTGTGGCTGGTGTGGGTATTTGGGCAGTTGCGCGTTGGGGCGCGCGTGGTTGGATGCGGCGGGGCGGGTGGCACGTGTGCCGGTGATTGCGAGCGACATCAATCCCATCAATTCGTAAGAGAGAAAGGGGCAGAGACATGAACGAGCAGGACAAGATGGAACAGGTGGCGCGCAATTGTGCGACCATCCGCGAGATCCCAACAGACTATATCGATGAGGCTACCCGCAATGCCTACCTGGCGCGGGCGGCGGCGGGTGAAGAAATATATGCCTATTGCGATACCAAAGCGTGGAAGGTCTGGGACGGCGCGACGCCCGCCGGGCAAGAGGCGCGGATCGTCTTGCGCCGCCGACCAGATGTGCCGTGCGATTGCTGTGGCCAATTGACGTGCGACTGTAGCGCGTGGCGCTGCAATCAGATCCAGGGTGACGGCACGAGTAGCGGCTGTTGCGTGGATCATTGCCCGGACAGGTGGTAGGGGGAGGCACAGTCATGATGGTTGAGGAGATCGCTACGCCGGCGACGCTGGACGCGCAGATTGCGCTGTTCTTGCGGGTGCAGCGCGCCGTGGGGACACGGGGCGCGTATGCCCGCGAACTGGGCATCTTTGCGTCCTGGCTGGGCCGGCATGTCGCGACGGCCACATTGGACGACCTGGTGCGCTACCAGGAATATCTGCGCGATGACCGCCACTTCGCCCCAGGGACGCAGCTCCGCAAACTCTCGACACTGCGCGCCTGCTATCAATTCCTCGTCAATCAGGGCGTGATCGCGCGCAACCCCGCGTTGGGCGTGCGGTTGCCGGCGAAACGCGTGGTGCGAGAGAGCCGGGCATTGAGCCTGGAGGAGATCGGCGCGTTGCTCCATGCGATCCCGCGCGCGTCGGTGGTGGGGCTACGCGATCACGCGCTGTTCCGGTTGTTATTGGGCAATGGCGCGCGGATCTCGGAAGTCTGCGCGGCGCGGGTGGGGGATCTCGACACGGAGTTGGGCTATCCCGTCTTGCGGCTCTCGACAACGAAGAACGGCAAGCCGCGCCGGCTGGTGTTGAAGCCGGCGACGCACGCGGCGATCCTGGCCTATCTGGCGACGCGTGGCCTGGTGGCCGGCGCGGAAGTGAGCGGCGATTGGCGGGCGGCGCCGCTGTTCCTAGCGACGAGCCGCGCGGGTCGGGGGCAACGCGTCGCGCCGGGTCCGCTGTCCCGCCGGGCGGCGCTGGCCCGCTTCACGCACTACGGCGCTATCGCCGGCCTCGATGCCCGGCTCTGCCATCCGCATATTTTGCGGCACACGGCGATCACGTGGGCGCTCGTCGCCGGCGCGGATGTCGCGAGCGTGCGCGATATGGCGGGGCATAGTAGCCTGGCGACGACCAGCGCCTACGCGCACAGCCTGGATGACTTGCGCGACAACGCCGCGCTGCATTTGCCCTATTAGGAGGCGAACGATGCTGATGCCCTGTGCCGCGTGTGGCACGATCCACTACACCACGATGCCCTGCCCGCCCATCGGCGGCACGTCGTCCGCGACCCCTAGCTGGGGCATGACCACCGCCGCGCGTCCTCAGCGGACGCCCTGCCCGCGTTGTGGGCGTGAGGTGCTGCCCACGGAACACCTCACGCTGTTCTATGACGAGACGCCGTATTTTCACGGCTGCGCGCTGTGTCTGCGCGACCTGGTGCGCGGCTCGGACAGCATGCCGACGCGTGCGACGCTGCTTCAGCGGTTAGAACGGGCGTATCACGCGCTGACACAGCCGATGCGCGTGGCGGAGCGGACCGCGATTGTGGATGGCATCGAGCTGGATCTGCGCGCGGCGAACGTTTTTGAGCAGGAGGTGACGCGATGACGTTGGGGGAACGGTTGCGTAAGCGGCGAGCGCAGCTCGGCATCGAGGCGAAAGTAGTCGCCGAACGGGCGGGGATCTCGCCGCAATATCTCAGCGACATTGAGCACGATCAGCGGCGTCCGACCGATGAGACGTTCCTGAAACGCCTGACACTCGCCTATGACCTGAGCGACCTGGTGTTGTGGTACTACGCGGGTGTGCTGCCCAAGTCGATGTATCACCCTGAGGATGTCTCAGATGAGGCGATATTTGGCGCGTTTATCGCATTCGACGAGCGGCTCTGGGAAATTGCGCGGCATGCGCACGAGGTGACGCGATGAGCTTCTGGCAACGCCTGCGCCAGGTGGCGCGATTGGCGCGGGACGCGTGGCGGCTCAACGATCCGCGCGCGCTGGTGGTGAGTTACGATCCCACTGAGCCGGCGATCTATTTTGCGGAAACCACGTCCTACGCCGAGGTCAACGCGTTCATGCGGATGTTGCGCGGCTAGTCGGAACGCTTTCGCGGCATCGTGACGCCGGCGCGCCGGCCCCGGCGTCCGGTGTCCCCCACATTCAGCCCCGCGCGATAGCCCTCCAGCGCGGCCTCCAGCACCAGATAGCCCACACCGCCGCCGCGTGTGTACCACCAGCACGCCAGTTCGCCCGGCAAGGGCGCGGGGTCCGCCGCGTCGTCTTGGAGCCGGGCATGATACAGCGCGCAAGCGCGACGGACATGGCGATCGGAGATACCCAGCCGCCGCGCCGCTGCGTTGATGCTGATCGTCGCGGGCACCGGCCCGCCGGTCAGCGGCTCGTTGTCCATTCCCTCACCCCCTCTGCGTTTTCCTCAGTGTACCCCATTATGTCCGAATTGCGCAACTATGCTTCCGTTTTGGTGCGCCGTCGGCAGAATAGGAGTATGTCCGAATACGGACAGAATAACGGCGGGGGGAATGACATGCGGGATATGCGCTTTTACGAGGAGTTTCAGGATCGGCATCGCACGCGCAGCCGGGGCACGGTGATCGCGGTGAATGTGGCGACGGAAGAGATTACGAAGGCCTACAACGGCAAGCGGTACCGCATCTATGAGGCGATTGCGTCGGTCTATGACTATCCGAATAGCCCAGTGGCCGTCTCAGGCACCAGCACGCTCTACCTGCGCGCCGCGTGCCGCCGCATCAGCGAAGCCAACGCGCGTGAGCTGCATCCGCGCCTGTTTGCCTATCTCAGTGATTGCGACGATCTCAGCGCCTAGGCCATTTGGCGGTTCATTTGCTATTATGTCCGAATTAGGATATAATGAGAGTACCAAGAGCGAGGAAAAGGAGACACAACGATGAAGACCATGAAGCCGATGACACTGGGGCATGCCGAGATGATCGCGGTGCGCGACGGCCTGAAGGCCACGGGTCGCCAGGTGGGCGACATGGCGGTGTACTCAGTGCCGAGTCGCACGGCCACAGGTGAGGCGCATATCGTGACGATCAAGGCGGGGGTCGCGGAATGCGATTGCAAGGGCTACCACTATCGCGGCATCTGCGCGCATATCGCGGCGGCGCTGTTGCGCCCCCGCGCCGATCAGGCGCAAGCCATGGAAGCGGATCGCCGCCGCAAGGCGGAAGAGGCGGCGGATCGCCTCGATGCCGCGCTGGCCTATGCCAAGGACTGTGGGTTCAATACCGCCAGCTATCTCGAATATCGCGGGTTCTAATCTAAAGGGGGAATACGACATGAGCGGCTATGACGACTATGAGGACGTGGCGTTGCATCTGGAATTTTATCGCCAGTGCGATTGCTGCGACGCGATCACCGACTACTGGCGTTGCCCCGATTGCGAGGGGTGCATCCATTGCTGCGATTGCAATCCACACGAAGAAAGCGAGATGACGGCATGAGCGAGATTGATTGGGCGACGATCCGCGCGGCGTTGGCCGAGCCGTTTGAGCCGGCGGATGTGGACTATCGGCCCCAGGGCAAGCCGAGCAGTCGGAACGGCAAGGACTATGCCCGCTGCCTGGCGTATGTGGATGCCCGCGCCGTGGCGACGCGCCTGGATGACGTGGTGGGCATTGACGGCTGGCAGTTCAATTGGGAGCCGGTGGCCTCCGCTGGTGGCAAAGTCACCGCCGCCAAAGGTACGCTGGCGATCCACGGCATCAGTAAGAGCGACGTGGGCGACGGCGACGCCACAGAGACGACGAAGGCCAGTGTCAGCGACGCGTTGAAGCGGTGCGCGGTCCTGTGGGGGCTGGGACGATATCTCTACGGCATGCCGGCGGAATGGGCGGAAGTGGACGTCCGCGACGGCAAGATCGCGGGGCTGGCGACGGGCGAGATCACGCGCTTGCGGGCGAAGCTGCCACGGCGCGGCCACGCCAGCGCGCCGGACCTCGCCAGCGCCCCCGCGCCGGCGGTGGTGGCCGCGCCAGGGGATACCAGCCCCGCTAGCCAAGACTTGCGGGCGCGTGTCCAAGTGGCCTACCCTCGCATGGCGGCTCAGGCCATCGCCAAGCTCACCACGGAACGCGCCACGGCCATGCTGGCCGCCGCTGACCAGCGCAAGACGGCATAGGGGAGGATAGCGCGATGAGCGACGATCAGCGGATGGCCCTGGGCGTGGTGCTGGCCGCCCTCGACTGGTTCATCCTGCCCGTCCTGGCGCTGACGTGGCCGCCGGCGCTGTGGCTGTGGGGCGCGGCGATGCTGGCGACGATCTGTCTCCTCATCGCCGAACGCGATTGGCCCTGAATTGCGCAGTAGCGAGATTTTGCGCAATTCATCACGCCCCTATATAAGGTAGAAGGCCCGCATCAGCGCGTCCCCTGATGCGGGCTTCGCATTGCCCGACGCGCTAGGATGCGAAAATACGCCCCGCACAACGTCCCACCATACACTTGTACCACTTCGTCCCATACGGCCCGCTCTTGCGCCTCTCAGGTGGCAAAAACGGCTATTCTCGTTCGCCCGTCTGCGTCCCCACAAATGCGCCTCCCCTGCGTGGGGCATTTCACGCGTTTCATGCATTTCACGCGTTTCATGCATTTCACGCGTTTCATGGCTGGCCTATTTCACGCATTTCACGGGTTTTCATCAGAATCGCGCATCTCATGAAATTCTGCCATTCCTGGCCTGGAGCGGCTTCCCACGCGGCGATTTCCTAGCGTCGCTATATAGAGGAAAGCGCACCCCCTATTTCATCATTTCATGGGAAAAACTATTTTTGCAAAAATGATCAGGAAAAAGTTGCATGAAATGATGAAATAATGAAATAGATCGGTCACAAACCCAGGACCACACTGGGCTGCGATGATTTCATCAGAATTCATACCGATGAAAAGAGACGGGGCGACTTTGCGATTTCTGGCCTGGCCCGGCTTTTTGCTAAAAATATTTTCCGGCGAAATGCTGAAAATGGGGATATTTTTCCGCTATAGAGAGACGACAACAAACAGCGCCGCGCGGGGCCGCGCCAGGCCTGATGTGGCCGATTTTCATGGAATCGTCGTTTTTCATGAAAACCCGTGAAATGCGTGAAATAGGTGAAATGCCTGTTGCGGTGCTGCGATGCGAATGGATGTGCTATGCTTGCGATCAACGGGCTTGGGATCAGCGACCTCCTCGTCTGACCACACGTGTGCTCCTTTCCGTGCGCCTCAGCCCGTTTTTCTGGTTGATTCAAAGGATAGTCCCATGACCTTTCATGCGCGGGACATCAACGCGGCGGAACGCGTGGCGCTGGCGATTGCGCTCCGCTGTCAAAAGCTGACCTACCGTGAGATCGCGGCGCGCTGTGGCTATGGCACGCCGCAAGCCTGCCAACAGGCGGTGCAGCGGGAGATGGATCGGCGCATCGTCGCGCAGGTGGATGAGTTGCGGCGTGAGGAGTCGGCATTGCTCGACGCGTTGCACGCGCGGATCTGGCCGCTGGCGATGGGCCAGGGTGAGGCCGATGCCGACGCGGTCGCCAGCGCGAAGCGGGCGCGGATCGCGCCGAATCTGTGGGCGGTGGATCGGCTGCTCGCGATCAGCGAGGCGCGGCGTCGCCTGATGGGCCTGGACGCGAAGGGCGATGAGGCGAGCGTGGGGACCGTGCTGGTGCGTAGCTACGGCGTGGATGTGGAGGCGGTATGACGCGCCAACAGAACGTCGTGGAACTGCGCTACGCGCCCCATGGCGGCGCGGCGGACCTGTTTCGCTGTCGCGACAGCGAAGTCGTCCTCGATGGGCCAGCGGGGACGGGTAAAACCTATGCGGCGCTGCAAAAGCTCCATCTGGCGCTGACCAAATACCCGCAAGCGCGTGGCCTCATGGCGCGGAAGACGCATATCAGCCTGAAGGAAACGGCATTGGTGACGTTCGCGGAAAAGGTGCTGCATCCGCTGGATCGCGTGCGGTTCCATGGCGGCAACGCGGTGAAGCCGGCGCGTTATGAGTACGCGAACGGCTCGACGCTCACGGTGGGCGGGCTGGATAAAGCGGACAAGATCATGAGCGCGGAATATGACATCGCGTACGTCAACGAAGCGACAGAGCTGACGGTGCGCGACTGGGAGACGATCACCACGCGGCTGCGCAACGGCAAGATGCCCTACCAGCAATTGATGGGCGATTGCAACCCCCAGGCGCCGACGCACTGGCTGTACCAGCGGATGCAGCATGGCCAGGTGACGCGATTATTGAGCCGGCATGACGACAACCCGATGGTCACGGCGGACTACCTCGCCAAGCTGGATCAGCTGACCGGCGTGCGGCGCGCGCGCTTGTATTTGGGCCAGTGGGTCGCGGCGGAGGGCGGGGTGTACGAGGACGTGTGGGACGCGGCGCGGCACCTGGTGGATCGCTTCCCCATTCCGCCCGAGTGGCCGCGCTACCTAGTCGTGGATTTCGGCTACACCAACCCGTTTGTCTGCCAATGGTGGGCGCGGGACCCCGATGGGCGGCTCTATCGTTATCGGGAGATCTACCTGACGCGGCGCCTCGTGGAGGATCACGCGAAGACGATCCGCGAGGTGAGTCGGTGGGGCGCGCCGGGTGGCGAGCCGATGCCTTACGCGATCTATGGCGACCATGACGCCGAAGATCGCGCGACGTTGGAGCGGCATCTCAATATGCGCACCATGGCGGCGGTGAAGTCGGTCAGCGACGGCATCCAGGCGGTCGCGGAACGGTTGCGACCCGCCGGCGACGGGAAGCCGCGCTTGTTCTTCCTGCGTGACAGCCTCGTCGAGCGGGACCGCGCGCTCTCCGACGCCCTGCGTCCGACGTGCACGGAAGAGGAAATCGAGGGCTACGTGTGGGACTTGCGCGAAGGGCGGCAACGTGGCGATCAGCCGGTGAAACGGGACGATCACGGCATGGATGCGATGCGGTACGTGTGTGCGAGTCTCGACCAGGCGGCGCTGCCCGTGACCTACGGGCCACAGATCTATTGAGAGGCGGGTGATGAGCGATGCCGTTTGACGATGGCGTGCCAGGGATCGACAGCAACGCGATTTTTGCGAGCGCGGGGCGCGCGGAACAGATGGCGCGGGCGTGGAAGGCGTATCGGGGCGACTTGCCCGCGCCGCTCAAAATCCAAACCGGCCAGCCCAACGACAACGTGCTGAGCAATCGGTGTGGACCGATTGTGGATAAGGGCGTGTCGTTTCTCTTCGGCCAAGTGCTGAAGCTCAGTGTCGAGGGCAACGACGCGGCGGCGCAGGATTATCTCACCCGCGCCTGGGGCGATGACGACTCCATGATGACGTTGCTGGCCAAACTCGCCACGAATGGCGCGGTGTGCGGCCACGCGTTCGTGAAATTGTTGCCGGCGGTGAAAAAGGGGGACACGCCGCGCATCGTGTTGCTCGATCCGCAGACGGTGACGGTGACGACGGACCCGGACGATTGCGACGTGGTGCGGGCGTATACGATCACGTGGCAGGGGCAGGACGCGGTGACGGGCCAGCCCGCGCAGCGGCGGGAGATCAGCACACGGCTCGATCCCGATGGTCGCGCCGGCACGGGTGGGGGCGATGACGACACGTGGGTCATCGCGTCGTGGACGCAGCGAGCCGGGACGTGGCAACGCGACGGCGATCCGGTGGCGTGGCCGCATCCGTGGGCGCCGATTGTCGACTGCCAGAATCTGCCCAACCCCAACGAGTATTGGGGCACGCCGGATCTGACGCCGGATCTCATCGAAGCGAACCGGGTGCTCAACTTCGTGCAGAGCAACATTTCGCGGATCATCAAGATTCATGCGCACCCGTGGATTTGGGGCCGGGGATTCAGTGCCAACCAGATCAACATGACGCCCGGCCAGGTGATCATCCTGCCCTCCGAACGCAGCGAACTCATGGCGCTCAACGCGCATGGCGACTTGCCGGCCAGCATGAACTTCGCCGGCAATCTGCGCAGTGACATGGATGAGCAAAGCCGTGTCCCGGCGGTGGCGCTGGGCCGGCTGACGGATCTGCCCAAGGGCAATATCAGCGGCGTCGCGTTGCAACTCCTGTTTCAGCCGTTGTTAGAAAAAACCATCATGAAACAGCGGTTGTATGGCAAACTGATCCGCGAGATCTCGAAGCGGCTGTTGGCCCTGGGCGGGTTCGACTATCACACGCATATCGACCTCCATTGGCAAAATCTGTTGCCGGTGGATGACCTGGCGGCAGCGCAGACAGCGATGGCATTGCAGCACCTGGGCGTCAGCACGCAGACGATCCTCTCGCAACTGGGCTACAACCCCGACGAAGAGGCGGAACGCACGGCGCGGGAGAGCGCGGCGACGCTGACCAAGTTCAACCAAGGGCAGGGGATGCCGCCGGTGTTGCCATCCGTGGGGCCGCCACAGGAGCCAATGCCACAGGATGACCGAGGGGCGAACGAATGAGCGAAGAGACGCCAGTGTATATGACCGATGGGGAGCGCACGATCCTGGTGACAGCGCTCCTGCGCATGGCCTTCACCATCGAGGGCTATGTGACGCTGAACCCGGATGGCACGATCACGCCGGAACCGGGGTATACGCCGGACGCGGCGGCGACAGCGTTCTGGGAAGCGGTGAGGGCGATGAGTCCGATGTGGAAAGTGGAGTGATCGGATGCTGGACGAGGTGAGCCGAGGCTACCGCCAGCGCATCCTGGTGGATGAGCGACGCGCGACGGACGCGATGCGTCGCGCATTCGCCGATGCGTTGCGTCACCTCACGCCGCACCTCGCCCACATCGAGCAGCAGATCGCCGCCGCGTGGGCAGCGGGTCAGCCCGTTAGCCCGTCGTGGTTGTATGAGCGGGACCGCTTGGCGCGACTCCAGGCCACGATCAATCGGGAGATGACGCGGTTTGGCGCGGTGGCGCGGACCGCGCTGGCGGGGGCGCAACGCGCGGCGGTGCTGGGCGGCGTGCGGGACGCGCAGGCCGCGCTGGCGGGCACCGTGCCGCGTGGCGTGGCGTGGCAGTTTGGCGCGGTGCCCGCGTCAGCCGTGGAAGCGCAGGTGAGCGCGGTGCAACCCGGTTCGCCGCTGGCCGGGCTGTTTGACCAATTCGGCCCACAGGCCAGCGCGGCGGCGAAGGAGGCGCTGGTGACGGGCGTCACGGTGGGGCAATCGCCGGATCTGATCGCGCGGGCGTTGCGCGTCGCGTTGCACACCACCCAGGCCCGCGCGCTGACCATTGCCCGCACAGAGACGATGCGCGCCTATCGCGTGGCGCAACTCGACAATTACCGCGCGAACCGCGACGTGGTGCAGCAATGGGTATGGAGCGCGGCGTCCACCGCGTGCGGCATGTGCTTGGCGATGAACGGCACGCGCCACGACCTCGATGAGGGCATGGATACCCACGCCAACTGCCGATGTTCCGCAAATCCCGAGACAAAGTCGTGGCAGGGCATCCTGGATGACGCGGGGATCAGCACGGACACGCTGGATCTCAGCGATCTGCCTGACACAAGTCCGAGCTATGCGACGGGCGACGAATTGCTCGCCGCGCAGCCGGAATCGGATCAGATTGCCACGTTAGGCCCCGCGAAGTGGTGGCTGTGGCATACTGGGAAATTATCACTCAGCGATCTCGTGGGACGCGCGCATGACGCGCAGTGGGGCGGCTCACGGTACGAGCGGAGTCTCAGCGACCTGGGATTCAGCGCGGCGCAGATCGCCGCCGCGCGCGCCAGCGCAGCAGCCCGGAAAGGACCGTAGCCATGGGAGGCAAGCCGAGCAAAGGCACGCCCGCCGACAAACGCCTGAAGGAGAACAAGCCCGCCGCGACGCGGCCCACGCCGCCCCCCGCGCCGAAGACCCCGCCGATGCTACCGCCGAAGCCCGCGCCAAAGAAGGGGTAACGCCATGGCGGGTCAGCATCACCCCAAGCACACCACGCACCACGTGAAGCACCCGCATCACGCCACACATGAACACCACCCGAAACACGCGCACCATCCCACGCATCCGACCCATCACGCCAAGTCGACGCACCACGCCAAGCACCAGCACCCGCGCCACAAAGCCCATCCATAGCCCATTTGGGCCATAGCCCAACGGTTGCCCTTGAATTTGTACAGAGGAGCTTGATACAATGCCAGAAGAGCAGACACCCCCACCCGTTGCCGGCCAGGAGCCAGGCAGCGGGACGCCCCAGGCGGGCACCCCGGCCACTCCCCAGGCGGGAACGACCACCACCCCCACGACGATGACCACCGACGAGGCGATGGCCGAGTTGAAGCGCGTGCGCGCGGAAGCGGCGGCGCATCGGACGAAGCTGGCGGCATTTGAGAAAGCGCAAGCGGACGCGGAAGCGGCGAAGTTGAGCGACAAAGAGCGGCTCGAAAAACAGTTGGCCGATCTGAAGACGCAGCATGAGACCGCGACGCGTGAGGCGCGGGACCGCATCATCCGCTACGAAGTACAGTTGCACGCGGCCCGGCTGGGCATCGTGGATCCTGACGCGGCGGCGCGTCTCATTGATTACGCCACACTGGAACTGGATGAGGCCGGCACACCCAAGAACGTCGAGCCGGTGTTGCGGGCGCTCATCAAGGCGCGTCCCTGGTTGGCGGCGCCAGCCAGCGAACCCGCGAAGCCCGCGCCGCCGGCCACGCCACAGTTGGCCGCGACGAATCCGGCGCGCAGCACGCAGTTTCCCGCACAGATCACCGATTCGCAGTACACCGACACCCGATTCCGCGCCGACTTCCGACGGCAACACGGCATCGATGTGATGACCGCCGTCACCTCTGGCAAAGTGCAGTTGATTCGCGGCTGAGGCCCTCGCCCGAGGCGCCCCCGCGACGGAGGCGCCTCCCATGGCGACAATTACCCAAAGCATCGCCGATACGAGCGGCTTTATCCCGGAGACCTGGGCGCTGGAAGCTCTGTCTGTCCTGCGTCGCAATCTGGTGCTGGCGAAGATGGTCACCACCGACACCGACCTGAACGAAAAAGGGTGGGTTGGCAAACAACTCAACATCCCCTATCCAGGCACATTCACGGCGCAGGACAAAACCGCCGGCTCTCCCGTGACGGCGCAGGCGCCGGTGGGCGGCTCGACGGTCAACCTGGCGCTGTCCAAACACAAAGTCGTCGACTTCTTGGTTGAAGACTACGCCGCCGCGCAGTCGAATAGCGATCTGTTGATGCGCTATGTCGAGCCGGCGGTCATCGCGATCGCGGAACAGATGGAGAGCGACCTGTGGGCGCTGATGACGAGTCTCACCGCGCCGTCCGTCGGGACGGTGGGGACGAACCTCAACGCCGCCACGTTCTTCAATGCCCGCAAGACGCTGAACACGCAGAAAGCGCCGAATGCCAACCGCTTCGCCGTGGTGAGCACCAAGGATGAAGTCGCGTTGCTCCAAGACAGCACCTTGCAATACTTCTTCGCCAATAACTCCAAAGAGCAAGACGCGCTCTTGGAGGGCAGTTCGGCGCGGTTCGCGGGCTTCGACATTTTCATGAGCCAGTTCGCGGACAGCAACGCCGACTACCACGGCACGCAGACGGTGACGGTGACGGGTAGCCCGACGGGTGGCACGTTCACATTGACCTACCAGGGGCAGACCACGGCGGCCATCGCGTACAACGCGGCGGCGTCGGCGGTCCAGAGCGCGTTGGTGGCGCTGAGCACGATTGGCACGGGTGGCGTGACGGTGACGGGTTCGGGTCCCTACACGGTCACGTTCGCGGCGGTGCCAGGTGCGCCGGTGGCCTTGACGGCTAGTGGCGCGGGCCTGACGGGCGGCACGTCGCCGGGTGTGACCATTGCCGACGGCACGACGCTGACCACGCACAACCTCTTCCTCCACAAATCGGCCCTGATGCTGGCCACGCGGCAATTTGCCGAGATCCCGGCGGGATCGGGCGTCGCGACGGCGACGGTGGTCGATCCGGAGAGCGGCATGGCGATCCGGGTGGTCAAGCAGTACAACCCGCAATATCGCGCCGAGTACGTCGGCTTTGACGTGCTCTACGGCCTGGTGGCCCTGCGTCCCAACCTGGGCACCATCGCGTTGAGCTAGTTGAGGGGAGCGCGTCGGGATGGCAGTACGCAGTAGCATGAGTGACCTGATTCTGCGCGTGCGGCGGTATGTGGGCGATCAGGCCACGCCGCAACACTTCGCCGATCAGGACATCCAGGACCAGTGCGACGAACACCGGTTCACGGTGCGCTATGCCGCGCTACGTCCCGGCCCGACGCTGCAACCCGGCGCGCTCTACAACTACACCGACTACTACGCCGACGTGGGCGACTGGGAAAGCGACGTGTTGCTGTCCTGGAACGACTTTTCCACCCTCACGCCGGCGACGAGCGATTACATCAACGGCCACTGGACGTTCGCGTTGCCCGCGCCGGGGCAATACCCGGTGGTGCGGATCACTGGCAAATATTATGACCTCCATTCTGTCGCGGCGGAACTGCTGGAACAATGGGCGGCGAGCCTGGCGACGACGGCGTTCGATTTCACCTCGGACGGGCAATCGTTCCGGCGCGGGACGATCATCACGACGCTGCTCGACCTGGCGGCGCAACAGCGGGCGCTGTCCCAGCCGACGGCGGCGCGTGCGCTACGGGAGGATGTGACGCCCGAGCATCCGCCGATCTCGATCTCGCTGGGAGGCACCGGCTATGTTGACGGCCAGTGAGCTAGCGGCGATTCAAGCGGTGGCGACGGCCTCGCTGGATACGTCCTGTGTCATTCAGCGCGCCACGGCCACAGCGGACGGCTACGGCTCGACAGCGAAGACCTGGGCCACGGTGGCCACGGTCAACGCCACGATGGCGCAACCGACGGCGGGCCAGCTCCAGAACTACGACTACCTCATCGGCAATCTCGCGACCTGGTTGATCCGCCTGCCCTACGGCACGGATGTCCGCATTGACGATCAGCTGATCCTCAATGGCGTGACGCTGACCGTGCAAGCGCCGTTGACGCCACAATCCTATCAGGCGAGTGTGCGGGTCCTCGCGTCGGAGGTGCGCTAGTGGGCAATTTCAACCACTTCCCACAACTACGCGATGCCTTGCGCGCGGCATCAGGGCGGTTTGTCAAGAAAGCGGCGTTCGACATTCAAGCCGAGGCGGCGACGCGCGCGCCGGTGGCGACGGGGTTTCTCAAGAACAGCATCTATGTGGTGACGAGCGACAGTTCCACGTATGGCGCGCAGGGGACCGCAGCGGCGATGTTGCCGGAAGTGCCGGCGCCCGACACGGACACGGAAGCGATCATCGCCATTGGCGCGCCCTACGGCATCTATGTCGAGTACGGCACGGTGCGCATGGCGGCACAGCCGTATCTCGTGCCGGCGGCGGAAGCGGTGCGGCCCTCATTCGAGGCGGCCATGCGTCGCTTGGAAGCGGCCATGGCCAGCGCGGGAGGCAGCGATGCTTGAAACCGCGCGGGCGCTGGAATGGATCTACACGTTGCTCCATGGCGATAGCACGTTGCAAGGGCTGGCCCCAGGCGGCGTCTGGCACGGCCTCGCGCCGGTGGGCACGGTCGCGCCGTGGGTGATCGCGCAACATCAGGCCGGGACGGACGTGATGGTCAATAGCGCCTATCGCGTGTTGGTGCGAGATCAGTTTCTCGTGAAGATCGTGGGGCCAACCAGCGGCTACGCGAATCTGGTGGCGGCGGCGGACCGCGTGGATACGCTGCTGCATAACAGCAAGGGGACCGTCACCGACGCGACGATCCTGGAGGTCGTGCGCATCGCGCCGCTGGCCATCGATGAACTCGTGGACGGCGTGCTGTACAGCAATCTGGGCGGAGAATATCGCGTGTGGACGCGAGCGGGAGTCTAGGCCGTGTCTGAGATTATCACGATTAATCAATCGACGCAGATTGGCGTCGAGACCACGCCGGGCACGGCGGTGCCCGCGAACAAGCTCCTCGAATCGGTGAGCATCACGCCGCAAATCAAACTGGCGCAAAAGGCGTTCAGGAAGCAGGGACGCCGCTTCACGAGCACCGTCGTCCCCAGCAAGGACTACACGGAAGCGAAGATCGCCGGCGACGCGACGTACACCGAATCCGTGTATCTGTTCAGCTCCATCTTTGGCGCGGCGACGATCAACGTCCACGGCACGACGGGGCATGACTGGCTCTGGACGCCGCCACTCACGGGCAGCGTGACGCCCAAGACGGTCACGGTCCAGCAAGGGGATTCCGTGCGCGCGCGCCAGTTCGCTTACGGCTTGGTGACGGGCATCAGCGAGAAATATACCCGCGACGACGTGACGCTGTCGGGCACGATGATCGGCCAACAGATGACGGATGACGGCACGCCGACGATGACGGCGTCGCCCACCGCGCCGGGCCTGATCCCTGTCACCGGCTCACAGTGGTCGGTGTGGATTGATACGACCAGCGCCGGCCTGGGCGTGACGCAATATCTGCGCGTCCTGGAAGTCACCTGGTCGTATGACAACGCGTTTGGCGCGCTGTGGACGGGCAACAACACCCTGAGCAGCTTCGCGACGCATGTGGACCTCGCGCCCAAAGCCAGCATGAAAATTCTCATGGAGGCCGATGCGCAGGGCATGGGCTTGCTCGCTGACGCGCGGGCCGGGACGATGCTCTACGTCCAGGTGCAAGCGGTAGGGGCGAAATTCGAGGCAGGGTCGCCAGGCGTGTCGTATACCCGCCAGGTCCAGATGAGCGGCATCGTCGCCGCCGAGCCGTCGGCATACGAGGACAAAGAGGGCATCTACGCGATTGAGTGGACGCTGGATGCGGTGGAAGACACGACCTGGGGCAAAGCGATCTCCATTCTCACCACGAATATGCTGGCCGCGCTGTAAGCCGCGCCGGAAGGATCACCACGCATGCCCATCACCTTGCGGCAACTCGCCACGAATGGCAAACAGGTGACGTTTCCCTACGCCGGGGAGAGCGTCACCGTCACCTACGCGCCGGATCAGGTCACATCGGAGTTTCAGGCGCGGATGCTCGACGCCGCGAAGACGGTGCAGAGCGACGCCGCGTTGCCCGAACTGTTGCATCTCGTTGACGAGGCGTTGGTGCGGCTGGTCAAGGAGTGGGACGTGTTGCTGGATGTGAACGGCCCCGCCGTGCCGCTCACCGTGGAGGCCGTCGCGCCGTTGCCCATCTATTTCAAGGTTGCGGTGCTGAAACACATCTTTGAGGATATGTCGCCGGGGGAAACGAGGGCCGCGACACCGAAACCGCGCTCCGTCGCTACATCGCGACGGAAGGCCGGGTCAACCAGTTCCCCGACGGCGTGATGCCAGACTGGTACGTGGTGATCGCGGCGGCGAAATATCTGGGCGTCGCGCCCTGGGACCTGTGGCGGCAACCGGCGATCTGGGCGCGATGGGCGCTCATCGCGCGGAATGCCGAGATTGACGGACACAACGAGCTGAGCCGACGCGGGAGCTAGCACATGGCGATCACAGCGGCGCAATTGCAGGTCAAAGTATCGGCGGATACCGCTGATGCCGAGTCCGGGCTGGATCGCGTCTCCAAAAAATCCAACGACGCCGGCAGCGGCTTGTCGGGGATGTTCGCTATTGCCGGCGGCTTTGTCGTGGCGCAAGCGGCGGCGGCGGCGATGGGCTTCCTGTCGAGCCAGATCGGCGATGTCTTCAACGCCGCGCAATCGCTGCAGGACGTGCAGACGCAGACCAACACCGTGCTGCAATCCACGCACGATGTCTCCGGCATGACGGCGTCGGCGGTCAACGACCTCGCGATCAGCCTGTCCAAGGTCACGCCGTTCGCGCGCGACACCGTGCAGGCCGCGACAAACATGTTGCTGACCTTCACAACCATCGGCAAGGACGTGATGCCCCAAGCGACGCAGACGGTGCTGGACATGAGCCAGGCGCTGGGTCAGGATACGAAGTCCAGCGCGATCCAACTGGGCAAAGCGTTAGACGATCCGATCAAGGGCATCACCGCGCTGTCCCGCGTCGGCGTGACGTTTGACGCGCAACAGAAGGCGCTGATCAAGACCTATGTCCAGCATGGCGAGATCGCCAAGGCGCAGGGCGTCATCCTCACCGAATTGCAAAAAGAGTTTGGCAACAGCGCCACGGCGGCGGGAACGACGTTCGCGGGTAAATTGGCAATCCTCAACAACTCGCTGGATGAGACGAAGGCGAAAATCGGCGACGCGATCTTGCCGGTGCTGGTGGGACTGGCGACGGCGCTGATGCCCATCGCGCAGCAGATGATTGACGCGGTGCTCCCGGTGGTGTTGGGCTTCGTGGCCTCGCTCACGCCGGTGATCAATCAACTCAGCGGGGCGCTGCCCGACGCGATGCACATGGTGCTGGGCGTCTTCTCCCAGGCGGCGCCGATCCTGGGCATCGCCACGGCGCTCTTCACGCAGATCGGCGGCGTGGCGAAACTGCTCTGGCCGTATATCGAACAACTGGGAGAGACGGTCGCGACGAGCCTGTTGCCCGTGCTGAAGACCCTGGCGTTCGGCGTGCTGGGCATCGTGGTGACGGTGTTCGGCAATCTGGTGGGGCTGGTGCGTGGCTCCAACCTCGCCGCGTTGTTCGGCGGCATTGGCGCGGCGGTGGGCATCGTCGCGGACATCCTGCAAAACCTGGCGACGCTGGCCTTGTCGATCCTGTTGCCCGCGATCCAGACGGTGTTTGGCTGGATCCGGTCCGATGTCATGCCCATCGTGACCGCTATCGCGGCGGCCATTCAGTCGAACCTCAAGCCGACGGTGGCCTCGCTCAACGCAACGTTCCTCGCGTTGCAACCGCAGATTCACCAGCTCATGACAGCGCTGAAAAACTTAGAGCCGATCTTCCATCTCATCGCCGACGTGGTGGGCGTCGTCGTCGTCACCGCGATCGGCGTCCTGTTTGGCGCGATTCGGGGCATTGCCGGCGCGTTGGGCGGCGTCATCACCGCCATCACCGGCGTCGCCGACTTCCTGCGTGGCACGTTTGATTTCATCGTGGGCATCTTCACGCTCAACGGGACGAAGATCAAAGCGGGCTTGGGCGAGATGGCCGGCGGGATCAAGAACATCTTCACGGGGCTGTTCAGCGCGGTGCTGGGCTTCATCGGCGGCTTTTTTAGCGGGCTGTTGGGCTGGTTCGATAAAATCACCGGCGGCGCGCTGGGGCGGTTCGCCAAGGGGTTTAGTGACGGGTGGAATCGGCTGTGGAATGGCGTGAAAGGGTTCTTCTCTGGCATCTGGAATGACATCGTGGGCTTCTTTGTCGGCATCGCCACAACGATCAGCACGCATGTCACGCAGTTCGTGACCGGCATCCACGATACCATCACCAACGGGTTCAACCTCGTCAAGACGATCATCCATGACGCGCTGGCCTTCGTCGTCGGCCTGTTTAGCTGGCTCTATGACCACAACTACTACTTCCACAATCTGGTGGACAACATCAAAGCGGTGTTCAACGACGTGAAGGCGTTCATCCTCTTCATCTGGACGGCGATCACCAGCTATTTGGTGAACACCTGGACGCACATCAAAAACGACGTGACCACCGCGTTCAACGACGTCAAAGCTTTCCTGTCGGGCATCTGGACCACGATCTCGACGGATGTGAGCACCGTCGTGGGGACGATCACCGGCCTGTTGAAACGCGGCTGGGCGGTCGTCTCCGGCGATGTCAGCGCGGCGTGGAACAGCTTCACTGGCGCGATCAGCAACGCCGTGAGCGCGATAGGCACGGCCATCGGCAACGTGGTCAGCGCGGTGACGTCGCCGATCACGAACATGGCGAACCTGGCGATCAATTGGGGCGAAAACCTGATCAATGGCTTCATCAAGGGCATTCAGAACGCCGTGGCGGGCGTGAAGAACGCCGTCGGCAATGTCGCGCAACAAATCGCGTCCAACCTGGGCTTCCATTCGCCGGCCAAAGAGGGGCCAGGGCGCGAAGCGGATGTGTGGATGCCCAATCTCATGAAGATGCTCACCGACGGCATCCACGCCGGCGCGCCAGCGGTCCAAGCGGCGGCGCGGGGCGTCGCGCAACAACTCCAAAGCGCCCTGGGCGGCTCGCTCACCGTGGGCATCGGCGCCCAGGGCGTGGCCGGCGGCGCGGGCTTCGCGCCCCGCATCGCGATCGCGGGTCCGACGCCGAATCAATTGGCCCAAAGCACGCTGGGCGCGGGTTCCGCCGGCGGCGCGGGTTCGCAGCAGATCATCCTCGAAATCGATGGCCGGCGACTCGCCAGCGTCCTGCTGCCCTATACCGTTGGGAATATCCGCCAAGCGACCGGGATTCGGGGGTATTGAGATGGCGGTGACGGCAACCATTAACAGCGCGTCCGTGGGGTTGGACGCGGGGAGCTTGCAATTCACCAACGCCATCGGCCAGCGGTCCACCGGCCAGATTGTGCTCACCGACCCCACCGGCACGCAGCATTTCGCGCAGGGCAATCCGGTGAGCGTGCTGGATTCGTCAGGCAACACCGTGTTCAGCGGCGTGGTGACGAGCGACACAGAAAAGCATGTGCCGTATACCTCAACGTTGCGCCATAGCTTGCAAATCGCGGACTGGCACTATCTCGCGGACAAACGCGTCGCGGCGAAGAGTTATAGTGGCCTGACCTGTGACGCGATGGTGCGCGATCTCGTGGCGAGCTATCTCGCGGCGGAAGGCGTGACGACGCAGCCCTACGCGGCGGACATCATCGCCCGCGCGGCGACGCCCACCACCTACCAAACGACGATCCTCGCGGATGCGCCGCTGCGCTATTATCGCCTCTCGGAGGCGGGCGGGACCACGCTGTACGACTATTCCGGCAACGCCGGCACTGGCACCTATTCGAGCGTGACGCTGGCCCAGGCCGGTCCGGTGGCGAGCACGTTGGACACGGATCGGGCGGCGCTGTTCGCTGGTACGACGACCAGTTACGCCGATCTGGGATCGGCGCTGGTCAATGGCCTGGCCGCGATCACCGTCGAGGCGTGGGTGTATTTCACGGCGGCGCAATCCGGCAATTCGCGGCTCGTCGCCAACGGCCATACCGATGTGGACTTCAAGGGCTTCCAGTTATTCAAGAGTTCCACAGGGTTCTCCTTCACCGTCGCCAACGCGTCCTTCGCCGCGAACACGGCGCAATGGACGGGGACGACGGCGCTGAACACGTGGTATCACGTGGTGGGCACCTATGACGGCGCGACGGTGCGCATCTATGTCAATGGCGTGCTGGGCACGTCGGCGCCGTCACACACCGGCGCGGTGAGCACCTCGACCTATCACGCCTATCTGGCGCAAGATCCGGCCTACAACACGGCGGATCGGTTGCAAGGGCGGCTCAGCGAGGTCGCGATCTACCCCGTCGCGCTCAGCGCCACACGGATCAGCGCGCACTACGCGGCGGCCAGCGCCACGCCGGCGACGACCCTGGCGCTCGCGGCCTACTATCGCCTGGGTGACGCGCTGGGCAGCGGCACGGTGGGGGATAGCTCAGGGCATGGCTATACCGCGACCGTGGCCGGCGGCGTGACGCTGGGCCAGGCCAGCCCCCTGATCGGCGATCCCGCCGCTGGCGCGGCGCTCTTCGATGGGACCAGCGGCAAGATCACCATGCCGACGGGGCTGAATCCGGCGGGATGGAGCACGTTTAGCGCGACGGGCTGGATGCAACTCACCACGATCAGCTGGTCCGATAATCCGCGCATCCTGGACAACGCGCACACGGATAGCGACAACACCGGCGTCCAGTTGAACTTTGGCGGGATCAGCGGCGGATCGTCCACCTTGGCGTGGCGCGTGGGGCTGGGTGGCAATCACGCGACGGCGCAAGTGACGCAGACGTGGGCGGCGGGCACCTGGTATCACGTCGCGGTGGTCTATGACGGCTCCTATGGCTATCTGTACCTCAACGGCGCGCTGGTCGCGACATCAGGGCAGGTCAATGGCGTCATCGCGCCCAGCGCATCAGGCGTGCCGTTTGTGTTGGGGGTGAATGGCGCGACGCTGACCGATTACGCGCCGGTGATCCTGGGCGAAGTCGCGCTCTACCAGGGCGCGCTCACCGCCGCGCAGATTCTCGCCGAGTACCAGCTGGGCCTCACCCAATATGTCGCGACGGGTCCGCTGGTGACCAGCGCGATCTTCAACTATGTTCCCGTCTCGCAAGCCCTCGACGCGATTGCCGAAGCCGCTGGCTACTGGTGGCAGATTGATAACGCGAAGATTCTCCACTTTCAGCCGTATACCGCGTATCCCGCGCCCTGGACGTTTGACGGCTCCCAGGCGGTGACGGAGACCACGCAACTCGCCGTCGGCAACGCGCTGTACCGCAACGCGCAATACATCACCGGCGGCACGGATACGACGGCGACGCAGACAGAGACGCACCACGGCGACGGCGTGAGCCGCTCGTTCGTCATCGGCTACCCAATGAGCGGCACGGCCCCCACGATCACGCTCAATAGCGCGTCGCAGACCGTCGGCGTCAAAGGCGTGGATTCGGGCAAAAACTGGTACTACGCGAAGGGCGATCCGGTGATCACGCAGGATACCAGCGGCACGGTGCTCGTCAGCACGGACACGTGGGTGATCACGTATCAGGGGCAGTACAGCCTCGTGGCGTTGTCCACGGATAGCAGTCAAGTTCTGGCGCAACAGGCCATCGAGGGCGGCGGGACGGGGCTAGTCGAGAGTGTGCATGTGGCGGTCAACACCACCAGCGCCGCGACGGGGCTAGAGACAGCCGCCGCGAAGCTGGCGAAATACGCCCAAGCCGGCAACACCTTGACCTTCACCACAAAGACTACCGGCCTCGCGGAAGGGCAACTCTTGACCGTCAACCTGCCCAGCCACAACCTGATCAACACGCCGATGCTCATCGAGCAGATCACGATCTCGGACCCCGATGGGTACGACATCTATTATGACGTGACCGCCGTCCAAGGACCGATCAATACATCGTGGGTGCAATTTTTTGCCGGGTTGGCGAATCAGCAGACGACGCAATTGATCGATCTGAGTCAATCGCAGCCGTTGGTCCTGCTCAACGCGCCGACGGCGGCGTGGGGCTGGTCAGCGGCGGGCAATGCGAGCGTCTTCGCCTGCCCCGTGACGAGCACGACGCTCTATCCCAGCACGACGCTTTATCCCTGCTAAGGAGGTGATCCATGGCGACCGCGACGCTGACCAACGCGGGCCTGAACCTGTTGCGCGACGCGCTGTTAGGACGCGTGACGAACGCGCAGGTGCTCTACCTGGCCGTGGGGACGGGCTTGTCATCGCTCACCAGTCCGCTGGCCAGTGGCACAGCGTATACCGCGTTGGGCGTCGCGGCGTTGCCGGCGGCGGTGACCAACGGGCAATCGCTGACCATCACCAACGGCATCTACAGCCAGGCCGTCACGGCCAGCGCGGCGGCGGCGATTGGCGCGACGACCATCGCCGTGACGAGCTTCACCGCCAATTACAGCTATCCCATCACCACAACCGGCGTGGTGAACACCCCGGCGGCGACGGATACGCAGTTACAAGCGGAAGGGTTTCGCAAAGGCTATACCACCGTCCTGAACGGCGCGGCGCAAGGCGAGGGCATCACCCGCACCTATCTGGCGCCCCAGGACGCGTTGATCATGATCGCGGAACTGGGCTGGTTCGCCGGCGCGACGGCGACCAGCGCGACAAATAGCGGCATCCTCGTCGCGCGGCAAGTCTACTCGCTGGGCACCGGCGTGAAGACGAACTTGCAATCCGTCCAAGTGGACTTCGATAGCACCATCTAGGGAGGGCGCGATCACATGACCTATTCCCCGACCACGTGGGTCGCTGGCGCGGCGCCAGGGATCAGCGCCACGAATCTCAACAACATCGAGGGCGGCATCGTCAACGCGATTGTCCGCACCGGCGATACCCTGACCGGCAACCTCGTCTTCTCGTCCAACGCCAATGTCATGCTGGACAGCGGCAGCAACGTCACGTTCAACGCCACCGCGGTCAATGGCGAGACGGTCAACACGGTCTATGCCAAGGCGACGGCGGGATCAACCGGCCACGCCGATCTGACGTTGTTCAACAATTCCGGCGGCGGTATCCAGTTCACCGTGATGTCCGCGCAAGTGCTGAGCGTCAACCAAACGAACATCGCCGCGCACCAGGTGATCGATCCGATCACCACCACGCTCAACTCTGGCGCGTATGTGACGGGCATCGATTTCACGAATGGTACCAATATCGGCGTGCATGGCGGCGTCGGCCTCGATCTGTTGCTCAACGCGGGCAATTTCATCTACAACACCGCGACCGGCGGCTGGATCATCAACGTGTCCAACTACAACGGCTGGAAGAGCAATAGCGGCACGCCACTGATGGAATTGAACAACGCGGGGAATTTGTATATCGCCGGCTCGCTGAACGCGAACACCGTATCCTTCCCCAATGGGTTTGACCTGGCGGAATCGATGGTGACGGACCGCTCGTATGACGCCGGGTTGGTGCTGTGTCCGGGCCGCGACGGGCGGCTCGCGCGCTGCGCGCATGACCGCTGCGCGCGCGCGGTGGTGCGCAGCGATGAGGCGGCATTCCAGATCGGCGGGACGCAGGACGGCGCGCAGTATATCGCGCTGGCGGGTCGCGTGCCGATCCAGTGCGCGGCGGTGGTCGCGCGTGGCGACTGGCTGACCAGCGACGGCACAGGCGGCGTGCGGCGAGTGCATGCCGGCGAACGCGCCGTGACGCTGGGCTTCGCATTGGAGCCTAGTCACGAGGGGACGGTCCTCGTGTTTCTTCGCAGTATGGTAATGGAGGGCATCGCGTGAAATCTATCCCCATTCAATTGCTTAGCGTGACGATCACGTTGGAAGACGGCGAAATCCAGGTCAGCACGTTCCCGCGTAATGGCGTCACGCCCGACGAGACGAGGGCCTTGCTGGCGAAGACGCTGGAATGCGTGACCACGCCGCCGGCGCCGGCGCCCGCGCCCGCGCAGGAAGGCGCCTAGTCATGGCGCGCTGGTTCCCGCCCGCGCCCCAACCCGCGCCGTTCGGGCTAGCCGATATTCGGCAACTGCTCGATGACCGGCTGCGCCCCATGCAGGACGCGGTGATCGACCTGAAAGCGCAGATGGCGATCATCACCGACCGATCCGCGCAACGCGCCGATCTGACGAAGCTCTCGTCGGATGTGGACAAACTGCGCGAAGAGATGCATGCGGCGTTTGATTCGGCGGAGAATCAGTTCTATCCCCGTGGCATCCTGGATGAGCGATATCAGCGCGTCCAGGACCGCTTCACGGTCGTCGAGGCGCGGATCAAAACCCTGGAGACGCGGGACAGCGACCTGGATATGCGTTCGTCCGCGCAGCGGTTCTCTACCAGCCAGAATTTGGTGTTCTGGATCTTTGGCGGCATCGGCATCGTGTTGACCGTCATCGGCACGGCGCTCGCCGTCGCCAGTCACATCGCGTTTCATCCCTAGGAGGCCACGCATGCGCTATTGGCGCGAATCGGAGTTTGTGACCGTGGATGGCGTGACGCGCTATGGCACCTGTGGCCCCTGCGCGTTGGCGATGGCCGAAAGCGCGGCCCGTCAAGCCTACACCGGCACGGCGGATTGCTTCGTCCGCATGCGCGCCGCCGGGCGGCTGGCGGATCCACAGAGCGGGGCTAGCACCATCGGGCAGGTGCGCGATCAGGCGGCGGCGGATGGCATGCGCGTCACGGCGTTCCGTGACTACGCCGAACCCTGGCCGGACTATCCGGCGTGGCTCAATGCCGAACTGGCGGCGGGTCACGTCGTGGTGATCGAACTGGCCAACGGTCAGGCGCTCCATGACGAGGTGAGCGGCAAGGGCGAGAACGCCGTCAACCTGCGCTACCACTTCATCGCGGTGCTGTACCAGGATGCGCGCGGCTACTGGTGCGCGGACGGCGACAACTTCGCCGCCGGCGAAGTCTTGCAATGCTACACCGTCGCCACGCTGGCGGCGGCGCGTCCCTGCGCGGGCCTGGCGCTGGCGATCCTCGCCACGCCCATCGCCCCCGCCCCACTGCCCCCCATAGG
>VFSW01002796.1_pt1 | contig 26293 bp, 17 predicted proteins | sample 5358111 | NCBI WGS metagenome assembly VFSW01 (sample SAMN11554181, study PRJNA540505) | mine drainage metagenome | isolation source: sediment from site ElyBrook_90M | place: USA: Ely Copper Mine, Vershire, VT | collected 2017 | reverse complement strand
CGGAGGTCTTCTTCAATTCGAGAAGGCCGCCGATCACAAGGTGATCCGGGTGGATGTAATCGACTGCGCGCGCCTGGCAAAGCGGCTCGAGCGATTCCGTCAGGTAGGCGTCTTCGCCGGTCAAGGTGGACACCTTGACCGAATCGGTGATGAGCTTCCACTCCTCTACCCGGAACCACGGGACCATGTCCTCTAATGTGGAGGGATTGACCCTCTCCAACGCATTCGCCAGCTTGATGCAACTTTTCACGGTGAGGTGCCCGAAATGGTCGTGCCCCATGGGAACGTCAGCAGCGTCACCCATGGCTTCCTTAATCGCAGCAACGTGGTCCGCAACGAGTTCACATCCCTTGTCGCTGATCTCTAATCCCTCATAGTAGTTCTCGGGTGGCGCAGCTCCCGGTTCCCCGTAGTACTCCTTCGGAGCAAAGATCGTGCCCGGCTTGCCTCGGAGGATGGGAACTACAGGCAGGTCGTATTTGAGCATCGTAAATCCCGAGGCGACTCTCGCCTTATAATCGGCGGCGATGTCTTCGATGGAGTTCGAGCGCGGGTCACCCTCGCTGTACAAGCGGACCTTGTCGCGGAATTTTCCGCCAAGCATCTGAAAGATCGGCACGCCATAAGCCTGGCCGGCCAGATCCCACAATGCGTTCTCAATCGCGTTAACGCCGCTCCCCTGACGGTTATATCCGCCATGCATCTTGAGCTTGCGGAAGATTCTGTCGACGTTACAGGGATTCTCGCCAAGTAGACGGCCCTTATGTATCAGAACGTAGCTCGGCTGGGGACCGTCGCCGATCGCCTGGCCGTAACCCGAGATGCCCTGATTTGTATCGATTCGCACGATGATCGTGCCGCCCGATGCCGCTCCCGCTCCGGGGGTCGCAGGAGGTATCGGTGCCCCGGGACGGCCGCCACGGCGCGGGTCTGTCTGGCCTCCCGGCCCTCTCAGAACAGCGATGCGCATGTCCGTGATTTTCAAGTCCGACGGAATTGAATTCCGGTTGACATTCTGGGGATACGCTTCCAGGTCCGCCAAGAGGCCAAGCCCCGCGGCTGCCGCGCCCATGCCCAGAAATTTACGCCGTCCAATTGCATTATTTTTTGTAAACATACCTCTCCCTTTTGCCACCAAGATTCCCTTGCGTTTGAAAACGGCTAATTCTATCAGAACTTATGAATACGAGCCGGGCGCCCCAACCTTGAACCAGTCACAAATGTGGGGGTGCCCCATCCCGCAGTCTCATCGCGGCAAGGTTGGGATAGCACGCACTGCCTCGCCGAAAATTACCCACCAATGGCGCATCATGAAGGAATGCAGCACCCAGGGACCGGCGGGGGCTCCCAGCCCTTGACTCGAATATCCGGAGGGCACCCCCTTATTTCTATCTTCAAACAGGCCCTCGAAATTGCAGGTAAATATCGTCGAGTATGCTAGCCGCTCACTTCTCCATCGCAGCCAGCACGGCGTCGGCAAACTCGCTGGTTCCAGCATGTCCGCCCACGTCGCGGGTGAGCGTCTTGCGCTCGGCATACACCGCTTCCAGCGCCTTCTGCACCTTGGCCGCTGCGGCCGGCTCATCGAGATGGTGCAGCATCAGAATCGCCGACTGCAACAGCGCCGTGGGGTTGGCCACGTCCTGGCCTGCGATGTCCGGAGCCGAACCGTGCACCGCCTCGAAGATGGCGCACTCGTGGCCCAGGTTGGCTCCAGGCACCAGGCCCAGGCCGCCGACCAGACCGGCGCACAAATCGCTCACAATGTCGCCGTAAAGGTTCTCAAGCAGCAACGTGTCGTACTGGTAGGGATTCATCACCAGTTGCATGCAGGTGTTGTCAATCAGGTGCTCGCCGTAGAGCACGTCGGGAAACTCCTCGGCCACCTTGCGGGCGCAGCGCAAAAAAAGCCCATCGGAGAGCTTCATGATGTTGGCCTTGTGGACGGAGTGGATCTTTTTGCGGCCGTGCTTGCGCGCGTAGTCGAAAGCGAACTTGGCGATGCGTGTGGAGCCTTTTTCCGTGATGACCTTGATGCTTTCCACCACGCCCGCCACCACCTCGTGCTCCAGGCCCACGTACTCGCCCTCGGTGTTTTCGCGCACGATGATCAGGTCCACGCCGGGCCATTTCGTTTCCAGGCCGGGCAGATTATGGATGGGGCGAAAATTCGCGAAGAGGTCGAATTTTTTGCGCAGCGTCACGTTGATGCTCTTGAAGCCGCCGCCGATGGGCGTGGTGACAGGGCCCTTGAGTGCAACCTTATTGCGCTCGATGGACTCGTAGAGCGCCGAGGGAATGTATTCGCCGAAAATCTCAAAGGCCTCGGCGCCGGCGGCAAACCGCTCCCACTCCCACTTCACGCCGGTGGCTTCAAGGATGCGGACAACTGCCTGCGTCACTTCCGGCCCGATGCCGTCTCCTGGAATCAGCGTTACTTTGTGCGTCTTCGTCTCTGCCATTCTCGATTTATCCCCTTGGTTGGTCTTGATGCGTGTTTATTTCTTTCCCTTGACGGTCCGGTGCGAGTCGAGCAGGCCTTCCAACTCTTCCTTGAATTCCCGCACATCCTTGAAGTCCCGGTAGACCGAGGCGAAGCGAATGTAGGCCACGGTGTCCAGGCCCTTGAGGTGCTTCATGATCAGCTCGCCAATCTCGGCGGTGGTGCGCTCGCGCTCCGGGGCATCCACCAGAAAGCTCTCGGTGGCATCCACAATGGCCTCCAGCTTGCTCGACGGCACGGGACGCTTTTCACAGGCGCGCAGCAGCCCACTGAGCACCTTCTGCCGGTCGAATCGCTCGCGGCGCCCGTCCTTCTTCACCACCATGTAAGGGATCTCGTCGATGCGCTCGTAGGTGGTAAAGCGGCGGTTGCACCGCTCGCACTCGCGCCGCCGCCGAATGGCGTCAGCCTCTTTGCTCTCGCGCGAGTCGACTACCCGATCCTGTGCAAATCCGCAATAGGGACACTTCATGCTAGGCCGATTCTACGGCATGGATGCGTGGATTGGCAGAGACAGGGTGTCAGGGAACGGGCACCAGCAGCGTTTTGCTGGCCAGGGCCGTAAGGCCGTCGAGCGTGTTGATGAAGGGGGCGCAGACGAGCGGTGCCCCGGAGAGATGGGAGAGCAGCTCAGCATTGTTCCATGCCGCTTCTCGCGCCGCAGTAACGCTCCAGGCTGCCAGCGTGTCTTCAAGCCGGGACACGGGCGGCAGCGCATCGCCGAGCAGGCGCACGCGCAGGCTCTGCTTGGCCGCGTCAATCAGGCTGTCGAGCGTGGAGTTGAGCGCCGTGTAGTCGTTGTACCGGGTGCTGCCGTGTTCGGGCGCGGAGGCCAAAGCCCGGCAGGTGGCCAAGATGGCCTGCGGCAGGTCGTGGTTGATGTGAGCGTTCATGCCGGCCAGGGCAAACTGGATGCGCGCGATCATGGGCTGGTTGCGCTGACTGAACAGAGCCTGCCAGCAGCCGGGAGTCGCTTCTCCCGCAAGAGAGGACCGGACGGCATTAAGGTAGAAGCCGGCAAACTGGACGTCGAGCGCGGCGATCCAGGCTGGGTCAGCAAAATCGCCGGCATTCACGCGAGCCTCGACCGCCTGGGTTACCTGAAGATAGAGCCAGTTGAACCACTTGAGGCCGTCGCCGTCGGCGCATGTGGCCTCAATGGCCTGAAGAATCTGGACCACATCTGCAATGGATTGCGGAGAGGCTTCGACTGCCGCGAGGAGCCTGGGGTCGTAGGGAAACATGGAGGGCCATGATAGCCGGGCCTGATGAGCTTGGGAAGAGGGTTGCTGTTCGGGGTCTCAAAAGCGAGACCTGAGGAAGCCCCTCAATGCATCGGCCTGTACCATCGCATCCCGCGGTGCGGGAAGAATGAGCGACAGCGTTGCACCGCATGCTCAGGGATTGCATCTACCAGACAGGAAAGGCTTCTGCAGCCATACGGAAGCGACCTGCGTCGCATCCATCGCTTCCAGTTGAGTGGGCAGACGAATCCGGATCATTAGCGATGAGAGTTGCGGAGCAATTTGTGGAGGTTCTGGCCGCCGCCGGCGTGCAACGCATCTATGGCGTGGCGGGCGATTCACTCAACGGCATCACCGACTCAATAAGAGTGCGCAATGGGATTGAGTGGGTGGGTGTGCGACATGAGGAGACGGCCGCCTTTGCCGCCGGAGCCGAAGCCGCGCTGACGGGAAAGCTGGCCGTGTGTGCGGGAAGCTGCGGCCCCGGCAATCTGCACCTCATCAACGGGCTCTACGATTGCCAGCGGAGCCGCGTGCCGGTGCTGGCGATTGCCGCGCACATTCCATCGCAGGAGATCGGGAGCGGTTATTTTCAGGAGACTCACCCTGAACTGTTGTTCAAGGAATGCAGCCACTACTGCGAGTTGGTTTCGCACCCCTCGCAGATGCCGCGCATCCTGGAGATCGCCATCCAGACGGCCCTTGCCAGGCGGGGCGTGGCGGTGGTGGTGATTCCGGGAGATGTGGCGCTCTCTGAGGCAGTCAACCAGGAGCGGCGCGTCACCTTCAGTTATGCGCGGCCCGACGTGACGCCCCGGCGCGAAGAGCTCGACCGGCTGGCCGCGGAGTTGAATCAGGCGGGGCGAGTAACAATCCTGGGCGGAGCTGGATGCGCGGGCGCACATGACGAACTGGTTGCGCTGGCAGGCAGGCTGCAGGCTCCGATCGTCCACGCCATGCGCGGCAAGGAGTTCATTGAGTATGACAACCCCTTCGACGTGGGCATGACGGGGCTGCTTGGGTTCTCCTCCGGCTACCACGCCATGATGAACTGCGACACCCTGCTGATGATGGGAACCGATTTTCCATACCAGCAGTTCTATCCGAAGAATGCTCGCATTGTTCAGATTGATATTCGCGAGGAGCAACTGGGACGCCGCAGCAAGGTGGACCTTGGCGTTGTAGGCGGAGTGGGGGAAACAATACGGGCGCTGCTGCCTGTGCTGAAACAAAAGCAGGACCGAAGCCATCTGGATGCCTCGCTGAACCACTATCGCGAGGCGCGCAACGGTCTGGACGATCTAGCGACAGGAAGGCCGGGGCAACTGCCCATTCATCCGCAATACGTGGCCAAGGTGTTGAACGAAGTGGCCGCGGCGGACGCCGTGTTTACCGTGGACGTGGGCACTCCGGTGATTTGGGCAGCGCGGTATCTGACCATGAACGGACGGCGCAGGCTGCTCAGTTCGTTCAACCACGGGTCCATGGCCAACGCTCTGCCGCAGGCCATTGGCGCGCAGAGTTCTTATGCGGGGCGCCAGGTGGTGACGCTGTCGGGGGATGGCGGCGTCTCCATGCTGATGGGCGACCTGCTGAGCCTGCGGCAGTTGAATCTGCCGGTGAAGATCGTCGTATTCAACAACGGATCGCTGGGCTTTGTGGAGCTGGAGATGAAGGCAACCGGGTTCCTGAGCTATGCGACGGACCTGGTGAACCCTGATTTTGCCAAGATCGCTGAGGGGACCGGAATTCTTGGACTGCACGTCGATGATCCGGAGCAGGTGAGGCCGGCACTGGAGCAAGCCTTCGCGCACAACGGCCCGGCGCTGGTAGATATTGCCGTAAACCGGCAGGAACTGGCGATGCCGCCCTCGCTGAAGCTGGATCAGATTGTCGATTTCAATCTATATATGATCAAGGCGATTCTGAACGGGCGCGGCGACGAGATTGTCGATCTGGCACGGACAAATCTGTTCCGGTGAAGGGCTGAAACCTGAACTGACCGGGGAGACTTGCCCCGGTCAGCTCAGGAACTCGGCGATGGCGGCTACCACGGTCTGCTGCTCGTCTTCGCGCAGTTCCGGAAAGATAGGCAGAGCGAGGACTTCGCGGGCGGCGCGCTCGGCCTGGGGAAAGCTGCCTTCGGCGTAGCCGAGGCTCTTTAACGCTTCCTGCATGTGGAGCGGGACGGGGTAGTAGATCTCCGAGCCGATCTTGCGGGCGGTGAGAAACTCCCGCAATGCATCGCGGCGTGCGGTGCGGATGACGTACTGGTGCCAGACGTGATGGCTCCCGGGGACCTCGCGGGGCAGCACGACGCCGTGGCTGGGATACGAGCCTGCCTCAGCCAAACCTGCTGCCTGAAAAAGCGCGTGGTACTTGTCGGCAACTGCCCGGCGTGCCTGGTTCCACCCGGCAATGTACTTGAGCTTGACCTGCAGGATGGCTCCCTGGAAGCCGTCCAGGCGGGTGTTCCAGCCGACTTCGTCGTGGTGGTAGCGGCGGCGCATGCCGTGCTGGCGCAACATGCGGGCACGCTCAGCCAGTTCGCCGGAATTGGAGCTGACCATGCCGGCGTCACCGGCGGCGCTCAGGTTCTTGGTGGGATAAAAGCTGAAGGCGGCGGCATCGCCCAGCGCGCCGGCTTTTACGCCCTGCCACTCGGCGCCCCACGCCTGGGCGGCATCCTCAATAAGCTTGAGACTACGCTCCTTGCCAAGACGAGCAAACGCAGTCCAGTCAGCAGTTTGGCCGTAGAGATGCACGGGCAGGATGGCGCGTACAGTGCCTCCCTTGGGGCCATTCAACACAGCCTCAACCGCCGCGGCGTCCAGATTGAAGGTGACGTGGTCAATATCGGCCAACAAGGCGGTGGCCCCGGCGCGCAAGATGGAGCTGACGGAGGCAAAAAAGCTGAACGGGGTGGTGACGACGGCCATTCCGGGGCCGATGCCGGCGGCGGCCATCGCCAGCCACAGGGCATCCGTGCCGGAAGAACAGCCCACGGCGTGGGCCACGCCCAACTGCCCCGCGGCAGCGTGCTCAAAGGCGGCAACCGGCTCGCCGAGAATAAACTGCTGGGTTTCAAGAACATGGCTGACGGCGTTGAGCAGTTCCTGGTGGAGGGGCTGGTACTGGCGCTTCAGGTCCAGCATGGGTACGGGCTGGGTTGCAGCTGTCTGGCGCACAGGCAAGTTGGCGGGGTTTTGCACCCGATTATGGTATCAGCCGGCACGGGGAGAGCATCCCACATCCGGAGCTGACGCGGCACACGGCAATTTTGCTCTCGGGAAGACCTTTGGGCGCAGGTTGGAGTTGAAAAGGTGTGTAAAGCACTATATTGTTGTCACATTGCGGAATGTGGCGATGCCGGGGCTTCCGGCGCTGTTTTCCGTGTTTTTTTGCTCACGTAGTTCGAGTCACGTTGCAACTAATTCATCCCTCAGTGGAAAGCAGGAGATCGGCACATGGAAAACAAGCCGGCACAGAACATTCAGGACACCTTCCTGAATACCGTTCGCAAAGACAAAACCCCCATTACGATTTATCTGGTCAGCGGCGTCAAGCTTACCGGAAAGATCCGCTCCTTCGACAAGTACTCGGTACTGTTGGAAAACAACAGCCAGGAGCAGTTGATCTTTAAGCACGCCATTTCGACCGTAGTGAGCAACCGGAGCGTGATGCACGCCGACTATCGTCCAGCGGCCACGCACACCGGGCTTGGCCCGGCTGCTGTACCGGCTCCGGTCCCGGCGCCAGCCACCGCGGAACAGCGATAGTAAGCAGGAGCGCTCTCAATTGGCGGTCGTTCAAGGCGGCGCAGGCGCACGGCCAGAACGGGCGGTTCTCGTGGGGGTGGACTTACGGGCCCGCCAACGCAGTTCCCGCTCCGGCCAGGCTGGCGCGCGTCTCGCGGTTTTGCGCCCTGACACCAGCGACCTGACCCCTGAAGATTCTTCAGAATCCTCCCCCCAGTTCAGCGCCGCAGTTCCCCCTGCGGCACAAGTGGCTGGGCTTGCTTCCCCGGGCCTGGATGCCGAGGAGTCCCTCGCCGAGTTTCGCGAACTGGTGTGGAGCGCCGGCGGCGAGGTGGCCGCCGAGCTGATGCAACATCGCGGCCGGCCCGATCCTGCCACGCTGGTCGGCGCGGGCAAGGTGGAGGAGATTGCCGGGGTCGCTGCGTCCACTGAAGCCGACCTAGTGCTCTTCGACCACGACCTGACCCCCACGCAACTGCGCAATCTTGAGGCGGCTCTTCCCTGTCGCGTGTTGGACCGCACACAGCTGATCCTGGACATTTTTGCGCGCCACGCGCGAACCCGCGAAGGCCAGTTACAGGTTGAACTGGCGCAGCTCGAGTACATGCTGCCCAGGCTGACCGGGCGGGGCAAGGCTATGTCCCAATTAGGTGGCGGCATCGGCACGCGCGGACCCGGTGAGACGCAGCTTGAGACCGACCGCCGACGGATTCAGCGCCGCATCGACCAGCTCAAGCTCGATCTTGATGCAGTGCGACGCGTCCGCAAGCAGCAGCGCCAGCGCCGCGAATCCGTGCCGGTTCCCACGGTGGCTCTGGTGGGCTACACAAATGCCGGCAAGAGCACGCTGTTCAACCGCCTGACCGGCTCGCAGGTGCTGCAGTCATCGCGCATGTTTGCCACGCTGGACCCGAAACTGCGCGCCATCGAGTTGCCCAGCCGGCGCAAGGTGCTGCTGTCAGACACCGTGGGTTTTATCCGCAACCTGCCGCACACGCTGGTCACCAGCTTTCGCGCCACGCTGGAAGAGGTGGAACAGGCCGAGGTCCTGCTACACGTCCGCGATGCCGCCTCAACTTACGGCGAGGAGCAGAAGGCGCAGGTGGAGAAAGTTTTGGGCGAACTGGAGGCCCTGGGCAAGCCGCGCATCGAGGTGCTGAACAAGATCGACCTGCTGGGAGAGCACGAGCGACAGGGGCGACTGGAGCGGGCTCAGGCGCGAGGCGAAGTGGCCGTCTCAGCGCGCACAGGCGAAGGGATGGAAGCGGTGCTGGATGCCATCGACCGGGCGCTCTTTTCCGATCCGGTGATTGACGCGGAGCTTTGCGTTCCGCAGAAGGAAGGCGCGGTGCTGGCAGCCATCGAAGCAGGAATGGTTGTGCATCGAAGAGAGTTTGAAGGCAATCTGGTCCGGCTGGCCGTAAGCGGTCCCGCCTCACTTGTGGGGCGGCTGCGCCAGTACCGGCTGCGGGACGAGAAGGCGGATTCCAAAATATCTTAAGAATTCTCGGATTGCACGCTTCCCGGCTAAGCTTCACGATGTTGCGTGCCAGCGTTCACCTTCTGCGTGGCACACTATTGCTGGAGTCTCCAAGGAGATTGCATGAACCCGGTTCCTGCCGACGCCAACCACTCCATCACCACCCTCTCCACCCGCGAAGTCTATCGCAACCACTGGATGCGCGTGCGCGAAGACGAAATCCTGCGATCGAATGGACAGAAGGGCATCTATGGCGTGGTGGAAAAGGACGACGCCGCCATCATCCTGCCGATTGACCGAGGCGTGGTCTGGCTGGTGGAGCAGTTCCGCTACACCATTCAGGAGCGGGCACTGGAACTGCCCCAGGGCGGTTGGGAGATGGAAGTGGAAGATCCCGAAGAACTGGCCCGCGGCGAACTGCGAGAGGAACTCGGCCTGGACGCGGAACAGATGACGTACCTGGGAACGCTGTGGATCGCCTATGGCTTTACGCGACAAAGACAGCATGTCTTTTTGGCCACAGGCCTGACCGCCAGCGAGAGCGAACCCGATGACGAGGAGCACGACCTTGCCGTGCGAACCGTTTCCGTGGCGGAGTTTGAACAAATGATGCTCTCTGGCGCGATCCGCGATAATTGCACGATTTCCGCGTGGGGGCTCTACCTGATGTGGAAGGCGCAGCAAGCCTGAAAGCGCGCACCGTAACGGCTCCCAACGTGGCCTTTTTTTGACGGACTTGGCAGCCCGGTCAGACCGACAAGCGCGAGACTGCAAAATGACGGTTTGACACAGTAGGAATTCACTTTGCGCTGGCGAACTTTTGCAGGCACTCGCTTAACTTTTGGTCCGGGAGCAGTGCCCCAAATTTGCTCTACGTTTACTTTGTTCAAACTTCGCCATAAATAGCTGCTAACTTCATTAAAACCGCCGCTCTACAGTAGAAGCGACCGGCACCTCTATTCGACTGCGAATTTGCCGTTTTGTGCCTTTCCCAGGCGGGGGCGAAAATACGATACCGCATAACGGGATTCGATTTAGGGCCTCTTTTTTCTCTCTTGACACTCTCAGAATCGCCATAGTAGGGTCCTGCTGTTTGGTTGTCATACAGGATTTGGGCAGCCAACTTTGGGAGACCGGCATATCTGAGGCAGCACGCGGACAAGTATTTCGTAGAAAAGGTAGGTCATGCTCCGGAGACTTCGGTCTGCGGCAGTCATGACGTATGGGGCGGTTTGGTCTTTTGTTTATCTGCAGAAATTAAGCCTCAGAATTGTTGCATCCCAAACTCACCGGGTTCCGCGATGTCCGCGCGGAGCGTTCTATTTCAACGACCAATTGGATTGGCACACGAATTCCACTCAAATTTCTTAGGAAGGCCCTACTGGACATGCTCAATCGAAGAATTGGAATTTTCGCGATAGCACTCGCGATAGCGTTCTGTTTCTCGTCATTAGGAATGGGACAGGCGACGAACGGCAGCTTTCTCGGAACCGTTCACGACCCAACCGGCGCAGTTGTTCCAGGAGCAACTGTAACCGTCACCGATGTTAGTAAAGGCACCAAATCGACCACAACGACGGATGCTGTGGGTGCGTATTCATTTCCCACTCTGATTCCCGGCACGTACAGCATTTCTGTAACGATGACCGGTTTCAAACGCAGCTTCCACCCAAGCGTTCCTCTGGACATCGATCAGAAGGCCACGATGGACTTCACATTGGAACCTGGCGGCAGCAGCGAAACAGTGGAAGTCACCACCGCTCCTCCACTCATCAAACTTGAGAGTTCGGAGTTGGGCGACGTTGTCGGCGAGAAGCAGGTACAGGATCTGCCTCTGAACGGCCGCAATTTCGTGCAGCTTGTTTACCTTGTTCCCGGCGTTACGACTGGCCAGGCCGGTGAGAACCTGTCAGGATCAAGTTCCTTCAACCCGCGCGCCGCATCGGACTTCAACGCCCTGGGAAGCCAGGCCAACACAAACGCATACCTCGTTGACGGCATTGTAGACAATGAGTGGACCTTCAACACCGTGATGGTGCAGCCTTCGGTTGCGTCAGTCGGGGAGTTCAAGGTACTCACGGGATCGTACTCTGCTGAGTTCGGCGGCGGCTCGGGCGTCGTCTCCACCTCAACCCGGTCGGGATCGAACAAATTGCACGGCGAAGTTTTCAATTTCATCCGCAACAGCGCTATGGATGCGCGCAACTACTTTGCTGGCCCTGGCGTGCAGAAGCCCGCTTATCGCCGCGGTCAGTTTGGAGGCGATGTCGGCGGGGCGATCAAGAAAGACAAGCTCTTCTACTTTGCCGACTATTACGGCCAGCGCTCGCTGAAAGGCATCTCCAACCTGAACAGCGTTCCAACGGATGCGGAGCGAGCAGGTGACTTTAGCAATTTCACAAATGCCGCGGGCGTTCTGATTCCCATCTATGATCCGCTCACAACCGTAGCGACCACAGACAGCAGTGGCAATACGGTGTATAGCCGCACGCAGTTCATGGGCTGCGACGGTGCGCACCCCAACGTGATTTGCCCCACCCGGCTTAATCCAGTGGGCGTGAACGTGGCCAGCATCTATCCGGAACCGCAGACGCCTGGAAGCGTGAATAACTACGTGTCCACGTCGAACCAGATTATCGACGACAACGGCGGGAACGTGCGCATCGACTACCACGTTAACGACAAAGACTCGATGTTTGGCCGCTGGAGCTATGAGAAGTTCGTCGAGGCTACACCCAATCCGCTCACAGGCGGCCAGGGCACCTGCTGCCTTCCGCCGAACCCCACCGCTGCCAAGAAGTTCGACTTGGGCCCTTATATCGCCGGCACGCAGAACACCGTGCTGATCGCACAGGGTTTGGCGATTGACGAAGTCCACTTCTTCACTCCAACCACATTCAACGAGTTCCGCATGGGTTATGCCCGCACGAATCCCTTCACGACGCAATCCGATTACGGTCACAACTCTGCGACGTCACTGGGTATCCAGGGCCTGAATCTTTCGCCGTATACGAGCGGCCTGCCTAACATCACCATCGGTAGTGGCTGCGGCAATGAATTCACCTGCGTACAGGGCGGCCAGGCCTTCCTTCCTGCACGCCCGCGTCAGACAAACATTCAGTTTGAGGACACGATCTCTCTTACCAGGGGGACTCATGGGCTCAAGTTCGGCTTCCGTTATGTCCGCGTGATGGCTTCACCATTTACCAACACGACGACACGCGGCGCGATGGCCTTCAACGACAACTTCACCAACACCGGAACAACAGCCAAGGGTGGATCGGGTCTGGCAGCACTTTTGCTCGGCTTCCCTAACTCCGGCAGCCGTAACTTCCTTGAGGTTCCCTATTACGTCACGAACCTGCAGTATGCGGCCTTCGCCCAGGACGACTGGAAGATTACACAGCGCCTGACACTGAACCTTGGTATCCGCGAGGATCTGTTTACTCCCGACACCGACAAAAACAACAAACTGGCAAACTTTGACTACACCAAAATGGCGTTCGTCTTCGCGGGCCAGAATGGTACCAGCAAGAGCGCAGGCATCCAGATGCGCTATAACAACTTCGGACCACGCGTCGGCCTGGCTTACGATCTGAATGGCAAGGGCACAACGGTCGTTCGCGCCGGATTCGGTATCACGTACTTTAACGATCCGTTCTCGGCTTCCGATGAGCTGGGGCAAAATCCTCCCTACACCATTTCACAAACCTTTGCCAGCCCGGCAACCTTTCCACTGCCCAGCGCTTTCGCTCCCAGCAATGTGTGTTCTCCCACGAACACATCGACGAACTGCCAACCTGAAATCAGCAATCCTTTCCCGCAGGGCGCGGTGGCTCTGTCGTATGCCACTCTGACGAATACCGCAGCGCTCAATGCTGCGCATCCGGCAATCGTGGCTCACTCGATGACAAACCAGACGCCCAGTATGCAGACATACACCTTCGGCATCCAACACCAGACTCTTGGTGGCGTCGCCGAAATCGCGTATGCCGGCAGTCACAGCGTCCATCTGGTCTTTGCCTACAACCCCAACGAAGTTGGACTGATCAAGCCCGGCGGCCCCACATCCATAACGCAGCGCCGGCTCATTCAGCCTCTCAACAATATTTCGACCTGGGTGCAGGAAGACCCAATCAACCAATCCAACTACAACAGCCTGCAGGTGAAGTACAACAAGCGTTACACCCACGGCCTGATGGCGCTGATCGACTACACCTACAGCAAGTCACTTGACTACGGCGGCTCCGCCGCATCGGGTGGCGGTTCGGCAGGCAATCCGCAGACGGTAACAAACCTCAAGGCCGGCTACGGTGCGTCGGGCTTTGACCAGAAGCATCGTCTGGTGAGCAGCGTGAACTACGAGCTTCCCTTTGGTGGCGGGAAGCGGTTCTTCAACCGTGGCGCGGCTTCGCACATCTTCGGCGGTTTCGAGATGGATGCCATCACAACCTACGGCACGGGCGCTCCGTTCACAGTGACGCTGAATAACGGCGTCAACAGCGGTTCGCCGAGCTGGCCAAACCGGATCGGATCTCGTGGCAAAATCGATCACGGCAATCCGGTGCGCTTCTTTGATGCGACTCTTTGCGCTGCCGGTGTAGCTTGCGCTGACGCATTCCAGAAGCCGGCTCCCAACACCTATGGCAACTCGGCGCGCTCGGTGCTTTATGGTCCAACAACCAAAAACTGGGACATCTCCCTGCAGCGCAAGATCGTGTTGCACGAGAGCATGAGCCTGGTTCTCAGACTCGATGCGTTCAATACATTCAACACACCTAACTTCGCTACCCCGAATGCATCTCTCGGTGCATCAACCGCCGGCCAGATTACCGGCACGGTGAATGATAACCGCGACATGCAGGCATCGGCGACGTTCCACTTCTAACAACAAGCGGGCCTACTGGAGACAGTAGGCCCGTTCTCTTTTATGTCGATATCACGCTCTTAAATATGTATTTCATACCGAGTGAATTTCACACCACAAAAAACCAGGAGGGAATGTGCTAAACAATCGCAGAGGGTTTTTGAAAGCCCTCACTGCCGGGGCGGCAGGCGCATGTTTTATGGCTGAGCCATATCGCAGTGTCGCCGAGACACTGCGCAAGAAGATAAAGATTACAGATGTAAAGTGCATGATTGTCCGCGGAACCTGGGACTGGAACCTTATCAAGATTGAAACGGATGCGGGTATCTCCGGCATCGGTGAGGCGTACTGGGGCCCGGGTGTCAAGGATCTTGTGCTGAAGCAGTTCAAGCCGCTGATCGTCGGCGAAGATCCTATGAACGTGGACAAACTTTACACCAAGATGCTGATGCGGAGCGGCGGCGCCGGTGCGATCGGCGGGGTAACCGTCACTGCAGCGAGCGGCATTGAAATTGCACTGTGGGACCTGGTAGGACGCATCCTTGAAACTCCGGTTTGCAACCTGCTGGGCGGACGCTTTCGTGACCGCGTGCGTTTTTATCACACCCTGCAGGCGCCGCATAATCCCAAGGATGTGGCGTCGTGGCGCGCCCAGGCGGCTGAGGCAAAATCGAACAACCCGTATGGCTTTACGGGATTCAAGTTCCAGGGCGACAGCATTCCCGTTAGCGCAGACCCGACTTACTCTGAGCCGGGACATGATCCATATGCACGCAATCTTACCAATCGCGACATTACCCGGATTGTGACGAAGATGGAGGCGGTGCGCGACGAACTTGGCCCCGACATCGACTTCGCAATCGAGTGCCACTGGAAGTACGACACGCAGGATGCGATCGAACTGCTCAATGCACTGGAGCACGTGAAGCCGATGTGGCTTGAGGATCCACTGCCGCCGGAAAATACGGATGCGATGGCAAGGCTGGCACGCGCGACGCGGACCCCCATCTGCACGGGCGAGAACCTCTACACCGTGCAGGGATTCAGAACACTGATCGAGAGTCAGGCTTGCGCCGGCGTGCATATCGACATTCCAAAATCGGGTGGACTGCTGCAGGCCAAGCGCATCTCTGATCTGGCTGATCTGTTTTACATCTGGACGGCAGCCCACAATCCTGCAAGTCCTATCGGAACCATCGCCTCGGTACATGCCGCGGCGTCGATGCGCGGCTTCAGAATTCACGAGCTGGCCAAGTGGATTGATTGGTGGCCCGACCTGGTTGTTCATGAGGGGCCGTTCTGGAAGGATGGCTACTACGTTATCGAAGACAAGCCTGGGCTGGGCGTGGAGATCAATCCCGACGTGGCCAAGGCACACTTGGCGCCTGGCGAAACCTGGTGGGGGTAGAGCCGGCGCGGAGTGCCGGAGGGAGTTTTTCAGCGGAAAACCCTCTCCGGCAGTCCGGTTATATGACAATTGAAATGTCTAAGCATAATAATGAAAAAAACGAAAGATCAACTTTGAAAGGACACTGTATCAATGCCCGATCACAACAGGCCTACCTTTAACCGCCGCAGCGTTCTCAAGTCTTCATTGGCTGTGCTGGCCGGCGGAGCTTTGGGCCGCACAGCAGTGGCCGCGGAAGCGGAACCAGCGATCAAGAATGTGAATCTGAACTCCAGCCCGTCGACCCTGAAAATCACCGATATGCGCTATGCGGTGGTCGTTAAGCCGGGCCCAAGCCCATGCGTCATTATTCGTATTGATACCAACCAGGGTGTTTACGGCCTGGGTGAAGTACGTGATATCGCCGGATACCAGTACGCAATGGTATTAAAGAGTCGCATCGTCGGCGAAAATCCTCTTAATATCGACTACCTTTTTGAGAAGATTGCGCAGTTTGGCGGCGGCTCCCGCCAGGCAGGCGGCGTTTGCGCCCTGGAAATGGCGCTTTGGGATATCGCAGGCAAGGTTTACAACATTCCTGTCTACCAGATGCTCGGCGGCAAATGGCGCGATACGATTCGCATCTATGCCGATACAGAAGAGTCAGATTCGCCCAAGGAGTGCGGTGAGCGGGCCAAAGAACGCGTGGCGATGGGTATGACGTGGATCAAGATGGATTTTGGCATTCGCCTCCTGCAGGGACAGAAGGACATGGTCATGGAGCCTGCCGGTCAAAGCGGGTGGGAGTTGCGCAATCAGCCCCATCCCTTTGTTGCCACCGAAATTACCGACAAAGGCATCGACCGGATGTGCGAGTATGTCGGCGCAGTACGCGACGCGGTTGGTTATGACATTCCCTTCTCGATCGATCACCTGGGCCACATAGGCGTCAAGTCGGCCATCAAGCTGGGCAAGGCTTACGAGAAATTCAATCTGGAGTGGATGGAAGACGTGATTCCGTGGTACTACACCGACCTGCTGAAGGAGATCACGGATGCCAGCCCGACGCCCACTATCACAGGCGAAGATATCTACGAGATCGCAGACTTCGAGAAGCTATGCAGCAACCATGCGGTAGACAAGATCCATCCTGACCTCGCAACCTCTGGCGGCATTCTGCGGACGCACAAGATTGGCGATATGGCCTATAAGTACGGCGTGCCGATGGCGATGCACTTTGCAGGAACACCGGTGAGTTGTATGGCGAACGTCCACTGTGCGGCTGCTACGCGCAACTTCCTGGCCCTCGAGAATCACTCGCTCGACGTGCCCTTCTGGCAGGACCTGATTACCGGAATCGAGAAGCCCATCATCAACAAGGGCTATATCACTGTTCCAGACAAGCCAGGATTGGGCGTCACGCTGAATGACGAAGAAGTGAAGAAGCACCTGAAACCAGGCACGGGGTACTTTGAACCTACGCCGATGTGGGACGAGAAGCAGTCCTGGGACGATGCCCTGTTTAGTTAAAGAACCCTGTTTAATTAAAGAACATAGATAACTTCTATACGTAGAAACGCAGAGAAGGCGCGATCTCAACCGGGATCGCGGCTTGTCTGTGTTTAGCTGGCCGGAGCTATTCTTCGGCGATCTCGTAAGGAATGCCGAACCGCCCTAACTGAATCAGCGCCTTGTCAGCCGGCGGCCAGATGTGCAGGCTCTCGATGCGGCTCGAACCAGCGATACGGTGCGCGTCCGTATTGCCCACCAGCGCGCCGGTGGCAGCCACATGAAAGTGGACCCTCAGTGTCTCTCCGTCTCGCACCCATCCAAAAACATACTCGCCCGGCTTGAGATAGATGCCGCCGACACGGACCGGCACCTGCACGATGAGATAGTGCGAATACTTGCCATCGGCAGAGTAACCGGCGGTGATGAGCACTACGCCTGCAATGAAACGGCCCCGGCTATTGACGACGCCGCTGGCTGTGCGCATCTCAGTTTCGATGTGCTCCTTTTCGACCGGCGCGCGGGCGGGCAGCAGTGACGCGAGTTCCGCATCGGTGGCCTGCCGCCACGCGGCTTTCTGCGCAGGCGCCAGTGGAGACAAAAGCAGGAGAAGGAGTCCTGAAAAAATGATTTTCTTCATGGCTTTGACTTTCTAAGAGATTCAAGCGGCACAATGCCGCGCTGGATGGCCGCCGTGGCCGCCTGCGTGCGATCCGTTACACCCAGTTTGCCCAGCAGGCTATTGATGTGCGTCTTTACCGTAGCCTCTGAAATGTCGAGTTCGGTGGCAATCTCCTTGTTGCTCTTGCCGCGCACGATCTGCTCCAGCACATCGAACTCGCGTGGGGTAAGCTCTTCAGTGCCCATGCGTTCGGCCAGCTTTTGGGCAACCGCCGGCGGGATGTGCGACTTGCCGGCGTGCACGGTGCGAATGGTCGCGATCAGTTCGTCGGAGGTCATGCCCTTGAGCAGGTACGCTCGCGCACCGGCCTGCAGGGCACGATAGATGTCTTCGTCGCCGTCGTAGGTGGTGAGCACAATGAATCGCGCCTGCGGCGTCTCCATGCGAATGCGCTGAATGACGTCCACGCCGCCCATTCGCGGCAGCCGCAGGTCGATCAAGGTAATGTCCGGCTGGTACTTGCGGAACTGGCTGATGGCTTCTACACCGTCCGCGGCCTCGCCCACCACTTCAAGCCCATCCACCACGTTGAGCAGCGCCACCAATCCCTGGCGCACCACGTGGTGGTCTTCTACCACCAGGACGCGAATCGATTCTTGTGCCACGTTTACTCCTTTGTCTCTTTGGGCGCCGGTGCATTCAGCCGCACCGCCGTTCCTCCGCCCGGCTCGCTGGTTACTTCGAGTGTGCCACCGATGGCCGCCGCGCGCTCGCGCATTCCCGTCAGGCCGTAGTGTCCGGGCGGCGACTCCAGCACATCGCCCGTAGCAAAACCGCGGCCGTCGTCCCGCACTTCGAGCGCGACTTCGGCCGGTCCGTACTCCAACTGCACGGACAGATGCTTGGCCCCTGCATGCTTCTTCACATTATGGATGGCTTCCTGGGCCACGCGTAGAAATTCGATCTCGGTTGCCGTCGGCAGCGGGCGATAGGCGCCGTAGAGGCTGAAGCTGGACTCAATGCCATGCCCGCCTGCATGTTCGGTTGCGCGGCGCAGCCGCACTGGAAGAGTCTTCTCGCCTGAATCCTGCGAACGCAGCGCCCAGATCGACTGGCGCGCTTCGGCCAGCCCTTCGCGGACATAGCCGCGCGTTGTGTCCAGGTGGCGCGCCGCCGCCTCCACCTTGTTATGGCGCAGCAGCTCAGCCAGCACCTCCAACTGCACTGAGATGCCAACGTAGCCCTGCGCCAGGGTGTCGTGAATCTCGCGCGCAATGCGGCTACGCTCGCCCAACACGGCGCGGAACTCACGCTCAGCGCGCAGCAGGCGGCGCCTCAGCAGCACCACCACCATGCCCGCACCGGCCGTAGCCAGCAGGATATAGAACCACATCGTCTGGTAGAAATGCGGGCGCAGTTCGAACGCAAGCGCCGCGCCCTTCGTATTCCAAAGCCCGTCGTTGTTGGCGGCCTGCACGCGGAAGGTGTAGCGGCCGGGCGGAATATTGGTGTAGTAGGCGGTTCGCCGCGCTCCAGCCTCGGTCCACCCGCGGTCAAAGCCCTCCAGCATGTAGCGGTAGCGAACCTTCTGGGGGGCGGTAAAGCTGAGGCCCGCGTAGTCAAACTGGAAGTGGACGTGGCCGGCGGGGATGCGCACCGGCCCGGCTGCCGCCTGCAGGGCCTGGTCCACGTCGTCCACGGAAAAGCGCTCCAGCGCGACCGGCGGCGGGACGCTGTTCACCGGGAAGTGGGCCGGGTCCACCTCCACCAACCCCTTGGGCGTGGCAAACCACAGGCGGCCGTCGCGGGAGCGCCACGCCGAGGGGTGGCTGTTGGTGGCCGTCTCGCGGCTGCGCAGGCCGTCGGCGGGCCCAAACTGGATCCAGTTGGCGCATTCGGCGGTCGTCGTGCCGTCGCACCGCGCGATGCCGTTGTCCGTCGCAAACCAGAGATGCCCGCCCTCGTCGTCGAGAATGGCGTGGATGCTGGTCTGGTCCAGGCCATTGTCCTTAGCGGAGGAGAACTTCTGCCCGTCCCACAGATTCCAGCCGTGGTCCTGCGTACCGACCAGCAAAGTGCCATCGCTGCGCGCCAGCAAGGCAGTCACAACATTGCTTGAAAGGCCGTTGGCCACCGTGTAATTCGTAACGGCATAGTTCGTGACGCTTTGGCCGCCAAGGCGCGACAGGCCGGCCAGCGTGGCCACCCACAGGTTGCCGTGGGAATCGCGCGCCATGGCGCCGACCAGATCGCTGCCCAGTCCAGTCGCCTGGGTATAGGTCTCCATGCGCGTCCCGGACGGCGCGCCGATCCAATGGGTCAGGCCGCGCCGTGTGCCGATCCAGAGCGAGCCATCGGCATCCACCAAAAGGGAGCGCACGAAGTCGTCGGGAAGGCCGTCTGCCGAAGTGTACGAATCCACGGTGCCCTGGTGAATGCGGTTCAGCCCGTCTGGCGTTCCCACCCATAGGTCGCCATTCGGGGCCGCGGCCAGAGACAGAATCACGTCGCTGAGCAACCCGTTGCGTACGGTGTAGGTCTTTACTCCGGCGGTGCCGGTTGCGGTCTGCCGCAGCACATTGAGCCCGCCGCCGCTGGTGCCCACCCAGAGCGTCCCTGCGCCGTCCTCCACCACGGTTGTGGTCGCTTCAGACGAGAGGCCCTCACGCACACCAATGTTGCGAAACCGCTCATCGCGCAGAATGTGCAGGCCGCCAGCTTCGGTACCCGCCCACAGGTTGCCTTCGTGGTCTTCAAGAAGCGTGAGCACCGATGCGGTGGCCAGCGGATCTGTGACGGGCAGCAGTTGCAGCTTGCCGCCGGCCAGCCGTGCCAGGCCGCTGTTGGTACCGATCCAGAGGCAGCCGTGACGATCCTTGAAGAGGATCTGAATACGGCTTCCGGGAATCTCGTGACCGGCGGTGAAGCGCTGCACATCGCGTCCGCCCCGAACCAGCACCAGGCTGCTGCCGCTGGCAAGCGCCAGCTCCGCCCCCGGCAGCGCCTGCATAAAGGCAACACCGCCCTGCGGCAGCGCCGCCACCCCGGCCAGTTCAGTCCAGCGGCCGGCGGAGTGTTCAAACACTCCGCTTGTGCTGGCCAGCAGGATTGCGCCTGCGGGCCCGGCCGCCAACTGGTACGGGCCATCGTGGCCGGCCCTCGATGCGGGTTGCCCTGTCTCCCAATTCCCTTTCCGCCATACGGCGGCGCCCTGCGTTGTGGCCACCCACAGGCCGCCCTCGCCGTCGGGAGTGAAGGCAGTGATGGCTCCGCCGGGCAACCCATCCTCAGCCGTGACGGCGATGAACCGGCTGCCTTCCATGCGCGCAAGGCCCAGGTCCGTCCAAACCCACAGCACCCCGCTCGCGGTTTCAGCCAAGGCGTGGATAGAGTCGCCTGGAAGGCCATTGCGGCTGGTAAACGGCGTGACTGTCCCGTCGCTCCACCGCGCCAACCCCTCACTGGTGCCTACCCAGAGCGCCCCATCCCTGGTTTGAAGCAGGCAGCGGATGTCGCCGCCGGGCAGAGTGGGGACCGAATTTCGGTCAAACACCGCAAACCCGTTGCCGTCAAAGCGGACCAACCCGGTCTCTGTGCCCAGCCAGATAAAGCCCTGACGCGTTTGCGCCAGCGCTTGCACGGTGTTCTGCGGCAGGCCGTTCTCCATGACCCAGGCCTGGCGGCCATACCCGGCCAGCGGAGTGGAAGGCTCCAGCGCGCCACCTGCGAGCCTGCCGGCCAACAGCAGGGCGGCTGCGAACCAGCGGATGGCGCTGGAAGGGGGTCCGGCAATCGAGTTGGGACGAGCTTGGGCCAAGGGTGTGAGCGGGTCCTCTTTCGCTGGAACTCCGCCCTGTTTCGCCGGAACTCCGACCTGCACAAAACTCTGCACCTCAACACTAATAGGAGAGGGCTGGAAATGCACAGAAGTCCATGATCCCACTGCGCTGATACGTGCACCTGCCTCCACCCATTGATGGAGCCAAAACTCGGTCGAATGGGTCAAGACATGATTTTGGCCCGGAGCTACTCTGTATTTGTCTCCTGAAGATTTGGTACATCAACTGGCATGCACTTATCAGGTGGAAGCTACTAGCCGGGCTTCCACCTGATTCTTTTTTTGGGGCTTTGGCGCGGGGGCTTGCGCGCAGCCAGTAAGCGTGGTCAAACAAATCCCAAAACGCGTAGAAAACCTAAGCCAGGCGCATCCCGAGCCGCCGGGCACGGGCAACCATGTGCGAGGGAAGCGGCTGCTGCGGGTCCTGGGCAGCAAGACCGATCCACAGCGTGCCCACCGGCCTGGCGCCCAGCATGGTTGCCGTCAGACGCAAAGCCCGCGCCGCTCCCGTAGCCAGAGGGATCAGGAATCCGGGCATGGCGGAGGAGGCCACCAGTGCAGCTTCGCGCGGTTGCAGCTTGCTGCGCAGGCGGGGCCCTTTCTGCCCCCATGGCCAATAGGCATAGCCCAGCAGCCGCTCCATAAACCGGCGGAACAGGGCCGTCACGTTGTAATAGTTGACCGGTGAGCCCAGCACGACCGCATCTGCGGCCTCGATCTCGGCGAGAATCGGAGCCAGATCATCGCGCTGCGCGCACTTGCCGCGCTCGGAGCCGGGTGTCTGGGTGCACTGGCGGCAGTTGATACAGAACTCAACATGCTGCTCGGTGAGATAGATGGTGTTGGTTCTCGCGCCCTTTTCCCGCGCTCCGGCGAGAATGGCTTCGACGGCTGCGTCAACGGTGCCGCCTTTGCGATAACTGCCCACGATCGCCACAATTTTCTTGCTCATTGAGGCCTCCAAACCGCTGTGGGTCCAGTCTACGCCCGCCTGCGCAACGCGAACTCCACCACGCGCAGCATCTCGGCCTCGGGAGCCGGCTTGCCCGTCCATATCTCGAACTGACGCGCCCCCTGCTGCACAAACATCTCAAGCCCGCTGACCACCGGAATGCCGCGCGCGTGCGCCAGCGTGAGAAGCGGCGTCTCCAGCGGGTTATACACCATGTCAAACACAAGGCTGGCGTTCAGCTCGTTTTCGGCAATGGGGAGCGGCTGCTTGTTGCCCTTCATGCCGCAGGGCGTGGAGTTGATGAGAACGTCGAAGTGCTGCTTGGCAAACTGCTCGTGCTTGAGAGCTTTGGCCTTGGCCTGGCGGGCGAGCGCTACGGCGTTCTCGTGGGTGCGGTTCACCACGAACACCTCCGCGCCCTGGTCGACGAGACCGAAGATGGCAGCACGCGCCGCACCTCCCGCGCCGATGACGACGATACGCGCGCCCTTGAGCCGCAGCCGCTTTTCGAGAGGCCGCACCACCCCCGCCACGTCGGTATTGAATCCGTAGAGCTTGCCGTCGGCCCCGGTGCGCAGGGTGTTGCATGCGCCAATGCGCGCTGTCAGCGGGTCCATGTTGGCCAAATAGGGCAACACTTCTTCTTTGAGCGGCATGGTAACCGCCACCCCGGCAAGAGGCAGTTCCTCCACCACGGTCAGCAGGTCGTCCAGCGCGCGCACCTTCAAGGGCAGCATGACGGCGTTCACATTTTCGCGTCGGAAGGCCGTGTTGTGCATGAGAGGCGAAAATGAGTGGGCGATGGGATTGCCTGCCACGCCGAAAACGCGCGTCGCATGGTCAAGCTGCTCCACGCGGTAGAGGTCGCGCAGGGTGCGCACGTCTACCTGGCCGGGTGCGGTCTCAGTGCCGTCGGAAAAGGACGCAAAGGTGAACGCGGCGCCGGCCCGGGGGCCCAGCACGCGGCTCACGAGGCCCTCCTCGCCCATGGCGATGCCAACAACATGCGACGAGAGCGAGCGATCTTCAATAAGGCGGAGAATGGCCAGATTGTCTGCCAGCGAACGGGCGGTGGAGACCACTTTGACGAAGTCGGGCTTGAAAGCCGCGATGCGGTCAGCCGCCTGATCCAGGCTGCGCGTGCGGGTAAAGTCATGAAAACTAACCAGTAGCGCCGCTCCCGAAGCGGCCAATCCAGCACGCAGACGAGCCAGTTGCGCCGGCTTGGCCTCCTCTGCCGACTCGACCTCGAGATCAATGATCCTGCAACCCGCCTCGGCGGCCTTGGCAAGGATATCCAGCTCTGTTGCAATAGTGCCCTCGAAGTTGCCGCCAAACTCCTTGCGGCGGCAGGTGCCGATTGCGGTCACGTCGCGGTGTTCGACCAGGAATTCCTTGAGTTTAGGGAGCGCCGTCGCAGGTTTGGGCAGCGCATCGAGCCTGAATTCAAGGAACTTAGCGTCGCGGAGCGCAATTTCGGCGCGCTCCACCAGTTCTGCCGGAGAACTGGCCTGGATGGCCACGCACAGCTTGCCCACGCGGAGCCGCGGGCTAGCGGGGGCTGACGGAGACGCAATGGACGCAGTGTGAGGCATACCAGTCAATTGACGCATCTTAGATTGGTTGCGGCCCGGATGCAACAGCGAGGATCACTTACCACTGAAATTCACGACTCACGCAGACGCGCTCCCGGCCCGCTGTGGCAGTCTAGAGCTTGGAGGGTTGTGCCACGATGCCTGCTGAAACTGTTGCCGCTGCTGCTATAACCGAAGATCTTCACGCCTGGGAAGCGGGCGGAGCCAAGTCCGCTGAAGCGTTGGCAGCCTGGGTGGGCTCGCGCCTGGCGGCACACGATGCGGCGCTGGCCGCGCTGCTGGCCGTCGAGGGACCGCGCACTCCCCAGAACTCGCTGAGCCTGTTTGACGCGGCCATTGAGCAGTTGACCCTGGCCGGTTCGCAGGCGGGCGTGTTGAACTCCGTGGCCGCCGATAAGGCTGTACGTGACCAGGCGCAGTTGGAAGCGCAGCGCGTGGCCATGGCGGGCAGCGCTCTGAGCCTGAATCGCGGGGTCTATGAGGCACTGGTGGCGATCCGTCTTGACGGCGCGAGCGCGGCGACCAGGCACTACGTGGAGCGCACGCTGCTGAGCTACCGGCTGGCCGGCGTGGACAAGGACCAGGCCACCCGCGACCGCCTGCAAGCACTGCACGAAAAGGCCACGCGGCTTTCGCTGGAATTCAGCCGCAACATCCAGGAGGGCGCCAAGACCATTGAGGCCACCGCGGTCGAGTTGGACGGACTGCCGGCGGACTATCTGGCGCGGCATGAGCCTGACGCCGAAGGCCGCATCACGCTCTCCACCGACCAGCCGGACATGCAGCCGGTGATGACGTTTGCCTCCAGCGCGGCACTGCGCGAACGCATGTTCCTGGCCTACAACACGCGCGCCTACCCCACCAACCAGCAGATCCTTCTGGACCTTCTGGCCACGCGGCAGGAAATCGCCGACGTGCTGGGCTTTCGCAGTTGGGCCGATCTGGCCACCGCTGACCAGATGATGGGCTCTGCGGCCAACGTGCGCACGTTTCTGGCCAAGCTGGACGAGGCCAGCCGCGAAGGCGCTCACCGCGAGCACGAGCTGATCGTGGACTTTGCCCGGCGGCAGCAGCCTCACCTGACGGCTATCGACATCACCAGCCGCGCCTACTGGTATGAGCTGTTCCGCCGCTCGGCCTTCGACTTTGACTCGCAGTCCGTGCGCCCCTACTTCCCGTATGCACAGGTGGAAGCGGGCGTGCTGGAGACAGCGGCAAAGCTCTTCAAAATTGAGTTCCGCCGTTCGGCTGTGCCAGGATGGGACCCGGCGGTCTCCGTCTTCGAGGTGTTTGACGGCGGCAAGGCGGTGGGGCGGTTTTATCTCGACATGCACCCGCGCGAGGGCAAGGATAAGTGGTTCTCTGCCGCTCCCGTAGTGACGGGCGTGTGCGGGCGCTACCTGCCGGAAGCAGGGCTGATCTGCAACTTTCCCGGCGGTGAAGAGGGCGATCCGGGCCTGATGCAGTACAGCGATGTGGTGACGTATTTCCACGAATTCGGCCACCTGATGCACGCCATCCTGGGCGGCCAGACGGAGTGGGCCGGACTGTCCGGCTTTGCCACGGAGGGCGACTTTATCGAGGTGCCGTCGCAGATGCTGGAAGAATTTTTCCGCGACGAGAAGCTGTTGCAGGCCTTCGCACGGCACTACCAGACAGGCGAGGTGCTGCCCTCGGAGACGATCAAGAAGATGAAGCTTGCAGGAGCGTTTGGCCGGGCAGACTGGGTCCGCTCGCAGCTCTACTACACCACGCTCTCGCTGGACCTGCATGACCAAAACCCGGCGGGACTGGACCTCGACAGCACGACCAGGCGCCTTTACGAAAGCCTGCAGCCGTGGACCTGGCTTGAGGGCAACCGCATGTACGCGAGCTTCGGACACCTGACGGGTTACTCGTCGAACTACTACACCTACGCCTTCGACAAGGTGATTGCGCTGGACTTTTTTGCCCAGTTTGACCCCGCCGACCTGCTCGGCTGCGATGCAGGCAGCCGCTACCGCAAGGCTGTGCTGGAGCAGGGCGGGTCAAAGCCGGGACGCGAGTTGGTGCGCGACTTTCTGGGGCGCGACGAGGAGTTTGCGGCGTTCAGCCAGTGGCTGAATGAGGAGTTTGAAGGGGAAGTTATTGCAAAGAACTAACACCTCTTGCTCGTTATCCCCAAGCTACTTATCAGGCGGCGCGAGGGGACAGGAATAGCGGGCAGCTAAAGGATAGCGCACTTATCTAGACCGGACAAGTAGAGTCGCAGTTGTAACCCACAAGCTACCCACGCAACAAAGGAGGAGACGGCGGGATCCCGCCGTCTCCTTAGTCAAACTATCTGAGTTATGCCTTTGCCTTTGGTGGGAAGTATCTGAACATTCGGAGGATATCTCCGTGGAGTCTTTTTCGATTGGTTGCCGGGTTGCCGGTCAGCTCGCCCCTGGAAACGCCACGCCATAGGAGCGCCTTGGAAGTGCCGTCAAACATATCGATCACTAGATGAGCCGTTTGCACATTGGTAGTCGAGGTTGTTTCCTCGCCGAACCCTCCTCC
>VFSW01002795.1_pt1 | contig 26293 bp, 24 predicted proteins | sample 5358111 | NCBI WGS metagenome assembly VFSW01 (sample SAMN11554181, study PRJNA540505) | mine drainage metagenome | isolation source: sediment from site ElyBrook_90M | place: USA: Ely Copper Mine, Vershire, VT | collected 2017 | reverse complement strand
CCCCCCCCCCCCCCCCGTCCCCGCCACCGCTGGCGGCACTGGAGGCGGCAGCCGTGGCGGCCCGGGTGGCGGCACAGGTGGCGGCCCGGGTGGCGTCAAAGGTGGCGGCCCGGGTGGCGTCATCCGTGGCGCCCCAGGTGGGGTCAAAGGTGGCGGTAAAGATGGCGTCCCGGGTGGCGGTCAGGATGGCGGCATCGGTGGCGTCATCCGTGGCGGCAAAGGTGGCGGCAAAGGTGGCGGCCTCGGTGGCGTCAAAGGTGGCGTCATCCGTGGCGGCTCGGGTGGCGTCATCCGTGGCGTCCAAGGGGTGCTTTGGATTTTTTTTGAGCCACCATATTGCGGCGGCAAAGCCGCCCGCGAGGGCCATGATGCGCGGGCTGGAGACGATCACCACGCGTGGCGCTCTAAGCCCCGCCGCGGCGTAGAGAGATTGGATTGCGGGTACAATTTTCGCCGGGTCGATGGGCGTGGTGCGCATAGCCCGCGCGATCCACTTAGCGGTATGGAGGTGCATTTGGTCCCGCTCGCGCTTTGTGACACCGCCTCGAGCGGATACGGCCGTGCGGACAATTTTAGGAGTCATTGCGATTTCCTTTTCCGGACCATGATTTTAAGCGTGTTTGGCGCACTTTTGCCGCCGTTGTCGAGCGTTGGTGGTTAGGCCGCACTTGGGGCACAGGGCGAGTTTTGGTTCACGGCCTCGCGCAACTTTGCGCTTGCCCCAGGTGCGACGATACATTTCGCGTTTAATCTCAGCCTCGGAGATCTCGGTGTTACAGTTGCTACAGCGCATCGGATGTATCACCATTCCTTTGACAGTTATAGACCGCCTTGGTTACAGCTAGGACAAGGAGAGCAAGGCAAGGGGACGGTCATTGGCCCGCAAACTCCGGCAGCGTGGGCACCATCTTGTATGTATAGAGATCCACGGATTGTTTGGATAGGATATCGTAACGCGCCTTATAGGCCAATCCTATCTTCAGGGCCTCTCGCCGGGCCGCCTCGGCAAAACAGTCCATTAACTCATCGACCGACATGTCGCTATAATCTCACATCATGTAATATGATGCAAGAAAATAACGATAAAGTTTTCCACAGACCAAAATGCTGAAAATACAGAGATTAATTGGGGAATTACGTACTTGACTCCCGTTTCGTTGATTCATCGGGCTTTGCCTTCTTTGTGGATTTCTTCCGCTGGCGCGGAGGCTTTTGTCTCTCAGGTGGCCGATATGCAAGCACAATATCGACCATCTTATCGAGCACCTTTGGAGTCGTCATTGGATGAGCCTCGCATAGGTCAGACGCTTTCCGTCAACCGCTTGGATAAAGCTGTCCAGCCGGTCTATCGTGTGCCTTTTTACGTCGCCCTCGTTCAAGCGAAAGGTGAATTCGTCCACGTAACGATGAAGGTGCTTCGGGCTGGCGTGATGGTACACGCCGTACATTCCGCGCTTCATGACCGCCCAAACGCTCTCGATAGAGTTCGTATTCACCGATCCCCGGCTGTACTCCCCGGCGCTGTGATTCACGGTTTCATGGCCGAAAAAAAGACCGCCGATTCCTGCATAGCCGGTCGATTCATCGGTCATCATTTGGGTTCCGATTTCAACATTCCCTCATTCTTGTCAAGGAAAAAGTTTAGGAAATCTGTGGAAAACTTTGGAAACGGGAGTCAAGTGCGTAATTCCCATTAATTGCGCTTGCTATTTACACCCCCTCCGCGCTACCCTGTACCTATATGGGGCGTCCCTCTACCTATCGTCCAGATATTGCCGCCGCGATCTGTCAACTCATTTCTATCTCCACGGATTCGCTTGCCGTTGTTTGCGGATCCAGTGCTCGCTTTCCGAGCGATAAAGCATTTTATCGTTGGTTGTTGGATCATAAGGAGTTGCGGGAGCTCTATGCGCAAGCGCGCGATGCACAATCTCAGGTGTTAGCAGACCAAATATTGCCGTTGGCGGATTCGGCGACGGCGGAAAACTGGCAAGCCAAGCGACTGCAGGTAGAGGCGCGTAAGTGGTTGCTAAGTAAGCTTCAGCCGCAAAAATATGGGGATAAATTGGAGATTGAGCATCGCGTCGAAAAGGTGATTTTGCCGCCCAATCCGCAATTGCTGCTAGCGGAGGGCGTAAAGGAGCTGCAACCGGAGTGGGACGAGACACCGGATGTTACTACTTAGTACCTATTTTCCCGGGGTTTTACCTCACTTTGTCAAAAAGAGGGGTAACTAATGAGTAACGATGCCGTCATCGACGTGTCGGAGCTGTGGTCGCCGACGGCCAAAAACCAGGTGATCCGTGTCAGCCACGCGGCGAACCGGTTGCGGGTTGGGGGGACTGGATCGAGTAAGTCGAGCGATGCGCTGATGGAGGTGGTGAGCAACTATCTGCTGACTTATGATGGGATCGCTGCACTTTGGCTACGGCGCAACTATGGAGATCTGGAAAAATCCACCATCCTGGACCTGCGTGCGTTTGTCCCGCAATCTCTATATAAGTACAACGATGCCAAGCACATAGCTACATTTTATAATGGGAGCAAACTCTTTTTCGGGCATCTACAAAACAATAATGAGTCGGACCTCCAGCAATACCTATCGGCTGCGTTCCCGGTCATAGTGATCGACGAGTGCGGGCAAATTTCTGGGGAGGCGTATGCTTTCCTGCAGTCCCGCAATAGGATCAACCGGGAGTGCAAGCCGCACGACGAGCGCCTGCCCAAGCCGACCATCCTGACCTGCACCAACCCCATTGGCCCGCATTGGCCCTGGTATCGCAAGCAATTCGTGTCCAAGGAGTTGTTCGAGCCGCCGGAGGGTGCGAGGATCGACAAAAAGCGTCGAGTGTGGCTCCAGCGCGACGGCCAATGGCACTGCATCTACGATCCGGACGAGTGGGAGTACGTTCATACCACGTTGCTGGACAATCCAGCTCTAATGCGTCGCGATCCCGGTCTGCGTGTGAAGTTGATGAGTCTGCCCAACGACCTTCGGGAGAAGCTGCTCTACGGCAACCTGGACAGCGTGAGCGGGCAATATTACGATTGCTGGGATGCGAGCATCCACGCGATCAACCTGCGGATGCAGCCGGACATGGTGCGTTGGCAGGCATGGCAGCCAAAATGGATGGGCTGGGACTGGGGCCGGGCGCACCACAACGTTGTGTATTGGTTCACGCGGGCCGAGGTAAAGGGGATCGATGGGCAATATCGCAGTAAGGTCGTTGTCTACCGGGAGCTGGTGGAGCGAGGCCGCGACAATGTATGGATGGCCGAGCAGGTGCGCAAGATGAGTGTCAATGCCTGGGATGGCTGGGACGAGATGGATAGGCGGGTGGAGAAGGGCGAGCCGGAAAAGATAGTCGCGTGCTGGTTCAGCCACGAGAAGTTCGCGCGCCAGATGGACAATCACTCGCCTGCGGATGAGATGACGCGGCTGATGACGGCATGCGGGTTGCCGGCCGTGGTGCGATCCACGACAGACCGGGCAGGGAGCGCGACATTTCTGTACAACCTGCTGGTGCGTCACGAGTTGGTAGTGCTGGACACGTGTCCGCAGTTGATAGCGGCGCTGCCGGGGCTGATGCGGGACGAAAAGGACCCGGAGGACGTGCTCAAGACGGACACGGTGGGGGACGACTGCTATGACGCCTTCCGATATGGTCTCTACGGGATGTTAGGGAAGAAGCCGACGCCGGAGATGGAGAAAGTGCGGGAACATGCGGGAAAGATAGAAGATCCCCTTGCAAAATTTTTTTATTTGGCAAAGAATAATGGCAAGCATCGGTCACAGATTGTGGCACCGAAGTTCACGCCGCATTGGATGGTGGAGCGATGAATCGATTACGCCTATGGCTGTTGAGTCCGCTACTGATCCATAACATCGTATGGGAAAAGCAGTTAGAGGACAAATTCTCCAAGTTGGAGGGCCGTTTACTGCGACGACTCGACGAACTTCAGGCGACCTCGCAATGCAAGGTCGTGCCCATGGCGGTGCATCAGGTGAGGCAGGAAAAGCTGCCGGAAGCGCAGTCCGAATGGATGAAAGATGTGGACTGGGAGCGGGTCAATGGGGGCGCGCGCTGATGGCGACGTTGACCGCGAGCGACGGCAAGGTGTTTCACCACGCCCAGCAGCACCAGAAGTATCAGGCATGGCTGGATGAGAAGGACCGCGCGCCTGGCGGACCGGCATGGGAAGACGACAAGCGGCATCATGGGTTTGTGACCGAGTTCAAGATCACGCGGGAGGGCAATGGCAGGCACCGCGTGGATGCGAGGTTCAACGATGGGTATACGCACACCAGCGTGCATCCGCAAGCGTTCATCGCGCATGAGATTGGCAAGACGTTGCTGGGGCTGGAAAACGACAAGCCTCCGGCGGTGGAGACGCACAGCAAGGCACGCGTGCATCCGGTAGGGCCGAGAGAGGACACGAGATTGCGCAAGGACGCGGGCGAAATCCTAGACGAGGAGACGGTTTGATGGAAGCGAAGATCAAATTGAAGTTGGGGCCGGTCGAGACTAAGCGGCTAGTAACAAGCCATCTGGGCAATGCCGCCCAGACGGACGACGGGGACAAGGGTGGCCATGGAATGCTGATGCGGATGGCATTGGCGCAACGGGGGAAGGCGCAATCGGTACAGCCGAAAGCGTCGGCGTTTGGCGGCAAGCTGGGATCGATGGCAATGCGCAAGCTGGGAGAGGCGAAACTTGGCGGGAAAGGTTTCTGAGGTCGAGTTTGGGACCGCCCGGTCGCATTACGCGCCGCCGGAGGATGGTCCATTTCAATGCAACAATTGCGGCCATTTTCACTGGCCGAATCGATGCGATCATGCCAAGGCGCATGAGGACGGTTTGACGGAATCGAAAGAGGGATTGGCAGTTGTCAAGGCGGCAGGATGTTGTAATTACTTCCAGCCGAAGGGAAAATGAGATGGCGGGAAAATGGATTCAGAATGCAACCGAACGCATGAAGAAAAAAGGCACAGTTGGCAGTTTCACGCGCATTGCCTCGAAAATGGGTATGAGCACGGGAGAGGCGGCCTCGAAGATCATGGCGAACAAAGACAAGTATTCGGCATCCACCGTGAAGAAGGCGAATTTCGCCAGGAATGTTGGGGGGATCACTCATTGAGAATCATCACCGAGGAGATGGCGGAGGCCATCCAGGCGATCACTTCCGTCCCCAGCGTGGACAAGGCGGTCGTCGAGAAGCTGGTGCTGCTCTGCTGCGCATGCGGATACGAGCAGGCAAAGAAAGACTGGGAACAGTATAACGAGGCGGTAGCGCAAAGCATGAGGATCATTCACTGATGGGTGAACTTTCCGATCAAACGATGGGCGTCCAGAAGACTGGAGTGCCGTATCCGCCGCAGGGCAACCGCAAGGACCAGGCGGAGATGCCGCATCTGGATCCAGGTGAGCTGGCTCCGTTCTGGGCGACCCCGTATCAGGCTGCCAAGCTGAGTCCGAAGGCCGAGAACTGCTTGAAGGGTTTATGCGATCTAGTGGGAAATAAAGATGTTGCAGCCCGACGTTGGGAAGTGGAGCAGGCGCTGGCCCTGGATACGCCGGTATGGACGACCGAGGGTCGCAAAAGCTGCGGAGATCTCAGGGAAGGGGATTGGGTTTTCGGCTCTGACGGATTGCCGGTAAGGGTGGTGAAGGCGCTTCCGGAGAAACTTCAGGCTTCTTATCGTTTGCTGTTCGACGACGGTGAAAGCATTGTGGCTGGGGCCCTGCATCTTTGGCCGACCCGAACCATGCGGGAGAGGAAAAACGGCTGGGAAGGGAAAAACAGGACCACGCGGGAACTCGCCGAGACGCTGCATCCAAACGTTCGATCGCAGTCCGGATATGCGAACCACAGTTTGCCTATGGTGGAGCTTCTGGGGGCCGATACGGAATTGCCGGTCGATCCATATGTCTTGGGATGCTGGTTGGGAGATGGCATCGTCCGAGATGGATATTTGTTTGCAGGGGCTTCGGATGCGGGATTTATGGCCAATCAGGTTCTTGGCTCCAAAAGGGTCTCCATTCACAAGAATGGGTGCGAGACATGGAGCGTTCCCGGATTGCGGTCGGGGCTGAAGAATCTTGGCATACTGAACGCCAAGCGCATTCCTCAAAATTATCTCTTTGCCGGCAAGAGGCAAAGAATTTCTCTTCTTCAGGGCATGATGGATACGGACGGCCATTGCGCTCGGAACGGAGTTTTGACCTGGGCCCAATCGCCGAGGGCCCATGCCGATCTGATCGACGACATGGAATTTCTCCTGAGTTCCCTGGGAATCAAATTCGGCAAGCAGGAACGATATCGCAGAGCGTTCGACAAAATATTTCCCATTGTAAAACTGTGTTTCACGGCCGATTTCGATGCTTTCAGGCTTCCGCGAAAGTTGGAGCGCCAACGAGCGGCGAGGATCGCTCATCCGCGAAGCGGGACCAATTCCCGCAAGCATCGCAGGTTCCTTGTCGAAGCGAAGCCGGTAGGAGAATGCCGGGTAAGATGCATTGGCGTGGATGCAAGCGACCATTTGTTCCTTGCCGGAAACAAACTCGTTCCCACACACAATTCTTGGGAAGCGCGTTTGTACGATCGTGGATACCAATATCTCCTCCCGCGCAAGGGAGGCGGTTGGATCATGCCGCCGTTTGCCACCGACTACAACCGGGGATCGCAACGTAAGGGTGGCCAGAAGTGGTATGGGTACGAGACCAACATTTACACGACCTACGGCGAGATCATTACGGCGGCGCTGACGCGGGACATTCCCGCGGTACGTTTTTTTCCAGAGGACCCAACCTCCGACGCGGACATCACGGCGGCCAAGGCAGCCAACAATTACAGCCGAATTTTTTCCAGGAACAACGATCTGCTGGACTTGCAACACCAGCTTGTCTACTATCTACGGACCGACGGGCGCGCCGTGATTGTGGTCAATCATGTCCTCGACGCGCAGCGTTTTGGGCGTGAGGATATGAGCGGACAGCCGGAAGACGCCGTGCCGGAAGATGTTGCAAGCTTGAACCCCAACACCAAGATTTATTTGCTACGGCATGGCGAAACGGAGATGAACGCCGAAGGGAAGATGCGCGGACGCTCCGAGGTCCCGCTGGATGAGCGGGGCGAAAGGGAAGTACAGCGCGCGGCGGAATGGTTGAAGGGGAAAGGGATACGAACCCTACTCACTTCCCCGGTGGATCGGGCCATGCAGACGGCTGAGATCGTTTCCTCGGCAATCGGGATTCCCGCGCTTCCGGACGACAGGCTTGCATCCTTAGACGTGGGCGACCTCGAAGGCGAAAGTTCCACTTCGGGGACCGACACCCTGAAAAAGATGTCCGAGGAAGAGCCGGATGCTCCGATTGGCGGCACTGGAGAGAGTTTCAACGACTTCAACGGGCGCGTCAAGGACGCATTGTTTGAGGCGCTGCAAGCCTCCGACTCGGGTCCAGTGGCGCTGGTGACGCACGATTCCGTCATCAGCGCGATTTTCCGCCTGTTGCATGGCGAGGATGTTCCCCCGGATGCCCAAATTCCGGCAGGAGGCGTGGCCGGGGTCGTTCCCATGGAAGACGGAACCTATTCGATCAATACTGTCTGGCCTTATTTGAAGCCCATCCCATCGACGAGCCAGTTGCGCGGCGCCCCGCGCGGCAAGGAAATTGCGGAAGTATATGGGAAGTTGGAAGCCAAGGTTCCCATCAACGCCGAAAAGATCGAGGACTTTCCGTTTTTGCAGGTTTCGAAGGAATACGACTATGCCTACGTCAAGGGGATGTTCCCGGACAAGGCGGAAAAGATCAGGCCGGGCAGCGCGGGAGCGGGAGAAAACGAGCTAGATAGGATTGCGCGCATCAACGCCTGTCTGTCGCTTGAAGCCAGCTATGTGACCGGCGATTCGATGGTGCGGGATTGTACCGTGCAGCGGACCTGGTTTCGTCCGGCCATGTTCATGGAAGTGGAAGACATGACGGCCAGGGTGGAACTGCTGGAAGCTTTCCCGAATGGCTGCCTATGCGTGATTGCCGGGGAAGCGTTCATCTTTTCCCGTCAGGAATCGATGGACGATCATTGCACTCTTGTGCAGGCGTTCCCAGGGAGCGGCCAAAATCGGATTGCCCTGTGCTCGAAGTTATTGAGCATCCAGAAGCGTGTCAATAACTGGATCGATTTGTTGAACGATTATTTCATTCGCTGTGTCCCGATCCGCTGGATCTCGAATGCCCTCGGAGACCCAGAAGCGATCACGGACCAATCCAGCGTACCGGGCAGTTTCGTGTTTTATGATCCTTCGCAATTGGTCGCGCAGGCGCAAACCGGGCAGCCGCCAATCTTTGTGGAGCCGGTTCCGGTGCAGAATCCGGCCATGCCGGAATTTATCCAGTTTTTTATCAATCAGTTGCCACAGCTTCTGGTGGGCGCGTTGCCGAGCCTCTTTGGGGCCAACGCCAATACGGACACGGTTGGAGGGATTGCCATTCAGCGCGACCAGGCGCTAGGGCGGCTGGGCACTCCCTGGCACGCGATCCAGGTGGCGACGGCAAGATATTTCCGTCAGGCGGTTGCCTTGGCCGCGCAGATGCGCACCAAGCCCCTTATGGGGATCGACAAAGACCGGATTATCCGCGTAGAACTGTCACAATTGAAGGGCAACATCCTGGCGTTCCCAGAGGAAGACTCGAATTTCCCGGAGAGCTGGGTACAGAAGCAGGCGCGGTATCAGATGCTTTTGACCGATGCCGCCAACCCACTGATACAGCAATTCCTGACAGCCACCCCGCAGAACCTTCGCACCGCGGTAAGAATGGCGGGCATCCAGGAACTCGATATGCCACAGGCCGATTCCTGGGAGAAACAGATGGGCGAAATCGATGTCATGCTGAAGACCGGTCCCGTCCCCAATCCGGCATGGCGGCAGGCGCACGCCGTGGCAACGCAGATGGCCCAACAGGTAGCCACGGCCCACGCTGCCGGCCAAATGATTCCTCCACAAGCGTTGCAGGAAGCGCAACAGGCGCAGCAGCAGGCCGCACAGGTCCCGCAATTTCTTTCAAGCTTGCCGATCGATGCGCAGGTGGACGACAATGGGGTCGAAGCGCAGACTTGCGGCGCATGGCTGAATTCGCCGATGGGAAGGGCGATGAAGAATGGCAGCCCGCAGGAAAAGATGGCGTATGAAAACGTAAAGCTGCACTTCTTGGAGCATAAACAAGCGGTTGCTTCCATGGTCCCGGCATCCCAGCATAAAGACCCATCGGTATCGATGAATTATAAAGATTTGCCGCCTCCCGCCGCCGCCGCGCTGTTGGCCCGCGAGGGATTGCCCGCCAATCCCATGGACGTTGCAAACAATCGCCTGATGGAAGAACGATTGAAACATCCCACGGAATTAGGAGCCATGTCCAATGCCTGACGATGCGGTTCTAGAAATGCCGGTTGGCGAAGAGGTTACCGCCGGTGGAATGCTCGGCGATGGAGAGGGGCTATCGGAGACTGCCGGCACCACCGATACCTCGGACATTCTCGGACAGGTTGAGACCGAGACCACGCGGGAAGACAGTCGTGAGGAGCCGGAGACGAAGCCGGACAGAGCACGGCAAGACGCGCAGCGAACGGCCATCACGAAATATCTGCGCGAGTTGCGCGGCAATGCCGAGTTGAAAGACATTGCCGAAGCGTTGAACAAGTCCTATTTCCGCGATTCCGAGTATCAAAACTTGTTTCCCGACATGGACGAGCTTCGCAACCTGAAATCCACGTTGGACGTGATGGGCGGAGTAGAATCGCTGACCCAGTTGCGCGATTTGGAAATCGGCGTCGAGGCGATGGACCGCATGGTGGATCAAGGAGATCCGCGGGTCGTTCAGGACATGGCGCGGGAATCTCCGGAAGGATTCAAGAAATTGGTTCCCGCGGTCCTTTCGGAGTTGGAAAAACTCGATGCGAGGGCCTACGTGGAAGCATTGCGTCCTCATCTGGCGCGTGGAATCGAACAAAGCGGCCTGGGATCGACTGCCACGAATGCGATGCAGCTTATTCAGCGCGCCTACAACGCGACCGATCCGGAACATGCGCGGTTTTACATGGAGCAGGCCCATTCGATGCTTGCGCAGATCGATCAGTGGGCCAAGGAACTGACTCTCGCGGAGGGAAAAACAGAGACGGCGCAACTCCCGGCCACGACATCGCCAAAAACCGCGTCCAATCCGAGTATCGACATGGAAAAGGTTCGCCAGGAGAGCTCCGTTTGGGCTGGGAACGAGTTCAAGACTATCCTGAAGCCCTTTCTTGCGGGAAAAAACTTGTCGCAATCGGCTCAGGACGATCTGATGGCCGGAATCGCCATGGAAGTGGACAATCGGCTCGCCCAGGATGCCGATTTTCAGCGAAATTTGCAGGCATGGGCGCAATCCGGCAAGACGGACCGGGTTATGGCTTGGGTGAAGAACGGAATCGGGCGCGTTCAGGCCGATGCCGCCCGCGCAGTCTGGGAACGACGCTATGGTGGGCAGAATTTACCGGCCAAATCGGCTGCAACCGCGTCAACACAGAAAACTGCTCCGCCAAATACGCAAAAAACCGCTAAAAAAGATGTCGTCGCGCTGCAACTTCCCAAGCGTCCTCCGATGGATCAACTGAACATGGAGAGAGACCCGGATCGGCTTCTCTACATCACCCATCGGGGATACATGAAGGACGGCAGGCTGGTGCAGTGGAAATAGTTTGACAAAAAATGAAATCTGAAGTTCAATCGACTCATGCGGCGAGAGCGACCGCGTTCTTCGGGATGAGTGGCCCGCGACCGGCCTAAAACTAGCAGGTCACTCGAAGAGTAGCCAGGCAAAAACCAGGGCAAGTCCTAGCCCTATCCAACGGGACGCCAGGAAAATCCATGCTCATGGACGATTTTCATGGCGAACCCTCTTGCAGAAGCGGCTGTCGAGGCCATCGAACTCGACGCATTTTCCAAGGACATTCCCGATCTCATTCCTCTGGATACGACCCTCTACGGGTTTTTCAAGAACAACGCAACCACCATTCCAATCTCTAACGTAACGGCGGCGGGCGGCGTAACGCGGCCCTCGTTCCGCGTTCCCATGCGCCTGCAAGCAGGCGCGGCCATCCAACAGGGCACCGGCAACGCCGATTCCCTGGGACGCGGCACAGGCTCGCAGTGGGGAGCGTTCGCGCTGTCCCCGGTGTTCTACTACAACACGTGTGAAATCACGTTCCTGGCCCGGATTGCGACGGAAGGCCAGAAACGCGGGCTGTTCAACGTCCAGGCGCAGGAGTTGAAAAACACCTTCCAACAGGCCACGCAGGGGCTTGAGGCGCTGATGCAGGGAGACGGCTCGGGAACGCTCGACCAGATTCCCACCGGCGCGACCATCAACAACGGCACTGGCTCCGGACAATCGACTTCCTCGATCGTTGGCCTGAACAATGCCTTTCAGTTCACCGATCAGCAGACGATCCAGGTCTTTCCCTCGATTGGCGGGGTTTCCCGCGGATCGTTTACTGTCAGCTATACCGATCCAGTTTCGAACACCATATACTCCGGGCAGGCATTGCCCGCGGGCACAACCAACGGGGACTATCTGGTAGTCAATGGCAGCTCAGGCGCGGCGGGGGCCTCGATCATGGGGCTGCGGGCCTGGCAGGTCAACTCGAACATCGGGACCATCGGCGGTTTGGCTCGCCAGAGTTATCCAAGCCGTCTTTCGACCCCAACGATCAATCTGAACGGGGCCAGCCTGACTCTGACGATTGGGCTGCGCGCCTTGACGCTGCTCGGTAGGGCTCTCGGCCAGCAAAACGCCGCGGTCAAGAGTTCGATCTGGTACTGCGGGCCGGACCAGGCCATGCAGGTGGCGCAACTGTACTTCAACAGCATTTTCTCGGAAACGAGCAAGGCGGGAGGCGATACTGCCCCGGACGTTTCCAAGAAATACTGGCCAGCCACCTACGCGGGCCGCGATCTGCATGTAGGTTGGAATGCGCTTCCGGGAAGGTTGGATTTATTTACGCCGGATACGTGGTATCTGGGGGAACTGCTACCGCTGGAATTGTACGACTTTGGCGGCGGCATTACCGTGGCCCCAGTCCCCGATCTGGTCAATGGCGGGTATCTGACCAGTTCGCTGTTCAGTTACGTCGCGGCTCTTAACCTCGTCAACTCTAACGTGCGCGCCGGCGTCTATATCCAACAGGCCGCACAGCCGACCATTTAAGGAAACATGAACGCGCCTGAAGTCTACGAAAAGGAATTGGGGCTGTTGGGAGGAAAAACCGCCTTCGACCAGCCCCGCTATCGTTTGCACTGGTCGGGAGACCCGTTGAGGCGTCCCGGTATGACGGATCAGGTCTTCGACACGCCCTGCCCATGCTGGGTCTTGCTGCATTGGGTGGACAACAATGCGGACACCCCGGAATCCGGTGGCGGATATGCGGAACTGCAACAGTTTCGCTACAAGAGAACGCCTGCCCTACTCGATTCCGCGGCGTTGAACCTTCGCGTGGTGACGATGATGGCGGCCATGGCCGAGCGGACGCGCCATCAGTTTCTCGATATGCGCAAAAAAGTGCTGGAGAGAAAAAAAGAACGCGAGGACAAGGAAACCAATGACCGGCTGGCTTCTTATCTGGAAGACAGGATGCCGGCCTATCTGGATGGCGTCAGTTATGCCAGACAAGTAGGAACGCAGAGTGTGGTCCAGCAAAAGATGGCGCAGATTGAAAAGAACCTTTCCCGCACGGACAGGCTGGCTGCTCTTCGAGGGCGCGGGACCATGATCCATAAACCCAGTTAGGAGTTTTATGCCGCAAATTCAAGCAAGAGTGGAAACCAATAGCGCGATCGCTCAGGCCGTCGCTCGCCGAGACATGCAGAAAGCCAACCTGGAAGGGATCGCGTTCGTCGATTTCACGCAGGACGCGAACCTGCAACGCAAGCCCGATTACTACCTGTACATTTTCAATATCGCGCCGAGAAAATTTCAGGTCTGCCGCCCTCCCAGTTGGCCCACGATCAATTTCGCCGCATGTCCGAAGGACCAGCGGTATATCGCCGTTGGCCGGGTTCCCTCGACGGTCAACGAGGTCTCTCTGGTGGTGGATCGGACGGTTGTCACGGGAATCGCCGGAGAAAGGTTTGCGACGGACCTGCTGAATCCCTCGAACATCGGCGTGGACATCTGGACGGAAATCACCGACGAGCAGGTCGCATGGCTGGATGGCGGAACTGACGATCTGACCCGGCGCGGGATATTTTGGAGCCGCAACGAGACGCCGACAGAGACCGAATTGACCATGGCGCGGGAACGCATGGAAAAGCATTATAAAGCGCTTCTGATGCAGGCCGATGCGTATCAGCGGGAGAATCGGCAAAAGGAAATCGGCCCCGAGCACCGTCTGGCCGCCGAGTATTTCCACTATAAGGCGCTCTGGCATGTGGTGGCGGAAGTCCCGAATTTCTGCCCCAACTGCGGCGAGGCCGTTCGTCCCGGCTTGGCGTATCATGCTACTCCCTTCGGCACGATCTGCGTGATGGATTGGCATGGCGCGGTGAATGCCGGAGTCAAAGCCAAGGCCGACGTTCCGGAAGGTTTCCGCTGGTGGGCGGCCAGGAAAGATGAAGTTGCGGTATAGGAGATGAATGCCGGTCTCGCCTCCAGTTGTCGCTTCTCCCTACCCGTCCATCGAGGATGTGGTCCAGCTTGCCCGCGTCTATTTGAACGACACAATTTTGTCGGGCGCGGGCGTAATTTTTACCGACGACGCTCCCTTCATTCTGCCCCTTCTCAATAGCGCCATTGCGCAGTTTCAGCGCGACCTTTGGAACAAGGGTGTGGCGACCCTGGTGCGGGAAATCTTTTTCTTAAATGTCCCGCCAATCAATTCCGCCCTGGGATTGGGACTTCCAAATGCTGGAGTGTTCCCAGTGCTTGGATATACCGGATATAACGACGGACTGGTGTATCATGCCCAGCCCGCGCTGCCTTCGGATCTACTTATGCCATTGCGCCTGTGGCAACGGTCCAGTCAGACGGACCTGACCTACAGTGAGTTTTTTCCAGCGCAGGCCGGACTGCCTTCCACCTATCAGGAATACAACCTGGGCGAATGGGAGTGGCAGGGCGACCAGATTGCATGGAACGGGGCGCTGATAGCCAAGGACGTTCGGATGCGCTACTTGGCGACGGCGCGCTACTACAATTCCACCACGCTTCCGGAAGCCTTTCCAACGACAAAAATTCCCTTTCGCGATTGCGTGGAGGCGTTGGCATATTTCATGGCCTACGAGTTCGCTTCGTCCCGGCTGCCGGCGGGAGGCGCGAACGATTTGCTGGCCAACTACCAGAAGACGGTCGATGGCATCACCACCCGCTGGACGCGGAAAAATCAGCGCACCGTCTACGAGCGCGGAGCCTACGGCAATACGGGCGACCTCTTCGGATGGTTTGGGTGATTTATGCCCTTCAAACTCAGCCCGCCGTTTCAGGAAATGTCCACGCAGAACCTTGGAGGTCTGTTCACCGAGGCCGATGCGCGTTCGATTCCCCAAGGCGCGGCCTCGCTCGCCCAGGACAACGATTTCCTGATTGCCGGGATCGGCCCTCGTCCGGGAAGAGTTTCCGCAATGAATTTTACAGGAGGCACGCCGGAGACGATTCAATATCTAGAGTCGATGGACATGGCGCGTGGAAGAAACTACACCCTGGCCCAGGATACGGGCGGCTCCATGTGGTACGAGGACTTGGCGGCGGAAGGGTCGATGTCGCCGTTTCTTGCCGGCCTGATGGCGGGAAGCCGGGCTTTGGCCTTCAATGCCAACGACCGAGCGTATCTTTGCCTCTCGAATTTACTTCAAGGAACGGACCAGCCGCGCCAGTGGGATGGCTCAATCTCAGCCGACACGGGCATTTCCACAGGACCGCTGTGGCAGCAAAACGAGGTGGACAGGATTTCTCAGGTTGGACCCGGCGTAGCGCCAACCGTCACCCCGATCGATGGCCCTCTACCGCCCACGATGCCAGTCTTGAGTTCGACGGCGGGAGGAAATCTACCGGCCCGGACCGCTTGGGTCGTGATGGCCTATACTCTGGCATCCGGCACCACCGTCGCTTCCGTAGAGGCCTCGATCGCGTTGGCCGCGAATACGCTTCTCGTCGTTCAAACTCCCGGCGCGCAGGCCGGAGCGACAGGTTGGAATGTCTACGTCAGCGAGAGTCAGAGCGGGCAAGAAGTCTTGCAGGCATCCTCGCTTGCGATAGGAACAAACTGGACTGAGCCGGTCAGCGGACTCGTGGCCGGGATTGCCGCTCCCGTCTCGGATGTGGCGGCGGGACAGCGATATGGGATGTCGATGTTCCTGACTCGGACAGGATTTCTGACTCCGGGCAGCCCGCCAGTCGCTTTTACCACAACGAAAAATACCGCATCGCTCGCTCTTGGCAATCTGGCGGTAGGGCCAGCTAATGTCATTTCGCGTGTCTTCGCATTTACGGAATCGAATGCCAGTATCGGCGGCCCTTACTATTACGTTCCTATCGCAACGCTCGATCCCAATTTGAATATGGCGTCGGCTACCGTCGTGGATGATAATAGCAGCGCGACCGCGAGTTTCAACATCTCCGACACCGTGCTTCTGGCTAGCATCAACGTGATGACCGAGGGGAACAACGTATTTCAGATGCGCGAGTTGGGCGAACCGGTGAAGGGGCTGCAATATGCCGGGCGCGCGTTCTTCATGGGATGTCGCAACAAGGTCGATCAATTCCTCAATCCAACCTTTGATGGAGGATCGACAACGACCGATCCGATTGCCGGATGGACGCCGGCGGGAACGCTCGCTTCCGAATTCAGTTTGGAGACTTCACCCATCTTCGGCCAATCGCTCTATTTCAAAAATACCGCGGGTAGGTATATCAACCAAAGCGGAAACGGCGATGCAAGCATCTCGCAAAGCGCCTACCAAACGGCACTCCAGACGCCTATTCTACAGCAGTCCACTCAGTACGGAATTCGCGTTACGCTTTGGTCTCCCGGAGGCAACAGCACGGGAACGATTGTCGTTTCCCTGTCTTCGGCATTGCAGGGCTCTAGCTACAGTTTTACGGTTTCCTGTGGAGAGTTGTCGAAGACGCCGCGGGAATTTGAAGGGGCCTTCGGAAATCCGGCATGGAAGACTGTGCCCAGCGATTTGCAATTGGAAATCTATCCGGAGAACTTTCCCGCCAACGCCGATTTCGCCATCGACAGGATCGAAACGTACGACGTGAAACAGCCTGTTCTTTCCAGCCAGGTCGCAGTCAGCTATGCGGAGAACCCGGAAGCCTTCGACGCGATTACCGGCGTGCTCGATATCTCGAATTTCACCAACGATCCGATCACCAACTTGTTTCGCTTCCTGAATACCGTCTATATCACCACGCGGAGCCGATATTTTTCCACCCAGGACAATGGGACGACGGAGCCGAGCGGCTGGACGATCAATGAAGTCACCAACATGGTGGGATGTTTTGGCCCGCTGTCGATGGCCCTGGGAGAGGAATACGTCTTGACGGCGGATCGGCGCGGACTGTTCCTGTTCGACGGAGGCAGCCACATTAAAATCATGCAGGAAATCCAGCAGGTTTGGGAGCAGATCGAGTGGACAGCGTCGAACCAGGTATGGATCGTCAACGACCGACAGCAGCAAAGAATCCTTGTCGGCGTTCCCATCGCCACGCCAATTTCCTTGTGGACAACAGGACTGCCAACGCTGGCCGCGCCTTCCACGCCCAATCTGGTGCTGATGTGTTCCTACCTGACGATGGCCCCTGGCGCGACGATTTCGCAAAATCCCGGCGTCATCGTATCCGCATTTACAGGTAAATTATTGCAGCGAGACGGCAACCGAAAATGGTCGATTTGGACGATTGCCGCTCCTTTTGCCAACTGGATTCAGCGCCAAGACACGAATGAAAGGATTTGGTTCGGCGGAAACGGCGGCGTCAGCCAACTCGATTCGAGCGCATTTGCCGATCTTGGCGCGCCGATCCTGGAAGCCTACCGGACTTACGATTTCAGCGACTTGGAAAGCGAACAGATGATGCAACTCGGTTCCGTGCGTAAACTGTATCCGTATGCCTCCATTCTTCTGGAAGGAGTGGGATCGTTTTTGTTGAGCCTTTTTCCCGAGACGCCGCGGACGCCGTATGCGGTGAATTATCCAGCGTTGCCGCTCGCATCTCCCGCGCTCGACGATACCAACGTGCCCATGAATACCAGCGGAAACCGAATGTTTGTGCAAATTGCAACCGACGGGAACGCTGGAAGCTACTTTTTGTTGCGGCGCATCGTTTTGGGCTGCATCCGTCATCCGCGCGTGCAGGTGTCGGGTCGATGAGGTTTGTGGAGTGGGACCAGGAACGGGCTCGGGCGCTGTACAATGCCATGCACATGCCGTATCCGATGCCGGATGTAGGTTCTCCGGCGTTCGCTTTGAAGGAGATACTGCTTGGGGAGAATGGAGAAGTGGTGGGAGCTGGGGCGGTCAAGATCGTTGGCGAGGCGTTTCTCTGGATCGATCCGAGGCTGCATCCGATTCGGCGGGCGAAATCGGTTCGGGCGCTGGCGTCGCGGGCGAAGCAAGAGGGAGCGAAAGCGGGATTCGAGGAATTGACCGCATGGATACCTCCGCGGGTCGAAGCTGAGTTTGGGATGGCGCTGCATAAGCTGGGCTGGTCTCCGTCTTTATGGAGAAATTGGAGTATTCATCTATGAAAATCAGTACGAAGGTCGTATGGGACATGGAAACCGGCGCGGAACTGGAGCGTGAGAGCTACGAGTACGAAGGTCCTCTGGCTCTGTGCGACCGCAGCCTGCAATCGACCGCACAAGGCGCAGCCTCGACGGACACGGCGACGGCGGCCTCCTATGGGAAATCCGCCACCGGCCTGAGCAATTTCCTGACGCCAATGCTGCAATCTTGGGCGGGAGGCAATGCGCCGGGATATGGCCCAGCGGGAGTGTCCTCGATGAAGAATGCCGCCCAATCGACCGCGGGAGCGGCGGCGAATGTGGGCGACGAGCAGGGGTTGCTGACCGCAATGCGGACCGGCAATGCGGCTGGGGTGGGCTCCGAGCAGGTAGCCAATGCCGCCAATGCGGGGCAGACGCAAACCAATGCGGTGCAGAATATCCTGACACAGAACGCGCAACTGAAGTCGCAGGAGCAGACCGGCGCGATGAATATGCTAGGTTCGATGTATGGAACCAATGTAGGCGCGCAATTGACATCTCAGGGCCAAGTGCCTGAAGCCGTGAATGCCGGCGTGGGCGCGGGCAATAGCGGTTGGTTCCAGAACATGCTGGGCATGATGAATGCCGGAGCGAAAATGGGCGTGGGCGCGGGCGCGGCCATGCAAGGCGCGGCGGCGCTGGGAGCCTAAATGGCAAATCAAGGCGGAAACATTTCGGTCCCGGTGCATGTTGCCGACGCGCTGCTCGATGCGGTGATGCGGGGATATGGCCGCTCCAGCAGCCATGCGCTGTTGCCCAGTGTCGGGACCGCGCCGAAATCCGAGACGGCTGCGCCGGTCGATACGGCTGGCCTGTTGCCCGCGGTGGGAGGCGGTCGCGCTCCGGTCGCCCCGGGCGCGACGATGACTTCGCCGTCCGGCACGCCTTCGGTGCCGCCGTCGGTGCAATCGCCGCTGGATCGTCAAATCGCCGGAATGGAGCAAAAAGTCGCAGGCGATGAAGCGCCTCCGAGTCCGCATTGGGGCCAGCCGGGAAGCGCCCATCCCGGCAAAATGGGAGAATTCCTGCATGTACTCGGACGCGTCGGCGATGTGGCTGGTTCCATCGTCGCGCCCGGCGCCATGATGCAAATTCCCGGCACGACACTCAATAAAGACGTGCGCAACATGGCGGATTTCCGACGGTTGCAAGGGCTGGAGCGGCTACGCGGGCAGCGGGGTGAGGAAACTCTCAAGGGAGCGCAGGCTGCGAACTTTGCCGAGACCACAAAAGAGATGGGCGCCGAAAAGAAGTCTACAGAGGAATATCAGTCCGCGGAAGCCTATAAGGCATTGCATCCCGAAGCCACCACTCCAGAAATTGGAACCTACAGGTCGCTCACGAATATGGGAATGTCTCCCACGGATGCGCTGAAAGAGATTGAAAGAGACAAGCAACTCGCGCTCAAGCCTCCCAATATGCAGGCCAAAACGCTTGTATTGCCCAGTGGAGAACAAGTGGCCGGAAAGTCGGATTCACAAGGAAACCTTTTACTCGCGGACAACACGCCCGCGCCCAAAGGAGCAAAACTTTATGTGCCGTTGAACTATGGAGCGGAGGTGCTACCGTCTAAAACCGCGACGTTTATCGATGCAAACACCGGGATGCCAACCCTCGTGCAATATGACCCAAAAACGCAGCAATACGATAGGCCGGTAGGCGTCAGCGCGACGGGTGCCTACGGACACGAAGTCGCTCAGGCCGGGGCGGTAGGAAGGGCAGGCGACAATCTGATCCATGAACTTGGCGACCCCTCGAATCGCGAGATTCTGGGGCAACTGAGTTCCTACGTCAAACAGGGAACGCTTGGAACGCCCCTTGCGGACCGGAAGGCCGCATATTTATCTTCGGAGTTGAAGACATTTTCCGCGCTTCAACCGGCCATGCATGGATTCCGCGCTCGCACCTCGCAGCAGGCATTTGAGAAAATTGTTGGCGGATTGGCGCAGAATCCAGACGCCACGATTGCGGCCATCCAGGGAATCCTCAAGACAGCTTCCGCTATCACTGGAAAAGAAAGTGGAAATACCCCGCCTCCGGGAGCGAAGGTCATTCAGTGGAACGACGTGAAATAGATGGCGACCCAGGCGCAATCTCGCTATGTGGAATTGCCGAACGGCTCCTATATGGAATGGCCGGAGGGAGTCAGTGCGGCTGAATTCAAGGCCAAGGCAGCGCGCGTGATGGGCGGTCCGCGACCGGGAACGACGCATCCCGAGCTTGCTGAAAGCTCGCCGGTTGACATTGGAACGGCAGACCGCGCCATGCGGGGATTGGGTAATGTCGGCATCGGAGTTGCCAAGGGTGTCGGCTCCATGCTGAATGAAGCGGGCAAGCTGACGCCGTTCGGATCGCCGCTGAGTTCGCGGCGGGAAGAAAAGTATCTCGCCCCTTCGACGACCGGACAAAAGATTGGAAAGGGGGTTGCCGATGTCGGCGGTTTTCTTTTGCCGGGAATGGGAGAAGAGACGGCGGGAGCGAGGATCGCGGAAATTGCGCCGAGGATAGGAGAACGGGCGGCAGCCGTGCTGGGCCGCGTGGGAACGCAGACGGCTGGGAGCGCGATCCTGAACAGGTTGCAGGGGGGAACGGCCAAGGGCGGCGCATTGGCGGGATTGGTTGGAGGAGGCGTGGGAGAAGGAATGCGACTACTTGCGCCCGCGGCGGCGGAGACGGCTATGGGAGTCCGTGGAATGGATCGGCTCTATGGGCGCACCCTAGGGAAAGCCATCCTGGAGGACACCGCGGGCGTGCTCCCCATGACGGTAGCTCAAAGCGCGCAGTCCACCATGGACCGCCTTACGCCGGAGTTGGAGGAAAGGGCCACACTTGCGGGAGAAAAAGGAGCGCGCGGGAGTCTGGCTTCGGCTCGGCGGTCGGTGGCTACGACCATTGGCAAGCACCAAATGAACCGGGCCATGGATTCGGCCCGCGAACTCGATCCACTCAAACAACGACTTGCGACGGACGCCCTGACGAAATTGCCGCTGGCCGAACAACAATCGCCGATTGGATTGATGAAAATCAAGCGTGGGTTGAATGCGGATTTCATTGGAAACTGGAGGCCGGATCAACCTCCGGGACTGCGCTCCTCGGCAAAGACGGCGTATGGGCTTATCAATCGAGAGATGCATGCCGCCGCCCCAGAAACGGAAGAACTCGATCGCAGGATTTCGAGCCTGATGCCGGTTGCAAAGAGGGCGGAAGCCAAGGCCGTCAACGCACCGTTTGTACAACGGGTGTTAGGAAGGGTTGGGGCACATACCGGCGCACTGACCGGAGCAGCGGTGGGCAGCTTCGCGGGCTATCGCTCGGGAGGAGCGAAAGGCGGTCTTGAATATGGATTGCTGGGGCTGGTAGCTCCGGAAGTGATGGCCAGCCCGGAATTACAGATGAGCCTGGCGCGAACGCTCTATTCCTCGGCTCTACCTCGCTTAGCAACCGGCACGGCGCTTACCGCTATGAGAAACAACTCAGGGAAATGATCGTCAACGCCAGTGCGCCCAACAAGGATTCCCAAGGGACTTCCCCGTACTTGAGAAAAGAGAAGAACGCACTATAGAGGCAAAAGGCTCCGAGGAGAAGGCCAAGCGCGGCAAAAAGAATCATGGAAAAAGCATACATCGTGGTACAGTAAAAGCGCCAGCATCGATTGCAGCACCGCGAGGAGCGGAATCGGCTGGAAGTGTGAATCTATCACCCCCGAGGAGGGACCATCATGGCGCTACCCGCCCTTACCGTTACCGTCAACCCGTTTCCCACGGGCCGCGACAAAACTCAAATGAACCTGATCGTCAAAGGCAATATTGCGATTGCCGCTGGCGGCTTATATCAGACCAACGGATTGCCGATTGCCCTTTCCGGACCGGAAATTCTGACCTCGAAGCAGCCGAACTGGGGAGAGGTGTATTCGCCTTCCTCCGGCTATGTGTACCGGTTCGATCCGGTGAACCAGACGTTGCGGATATACATCATGGGCGCTGCCGTGTCAGATCCTTTGGCGGAATTAGCCAACGGAGCAAGCGTGGGCGCCGATACGGTGGTTTTTCGCTTCGAGATCGAACAGAACTGATGGCGCGCATTCCCAATGTCGCTCTGTCCCGCTATTCGCAGTATTTGCGGGCGATCCCAGGAGGGAACTGGGCTGCGCTGGCGCTGGAAGCTACGGAGGCCACATTGAACCAGGCGGTAGGTTCCGTCAACGCGAATGCGCCGCCTACCGGCCCCGCCGTGGCCCATGTATCGATTCTGGTAGGGGGAAGGACCATTCGGCTCCCTTTTGCCAAAAGGAAATGAGAGGTCTTTATGCCGCAATATCAAAATAATCCCTTGCTGCCGGTTCGGGCGCTCCAGGCGGGCATCCCGGAATATCTTTATGGCTCCTTCGCCGCCGATCAAGCCCCGACGCGCATGTTGGTCAGCCAAGTCGAAATTGTCGCCAATGTGGCTACACTCACGGGAGTTGCGATGGAAGGCAATACGCCCGCTATCGGCAGCCTGATTTCCGTGCATGGCACGCAGACTGGAAGCGGCGAATTCAACGTCAACCGCGTTCCCTTGACGGCAGTTTCGATCAATGCGCTTACGGGAGTCGGCACAGTCTCTTTTGCGTTGACGGGGGCCAATGTCGGTCCGGTCGCCGACGCGGGCGTGGCCGTCGTGGAAACGCCGGAGGTAGGAGAGACCATCGTTGCTGGATCGAGCGTGCCCTGTACGCCGCTCTACCAGCAGGACGCTCCGACCGGGTTGCGTACGATTTCCGCCAGTTGCACCTTCCCCACGATTCCCACCGATGTCACGATTGCACTCGAAGGAGCGAACCAGAACATCGACAGTCAGTACACCTCCATCGGCACGGTCGCCACGGTCTCGGCCAGCGTCGTGAGCGTGGCGCAGGCGGTATTTACCGGCATCGGCTATCGTTACTATCGGCTGAATACATCCGGGCTGACCGGGACAGGCACGATCGTTGGAAAGGCGGTTACAGGATGAAACGGCTTGCGCTTTATCTGGCGCTTTTCTCGGCTGTACCGACGTTGGCGCAAGGCGTCCTATACAGTTCAGTGGCGCAGGCGGTCGCTTCCATTCCAGGAAGCGCCCAGGGAGTGTCGAACGTGTTCGTTCCCATTCCCTCGGCGCAGGTCATGGTTTGCACGGGAAGTTATATAGGATCGCCATGCCTGACCCAGACGGCGAGCATTTATCAGGACCAGGCAATGACGGTTCCCATCACGCCGTACGACGTGGCGGACGCCTATGGCAACTTCCAGTTCTGGGCTGTTAGCGGGACGTACTACGGGACCATCATCGGTACGGTTGCCGGAGCAACAGTCCAGAACAATTTCCAGTTCCAGTTGCCGACAGTTGGAACGCCCGCGGTGGCCAGCATCAATACGGTGACAGGGGCATTCACATTCACAGGCAACGGGGTTTCCTGCTCAGGGACAACCTGCGCATTCAGCACCGCCCCTACCCCGTATTATCAGATCGTGCAGTGGAACGGGACGGCGGAGCCGCAGCGCGCGAACCTAAACTTTTCGCAGCGGTTCTCTCTATCGGACGCCAGCGGCAACAACCAAACCAATGTGGATGCGAACACCACCGGGAACGGCCTCTTTCTCCTGAGCGCCTTGACATCTCCCGGCACATCGACGGCCTTGCTGCAGTTCGACGGAGCGGGAAACGGAAAAGTCGGGCCCGCTCTCCTGGGTTCCGCGGCGTATGTCCAGACCGTGGCCGCCACCAGCTTGACGGAAATCGACAATGTCGTCGGTTGTAACTTCCCGAACGATGGACCCAATCTTACCTGCACGGTCGCGGTGACGCTTTCGCCCCCGATGCCCGACGCGAATTACAACGTAAGCTGCATCGAATATACGAATCCTAACATGGGAACTATAATGGTGGGTAACATTTCCATCAATTCCATCGCCGCCGGCGGCTACACGTTGGAGGAGATGACGCAAGGCAGTTCCACGCTTTTCTCCACCTATCCTAACTACGGAAAGAGCTTTGTGTGTACAGCCACACATAACTGACATGAAAAAACTCATTCCAGTCGGACTGTTTCTTTTACTCGGAGTGGTGCTTCATGCCCAAAATGCCTTCTTTCAAGGCTTGGCGTGGACCAGCGTGAACGTTCCGGGAAGCGCCCAGGGAACGACCAACGTAATCGCGCCCATCCCCTATGCCCAGGTTCGCGTCTGCATGGGGCTCTATCTGGGAATGCCGTGCAGCGCGCCGACGGCCACGGTCTACCAGGACCAGGCGGGAACGAAGCCCTACCAGCAGCCTATGACGGCGGACGCCAGCGGCAATTTCAGCTTTTGGGCCGCTGCCGGCACGCCGATGTTCTACACCGTCGCGGGAACGAACGTGCAGGCGCAGTCCTACGACATCTTTCTGAGTATAAGCGGCGTATGTCCAGGCGGACTCTGTATCTTTGCCAATCCGACGGCAACCCAGACGATAACGCAGCCTGCCGGGACATCGTTCAATTTACTCGGAGGACCGTTCACGGCCCCTACTGTGAATGCGACCACCTCGGTAACGACGCCGGATTTGAATGGAAAGCGCTATGTTAGCGAGCTGGCCACTGGAGGTTCGGGCACATCTAGTTCACCATGGACTGGCTGGGAAGCCGGTCTGAATGCCCTTACCGTCAATTCCGACATCTATTTTCCTTGCGGATATTACACGCAAGCAGTAGAGATTACTCCAGTAGCCGGTTGGCATGTCGATGGTGGAGGGAGTAGTTGCGTCATCATCTCTTCCAGTTTTACGGGGGACGCATTCAAGGAATCGTTTCCGATCAATTCAAGTACGACCGCGAACATCGTCATCGAGAACGTCGGCATGGTGAACACCAATGCATCGAACACTGGCGCTGCCCTGGACGATGTAGGCGGTTCCTACGTCTACTGGAGAAACAACAAAATCTCCGGCTTCGGTTACTGCGGAATCTGGGATCAATCCGAAATTACGGAGTTTAGCGCCAACATCTGCAATGGTCAATACCTTGCGGGATTCTGGTTGGCGAATGGGGCTGAGCATACGACTGGGGCCAAGTTGGGATACACCAATCGCAACAGCATCTCGGACAGCAACGAGTTCAACGAGCCCACGACAATCCCGATCATCGTCGATGATGGCGGTCATACCCATGCGGTTGTCCATAACAATTTCAATGGTGGAAGTTATACGGGACGGTTAGCTTGCGTAGCCGCGATCGATTGGGAAGACAATGAGATGGAGGGGTCAGGAACGGGTATTCTGCATTTCGCCATAACGACAAATATCGGAGCTGTCAGCTGTCAGATGTCGACACAGATCAAATTCAAAAACAATACAGTCAACTGCCAAAATGCGACGGCGACCAATTGCACTTTGGATCATACGCCAGCGACACTTTACGGTGGAGAATTCAGTCATAACTTCTTTGTAACAGGCAGTGGAACCACGCCCAACAATCCTCTGTATTCGATGATCGGGAACTCCGACACGCCCGATTTATATTTATCGGGAATTTCCTACAGCGACAATGTCCAAGCGGAATCCGGCGCGGCTGCGGCCATCGTGCAGCAAACGTCCGTATTTCGCACGCGTCTGAACGGACTTCCCGCTACATCGACTGGAGGCGGATTATTTGCAGGATGGAATGCTAGCAATGCAAATGCGGAAGTAGATTTTTTTAACGGATACACGAGTGTGGCACAGGCCGGCTTCAGTTGGTATCAATGGAACAACTCTTCATCCACTTGGACGCTGCTCGCAAATCTAAACTATCTTGGTATACTCACGCTTTCCAACGTGACCGCGACCACTTCGGTAACTTCGCCGAGCTACAACGGAGCGCCGATCAGTTGGTTTGGGACGGGAAATGCCAACATCGGCGGCGGTCTGCCGAGTGCCACCACCGGCGGCAACAACACGGCCAGCGGGTTCGAGGCGCTTTACTCGAACACGACCGGCGGCAACAACACGGCCAGCGGGTTCGAGGCGCTCTACTCTAACACGACCGGCAACAACAACACGGCCAGCGGATACGGCACGCTTTACTGGAACACCACCGGCGGCAACAACACGGCCAGCGGGTTAGAGGCGGGAGAATACATCAGCGGCGGTAGCGTGGCCAACGCCGCTTCCTCGAACAGCCTTTACGATGGCTATCTTACCGAGGCGCTGGCATCGGGAGACACCAACGAGAACGTCATTGGGAACGCAGCCATAGGCCACGGCAGCAACACTACGACCGTCGGCAATTCCGCCATCACCGATACCTATTTGCAAGGCAACGTCCATGCACCCACCTCGGTGACGACGCCGCTGGTGAATGGCCAGATCGCGGGGTCTTCGACGATTGCATCCGCAGCCACACCGGTATTGAGCGCCACGGCTCCCGTGAATTACAACATCCTGACTGCCAATGTAACGAGCTGGACTCTTGCCAACGGTACTGTGGACGGGCAGCAAACCACCATAGAGTTCTGCCAGAACG
>VFSW01002794.1_pt1 | contig 26303 bp, 21 predicted proteins | sample 5358111 | NCBI WGS metagenome assembly VFSW01 (sample SAMN11554181, study PRJNA540505) | mine drainage metagenome | isolation source: sediment from site ElyBrook_90M | place: USA: Ely Copper Mine, Vershire, VT | collected 2017 | reverse complement strand
AGCGGACATCTCTAATTGTTTATGATGCGGACATCTTTAATTGTTCGCGACAGTTCCGCGGCTGAACGATCGGACGGTTCGATGCGCGCGTCTTTTCAAAGGTCTTCAAAAAGGAGAGTTCAGATGAATACGACCGAGTTCCACTCCCTTCGCAAATTCGCCGACACCCCGAACGCCAGGGTTGCCTACCTTGAGCGTGGCTCCGGACCGGCGGCGCTCCTGCTGCACGCCTTTCCGCTCTGCGGGTTTCAGTGGCGCGACGTGATCAATGACCTCGCGCCCGCCCGGCGCTGCATCGCACCCGACCTGATGGGCCTCGGATATAGCGAGGTGGCCCAAGGCGCCGACATTTCATTCGCCGCTCAGGCCGCGACGATCGCGGGCCTGCTCGACCAGCTTGGCATCGACCAGGTCGATCTCGTCGGCAACGATTCGGGTGGTGGGATCAGCCAGGTCTTCGCCGCGACCTATCCCGGCCGGGTGCGTACCTTGACGCTGACCAATTGCGAGGTGAACGACTTGTGGCCGACGCCGATGCTGGAGCCGCTGTTCGATGCACTCACCGCTGGGCTCGGGGCCGAAATGATGAAGGCGATGGCATCGGACGTCAGTGTCGCGCGCGCCCAGCTGGCGCAGGTCTATGAAAATCTCGATTGGCTGACGCCCGAGATCGCACAGACCTACTTCGGTCCGGTCGCAGCGACCAAGGAACGCGCCGAGCTCCTACGCGGGTTCGGCGCGGCGCTGAAGAATCGCGATCAGATGGTCGCGCTTGCGCCGCGGCTGCGCGAATCGAAGATTCCGGCGCAGGTGATTTGGGGCGATGCGGATACCGCATTCGACACCGCCGGCTCGCTCAAATGGCTGCGCGACAACCTCGGCGGGGTGCGCCGAATCGTCAACGTGCCGCGCGCGAAGCTGCTGTTTCCCGAGGAGCATCCACGCGCGGTGAGCACGCTGCTGCGCGATTTCTGGGGGAGCAACTGATCCACCGCGAAGCATAGCCCCGCGGCACTTCGATGCCGCGGGGCCGTTGCAGCTAAAGGTTGGTCCGCGACTTCCAGGAGCCATGGAATCCGACCGGAACCCGATGGTCGAGGTGGGCGCGTGCTATCGGGCCTTGCTCCACGCGCTCCGCATCAAAAATCGCGAGATGGCTCGCGTTGCGTTCTTCATCGAAGATGTTGGTTAGCAGGTACCCTTCACCCTCAGATGAGTTGCGACTTCGAGGCACGAATACTGGTTCCGCGACCGCGCAACGTACGCCCGCCGCATATATCTGCATCTGCCCGGTAGCGTGATCGAAGTGCCCGATGCCGCGATGAAAGATGTCATCGCTACCCGGACCGCCGATGCATGCAACGTAGCCGTGCCGGTAGTTATGCCCCGTGGATCGCTCATCGATGCGCGGATACTCGCATCGTTCGGCGCTGAGCCTTTTTCCCGTGAAGCTTCCCGGCCTACTCCAATCGAATTCCCAGCGAGTCAGCAACTGCGTTGCGCGCCCGAGGTCGGGCGGCGAGCCGTCGGCGAATGGAAACACGGCCGCTTCCTGCTGGCATACATCGACGACGATACGGTGGCCGTCATTAAACGCATTCATCGAATGCCACGCCATACACGGCGCGCCGTCGAACCATCTGACGTCTTCCGCGCCGCCGTTTCTGGGCATGATGCCGACATGCGTGCCCTTGTCCGGCTCCCACGCGATCGCGGGTCCGCCGGCCATCGCGCGCTTGATCGACACGGTGACCGGGCACATCGGGAATATCGCGAAATCTTTGGTCACCGCGAAATCATGGACCAGCGCCGGGAACGGTCCAGGGATCAAATGCGATCGAACCAACTCGCCGGCCGAATTCGCGAGGTAGAATTCGATATCGCCGGTGATGCGCCCGGTTGGAAAGTTGGCGAAGAACAACATCCCCCCCGACTCGCGATCGATCTTCGGATGCGCGGTCATGTTGCGCGGAAGTTTCTTGTCAAACGACCAGGGTCCGATGGTTTCGAGAGTTTCGGGATCGATTTCTATCGGTCCATGACCTTCTTCGAGGGCCAGAAGTTTGTTCGCATGCCAAACCAGGTTGGTGTTCGCGACGCCGTCGGTCCGCATCGCGGCGATGCTCGGGTCCGTATCTGACGGAAGACCCGACGTGCCGAACAGCGCGCGCCCGGCGGCGTGTTCCAGATTCCATTGTTGAGTTCGCACCCAACGATTGCGATAGGAAACGTTGCCCGCGCGCAGATGGAACGCATGCACCATCCCATCTCCATTGAGAGGATTGTACATCCCGCGCGGCGCAAACTGCGGGTTGGGTCCGATGCGATAGAAGGTGCCGTCGAGGTCGCGCGGCACTTCGCCCTCGATGGTCAGGTGCGCGCAGTCACACTCGACTCGAATCGGCTCGAAGCCTCCGGATAGATACGGACTCGTTGCGACGTTGTTTGTCATGCGCATGTCTCCAGGCTCGAGATGCTCCGCGGGGATCGATCCGCTAACAGGCAGCCTGAGCGATGAGCAATTCGGTCCTCGAAAATTTAGCGCTTGCTTTCCGGTTTCATTTGCTCCGAGGCCGTGCGGCTTAGAAAAAATTTCCTGTCAATACCTCAAAAACGCGCGTTTCTTCTGACCACTGGACAGCGGGACGAGACTCCTGCTCGACACCGGCGTCGGGATTGGAAAACGAAATTGCGGAGGCGAGGCTAGGTCAGATCAGCCAACAACTCTTTCGCGACGAGCAGGTCCCTTGTTTCGAAGCCTTCCTTGAATCGGCCATACGCGTTGGACAAGAGCTGCCGGGCTTCTTTCTTTTTCTTCTGATGCTGGTACAGCGTGGCGAGGCTGACCGCCGAGCGCAGCTCCCATTTGGCCGCGCTCTGGGAACGCGCGAGCTCGATCGATTTCAGCAGGCTCTCCTCGGCGTCCTTTTCACTGGTCTTCGCGCCGCGCCCATTGCGATGCTGCGCGAGCGTCAATTCCGCGCCGGTGCGCAGCAACTCGGGTTCCCACGCATGTTCGTCCTTCAACTTGACGAAACGGAAGGCATCCGCGAGCGCATCGTGCCCGGCGCGAAACTCACCCGCCATGCGGCATGCTTCCGCGATCATCAGATACATGCCCGTCAGTCCCGCCTCGACGCCGATTGCGAGACTGGTTTGAATCGCCTGCTGCATCATCGGCAGGCCATTCTCGGTCTGGCCCTGCTGCGACATCGCGGCGCCCAGCATGTGCGAGCCCATCAACTGGTAATAGGGAAGGCCATGCTCGGTTGCGAGCTCGATGGTTCGCTTCGACCAGCCGGCGGCCGTGTCCCACTCTTGTCGAAAGCTATACAAGACTGCAGTGAAGTACGATGCGTAGATGAGGTCGTGCGCGGTCGCGAAATTTTCGGCGGCGGCGAGCGCGCGGCGACTCATTACGAGAGCCTGCTCGGGAAACCCGCTCAGCTCCAGCGTCCATGCGAGAGCGCTGCGCGCATCGACTTCGACATTCGAGGTGTATGCGAAATGGTCGAGCTGCGGCTGATGACGTCCGCATAGCGCGATCGCTTTCTCGAGATTTGCGCGCGCCTCGGCGAGCTCGCCGAGGAAAAATCTGCCGTGGCCGAGCGAGCGCCATGATCTCGCCAGTTGCGCGGGTTCTTGCAGGCTTTCCGCGAGGTGCAGATTTCTCTCCGCTAGTTGATGGCTGCGCTTCCAATCGCCGCGCCCTACCGCGAACGACCACAAACCCATCAGCGCGGGGAAAAGTTGCGGCGTCTCGCCGAGCCGCTGGCAAAGTTCGCCGGCACGTTCGTAGGCTTGCTGAACTTCGGGAGCGCCATAGCCTTTGGTTGCCTGCAACGCCGCGCCCATCGCGAGTTGAAGTTGCAGCTCGCGCTCCAGCTTCTGAATGCCGTTGGGAAGATGGCCGAGCGCGTCCAGCGCCGCGGTTAGATGTTCGACTGCTTCGCGCGAGGCGCTCGCACGCAACGCGTTGTGCGCCGCCTGATGGCGGTAGCGAAAGGCGCGGTCGAAATCGCGGCTTTGGGTGAAATGACGCGCGAGCTCGGCGGCAACCTCTCCACACCGCTCGCCGAATGCGACTTCTTCGCGCTCGCCGATCATCTGATGGATGCGGGCGCGGCGAGCCGCCGTTAATCTGCCATAAACCGATTCCCAGTAGAGCGCGTGTTGAAAGCGAAAACGCGCGGCCACCGTTCCATCCGGCCACTCGGTGTCGCCGGCGTCCTGCAGGAACGCCATCCGGGTCGCCAGCGCGGCGCAGTGCTGTTCGACGTCCATCAGATCCTTGCCGACGCCGGCCGCGATCGCCGCCGCGGAGAATTCCGCGCCCGCGACGCTGGCGACTTCGAGCAGCGCCTGATCTTCCGCCTCGAGTTGGGCCAGTTGCTGCGCGATCATTTCCATCACGGTGCCGGGCGCGATCCGGTTGGAATCTTCAGCCAGCTTCTCCAGCGAGATTTTCGACTCTCCAGAATCCTCATCCGATGAATCAGGGGGACGCAGCAACGACTCCACCACGGCCACCATGAAGAGCGGGTTGCCTTCGGTGCGGTCGTGGATTGCAGCAGCTGCGCGCTTGATTGCGGTGCTGTCGGGTGGGTTGGTTTCGGCGATTCGATGGCGCAGATACTCCGCGACTTCAGACGATGAAAGCGGCGCGAGCTTCAGGTCTTCGCAGTAGCGGCCGGCCAGTTCGCGCACCGTCGCTCGCAGCGGATGCTCCGCAGGCAGCGTGGCGACGGGACGATGGGTCGCGACAATCAACAGCCGCGCGCGCTCGGGCCGGCGGGCAAGCAGATCGAGCAGCGTGAGCGTCGAGGGGTCGCTCCAATGAAGATCCTCGAGCGCGAGGATCACAATTCGATTCGCGGTGAGGCGCTCGAGCGCCTCGGCGATCTCGCGCAGCATCCGTTGTTGAGTGGCGCCCTGCGCGCTCGGCGTCGTGGTTGGCGAATCGGCATCATCGAGCAGCGCCGGCATTTGCGCGAGCCACGTCGGCGCGTGAGCGCGGATGGTTTCGGCGACGCGGCCGCCGCTGTCTTCGCGGCATAGGCGACTCAGCGCGTCGATGACAGGCAGATAGGGCTCGCTCTCGCCACGATGCTCGACGCATTGTCCACGTCCGATCAGGACTCCGTCATGCGCGGCCGCATGTGCGCTGAAAGCTTCAAGTACCGTGCTCTTGCCGATGCCTGCCTCGCCGCTGAGAAAGATCACCTGGCGCAAACCGGTTGAAGCTTTGAGAAATGCGGACCGGAGCCTGGCAAGTTCGGCCAGGCGTCCGACGGTCATGACAACCTTCGACGGTGCGTCGATGGAGGTTTGAGCGATCGCCGCAACCTCGGCCGCATCGCCGGAGCGCTTCACCTCGGCAATGAAACGATAACCTCGGCGCGCGATGGTCTCGATGAACTTCGGAGCTTCGGCATCATCCTCCAGAGCGGAACGGACTTCGCGCAAATAGAGACGCAGGACGCCCTCGCCCACGAAGGTGGAAGGCCAGATGGCTTTGCGCAGTTCCTCGTGCGGTACGAGCCGTCCGGGATGTTCAACCATGTAGCGCAGCAGGGCGAAAGGCTTCGGGCGCAAGCGGATCGCCTCGGAGCCGCGCAGAAGGCGCTCGCCGCGGGGATCGAGTTGGAACGGAGGGAAGAGGCGGTAGGATTCTGCGCTCATGATTCCCGCTTAGGACAGACCGTGCTCATTAAATAAACCAATCAAAACCGAAACTCTACAGTCAGTATGGTTAGTGAGAGCGTATCACAGCGCCAGAAACTTCGTCGGAGTCCATTCTTCGAGGAAGGCGACACCTCCATCAACTAACAAATTGGACCAAAAACCATACGCTTGCCTAACGCAGACCTAACGGATGCGCTGTCGCAGCTAACGGAAGCGATCCGTAATCTCCACTTCTGTCAGGGAAGAGTTGCACAAACGAATGGTCAATCGAAAGCTCACAAAACATTGAGGGAGTATAAGCAATGAAAAACGCATCTCATGAAACCAACCAGGTCACTTTTGCCAATCTCACCGCTCGCATGATGAAAGGGCTCGCCGCCGGGCTGCTGGCATCGGGTTTGATGCTTAGCGCATCGAGCGCCGCGCTCGCCGGCGGCAGCAACATGGGATCGAAGCTGCAGGTTCTGCCACGGACGACTCCGAGTGGCGTGCCGGTTGCGCCCGGTCTGCTCGGCGATTCAAATCCCTATGGCATCCAGTTCGTGCCGCAGAACTTCCAGGGCAGCCACGGGATGCTTCAAACGAACGATGTCCTCATCTCGAATTACAACAATACCACCACGATGGGCGGCAATACCGTCAGCACCCAGGGCCTCGGAACCACCATCACTCGGATTCGGCCCAACGGCCAGACTTCGTTGTTCTTCGAATCCAAGACGGACCGAGTGACCGGGTTCACGAACGCCCTGGATATTATTCCGCATGGATTCATTTTTGCGGGAACGGTTCCGACCACCGATGGAACCTCGGCGACCGTTCACGGCGGTCCGGTCTTGATCCTCAATGGAGAAGGCGCCCAGGTGGGCACGATCCCGGTGGGCGACGGCACCAACCCCGGCATCTATGGGCCATGGGGTTCGACCATCAATATGCAGAAGAACGGCACGATCCAATACTTCGTCGCCAACTGCCTGGCGCCGGTGCCGGGTAGCCCGGGAGCGTTTCAAGGGACCATCGTGCGCTACGACATCACCTTCAATCACAAAGGGATGATGGAAATCCCGACGACGCCAGTTCAAATCGCATCGGGATATACCGCCGGGCCCAATCCCGCATCGATTGTCACCGGTCCTGCCGGCCTCGCGTACGACGCCAAAACCGATACGCTCTATGTTGCGGGTGAAGGCGACAATGAGATATTCGCGGTCGCCAACGCTTCGAGCGCGACCGCTGACGGTGGGATCGGCACCGTAGTCTACAATGATCCCGCGCACCTCTTTGGCCCGCTGGGATTAGTCCTCGCACCCAATGGCGATTTGCTCACCGCCAATGCTGACAGCATCAATGCGCAGCCAACCTTTGCAAGTCAGATAGTGGAGTTCACGCGCAGCCCGGCGACCGGGCAGAATCCCGCAGGAACCTTCGTCATGAGTCTGCAGGTTGATCCGCTCAATGGCGGCTCGTTCGCGCTGCGGCTGATGGAAAACGACGGCATCGCGAAGCTGCTGGCAGTGGATGACAACACGGTCACCCTCAACGCTTACAACTTTGCACTGCTGCAGAATCCTTTCTGAGCTGCCTCTCCCTGACGCAGCAACGCCGGAGGCGATCGCGCCTCCGGCGTTCTTTTTGGATCAATTGTTAGAAGAACTACAGCTAGCTCAAAAAATCCGCGTCATCGCCGAAAGTAATTTCAACGTCACTGGTAGGGCGTGAAGAGCAGGTGAGAATGAAGCCGTCGGCACGCTCGTCGTCAAAGAGTGCAAAAGACGAAGTCTCACTCATGTCCACGTTTCCCGAGAGCAAACGAGCCTTGCAGGAGCCACACATTCCATGCGCACAGCCGTAAGGCCAATCGATCCCCGCAGCAAGCCCAGCTTCCAGCATGGTTTGGCCTTCCGCGACTTCGATCACCTTTCCCATTGGCCTGACTACGATTCGGAAAGACATAGCGGCTAAAGATACTTGCGCCCTGTGTTGGGATCGGGAATCGGAAGACCAACCTTATTCAGCAGTTCATTAACTTCCACAATAAAATCATCACGCATCTGCTTGTTCGAACGCTTGCGGAGACCCCATTTGATGAAATCATACTGTCGCTTGGAGCTATCGGACCCAAACATATCCAACCCAGCGGCATACCACTTAGGAAGGTAGTGCTCGGCGGCCTTGCGGCCTTCCGGAGTTTGGCAAACCCTTCTAAGTAGCGTGTAGCCGAATGCCGCATGCCCGATTTCCTCGCGCCATACTCGCTCCGAGATTTTTGCCAGCGGAGCATAGGTGCAGCCGACCCATTCAAATCCCATATACGCGCCTTGCCGATCGCCGAAGAAACTGAAGTATGCGTACTCGACCCACTCTTCCGATAAGTCGCGCATTTCGAAGAGATAAAGCGGCATCGGAGTGGACATGAACTTATCGTCGATCTTGACTCCGAGTCCTTCAAGGATTCGCCACCAATAGCTGCCGTGGCGCACCTCTTCGGCCCAGAATGCCGCGTACTCGGCCTTGTCCTCCGGCTGCGGCGCTTTAGCCAAGGGACGAACCAGGGTCCGCTGGGGAACCAGCATATATTCAAGTTCGATGCGCGCCTGGATCGAAAGCATCCGGACCAGAAGATCCTTATATTCGGCCGGAAGACTATCGTTGAGGTCGAAATTCTTCGCGCCCGTATGCCCGCGATATTCATCGTGAAATTGTTGCTCGGTCACTCCCGGCTGGCGTGAGTTGCCATGGACAGGTCTCCTGTTATGGCGCTGGACGCTCGCTGCGTTCATGCGCAAGTGTCTGTTCGATTCGTTCGCGAAGAAGTTTCTTTGCGATCTTCCCGACCGCGGTGGTAGGAAACTTCTCGACTACCTCGAGGCGCTCGGGGAATTTGAATTTCGCGACTCGCTTGGTCTCGAGATGGGAGACAATTTCGGACAGTTCAATGCTCACTCCCGGTTCGCATACTACGAACAAACAACCTCGCTCGCCGACTATCGGATCGGAGATTGGTACCAGCGCCGCGGCACTGACCTTAGGATGGTCAATGACCAGGTTTTCGACCTCCTCGGCGCTTACCTTCTCGCCAGCCCGATTGATCATGTCTTTAAGCCTGCCTGCGACAACGAGTTGCCCTAAGCTGTTGCGCTGAAGCATGTCGCCGGTGCGATAGAAACCATCTTCAGCGAAGGCACGCCGATTGTGCTCCCCCGCGTTGTAGTAGCCGCGAATAGTATAAGGTCCGCGCACCAGCAACTCGCCTACTTTACCATCAGGAACGTCCTTACCTTGTTCGTCCACAATGCGATACTCGTCGTGCGGCGAAACCGGGGTTCCTACGGTTTCGAGAACAACCGGCTCCGGATCATTAAGTCTCGTGGTGGTGATGAAGCCCTCCGCCATCCCAAGGACCTGTTGCACTCGGCAGCCGAAAACCTCGAGCGCGCACTTCGCCGACGTCGGCAGGAACTTCGCGCCGCCCGCGAGGATTTGTTTGAGCGACGAAAGGTCTCGCGGCGCTGTCTGCTGCCGTTCCATAAGTGTGATGTAAAGCGCGGGCACCCCCGGCATACAGGTGACCCGCTCACGCTCGATGGCGGCAAGGATGTCATCGGGCGCAGCTGATTCGAGCAGAACCGTGGTTCCATTCGCCAGTAGTGTTCCCATCAGACCGGGAGCGGCGAGGCCGAAATTGTGCGAAACCGGAATCGCGACCAGCATGATGGTAGCGGAATCCACCTCGCAGACCTTGTTCATGATGCGTGCGTTGTAAAGATAGTCGGCGTGCGTCCGAGGAATCAGCTTAGGCAATCCTGTGGTGCCACCCGAGACGAGAAACAACGCGACGTCGAATGGATCCGCTCGAAACTTCGGTCGTCGCGGGGCTCGGTTTTCTATTAGCTTCCGTATGCTCAGGAATCCCGGAGATTCCATTGCATCGTCACCCGCGGTTAGCACGAACCTTAGCCCTGGCCGTCGTTCTCTGAGGCTCTTTGCCATTTGCGCATAGTCGAAATTGCGATAGACGGGCGCCATCGCGTAACCAACCGCGCCGCCATGCTCGAGGAAAAATCCAATCTCTGTCTCGCGATGTGCGGGAAGAGCCATGATTGGCAGCAGGCCCAGCTTGGAGGCCGCCAAATACAGCATCACAAACTCAGGATTGTTCGGCAGCTGCACGACGATGCGATCACCCGGCCGCAGGCCGGCATCGTACAAACCGTCCGCGAGGCGTTCACTTCTTTCGACCAGATGCGCGAAGGTTATTCTCGATTGACCTGCCACCAGGGCAATCTTGTCCGGGGTGTGGAGCGCCGCTTTCTCGATCGCTTCGTTGATGGTCTCGTCGCGCCACACGCGCAGGCGGCGATAGTGCTCGACGGTCGACGGCGGCCATGGCACGCAATCTTTAAGCATGGCAGAAGACATTCATCGGTGTTTCGTGATTGAGAACGCTTATTCACCCATAGCACGGAAGCCAAGTCAAAACGTCGATTTGTTTGCTATCCTCAGGCGCGAGGTTGAAAGGAAGTGCTCTACATTATCGGCGGTGCGCCGCGCGCGGGCAAATCGATTCTCGCGCGACGGATGCTTGACCAATGCAAGGTGGCGTACTTTCCCACCGACACCCTCATGATGGCCCTCGCGACGGCGCTGCCGCAACTCGGTTTGAAGCCGTCCGATTCGCCATCTATGCGCGCGCCGAAAATGTGGCCAATCCTGCGCGGCATGGCTGTGAAAATCCTCGAGAATGGCGAGGACTATCTGCTCGAGGGCGACGTTCTGATGCCGGTGCATACCGCCCAACTGCGCGAGCGCTTCGGCTCCGCGGTAAGGTCATGTTTCCTTGGCTATGAGACAGTCGATTCGGTAGCGAAGGTACACGATATTCGTCGTCACGCGGCCGCCAACCAGGACTGGACCAACGAATGCGACGACGCCCACCTTCTGAGAATCGTCGAGGAGTTCAAAAGCTTGAGCACAGAACTACGCACCGAATGCGCGAAATATGATTTGGCCTACTTCGATGGCTCGGCCGACCACTCTGCGGCCGTCGAGCAGGCGGCGGCATACCTACGAGGGTCAGTGTAATTTGACGGCGCGTCCCTGATTGTACGCGAGCAGCTCGGCCAACTCCGGGGGGTAGGGAAACTCGCCAGGCTGATAGGCGCAGAGCGGGTCTTCGGCCAGCGGATCCGACGATGATGCATAGGCGCGGGAGCGTGAGCCGCCGCACACGTGCGCGAACTCACAGCGGCCGCAGCGTCCGCTGAGCGCATGAACATCGCGTAGCGCCTCGAAGAGCCGAACTGTTGCGATAGAGCTCGCCGAGCGCGGTCGATTTGACGTTCCCCGCCGAAAGCGGCAAAAAGCCGCTCGGATGAACCGACCCCGTATGCGATATGAACACGAAGCCGCGTCCGGCATTAACATCCATCGGAGTGCGCCGCGTGTCGGGGCGCATCGTCCACTCGAGGCGGTCGCGCAGCGCGCGATAGTCATCGCCCACCATTCCGGCGGCTTGGGGTGAGACATCGAGGTGCTCGAGAAGGTTTCGCTCGATGACGATGCGCTTGTAGTGATGACCCTCGGTGGTTTTAACTGGGATGACAGTTCCAACGTCGTAGAGGAAATGCATCACATCTTCGCATTCGCGCGGACTTATCTGCTCGAGGCTGAGTCCGCGTCCCATCGGAACCAGGAAGAACACGCTCCAAGTGAAGGCGCCCCTCACAAGCGCCATCTGCGCGATCTTCGGCAACTCATGCACGTTACGACGCGCAACCGTGGTGTTGATTTGCACCTTCAAGCCGGCAGCGCGGGCCGCGTCCCATGCCTCCAGGGTGCGATCGAAGACGCCGTCGATTCCACGAAACGCGTCATGCACCTCCGCGCTTGCGCCGTCTAAGCTGAGCGAAATTGCACGCAGTCCGGCGCTCTTCAGATCGGCAAGATCGGTTCCACTAAGCAGCGGAGTTGCAGATGGAGACAACGCGACCGGCAACTTGCGGCTCGCGGCGTCGGAAATCAGGTCGCGCAGATCTGACCGCTTCAGCGGATCGCCGCCGGTTAGCACGAACAGCGGCGAGGGCGGTCCGAAGGCAGCGACCTGATCTATCAAGTTGTGCGCTTGCTCACTTGTCAGCTCGAAGGGGCTTCTTTCCGGCATCGCCGAGGCGCGGCAATGTAGGCATGCGAGATCGCATGCGCGGGTAACTTCCCAAATCACGATGAAGGGACGTTGATTGACGTCATAGGTGGGATGTCGAATGACGTGGGCGCGATGGGAATCGAAAGCTTCGCAACGCGCTGAATCAGTCTGGTAGTCCCTCATCAGATTCTCCCACCTTCACGCTCACGCGGACGGCCTCAGGCGCGCGCGACCTTGACGCCAGCCTGTTCACGATCCCACGAATTGCCGATGCCACGTTGCTTGAGCGCCTCGTATTGAATGCGCTGGGTGCCGGTTTTCGGAAGCTCATCGACCATCTCGATAAAGCGCGGCACGGCGTAATAGGCCATCCGATCGCGACAGAACTCGATGATTTCTTCCGGCGCGACTTTCTCGCCGGGCTTCGCGACGACCGCGATTTTTACCTCATCCTCTCCAAGGTCCGAGGGCACGGCGTAGGCCGCCGATTCGAGCACCGCAGGATATTGATTCACGACCGTCTCGATTTCCCACGCCGAGATGTTTTCACCGCGCCGCCGAATCGAGGCTTTCTTGCGTCCGCAAAAGTAGAACAGCCCCTCCTCATCGATCTTCGCGAGGTCGCCGGAATGGAACCATCCGCCGCGATACGCCGAGGTCGTTGCATCGGGGAGCTTGTGGTAATGCGTGAGTTGCCCCTTGGGATGACGAAACACCAGTTCGCCGACTTTGCCTGCCGGAACCGGCTGGTCGTTGTCGTCGACGACACGAAAATCCACGCCGCCAACCGGCACACCCATCGAGCCGATGCGGCCTTTATCGTTGAGGAGCAGGCCAGGCGAATCGACCATTCCGTAGAACTCGATGATCTTCGCGCCGAAGCGCTTTTCGAATTCGACCCACGCGACGGGCGGACACGCTGCCGAGAGCACCACCCGCACCTGATGATCGCGATCGTTGGCGCGCGGCGGCTGCTTGAGGAGAATCGGAATCATGCCACCCAACGTGTTGAACTCCACCGCTTCGTACTTGCGGCACTCATCCCAGAAGCGCGATGCGCTGAAGCGGTCCGCGATGGCGAATTTCGCGTCGAGGGTCATCGAACCGAGACCTGAGATCATCAGCGCGTTGCCATGAAACAGCGGCAGCGGCGTATACATTGTCTCGCCGGGCTTGACGTTGATGGCGTTCAGCACGGCGTTGAGCGAATACGCGTCGCCGCCCGACGAGACCACACCTTTAGGAGGGCCAGTGGTGCCGGAGGTGTACATCATTCCCGCGCCGCCGGCGTTCGCGCCGACTTCGACCTCGGGTTCCCGATCCGGATGATTGAAGAGCCGCTCAAGCGTCCAATCTACGCCTTTGCCAGCGGGACCATCCGCTACCACCGTGCACCGAAGATTGGGGACGGAGCTTTTCACCGCCATTACCGAATCGCGCAGTGGCTCTTCAAAGATCACCGCGGCCGAATCGGAATCCGCGAGGATGTGATGCAGAGTGGCGCCGCGCTGCGAGGTGTTGATCGGCACGCTGACGGCGCCGACAAAACCAATCGCGAAATGCACCCAGATGAACTCCGGGCGATTGCCCATCATCAGCGCGACGCGTTCGCCCGGCTTGATTCCCAGTGCGAGGAGCCCATTGGCGGCGCGCTGAATATTCGATAGCACCTGCTCCCACGCGAATTCCGTATCGTTGTATTTAAGCCAGGTCTGCCGCGGATGTTGCGCGACTCGAAGGCGGATGAGTTGTTCGATAGCTCCCTGCGCACGCGGCATATTTTTCTCCTTTCGGTAGGGTCGGCTTCGTGCTAATGCGCGGGTTGGTGATTGATAGTGCCGTTTCCGCCATTGGCTGACTTGGCGATGATCTGACGCGCACCGGCGAGGCTCAGCACATCGGTGGTCCCGTCCTCGATAAGCGAGGCACGCGCATCGCGGAAGAACTTCTCCATCGGATATTCCTTGCTCAGCCCGTTGCCGCCGAAAATTTGCAGCGCGTCGCTGGTCACCTCGAAGGACGCCTGGGTGCAGAAAGTCTTGGCCGCGATCGCATGCTCAAGGGATCCAGTCGCGGAGCCATGGTTGTAGATCATCGTGGCGCGCGAGAGCGCCCGGCACGCCTCGACCTTGGTGAACATTTCGAACAGATGCTTCTGCACCAGTTGATGCTCACAGATGGCTTTGCCGCCCTGCACGCGATCGCGCGAATAGTCCAGCGCTTCTTCATACGCGGCTCGCGCGAGGCCGGTGAACGCGGCCGACATCGCGGTGTTGGCGAAGGTCAGCGTGCGGCCCAATTCCGCCTCGTATCCCTCCGCGGCGGTCAGCATGTAGTGGCGAGGAATTCTAACGCCGTCGAAAAAGATCTCGCCTTGATTCAACGCGCGCTGCCCCAACTTGTTCAGTGGCTTGCCCTTCGAGACGCCCGGAAGATCGAGCGGAACGAACGCGATGCCGCCGCCGGCCATCCCATGCACCGGTTCGGTCGTGCAGTAGAGAGCCGCATGCGTCGCGAGCGTGCCATTGGAAACCCACGCCGCCTTCTGGCCCGTGATCACATAGTGATCACCATCGCGGCGCGCGAGGACCTGTCCATTGACGCGCGGGTTGTGAAAATCCGGCGTGCCGACGATCAGGGTGTCGGAGCCATGATGCGGTTCGGTGATCGCCCAGCAGCCAATCATCGTGCCCGAGCGATCCTTGATGAACGGCTGCACAAATTCTTCAAACAGTTGGGGACTTCCGCTCGCCGCCGCCGCCGAGAATGGAAAACTCGCGCAGAGCAGGCTCAGCGCCAAGTCGACCGCGCCCCACGAAAGCTCCTCGATCAGGATGTGGGTGCCGAGGCCATTCAGCCCCATCCCACCAACCTCCACCGGGAGGCTCGCGAGGTGGTAGCCCAGCTCGTAGCCCTGTTTGAACACGCGCCGCAGGGGAGAATCGAGTGCGATCACGTCGCGCGGATCGGCGACCTGATCGAGTTCGATCGAGACCGGCCGCAACACTTCCTTGGCGAAACGATGAGCGGAATCTTTAAGCGCCCGGTATTCCGAGGGAACATCCAGCGCCAACTCGTGATAGGTATGCATCGCGACCTCCCGACGAACGGCCATAATCGACCGAATGGTAGGTTGCGTGCTGCATAAGGTATGCCCGACATCTGGTCTTTTGCGAAAGCGTTTGCACCCAAGTGATTGCGGGCTACTTTCAGCAAATTCTCAACCGGCGACAGTGGTTTGCATCGCTTCGCGCCATTGCAATGCCGCGATCGGTTACAGGGCGCTTGCCGTCGGACTTTGAAACGCTGCGGATGTTCCAAATCTCAAGGTTTTAGAGGGGAAATTGCAGCAACGCCTTTGTCGGCTTTGGCTCAACCGTTGCACCGATGGTGCTCGTGTTCTTGCCACTCTTGCCGATGGTTGGGCTGAATCTCTGGCGACGAAATCGCCGGCGCATGTGTTTGACCATCCTCGCGGTCTTCGCCGCAACCGTGGTGTTCTCGGCGGTGATGGTGGTTCCCTTTGCGATGAACTCGATCGTCAAAAACGCGGATGGGGTTCCTCGCCTCGCCATCACCAATCGAAGTTCTTTAAGTCGCGGTCTGCCGGATTCCTATTACGCCAAGATCGCGCGGTTGCCGGGAGTGGTCGCGGTCAATCGGATGACGTGGTTTGGCGGCGTCTATGATGACCCGCGCCATCAATTTCCCAGTGTCGGGATCGATGCGGATAATCCCGACCTGATCTGGCCCGAGTATGCTCTCGATCGTAGAACCGTCGAGCGCTTCAAGAACGCCAAGGACTCCGCAGTGGTGGGAGTCGCCACGATGGCGCGGTTCGGGTGGCACGTCGGCGACCTGGTTTCGTTACGTCAGCCCGCCATCCCGCTGACGCTCACCTTTCGAATCAACGGAGTCATCACCGAAGGACCCGACCTGACGCTTTTCCTGTTTCATCGCGACTACCTCGAAGATGCGCTCGGCGGCCCGAAAATCACCAGCATGCTGTGGGTGCGATGCGCGAGCATGGGCGACGTGTCGCGTATCGCGGGTGAGATCGAAGAGATGTTTGCCAACTCCTCGAACGAGGTCCGCGCAGAAACCGAGAAGGCCTTCCTCGCGCAGATGGTTTCCAACTATGCGCCGCTCGCCCATCTGGTTCAGTGGATCGGCTTGAGCGCGGTGGTCGCGATCGCGTTGGCGGTGCTCAATGCAGCCTCGATGGGAGTGCGCGAGCGCACCCGTGAGATCGCGGTGATGAAAAGCCTCGGGTTCACTTCGCTACAAATAGTCGAAGAAACCGCCCTCGAGAGCGGCATCCTGGCATTTGTCGGCGGCCTGCTCGGAGTCATCGGCGCGGCGGAAATGCTTCATCAGGCGCGGGGATTTTTCCCGACGCTGGGACCGCTGCTTTCCTTCGGATTGCCGATGCCGGTGATGGTGAGTGGATAGGCGGTTGCGGTCGCGATCGGGATCGCCGCCGGCATCATCCCGACCCTCGGAATAACACGTTTATCGGCGATAGATGGAATGCGCAGGGTGACTTAAACGATTCACTTCAATTGAACGCAGCACCAAGCGAGGCTGGCCATGACCAGGAGCGAATTTAGCGGCACATCGTTTTTCGAGGACTCGATCAATCACGCCTGGATACTCAAGGCACTCGTCATCGCAGCCTTGACCATCGCGTTGATGCTGCTCGCGATCGAGGCACAAGGCGGCGTCTACGCCAGCGGCGTGGTTCAGGATCAGCACGCGCGTCCGGTCGTCGGTGCGATCGTGACGCTGACCGATCAGCAACTCGGACGTGCCACCAGCGTCTACACCATCGACGACGGCAGCTTCAGGATGCCGCAACTCCCGCCAGACCCGTACGATCTGCGCGTGCGAAGAGCCGGTTACGAGGACCTCGCGCAAAGCGGCATTGCGATCACTAACCCGCCCCGAGAGATGCACCTCGCGATGACTACGGTGACCGATCCGAACGAGCTGGCGTGGCAGTTGCCCGCGAATCGATGGACGCCATTGGTGCTGGAGCGCCTTTCGAGTGACACCCGGCGTGAAGAGTTCGTTCGCCAGTGCGCCTACTGTCATCAGCAGGGGAGTTGGGCGACGCGCGTGCAGCGCAGCGACGAGGATTGGCGCGCCATCTTCATAAAGATGGGCAAAATGGGCGGCACCATCTCACCGGAACTGCAGAAGGAACTTCCGGGCGCTTTCAACGCGGCCTACGACGAGAAGAATTATTTACACAAATTGACGGAGCCGGAATTCGTGCCGCCGCCGGCGCCCGAAGGTAATGCGCTGAAGGCCACCATCACCGAATGGTCGATGGGGACCTCCAGCTCGATGCTGCACGACCTCGCGGTTGGTCGCGATGGAGCGATCTGGTCGGTCGACACTAACGGTGATCGGCTGCTGCGTCTCGACCCGAAGACCAGCACTCGCGCGGAGTTCCCGATCCCGACCGGTGATTCACCGATCGGAGGTGTGTTCCATTCCACCGGGCTCCTGCAATCTCCGGGCGCAACCGCGCGTGTCGCTCCACACAGTCTGCAGGTAGCGCGGGACGGCACGATTTGGGTCACGCTATGCCTCGCTGATAAAGTCGGACACCTCGATCCAACGACCAGCAAATGGACCATCTACACGCAGAAAGAAGGACTCTATCCGCACACCCTGCGCATCGATGCGAAAGGGCGCGTCTGGTACACACTCGCAGTGAGCAACGGCGTGGGGATGATCGATCCCTCAACCGGCGAGCAACGCGTCTATCGTCTGCCGGCGGCCAGCTATAGCCAGGCGCTTGCTCTGAGGATCATGCCGCTGGCGATGTGGGCGACTGAAAAATTCGGCATCGCCGCTCCGACCATCGGCGAGGGCGCGCCGTTGCCGGTGCCGTACGGAATCGATATCGCGCCCGATGGCGCCGTGTGGTTCAGCCAACTCAACGCGCGCCACATCGGCAGAATCGATCCCGAAAGCGGCGCGATTACCATCGTCGAGACGCCGTTCGCGGGGCCTCGACGCCTGCGCTTCGATTCTAAGGGAAATCTCTGGATTCCCGGATTCAGCTCGAATCTTATCGCGCGCTACACGCCGTCGAGCGGTCAGTTCAAAACCTGGCCGATGCCGACTGGCGGCGTCGACACGCCTTACGCGCTCAATGTCGATCGTCGCAGCGATACGATTTGGGTATGCGGCACCGCATCCGACACGCTGATGAGCTTCAATCCGACGACCGAGCGCTTCACCGTGTATCCGCTGCCGACCCGAGTGACCTATACGCGCGAGATCGATTTCGACAAGGACGGTGCAATTTGGACCTCGAATTCGGACTTCCCCGGATGGCACATCGAGGCGCCGTCACCGACCTTCATTCGCATCCAACCGAATGGGTAGCAAGGGATAGCGACATAACGAACGTTCGCTAAACGAAAGAAGCGGCGCAGGATGTCTGCGCCGCTTCTCTTGGATGCGCTATTTTTTTACCAGCGGTTGCCGCCGCGGCCTCCGCCACCTCCAGCCGGTCCGCCACGATCGCGGTCGCGCGCGCCGAAGCCGCCACCGCCACCACCGCCGCTCGGACGGCCGCCGCGACGTTCACCTCCTCCGCCGCCTCCGGTGCGAGGTCCGCCGCCATCGCGCGCCTGATCAATCTTGATGCGACGTCCCTTCAAATCAGTCTCGTTGAGGGTCTCGATCGCTTTGGTGGCGCTGTCCTGATCCGCCATCTCAACGAAACCGAATCCCCGTGACTGGCCGGAAAATTTGTCGGTCACCACGACAGCTTTTTCGACCGTCCCGACCTGAGCGAACAACTCCATCAGGTCTTCGTTCGTGACTGCGTAGGCGAGATTACCCACGTACAACTTGCTGGGCATAGGAGCCCTCCTTCTGAATTGGTGCCGGAAGCTCTTAAACGGGACCCGACCAGGATTAGGGGGTGCGACGCGATAAGGGCGGTCCGAGCGTTCGTATAAAAAGCATACACCCGGGCATGTAAGTGTAAAGGTGCTTTGGGTGGACTCAAGTAGACGTGCGCATCATAGCCGTCAGGAACTTTAACACGTAGTCGCTAACCAATGCGGGCTTTTCCTGCTGCACCCAATGTCCGGAATCCGGCACATAATGGATTTCGAATGGCCCGGAGAAAAGCTCCTTCATGCCGAAGGTGAGCTCCTTTCGCAGCGCGACATCCTGCTCACCCCAAATGACCATCGTGGGAGCGGCGATTTTGTGGTCCATCCATTCGGGCGCTTGCCGATTGCGGACATTGTCGCGAAACAGCGCGCGATAATAATTGAGCGCGGCCGTAATCGAATATGGATTGCGAAACGCGGCGCGAAAATGCTCGAGGTCGTCATCGCTAAAGGCGGCTTTCTGGATCGCGCTGTCGCGCAGCATCCGCTTGATGACGGCTAAATCGCGCGCCATCAGGATCGCCTCCGGCAACCGCGGAATCTGGAAAAACAGGATGTACCAGCTCTTCAGCATCTGGCGCGGATTGCCGCGCAGGTTGTCGCGAAATTTTTTCAGATGCGGGCAGTTCATCACGATGAGCCGCTCGACCAGCTCCGGACGTTGCAGCGCGGTCGCCCATGCGATCGCGCCACCCCAGTCATGCGCTATGATAACCGCGCGCTGATGTCCGCAGGCTTCGATCAAATCGCCGACATCGCCGATCAGTTTGTCGAGGGAATAATTTTCGATGCCGACCGGCGCGTCACTTCCGCCATAGCCACGGAGGTCAGGCGCGACGCATTCAAAATGAGGCGCGAGCGCGCGCAGCTGATGACGCCACGAATACCAGCATTCGGGGAATCCGTGCAGCATCACAACCAGTGGCTTGCCCGAACCCTGGTCCGTGCGCGCGACCTGCAGATTGAGGCCGCTTTTGAGATAGACCTTTTCAAAATGCCACGGCTCAGCCATTCAAGCTTATCCTTAGAATTCGTGAGGTCGGCCCGATTGTCCCTCATGGCGCTGGGTGATTACGAGGGGCGTGGTCGCGTCGCCTTTCCGTCTCAGCACTTCATTATGTAAACTCTGCTTCCAGATCACGCGTGGGTTCAATTCGCCCACGCACAACCGAAAACCTCCATTACTCTTCGAAGGAGGACGCCATGACCCCTAGCAATGCCACATCGAGTGGCGACCAAACCGCTGACAGGGTTCACTACCGCAGTGCCGAGGTTAATGGCCTGAAGATTTCGTATCGCGAAGCCGGTCGGCGCGACGCTCCAAGCGTGCTGCTGTTGCACGGGTTTCCTACCGCTGGGCATATGTTCCGCGATTTGATTCCCCTTCTCGCCGACCGCTTTCACCTCGTAGCTCCCGACCTACCGGGCTTCGGTCAATCGGACCTGCCTTCGCGCGAGAAGTTCAAATACACGTTCGAGAACCTCGCTGAGACGATTGACGGTCTCATCGAAAAAATCGGGCTGAAACGCTTTGCACTCTACATCTTCGATTATGGCGCGCCGGTGGGCTTGCGGATTGCCCTGAAGAACCCGGAACGCATATCCGCGATCATCTCCCAAAATGGCAACGCGTACGTGGAAGGTTTGAGCGACGGTTGGAACCCGATCCGGGCATACTGGGAGAACTCCTCGCAGGCCAACCGCGATGCATTGCGGGCTTTCCTCAAGCCCGAGACGACCGTGTCGCAATACACCCACGGCGTCTCTGATGTGACGGCGGTTTCGCCCGACGGATACTCGCTCGATAACTTCTACCTCGCGCGGCCGGGCGCCGATGAGCAGCAGCTCGATTTGTTCGGTGACTACAAGTCTAATGTCGCGCTCTACCCGAGCTTCCAGAAGTATTTCCGAGATCATAAGCCGCCACTGCTGGCGGTGTGGGGAAAGAACGACCCGTTCTTCCTGCCGGCCGGGGCGGAGGCCTTCAAGCGCGATCTCCCCGCGGCGCAGGTGCGCTTCTTCGATTCCGGGCATTTCGCGCTGGAGACCCACGCCGCTGAAATCGCGGCGGCGATCCGCGACTTTCTAGCCCACTAATTTCGTCGCCGATCGGTCAGGCGCGCCGCACGAGGAGAGCCAATGTCGCGTGAGAATGTCAGTATCGTATTGGCGCATGGTGCCTGGGCCGACGGATCGAGTTGGGCCAAAGTTATTGGGCCGCTGGCTGCGGCAGGTATCGAGATGCTCGCCGCGCCGTTGCCGCTGACTTCTTTTGGCGAGGATACGGCGGCGGTTGAGCGCACGCTCGACTGTCGCCGACGCAGCTCATACGGCATCCGCTCCCGCAACGGCTCCGATGATGCTAGTGTCTTGCGTCATCGAGCCGGCGGTTTGCCGGCCATTGAGTTTCTATCATTCACTTTCATCACTTTACGAGGTCTCATGTCTGTCCAACATCTATTCGTGTCCGCAATCCTCCTCGCATTCGCCGCAGTGCCGTTGGTTTCCCAAGGCGCGCAGGCCGCCGGTGAGGTCACCACACCCAGTGGCCTGCGCATGATCGACGTCAAGCCGGGCACCGGACCAATGCCGCGCACCGGCCAGACCGTGACGGTGAATTACACCGGCTGGCTGTACGTCGACGGCAAGAAGGGCAAGAAGTTCGACAGCTCGGTTGACAGGAACGAGCCGTTTTCCTTCACGATCGGCCAGGGCCAGGTCATCAAGGGCTGGGACGAAGGCGTCGCCACCATGCATGTCGGCGGCAAGCGCACGCTGATCATTCCGCCGGACCTGGGCTATGGCTCGAGCGGCGCCGGCGGTGTCATCCCGCCGGGCGCGACGCTGATCTTCGACGTCGATCTGCTCAGCGTGAAGTAGCGACCGCTCTCCGTCGCGGGAAGCTCCGGGACCAGCCGATAGCCAAAGAAGGCGCGCCCAGTCTGATGGTCTAGAACTCGGCTTTGAAGGTGTCGTGGCCCTCGCCCGCGTATGACACGCGCACGCTCTTCAGGAGCACCATTCGCAGCGGCGGCGCGTTGAAGAATGGCGCCTCGAAGGGATTCTTTTTAAGGAAGGCCGCCTTCAGCGAGTTCCACTCCTCGCTATCGCGCGGCACCACCCTCGCGATGCTCTGCACTACCGCGCGCGTGACGCGGAAAGTTTCGACGTCGCCGGTGTCGCGCATGTCAATGAGCACGGTCGCCTTCGGTCGCTTGAGGAGGTTCTGAAATTTGTCGGCGCTCTCATTCATGATGAAAATAAGATCGAGATTGTCGGTTTCGCCGAATGCCTGCAGCGTCGCGGTCGGCCACTCCTCGCCATCGGTGACCAGCACCGCGATGTGTTGGGTGTCGAAGAGCTTACGAAGCTTTAGTTTTTCAGATTCGTCGAGCATGCGTTTTCCTATGACTATAGTTTATGGACTACGATGCAGCCCTTTCCGCTTCGACTACGAACTTATACTCGATAGCATCGATATTAGCTGAACTACTATGCTGATATTTCACCACCAGTTGCTCGCGCGAGCCGAACACCAAGTCGGAATCGATGTACTTATCGCCCTCGATATAGAGCGCCGTCACCAGCGGACGATATCCCGGCGCTGATATTATGAAGTGTATGTGCGCGGGACGGAACGGATGGCGCCCGAGCGCATGGAGCATCTTGCCGACCGGGCCGTCGCTCGGGACCCCATAGCTGGAGGGCTTGACGGTGGCTAAATTGAACGTCCCGTCCGCCTTGGAGCGAAAACGCGCGCGTAGATTCATCTCCGCGCCCTTGAAGTTGTCGAATTGCAAATCGTACAGCCCGCTCGACGAGGCCTGCCACACATCGATGAGCGCGCCGGCGAGCGGCTTACCCTCCGTCGATGCGACATTGCCATGAACCAGCAGCGCCTCGCCCTCGATGCCGCAGGCGATATTGGCGCCATCGGGGAGTTCGGGGGCGCCCTCGCGAAAGAAGGGGCCGAGCAGGCTCGACTCGGTCGTCGATGCCGATTTTCCAGTGTTGGCGAGAATATCCACCAGCGCACTCAAACCCAATGTGTCTGATAGAAGAATGAATTCCTGCCGTTTGTCATCGGTGATGTGGCCGACATCGGTGAGGAACTCGATGCCCTTCATCCATTCGGCGGGCGTCAGCTTCACCTCGCGCGCAAATTCATGCACGTGGCGAATGAGGGCGGTCATCACTTCCTTGAGCCTCGGGTCGGGACATTGCGCGAGCCGTTCCAGCGCCGATTCGGTGATGGTGTTCTGATCAAGATTCCGCATATGAAACTCCTCAAACCCGCTATCCAATCGCTCGTGTATAAGAACGATGCCCGGGCGTATGGCTGGCCTAAACTCTTCTCACGATCCAAAGCTGTTCGGCTTCGTACGCAGGGGGCGAGCCGAAGAAATCAAAGTATTCGGCGACCACCTTGAATCCGGTTAGCTCAAAAAGATATCGCATCTCCTGCCGAGTCGCCCATCTCAGACTCCAGGAAGTTTCCTCCGAGGACACGGTTGAGTGCGCTTCGCCTCTTCGTCGTCACATCACGGCGTGCGCAGATACCCGACCAGCAGGCGCGTTATGTCGTCCACAAACAGTCGTGCTTTCCCATCGGCGAGGAGGTCTGGGCGACGCAGAACTGCCGCGTGGGTCAGCGCCTCCACTACCGTCACCAAGACGAAGGCCGCGAGATCGAGGTCCGCGACGTCGATCTCCCCTCGGTGTGCCTCGAGGTAGCCCCGGATGAGCGCATAACCCTCGCGGATATTCGCCTCGTTATTTTCGAGCCGCCCCACCCGTGGGATCTGTTCCGAAAGGACGCCATGGAGCTTGGGATTGACGCGGTGAGCGTCAATTGCAACTGAAACGAATTCGCGGGCTGCAGCCTCGATCGGGAGCGCAGCCGCCTTGACCAGGGCCTTGCGCGTCACCGCGGAAATTTCTTGCTGATGGCGGTCGATGACCGCCGCTACCAACGCCTCCTTGCTCGGGAAGTACTGGTACAACGAACCGATACTGACCCCCGCCACCTCGGCAATCCTGTTGGTGCTCGCCTGGTCGTATCCTTCTTTGATTAAAATGCGAGTAGTCGCTTCCAAAAGGGCATCGACGGTTGCGCGCGATCGCTCTTGAGAGGCCAATTTTCGTGGGCTTGTTTGAAGTTTATGCGCCATACGGATCCGCCTGGAATGCGAGTTCACGATTATGAGCGATAGCTTATATTCTTGCGTGAGCCGAACGCAAGCGCCGCGCTCGCGGCAATTCGCTCCAGCCGATGGAAAAGGCGGGTCCGCACGGCGCGCCGATAAGGAGGCCATGAATGAAGAGAGCAATAATTACCCTGGCCATTGTTTTTGCTCTAATCGCAGGACTGGTTGCCGTGGAATGGACGCCGGACCGATCCGTTGAATCGCTCCAGGCGCGCTGGGCCCCGCCGCCCTCCACCTTCGTGACGATCGATGGCATCTCGGTACATCTGTGCGATGAAGGACCGGGCAACGACCCGCATCCCGTCGTTCTCATCCATGGCACCGCATCCAGCCTCCTCACCTGGGAGGGATGGGCGACAGCCCTGAAGGGGCAGCATCGCGTCGTCAGTTTCGATTTCCCGGGCGCCGGCCTTACCGCGCAATTTCCTGACGATGATTACCGGATCGAACACTACACGCGCTTCATGGAAGACTTACTCGACCACTTGAGGATCAAATACGCCATCCTGGTCGGCAATTCATTCGGTGGACGCATCGCATGGGAAACCGCGATCGCCAGGCCCGAACTCGCCGACCGTCTGGTATTGATCGACTCCACCGGCTACCCCGACAAGGCGGAATCAGCTCCGATCGCCTTTCAAATGGCGGAGATTCCAGTGTTCCGTCCGTTGATCGAGCACATCACGCCGCGAAGTTTCATCGAGAAAAGCCTGGCGGCAGCGTATGGCGATCCGCACAAGGTGACTTCGGATCTGGTGGATCGCTATTACGAGTTGTTCCTACGCGCCGGAAACCGCCAGGCGTTTATTGCGCAGTTCGAGCAAGATTCCGAAACCGATTCCGACCGCATCAAGACGATCGCAATTCCGACTCTGATCCTATGGGGAGGGCTTGATCGGGTTGTGCCCGTCCGCGACGCGGAGCGTTTCCACCAGGACATCGCCCATAGCCAGCTGGTTGTCTTCAGCCAGTTAGGCCACGTGCCGATGGAGGAAGGTCCTGCTCAAACCGTAAAAGTGCTGGAGGAGTTTCTGGCCGGTTGAAGGTTGAAAGAATGCGAGCGATCACATCATCAACGATAGGGAGATCAAGATGGACAGCAAAAACATCACTCCAGGATTCGATGAGAAACGGCTCACGCGGGTTGGCGAGGCCATCAGGCGCGATATCGAGGACGGAAAGTAACTACGGGGCAGCGTTGCGCGTGGCGGGCTAATCGGCGTCATCCGCACGACGCTGGTCAGCTTAACGCTGGCTTGACGTTTTGGTTTACAGAAAACAGATTGGTAGTCGTAACGGTTCTTAAGCACAACGAGACGCTCATAGTTAAGACCATAGGCTTCTTTTGCCCGCGCGGCGCCCTCGTCCTCTAGATTGTTGAGGTAGGCTCCACGGCTGAATGGCGTCATCAGCCGCCGGAATCGCTGCACCCAATCGCTAGTCGCCTTTTCCTGAGCTGGCTCACGATAACTGGCCCAGGCGAAGCAATCGAATCCGGGCTCGCGTAAAGGATAAGCGGTCGCGTCGATCGGCACGCGACTCACGGCTCCATGGAGATGGAGTGCGGCCGCTTGATAGTAGGGTGGTGGATCAGCCATCGCCGCGACGAAGGCATCGATGGCGTCGTCAGTTAAGTTCGGTACGAACGCTCCCGCACCATGACACCCAATGCCCGCGTCGAACGGACCGTTGTCGTCGAGATACGTCATGCTGCTGATTTTGCGAGCCGCAGGTGCGCGAAGTGAGTCTAAGGGTGTCAGAGTCTTTTCGGCACGGCCTGCCGGGCCACTATAGCATACGCCGATCCCGCACATAGGTTCTCCGCCGATCGTTGCCGAGAGGGGATTAGCCATAAGGTCGTCGCTCGAGTTGCCAAAGGCCTCGCGACAAAATCGGAAAACCTCTCTGGCGCGAACCATCGGAAAAGTAACCAGTCCGGCCACGACGCGATCAAGTGGAAAGAGGCGGTAGCGGAACGAGGTCACTACTCCCAGATTGCCGCCTCCGCCGCGGATGCCCCAGAACAGGTCCGGATTCTCTTCCGCGCTTGCGTGCACGATGTGGCCCTCCGCGGTGACCGCCTCTGCAGCGATGAGCGTGTCCAGCGTCAAACCGTACTTCGCCGTCAGATCACCCTCTCCACCTCCGAGCGTAAGCCCCGAGATTCCCGTATCGGGACAGCCGCCAAGCGGAACCACGAGTCCGTGTTCGCCGGCGGCTGTGAGGAGCTGATGGCGCGTAACTCCCGGGCGCGCTTCGACGGTTCGCGCGTGAGGATCGATTCGTATTTGCTGCTGTCCTGAAAAATCCTTCTTAGGCTGCGGTTGGAAGAGGCGTAAGAGTGACCTG
>VFSW01002793.1_pt1 | contig 26303 bp, 23 predicted proteins | sample 5358111 | NCBI WGS metagenome assembly VFSW01 (sample SAMN11554181, study PRJNA540505) | mine drainage metagenome | isolation source: sediment from site ElyBrook_90M | place: USA: Ely Copper Mine, Vershire, VT | collected 2017 | reverse complement strand
TCTCCAAAAGGAGAAGGAAGCGAAGGCCAAGGCCGCCGAGAAGTTGAAGGCGCAGCGCGACAAAGAGGCCAAAGCCCGCCTTCTCCAAAAGGAGAAGGAAGCGAAGGCCAAGGCCGCCGAGAAGTTGAAGGCGCAGCGCGAAAAGGAGGCTCAGGCCCGCCTTCTCCAAAAGGAGAAGGAAGCGAAGGCCAAGGCCGCCGAAAAGGCTCGGCTCCTCGCCCAGAAGGTCAAGGAGAAGGCCGCCGCCGAAGCGCGTAAGCAGCGCGAGATCGATATGAAGGTGAAGGAGAAGGCCGCCGCCGAAGCGCGTAAGCAGCGTGAACTGGATCGACTGGAAGCCGAAGAGAAGAGTCGTCTCGAGCGCCGCGAGGCGGCCGAGCGCCAGCGCGTCGAGGCCCTGGAGGCGAAGAGAAACTCCAAGCCTTACGCGGACGACCCGGCTTTTCTCTCTCAACTCGAAGCGTTGCTCCTAGAGGCGCGCGCTCACACGATGTCGCAGATCGCGATCAGCGACGACGAGGCGAACGAGATGCTGGTCGACCGGGAGCGCTTGGAGTACGACGACGAGGACGGATCGAGCGTCGCCTCCGACATCCAGCGGGACCAGATTAAGGAGTTCGCGAGCGCCCTGCGACTGAAGGCCGACGAGATCGAAGTGGCACTCACACGTATTAAAGACGGTTCCTACGGGCGCTGCGACGAGTGCTACGAGCCGATTTCCAAGGCCCGCCTGGAGTTCCAACTCCCCGTGTTTACGTGCGTGACGTGTCGCGCCACCGTGTAGCACTCGTTCCCCTCACCGTCGTCGCGATCGCCGCGGCCGTGATCGGCGCGGACGAACTCACGAAACGCTGGGCCCGACACGCCTTAAGCGATCACGCTCGCCACGTCCTCGGGCCTCTGTGGTGGCGCCTCCAGTTCAACTCTGGGGTCTCCTTCTCCCTCGGCGCCTCCAGTGCCCCCTGGGCCGTCATGGTGAGTAGTGCGGTGCTCGTGGGCGTGCTCATCGCGGCGGTCCGCTCGGCGCCGGGCTCGGCGAGCGTGGGGTGGGGACTGGTCCTCGGGGGAGGACTGGCTAACCTTTGGGATCGCCTACTTTCACCCATTCATGAAGTGACCGACTTTGTCGCGCTGGGACGTTTTCCGGTGTTTAACGTGGCCGACAGCGCCGTCACGGTGGGCTTCGTGGTTTTGATGGTTCTTATCGTGCGTGGACGGCGGGTGTTTCGTTGAGTGATCTCGATATCAACCTCATCGTGCCGGGGACTCTCGACGGTCTCCGCCTCGATCGGGCTCTCAGTCTCGTCTCGGGGCTCTCTCGGGCCGAGGTGGCGAAGATGATCGACGAGGGCCAGGTCCTCCTCGACGCAACGACCGCGAAGAAACCCTCCGTGCGAGTCTCCACCGGTCAGCACCTGGTCGCCCACGTCGAAGAGACCAGTGACGACGTCCTGGCCGACGAGACGGTACCGGTCGAGATCGTCGGGGAGGACGACGACTTTCTCGTGGTGAATAAGCGGGCCGGCCAGGTCGTGCACCCGGGGGCTGGTCAACGCACCGGAACTCTCATCGCCGGAGTGCTGGCGCGCCGGCCAGAGATTGTCGAGCTCGTGCGCGCGGGACTCTGTGATCCCTACCGGCCCGGTGTGGTGCACCGTTTAGACAAGGGAACGAGTGGTCTCCTCGTCGTCGCCACGACTCCGCGTGGACTTGAGTCACTCCGTGACCAGCTCTTTCGTCGAGAGATGGGCCGGACCTACCTCGGGCTCGTTGACGGGCACGTGGAGGAGTCGAGGGGCGTGGTGGAGGCCCCCATTGGACGCTCGACGCGCCAACCGACCCTGATGGCGGTACGCGCCGACGGACGGGCCGCCCGGACCCACTACGAGGTGCTGGCCCGCTACGACAAGCCGGCGGTGACGCTCTTGCGCCTGCGACTCGACACCGGGCGCACTCACCAGATTCGTGTACACCTCTCGACCATCGGTCACCCGGTCGTGAACGATCTGCGTTACGGCCACCAGAGAGATCACCGACTACCCGAGGAGCGTTTCTTCCTGCACTCTCAGCGCCTCGAGTTTCTTAACCCGAAGAGCGAGCAGCCGGAGAACTACCTCGCCGATCTACCCGATGATCTCGCGGCCCTGACCCCGGAGTGGCGCCAAACCCTAGAGTGAGGCGTCGCTGCGCACGGCCCGCACCGCGGAGTCCTGACGCAGAATCTCCAGCGCCTCCTCCTCGGCTCGGCGCACGCGGCGAACCCCGACGTCCAGGTGGGTCGCCGTCGCCTGCAGCGAGAGCGGCGTCGCACCATTGAGACCGAAGCGCAGAGCGATCACGTCGCGCTGGAGCGGGGACAACTGGCCGAGGGCCTGGTGAAGTTGCTGGTCGAGCATGTTCTGCTCAATCGAGCCCACCCAGTCGTCCTGGCTCGGAGCGACGAGGTCGCCCAGAGTGGTGGACGAGTCCGACGACGCGGGCTGATCGAGACTGGCCGTCACTCCGGCGAGTCCGCGCAGTGAGTCGCGCTCGGCCTTGTTCATCCCGGTCGCCTCCTCCAACTCGTCGTCGGTCGGCTTACGACCAAAGAGTGCGGTCAACTCGGCACTCGTCGCCTCGAGACGTTGCAACTGCTCGCCCACTTCGAGGGGAATACGAATGGTGCGCCCGTGCTGTTGAACGGCCCGCTGGAGAGCCTGGCGAATCCACCAGGTGGCGTAGGTGGAGAACTTAAAGCCGCGCTCCCAGTCGAACTTCTCGACGGCGCGCAGTAGTCCGAAGGTGCCCTCCTGGACGAGGTCGACCATTTCGACGCCGCGGTCCTGGTAGCGACGGGCCCAGTGGAGCACCAGTCGTAGGTTGGCCGCAACCATCTGCTTCTTCGCCTCTTCGTCTCCGGCGGTGACGCGCTTAGCCAACTCGACCTGCTCGTCGTAGTTCGGCATGGGGTAGCGGTCGAGGTCGCGCATCAGGAGGCCCAACATGTCGTTGGTGTTGACGGTGGATCGCTTGGCGGTGTTCACAGCTCGCTCCTCACTCACGGTTGGGGGATTTCTCCTATCCGCGTAGTACGAACTTACCACACGGTAGACGGACCTTTATTTCACCTTTACGGAGGTTTTAACTTATCGTCTCGCCCTCGTGCGTTCGACGGGCCGGTTGGAGTCCCCGGGCCTGGCGGACCATGTCGGCGAGAGTGAAACTCGACAAATGTTCACGCATGTGGGAGCCCACGTCGGCCCAGACGGCCAGGAGGACGCACTGTCCTTCGTGGTTGCACGCCCCGTCTCGGTGGGGCTCACCAAAGTCTCCGGCGACGATGGGCCCGTCCACGGCGGCGACGATCTCGGCCAACGTGATGTCCTCGGGGTCCCGGGCGAGGACGTAGCCCCCACCCACGCCCCGCTTCGACCGCACCAGTCCGACGCCCTTCAAGGTCAGCAGAATCTGTTCCAGGTAGGGCTGGGGGAGTCCGGTCCGCTCGGCGAGGTCGCGCACAGAGGTCGGGTGATCCGGCTCGGGGTTCAGCGCGAGACTCAGTAGTGCCCGACTGGCGTAGTCCCCGCGCGTGGACACCTTCACCGGGCCATCCTACCGGGAGGTGGCCGGCGCGGCCCGCTCTGTCGCTGGTGTCTGGCACACTCTTAGGGTGACGAACAACTCCACCCCCGACTCCGACAACGTGGCCGTCGGCCCCGACGACGTGATCGCTCCCGGCGAGCCCGAGAAGATCACCGGGGAAGAGGAGGGAGCGGACTTCATCTCCCAGCCCGCCAAGGTGATGCGCATCGGGGCGATGGTGAAGACCCTGCTCGACGAGGCCCGCAGTTCCTCTCTCGATGAGGCCGGTCGCAAGCGACTGCGCGAGATCTACCAGACCTCCATTCAGGAACTCTCGAGTGCCCTCTCGCCCGATCTCAGTAACGAACTGGCCCGGATGGCTCCGCCCTTCGGAGACGACGTGCCCTCGGAGTCCGAACTGCGCATCGCCCAGGCCCAACTGGTGGGGTGGCTCGAGGGTCTCTTCCACGGTATTCAGGCCTCCCTGTTCGCTCAACAGGCCGCCGCCGCGGCTCAGTTGGAGAAGATGCGCGAACGCTCGTTGAACCCCGGGCCCGGAGACGGCCGGGCCGGCACCTACCTCTAGGGGCCAGCGTGCCCGACGGGTTCGTTCACCTGCACAACCACACCGAGTACTCGATGCTCGACGGCGCCGCGCGCGTCGAAGACATGGTGCTGAGCGCCAAGGCCGACGGCCAGCGCGCCATCGCCATCACCGACCACGGGAATCTCTACGGACTGATCGACTTCTACGAGACCTGCCGTAAACACGACGTCACTCCCATTTTGGGTCTCGAGGCGTACATGGCGGCCGAGTCGCGCTTCGATCGACCGAGTCGTCGGGGCAAGATCGACGACACCGGTGGTGACGCCGAAGGGGGACAGAAGCTCTACCACCACCTCACGTTGCTCGCCGTCACCAACCAGGGCTACGACAACCTCAGGCACCTCTCGTCGCGGGCCTACCTCGAGGGGTACTACTACAAGCCCCGGCTGGACTGGGAGCTACTCTCCGAGCACGCGCCCGGACTCATCGCGACGTCGGGATGTCTCGGGGGGGTCGTTCTGCAGGCCCTGCTCCAGGGCGACTACGCCAAGGCCCGCCAGTTGGCCGGACGGCTGCGGGACATCTTTGGCCCGGAGAACTTCTACATCGAACTTCAAGACCACGGTCAGGCCGAACAACGACGGACCAACCCTGAACTCATTCGACTGTCGCGCGAGATCGGGGCCCCCCTCGTCGCCACGAACGATCTGCACTACGTGCGCCACGAGGACCACGCGATGCACGACGCCCTGCTCTGCATCGGGACGGGCTCGCGGGTCGCCGACCCCGATAGGTTTCGCTTCCAATCCGACCAGCACTACTTGAAGAGTGCGGCCGAGATGCGGGCTCTGTTCGCCGAGGTCCCCGAGGCGTGTGACAATACGTTGGCCATCGCCGAGCGCGCCGAGGTCACGATCGACTTCGGAAATAACGCTCTCCCGGAGTTTCCGATTCCCCGAGAGCACGCCGGCCGGGTGCACTCCGAGGGCGCCGACGCCTACTTGCGTCACTTGACCTACGAGGGGGCGAAGGAGCGCTACGGCGCTGAGCTGTCCCCCGGGGTTGTTGAGCGGTTGGACTACGAGCTCTCGGTCATCGCCGACATGGGCTTTTCGGACTACTTCCTCGTGGTCTGGGACCTCATTCGCCACGCCCGCGAGGTCGGGATTCGGGTGGGTCCGGGGCGCGGTTCGGCGGCCGGGTGCTGCGTGGCCTACTGCCTGCGCATCGTCGATATCGACCCCATTCGCTACGGGCTCATCTTCGAGCGGTTTCTCAACCCGGGCCGCAAGCAGATGCCCGACATCGACATGGACTTCGACGAGCGCTACCGCGGGGACATGATCCGCTACGCCGCCGAGCGCTACGGCAGCGACCACGTGGCCCAGATCGTGACCTTTTCGACGATTAAGGCGCGCGCCGCGGTGCGCGACGCCGCCCGAGTGCTCGGGTACCCGCCCGCCAAGGGGGACCAGATCGCCAAGGCCATGCCGCCTCTCGTCATGGGTCAAGACCTGCCCCTGGCGGCGTGCTTTACTCCGATCCCGGGCTTCGAGGCCCGTTTCGCCGACGCTCAGGACCTGCGCACTCTCTACGATCAAGACGCCGAGGTCCGCCACATCGTCGACACCGCGATGGGTTTTGTCGACAAGCGACGCCAGGACGGTATCCACGCCGCGGCGGTCGTGATTACCCGGGGGCCGGTCCTCGACTACGTGCCCATCCAGCGCAAGTCTGGACCGAACGCCTCGCTCGACGACGCACCCATCGTGACCCAGTACGAGGCGACCGCCATCGAGAAGCTGGGTCTTTTGAAGATGGACTTTCTCGGTCTGCGCAACCTGGCGATTATCGAGCGGACCCTGGAGCACGTGCGCCGACTCCACGGAGTCGATATCGACATCGACCACGTGCCCCTCGACGACCCCAAGGTCTTCGAGATGTTGCGCCTGGGTAGTTCGATCGGCATCTTCCAGCTCGAGGGCGAGAAGATGCGACAACTCATGCGCCGGCTGGCCCCCACGAGTTTCGACGATATCGCGGCCCTGGTGGCGCTCTATCGACCGGGTCCGCTCTCGGAGAACGTGCACAACGACTACGCCGACCGAAAAAATCAGCGTCAGAGCGTGCGCTACGACCACCCCGATTTAGAGGGGATTCTCGGAGAGACCTACGGTCTGATGATCTATCAAGAGGACATCATGAGAGTCGCCACCAAGGTGGCCGGTTTCTCCATGACCGAGGCCGACGATCTGCGCAAGGCCTGCTCTAAGAAGATCAAGGAGATGATTCAAAAGCAGCGCCAGAAGTTCGAAGACGGGGCCGAACGAGAGGGCTACGGACGGGCACTCGGTGAGGCGATCTTCGACAAGATTGAACCTTTCGCCGACTACGCCTTTAACAAGAGTCACGCCTACGGCTACGCCTACATCGCCTACCAGAACTCCTGGTTGAAGGCGAACTACCCGGTCGAGTACATGTCGGCCCTGTTGACCTCGTTCAAAGACGACAAGGACAAGGCCGCGCTCTACCTCGCCGAGGCCCGTCAGATGGGTATCCGGGTGGGAGTCCCCGACGTCAACGAGTCGTTGGCCGACTTCGCTCCGCGCGCGAGTGGGGAGAAGGAGATCGTCTTCGGGATGGCCGCGGTGCGCAACGTCGGCGAGTCGATCGTTGAACGTATCGTCACCGAACGCACCAGCGGGGGGCCCTTCGAGTCCCTCTACGACTTCGTTCGCCGGGTCGACCCCCTCGTTCTCAATAAACGAACGATGGAGTCACTCATCAAGGCCGGGGCCTTCGACTCAATGGGGCTCGCTCGCATGGGCCTGGTTCTCAGAATCGACGAGATCATCGAGTTGACTCTGTCTCGCCGAAAGGACCTCTCTCTCGGTATTACCACCCTCTTTGCGGCCTTCGACGGAGACGGCGGCAACGACTGGGAGGGTACCGACGTGGCGATTCCCCCCGTCGAGTTCGAACCGTCACTCAAACTTAACTTCGAACGCGAGATGCTCGGGACCTTCATCTCCGACCACCCCCTCTACGCCGTCGAGCACCTGCTCGTGACCAAGACCGACGGACCGATTGTCTCGCTGCGCGAGCAGGCCGAGGACGTGGGTAACTCCCACCAGAGTTTCCGGGTCGGGGGGATTTTCTCCGAGGTGGTGCTGCGCACCAGTAAGGACGGTCAGCCCTACGCCCGGACCGTTCTCGAGGACCTCGGGGGCTCGATTGAGGTCCACTTTTCCACGAAATCCTTTGAACGGGTCTCCGGTCACCTGGCGAAGGACAACATCGTGATCGTGAAGGTCCGAGTGGACGTGCGCGACGAGGAACCCCGCTTCAGCGGCCTCGACGTGGAAGTCCTGCACGTCGAGCGCGGTGACGGGGAGCTACGCCTCGCCTTTCGCCCCCAGGACATCACTCCGACCACCATCGCCCGCTTAAAGGAGCTCCTCCAGCGCTTCCCGGGGCCCTCGCCCGTCATTTTGGAGACGGGGGAGGACGGCAAGGCGTTCCGGCTGGGGGCCGATTTTCAGGTGGCCATCGCCCAAGTGGTTCCAGAGCTGCGCACCGAGTTTGGGCGCCACGTCATCCGAGCCTGAGAGAGTCCCTCCTCATCGTCTCGTAGAATGGGGGAATGGCTCTTAGTGTCACCACCAAGGACTGCACGGCGCTCAGTGACGCAGAACTCGCCGACATGGCTGATCTGTGCGTGGAGCGCCCCCCGTACTTCGATATCGGGTTTCTCTCCAAGCAGCGCGAGGACTGGGTGCTCGTCACCCAGGCTCGCGAGGGAGACAAGCTCCGGGGGTACGCGTTTTGCACCCTCGAGCGCATCGGGGGGACCCCTTCGCTCCTCGTGGGCTTACTGTGCGTGGAGCGCAACGCCAAGTCCGACGCCGCGTTAAAGGCACTCCTGCACGATCAGTTTCGCCGGGCCCTCCTCGCCTTTCCCGACGAGGACGTTCTTCTCGGGTCGCGACTGATGGGCCCCGACGGCCTGCGCGCCTACCAGGGACTCGAAGACGTCGTGCCCCGGGTGGGCTATCGGCCGACCGGTGAGGACCGGGCCTGGGGTCGCCGTCTCGCCAAGCGCTTCGGCGCGGAGAAGGCCATCGACGACAAGACCTTCGTCATGAGCGTGGACACCCAGCCGGTGGGTGGGGTGGACTTTATCTCCGCGAAGGGCGTGCTGGACGAGGAGTCCGCTCAGCTCTTCGTCGGCCTCGACGCCGCGGGGGGGCAACGACTGGTGGTTTTTGGTTGGGCCATGGCCGAGGCGCTCGCCTCCGGCAAACTTCCTCGCTAGCGCCGTTCTACGAGCGGGGAAGTAACCCCGTGCAACTCTTGTAGCAGTGCCCGTCGATGGGTGACGAGAGGGTCGTGAGGACGTAACTCGGGCGAAATCCGAGGGAGGTCGCCAAATCTCGTCCCGTGAGCGTGGCCCTTCGAGTCGCTTCGATGGTGCGAATGGCGTGGGTGTCCTCGCAGAGGAGCCAGATGTCGTCTCCCGCCCAACCGAAGCGGACCCAGGTGGAACCGTCCTCGAAGCGACGCATCAACTGGGGCCCGCGGTCGGCCGCGATGAGGGCGACCGAGGGCCGCTCGCCGCGAAACTCCCAGTAGGGAGCGGAGGGCCCGCGAAAGCCGAAGAGTGGTCCGTCCGACGGAGTGACGAGGGCGTCGAGCCAGTGGCGAACCCTTCGACCCCGGTAAGTCCCGAGACGTCGGGGGAGTTCGGCGAGGGTGACCGCCTCGGGTTGGGCGAGGTCGTTGCGTTCGACGTCCTCGGCGAGAGTTCCCTGCACCACGTCGAAGGCGGCGAGGTCGGTCTCGGAGTCGGCGGGCCAGGGGATTCGCCAGCGCACGATGGAGTGCGAGTGTAGATCGATCACGGTCGTCGACTCGCTCGTCGATCCGAGAACCAGTCCGAACACGGTGGTCCCCGGCGTGACGTCCACGACTGAACTGGTCGTCATCCGCTCCACCAGATGCTTAATTTCCCGGGCGGCCGGGTCTCGTCGCAACGCCACTAGGCCTCCTCGAGGGCTCGGGCAAGGTCCTCGAGAGAGTCGACCGGGGAGTGACACACCCGCTGTCGACAGACGTAGGCGCGACCCGGGAGACGACCCTCGAGAACGGGTGAGGATCCGTGACCGGTTATGAGAACTGCACTCAACATCGGCATCGATCGTACGTGACGGGCGAGTTCCCCGCGTGCGCCGGGGATCACGACCTCGAGTGCGTCGTCGACCCACGCGGCCGCTTCGAGGGAGTCGACGACGGCGCGCGGGTGGGAGATAAGGACGGGACTCACCCGCTCGAGCAGTCGACGGGCGTACTCGGAGTAGGCCGGGTCGTCTACGAGCCCCAGGCGCGCGAGGGCCCGTAACGCCACGGCGTGGGCCGAGGGAGTGGCCCCGTCGAAGACCTCCTGGGGAGCGAGAAAGAGTCCGGCGCCCGGCGCGCTGTAGCGCACGGTGTTGTCCTCCCAGTAGTCACCCAGGAGGGTCTCGGCGATCTCGCGGGCCCGCACCAGCCACCGATCGTCGCCGTCGGACTCGAGGGCGTCGAGGAGGGCGTCGAGATACCAGGCCAGGTCGGCGGCCGTCGCGAGGTGTCGACGCGCGTCGGTACGCCACCACGTTCCGTCACTCCAACACACCCGGGCGAGGTCGTCCAGCATCTCGCGGGCCCGAGATTCGTGGTCGGGGTCGCGAGAGGCGAAGAGGGCGCTCGCCCACATGGCGTTCCACTCGAGAATCACCTTCTCGTCTCGGGAAGGGGCCGGGCGCCCCTCTCGAACTTCGCGGAGACGTCGGAGGGCAACGGTGAGATCTCGCGGCTCGTCCCAGGGCTCGTGGGACTCGAGACGCGGAACACTGCGTCCTTCGAGGTCGCCGGGGGAACGTAGGCAGTACCGCGCGAGGACTCGTTGGCGGACCTTCTCGGGTTGGTCGTCGAGCGCGTCAGTCACTTCTCGAGGAGTCCAGGTCACGTGGGAACCCTCCACCCCGTCGGCGTCGGCGTCGAGGGAGGAGCAGTAGAGGTCCCCTCGACGAAGTCGTCGCTCCACGAAGTCGGCGGTACGTTCTGCGACCAAGCGCCACTCCGGGTCCGCCTCTGGATCGGCGCCCACCCGCCAGTAGAGGCGGGCGAGCAGGGCCTGGTCACTCAGCATCTTCTCGAAGTGAGGGACGTGCCACACCTGGTCAACGCTGTAGCGCGCGAAGCCGCCGTCCAGGTGATCGAACAGTCCTCGCCGAGACATCGCGCGCAAGATGCGTCGGGCGGTCTCTCGCGACTCCGGTCGTCCGTCGCGCCAGAGGGCCTCGACGTAGGAGGGGCGGGGGAACCGCGGCGCCCCCTCACCGCCGTCCTCGTCGGTGGATCTCGTGAGTTCGTCAGTGAGGTGGGTGAGGGCGGCAGGAAGATCGAGCGAGCCCGCCTCCACGGGGGAGAGGTGATCGAGGAATCGAACCTCGCGGGTCAGCGCCTCGCGCAACCGAGCGACTTGGTCGTCGACGACGTCGCGTCGTTCCCTCCAGGCGTCCCGTACCGCGCGTAGGAGCGTGGGAAATCCGACCAGGCCACCCCGGTCCCGGGGCGGGTAGTAGGTGCCGGCGACGAAGGGTTGACCGTCGGGTCGGGTGAACACGGTCATCGGCCATCCTCCGTGGCCCGACAGCAGTTGGGTCGCCGCCATATACAGCGCGTCAACGTCGGGACGTTCCTCGCGGTCCACTTTGATGGCGACGAAGTGATCATTGACGAGTTCGGCGACCCCCGGGTCCTCGAAGGACTCGTGGGCCATGACGTGACACCAGTGACACGCGGCGTAGCCGACGGAGACGAGGACGGGCACGTCACGGCGCGCCGCTTCGGCGAAGGCGTCCTCGCCCCAGGTCCACCACCGCACCGGATTCGTTCGGTGGGCGGCGAGGTAGGCCGAGAGGTCGGGGACATCACGCAGGAGTGGCACGGAGGAACTTTAGGGGCGCTCGTTCGACCTAGGGTTGAGGCACAGTCAGAGGAGGTTCAGTGTCGGGTGTGCGTTGGGGAGTAGTCGGGACGGGAAAAATTTCTCACACGTTCGCGAGGGACCTCGAGTTGCTGGAGGGACACCGGGTGCAGGCGGTGGGTTCACGCAGCGTCGAGGGGGCGCGGGCCTTCGCCGACGAGTTCGACGTCGAGCACACTCACGCCTACGGCTCCTACGAGGAACTCGTCGCTGACCCCGAGGTGGACGTCGTCTACGTCGGTACTCCCCACCCCTTCCACCACGACAACGCCCTACTCGCTCTGCGCGCCGGAAAACCCGTCCTGGTCGAAAAGGCGTTCACGATGACCGCCGCGCAAGCCCGGGACGTCGTCGAGGAGGCGCGCGCGCGAGGACTCTTCGTCATGGAGGCGATGTGGTCACGATTCTTGCCCCACATCGTCGCGCTCCGTCAACTCATCGCCGACGGGCGTCTCGGCGAGATCCGAACGGTCGAGGCCGACCACGGAAAGTGGTTCGCCGAGGATCCGACCTCGCGACTCTTCGCCCCGCAACTAGGGGGCTCGGCGATTCTGGACCTCGGGGTCTACCCCCTCTCCTTCGCGGTGATGCTCCTCGGACTCCCGGAGCGTCGCGTAGCCCTCACCGATCCCGCCTTTACGGGAGTTGACGGCCAGGCCTCGGCGGTGCTCGGTTACTCCTCCGGTGCTCACGCCATCATCACCTGTACCTCGGGAGCTCGCAGCGCGACTCGGGCCTGCGTGTCGGGGACGACCGCGCGGGTGGAGATTGACGGAGACTTCTACGCCCCCAACGGCTTCACGTTGTTCGAGCGCACCGGAGAAACGACCCGTTTTGACTTCGCCGTCGAGGGTCGTGGTCTGCACTATCAGGCCCTCGAAGTGGCTCGCTGTCTCGAGGCGGGGCTGGTGGAGAGTCCGGAGATGACTCACGAGGACACCATCGCGATCATGGAACTTATGGAGTGGTGGATGAACCCGGCGTGAGCCAGGCCCACTCCGGCTCACCTTCTAACTGAAGAGCTCGCGGTGGTTGCGCCCCTCGCACCATACAGGTACGTCGAGAGACGGCCACGGCGGCGCGAAGCGCCGACTCCACCACCTCTGACCGGCTGAGGTCGGCGCGAGTGAGGCCTTGACCGAGCCACCACACGATGAAGGAACCGACGAGGGAGTCCCCGGCGCCGACCGTGTCGACGACCGTGGTGGGCGAGACGGGGATCTCGCACCAGTCCCCCCCGACGAGGGCCCTTACGGGGCGCGGTCCATCGGTCACGACGACAACGGCCGCCCCGGCCTCTCGGAGAGACTGAGCGGCGTCGCGCGGTTCGAGACCGGGGGCGAGAAACGCGAGATCGTCGACGGAGACCTTGAGCAGGTCCACGCGCGGGCACATCCTGAAAACTCGGTCGACGAACGCGGATCGGTCGACGGTCGCACTCGGTCGACAGTTCGGGTCGACGACGACCAGAGTGTCGGCGCTCGCCCGAAGGACCGCCGACTCCGAGAGGTCGGCCATCGGGGCGACAACGAGACCCAGGGTCCCGACGTAGAGAGCGGAGACGTCTCGCAGGTCATCGACTCCGTCGACCACGAAGGCGGCGGTGTCGCTGAGGTGAAAGTGGTAGCGGGCGTCGCCGTCGCTAAGTTCGACCACGGCCATCGTCGTCGGCAGGTGAGAGGGTGCGAGGCGCGCGAGGGTCACCCCGTCACTCTGGGCGGCCTCGCGAATCCGGAGTCCGAACGCGTCGTCGGAGACGCCCGAGACGAAACTCACACGCCCCCCGAGGCGGGCGATAGTGCGAGCCACGTTGAAGGGGCCACCCCCGACGACCGCCCTCGTCGCGCCGTCTGGGGAGACGAAGAGGTCGACCAAGTTCTCCCCGATGACGGCGACGTCGTAACTCATTCCATCCCCCCAGTTCTTGAAAGACAACGATATCTCACCTAACATCCCAGAACCGGGTCGACACCAGTGGTCGCCGAGCGCGGGGAGTCGGGGTGACAGAGGAGATCAACACGGGCCGAACAGTGGGTCCGCGGGCCACGATGAAAGACGTGGCCGCCCTCGCCGGTGTCAGTCTGAAGACGGTCTCTCGGGTGGTGAACAACGAGTCCACGGTCAACGCCGAGCTCGCCACCCGAGTGCGCAGCGCCGCCGCCCAACTGCACTACCAACCCAATATCTCGGCCAGTGCGCTGCGTCGACTCGACGGGCGCTCCTCCACCATCGCGGTGTTACTCGAGGATCTGTCGAACCCGTTCTCGGCGACGATCTACCGATCGGTCGAGGAGGTGGCCATTGGTCGGGGGGTGGTGGTGATCGGGGGTAGTTTCGACGAGGACCCCGAACGAGAGCTGACTCTCACCGCGGCCATGGCTCGACACCGCGTCGATGGGTTCATAATCGCCCCGGCCTCGCGCGACCACGGCTACCTGGCGCGCGAGCAACGCGCCGGAACACCCTTCGTCTTCGTCGATCGGCCCCCCGTGAACATGGAAGCTGACTGTGTCCTCAGTGATTCGCGCGACGGAGTCACGCGGGCTACTCGCCACCTCCTACGCAGCGGGCACCGTCGAATCGGGTTTCTCGGTGATCTCACCACGATCTACACGGCCGAAGAGCGCGTCGCGGGCTTTCGCGACGCGATGCGCGAGGCCGGACTTCCCATTGACCCCCATCTCGTGCACCTGGACCTGCGTACCGCGCCCGCGGCCGAGCAGGTAGTGGGTCGCCTTCTCGACTCGGCCAATCCGCCGACCGCCATCTTCGCGGGACAGAACCTCGTCTTAATGGGGGCGCTGCGCGCCATCCGCTCTCGTCACCTCCAGGATCGAATAGCGGTGGTGGGTTTCGACGACTTAATCATGGCCGATCTCTTAGAACCGGCGATCACCGTCGTCGCCCAGAACCCCGAACGGATCGCCCACGAAGCGGCGACGCTGCTCTTTCGGCGCATCGACGGAGACACGAGTCCCACCCGTCAGATCGTCGTGACCAGCGAGTTAGTGATTCGGGGTTCGGGTGAGATTCCCGCTTCAGTGCGCGACTAGAGCGGGGTGGTTGACAGACCCACCCCCGCTCGGTATTGTCTGAGACAACGTTGTCCAGAAGGGGGCACTGGGAAGGACCCAGTGTTCGGACATAGGGGGAAGTAACTGTGAAGAAGTCACGTTCTATGCGCCTGTTCTCGGGTGCTGCTGTTGTGTCGACGCTGGCCGCGTCGGCGCTGGCTTTCGTCGGGACCGGAGCGAACCCGGCGGGTGCGGCCGGCAAGAAGTTCACGGTGGGTTTTGTGGTTGGCGCCGAAGCCGACCCCTTCTTCCAGTCGATGTACGTGGGTGCGTCGAAGGAAGCGAAGGCCCTGGGAATCAACCTGATTTGGTCCGGTGACCCGGTCGACTACTCGCCGGCCACCCAGTTGCCGATCATCCAGCAGGTCCTCGCCGAGAAGCCGAACGCTCTCGTCGTGGCGCCGACCGACACGAAGGCTCTCAACTCCGTCATGGCTCAGGCCGTGAAGCAGGGGATCCCGGTCTTTAACGTCGACTCGGGCTCGAGCGTTCAGAACAACATCACCGCCTGGGTCACCGGTAACAACATCCAAGGTGGCCAGACCGCCGCGGACGCTCTCGCCGCGGCACTCAACTACAAGAAGTCCTGCACGACGTCGCACAAGTGCACCGTGGCCGTGGGCGTGAGCTCGGTGACCACGTCTACCGACGCGGCTCGTCTGCTCGGCTTTAACCAGGAGTTGAAGAAGAAGTACCCGAACATCACGGCGCTCAACCCGGTGGTGTCCCAGTCCCAGCCTTCGGTCGCCCAGTCGGGCTTCTCGCAGGACATCGCGGCGCACAACCTGTCGGGCATCTTCGCCATCGACGGTACGGACGCTGAGGGAGCCGCGTCGGCTATCGCCGCCGCTGGTTCGGCGGGCGCCCACATCAAGGTGGTCGGTTACGACGCGTACGCGAACAACATCGCCAATATGCAGGCCGGCAAGCTGGCGGCGATTATCTCCCAGCAGCCGGTCCTCGAGGGCAAGTTGATCATTCAGTACGCCTACGACCGACTGGTGCACAAGAACACCAAGGGCATTCCGCACCTGAAGACGCTGCCGAACATCCTGCTGACGCCCCAGAACTGCGCCAAGCTCTGCTCGACGTACGCGTACGTCGCCAGCTAGTAGTAGTCACGTAACGACAGTGGAGTGACGGCCCCTGGGCGTGCTTCGGTGCGCTCGGGGGCTGTTTTCCCTTTCCCACCCCGCTGGGTCTCCCAGCTCGATGAAATGCGTAGGTAGTCGCGTGTCTTCGTCTGACGAATCCTCGGCCATGCCCCCGAACCAGGTCACCCCGGTGACCGAGGTGCCTCGGTGGCGATCCCTGCTCGCCAATCAACTCACGGTCCTGGTAGTAATCCTCGTCGTCTTGATGGTCCTGCTCGGGAACCACAACTCCCGATTCTTTACCTCGTCGGAGATGTCCTTCCTCCTGGCGGACTTCTCCGGGTTGGTTCTTGTCGCGGTCGCCGAGACCTTCGTGATTATCTCGGGAGGTATCGACCTGTCCGTGGGAAGCGTGATGGCGGTCTCGGGAGTTCTCGCGGCGCGAGCGATGCAACCCCTCATCAACTCGCATACGAACGAGGCGGTGGTGCTCATCCTCGGGACCCTCGTCGCCCTCGCCGCGGGTGCCCTCGCCGGAGCAATCAACGCGACCTTGATCGTGGGCTTTAACGTGGTGCCCTTCGTAGCCACGTTGGCGATGTGGTACGGGGGTCAGGGCCTCGCCCTGGTCTGGACTGGGGGACAGCCCTACGGTCTGAACCCCGGAGCCCAAACGTGGTCCGCCCAGACGATCCCGGGGCTGCCCTTCGTGAGTTGGCTGTCACTCATCGTGATCGCTATCACGGTGGTCCTCGGCTTGGTCCTGCGCAAGGCTCGCTACGGGCGCTACACCTTCGCGATCGGGTCCAACAATTTCGCCGCTCGAGCGGCGGGAATCGGCGTAAAGCGCTACGTCGGGTCCTTCTACATCTTGTCGGGCGCTCTCGCCGGACTAACCGGCATGTTCTTCGATATCCGGCTCGGGTCGGGCGCGCCGACCACCGGTCAGACGACGACCCTCATCGCCATCGCCGCCGTGGTCATCGGAGGAACGAGTCTCTTTGGCGGTTCGGGTACCTACATCGGGACCGTGCTCGGTGCCGCCATCTTGATCGTCGTCCAAGACGGCGCCATCTTCGTCAACGTATCGGCCAACTGGGTGCCCGTCGTGGTGGCCAGCGTGGTGGCCGTGGCCAGCATTATCCAGAGTGGACGACTTCGCCTGAGGAGGCGCTCGTGAGCGACACCCCCATTCTTGAACTACGACACGTCTCTAAGTCGTACGGTTCGGTCAAGGCGTTGACCGACGTAAGTCTGAAGGCCTACGCCGGTGAGATCATCGGACTTGTCGGAGACAACGGGGCCGGTAAGTCCTCGATGATTAAGACCATCTCGGGGGTCTACACCCCCGACGAAGGAGAGATTCTGGTGGACGGGACCCCTCGTCACTGGCGCTCACCCCACGACGCCATTGCCGCGGGCATCGAGACTCTCTATCAGGACTCCGGTCTGGCTCCGGACCTCACCATTGGCTCCAACATCTTTCTCGGACGTGAGTTGCGTCGTCGGAGTCTGCTCGGTCGCCTCGGGTTTCTCGACCAGCGCTCGATGGAGAGCCAGGCGATGCAGGAGTTGGAGAAGGTCGGAATCTCTATTGGCGCCGCTAAACGCACCGTCTCGGAACTCTCCGGCGGACAACGTCAAGCGGTCGCCATTGGACGAGCGGCGATGTGGGCGAAGCACGTCATCATTCTCGACGAACCGACGAACCACCTGGGAGCGCGTCAGTCGATAGAGGTTCTAAAGGTGATGAAGGCCGCCCGGGACCGGGGACTCTGTGTCCTCTTCATCTCCCACACCCTGCCCCACGTCCTCGAAGTGACTGACCGGATTATCGTTCTGCGCCTCGGGAGGATTGTTCGTGATGCGCCAACATCGGAGTTCACTGTCGAGAGTTTGCTCGGGACAATCACTGGTCTGAGCCAGTAGTTGCGCGGTGAAGAGCTCACCCGACGCTCCAGTTCATCTCGCGGGTGCACTCCGCAGATTCGCTCATATAAAGGGTGAAAGCGCTTGCACCTCCGTGGCTCACGTGGCGCATGATGACGGATGGATATCTCTTTGTTCATGTGGCGTTCACACTGTTCAAACTTCTGCTACTTTCACACCTGCCACCTCACGCGAGTGAGGAGGTAAACCGATGCAATTACAAACGACGTCTTCGGACGTCAGAAATGAGTTGGGGAGATGAATTCCAAGATTGTGAAGCTTCTCGCCTCGGCGACTTTGGTGGGCAGCGGTGCTGCCGCCCTAGTCCCTGGAGTGAGTGGCGCTAGTGGTGGGGTGTCGGCGAAGTCCTTCACTCCGTCGTATTCGGCGATGTTCGGGCTCCAGAAGATTGCGGCAATGGCCAAGTCGGGGATCGGTGTGATCCTGCCGGACGAAGTGTCGTCTAACCGCTACGTCGAGTTCGACGCTCCGAACATCACGCAGGCGCTGACCGACGCTGGTCTGTCGACGAGTCAGATCAACGTTCAGAACGCTCAGGGTTCTCCGGCGACCGAAATTTCGATCGCTCAGGCGGACATTGCCCAGAAGGACAAGGTCCTCATCATGGACCCGCTGGACTCGACCACGGGTAAGACCATCGAGGCCATGGCCAAGAAGGCCGGCGTTCAGGTCATCGACTACGACCGCCTCACCGTGGGTGGTTCGGCGAAGTACTACGTCAGCTTCAACAACGTGACCGTGGGTCAGTTGATTGGTCAGGGTGCACTTTCGTGCATCAGCGCCTGGCACGTCAAGAACCCGCTGCTCTACGTGATGAACGGCTCGACCACCACCGACAACAACGCGGTGCTGTTCGCGCAGGGCTACGACGCCGTGCTGAACAAGGCTGGCTACAAGGCCGGCGTGGGTGCCATGGGTAACGCCAAGACGATCAACGAGACCGGTACCGGTACGTGGACTCCGTCGCAGGCGCTCACCGACTTCCAGGGTGCTTTCTCTAAGAACGGAAAGATCAACGCAGTCGTCACTCCGAACGACGAGAACGCTGCGCCGATCATCTCGTTCCTCCAGGGACAGGGCCTCAAGCCGAAGTCCATTCCGTTCACGGGTCAAGACGCGACCCTCACCGGTTTCCAGAACATCATTTCGGGATACCAGTGCGGAACCGTCTACAAGCCGATCTGGCAGGAAGCTCAGGCCGCTGCGGCTTTGGCTCTGTACCTGCGCGCCGGCAAGACCCCGCCCGCGAGCTTGGTCAACGGCCACACCATGGACAAGGTTGCGCACCGTTCGGTCGCGTCCGTCTTGCTGAGCCCGACCTGGGTGACTGCGGCGAACATTGAGAAGACCGTGGTCGCCAACGGCGTCATTAGCCCGGTGGCGCTCTGCACGAGCTTCCGTCCGGCGGTGAAGGGCTTCAAGGCTCCCACCTACGCCCAGGACTGCAAGACCTACGGCATCAAGTAGTTTCAGCAGTAACCACGCTGTCTTGAAGTAGCGAGTAAGAGGAACCAAGGAGACCCCCCATGACAGAGACCAGCTCGAGCACGTCGGATTACCCGGCGAAGCCCCCGGTGGAAAACTCTGGTGGAGGAGGATCCTTGGTTCCTCTTCTCGCTCTTCGCGGTATTAGTAAGAATTTTGGGCCGGTCCAGGCTCTCCAGCGAGTCGACCTCGACATTCCCGCTGGACAGGTCACCGCTCTCGTCGGGGACAACGGTGCTGGTAAGTCGACTCTCATTAAGGCGATTGCCGGTATCTACGCTCCCTCGTCGGGAACGATGCTGTGGAATGGGCACGAGGTCCATCCGCACACGCCGCGCGACGCTGCGGATCTCGGGATTGCGACGGTGTACCAGGACTTAGCCCTCTGCGACAACATCGACATCGTCGGAAACATGTTCCTGGGTTTAGAGAGTACCAATACGGGTATCCTCGACGAGATTGCGATGGAACTCAAGACCGTGCAGACCTTGAAGGATTTGCAGGTCTCGACCGTCAAGTCCGTTCGCCAACTCGTGGGTTCACTCTCCGGTGGACAGCGTCAGTCCATCGCCGTGGCCCGTGCGGTCATGCGCGACGCCAAACTCGTCATCATGGACGAGCCAACGGCGGCACTCGGTGTGACCCAAACCGCAAATGTGTTGAGCCTTATCAAAACGTTGTCGAGCCGAGGAATTGCGGTTCTCGTAATCTCCCACAACTTGAACGACGTCTTTTCCGTCGCTGACCGGATTGCCGTGATGTACCTCGGCAATCTTGTCTCCAACGGTCCCATTTCGAAGTACGACCCCTCGAGCACGGTGGAACTCATCACCACTGGTGCATCTGAGCGCGTCGAACCCCACCCCCTCCACACGTTCGCGTAACTCTCTAAGGGCTCACGATGACTACTGACACGATTTCTGACGTTCCAGCGAAAGCACCGTTGTTGGACTCACTACGAAAATTGCTCCGCCAAGACTCTGGTCTCGTTCCAGTTCTCGCGGCACTAGTTCTCTTGGTGATCTACTTCGAGATTCGCAGTTCGGTCTTCCTTCAGGCTGCCAACATCGCGAACCTCTTCACGCAAGCAGCTGTTTATGTTCTCCTGGCAATGGCCGAGACGTGGCTGTTGTTGCTCGGAGAAATTGACCTCTCGCTCGGTTGGGCATCTACCGGCGCCGGGATGCTGGCGGGTATTTACACGAACGTGCAGTACGGATGGCCCTGGCCACTCGCCTTCATCCTCGGGTTGCTGGCGGCGGTACTCGTCGCCCTGGTGTCGGGATTTCTCACAGTGAAGTTCCGGGTGGCGTCCTTCATCGTTACCCTCGGTATGCAACTCGTCATCCAGGGATTAGTGATCTACGAACTGGACAAGGTCTTTCAAGGAGGCGGAGTCCCGGTGCAGGATGCGGTGCTCCGTAATCTAATTGCCGGTGATCTCACTCCGGTCTGGTCGTGGGTGTTCGTCGTGGCTGTGATTGTTGGCCTCAGTGCCATCACCGTATGGAAGGGGATTCGCCGTCGTTCGGCGGGCCTCGAGTCGGTCGCTTTCTGGAAGGTAGCCCTGAGAATCGCCGTCATCGCACTCGTGGGAGTCTTTCTTGGATTTATCTTCTCGGTTAATCGTGGATCGTTCGTCCCAGTGTCGGGGATTCCGTTTGCTGTACCGATCGTCTTCTTACTGGTGGGGTTCTACTCCTTTCTTCTCGGACGCACCAAGTTCGGGCGATACATGTACGCCATTGGTGGTAACGCGGAGGCGGCTCGTCGCGCCGGTGTCCCGGTTGATCGCTACCGGATCTACGCCTTCATGTTGGGCGGATTGACCGCGGGTATCGCCGGACTTATGTTGATTTCGCAATTGGGAGGCATCGCCTCGTCGTCGACCGACCCGTCGATTGTGTTGTACGCCGTCGCCGGAGCGGTCATCGGTGGAGTGAGTCTCTTCGGTGGTCGTGGTCGTATGGTCGGTGCGGTGTTGGGTGGCGTGATTTTGGCGGTCATCAAAAATGGACTGACCCTGATTCAGTTGTCGGGACCCGCCCAATACATCGTGACCGGAGTCGTTCTCATAGCGGCTGTCCTGGTCGACGTTCTAGGGCGTCGGTCCCAGCAGTTAGCCAAATAAACTCGATTAGTCCGACCCGAGGATCAGTGCTCGCACGCGAGTGCGGTCGACCTTGCCGTTGGCCGTGCGCGGCACCGCATCGACGTAGGTGACGCCCTTCGGCTTAGACCAGGGTCCGAGATACTCCTCGGCCCGCTCGCGAAGTGCGTCGTCGAGGGGGCGCCGAGCGACCACTACCGCTTCGATCCGTTCTCCCCACTCGGGGTCGGGGACGCCGACGACCGCACAATCGAGGACTCCGTCAACTCCCGCGAGGAGCGCTTCGAGGGCCTCGGGCCAGACCTTCTCGCCGCCAGTGTTGATCACGTAGCCCACGCGACCGAGGACGTGGAGCTGTCCGTGGGAGATCTCCGCTCCGTCGCCGGTGCGGAACCACTCGTTGCCCTCCGCGTCGGTATGGGTCGGTAGGGCTCCGTGGCGATAACCCCGGGCGAGGGTCGGCGAGCGAACGCAGAGCTCCCCGTCGACGACGAGCAGGTCCACCTCGGGAAGGGCCCGTCGGTCGTAGACGACCCCCGACCCGGTCTCGGTCATACCCCACGTCGTGACCACGTTGGGGGGCACGACTCCGGGTGGGCGCGCTCCTCCGAGGAGCACGAGTTCGTACCGAGAGAGGTCGTAACGCGCGAGGTGCGTTCGCACGACGGCCACGTGGGTCGCGCCGCGGCCGGGGGCGTCTGGTAGTTCGTCGGGTTCTCCGAAGAGGAGTTCAGCGTCGCCCAAGAGGTGACGCATGATCACCGCGAGTCCCCCGATGTGGTTTGCCGGCAGGGTGGCGAACCACGTCGGCGTCGACTCTCTGGCGAGTTCGGCACTGGTGAGCCGGGCCGACGCCCGTAGCGAGTCCCACGTGTGCTCGACCGCCTTTGGGGCCCCCGACGAGCCGGACGTGAGCATCACGAGCGCGACCTCGCCGTCCACGGCCCTCCCGGTTTCTCTCGACACCCGTTGTGCTTCAGACTCGACGTGAGTGGCCCCCAGCCACTCCAACTCCTTCTCGCGGCGGATCGGCGAAACTCGTTGATCGAGAACGGCGAAGGCTTCTCCCCGGCTCTCACAGCGTTCGATTGCTTTCACCAGATCGAGGGAGAGTCCGTAGTCGAGGGCGACGAGGGGCTTCACCAGGCCAGCCTAGGACCCGCCCCGTGGGGCGGAACGGTAGCGTGGAGCCATGGCTGACACCGTGATCTCTGGAGCACCCCTCGACCCCGTCGAGCACTTTCGGGGCCAGGAACTCCCGGTCTGGCGAAGCGAGGGTGAGTATGAAGACATCGTCTACGAACTGGCCGAGGGAATGGCCCGTATCACCATTAATCGTCCCCACGTTCGTAACGCTTTTCGACCCCAGACTCTCTTCGAGCTCTCCGACGCCTTCGAGCGGGCCCGAGACGACATCGACGTCGGGTGCGTGATTTTGACCGGAATGGGGCCCGACGCGTTCTGTTCGGGGGGAGATCAGAAGATTCGTGGTGATGACGGTTACATGGGAGACGACGACGTGGCCCGACGGGGGGTCGGTCGCTTGAACGTCCTGGACCTCCAGGTTCAGATCCGCCGACTCCCGAAACCGGTCGTCGCCCAAGTCGCCGGCTACGCCGTCGGGGGAGGACACATCTTGCACTTAGTCTGTGACCTCTCGATCGCCGCGGACAACGCGCGGTTCGGCCAAACCGGTCCCCGGGTGGGGTCCTTTGACGCGGGTTACGGATCCTCACTACTCGCCAACACCATCGGTCTGAAGCGGGCGAAGGAGGTCTGGTTTCTGTGCCGCCAGTACGACGCGGCCCAGGCGCTCGAGTGGGGTCTCGTCAATACGGTCGTTCCCCTCGCTGACCTCGAGCGAGAGACCATCGCCTGGTGTCGCCAGATGTTGACCCTCTCGCCGTTGGCCCTGCGTTTCATCAAGACGGGCTTTCACGCCGCCGAAGACGGTCTCGCGGGAATTCAGGCCCTCGCCGGGGACGCCACGATGCTGTTCTACATGTCCGAGGAGGGCCAGGAGGGTCGTAACGCCTTCGTCGAGCACCGCGCCCCGGACTTCTCGAAGTTTCCGAAGCGCCCGTGACGCCCGGCCCCCTGCGTCGTTGGGTCCTCGCGGCCCGAGTGCGCACCCTGCCCGCAGCGGCCGTCCCCGTAGCCGTGGGGGCGACTCTGGCGGGTGGGGGAGTCAACGCGGGTCGCAGTCTGCTCTGTCTCGTGATCGCCCTCAGTCTCCAGATCGCGACGAACTACGCCAACGACTACTCCGACGGGGTGCGCGGAACGGACGCAAACCGGGTGGGGCCCTTTCGGATCACCGCTTCGGGACTGGTGGAGGCGCGGGTCGTGCGGAACGCGGCGGTCCTCTTCTTCGCGCTGGCCGCCGTGGCCGGCCTGTGGCTCGCGCTGCTCAGTTCGCTCTGGCTCATCCCCCTCGGAGCCCTCGCCCTGCTCGCGGGCTGGTTCTACACGGGGGGACCTAAGCCCTACGGCTACCTCGGCCTCGGAGAGCTCTTCGTTCTCGTCTTCTTCGGCTTCGCCGCGACGGTGGGGACCGCCTACGTTCAACACAACCACATTCCCCACGGAGCGTGGTGGTGGGGCCTCGCCACGGGGGCGATGGCCTGCGCCCTGCTCGAAGCGAACAATTTGCGCGATATCGCCGGAGACCGCGAGGCGGGAAAGTTAACCCTCGCCGCCCGGATGGGACGTCGCGGAGGTGGATGGCTCTACGTTCTCTGGGTCGCCGCCACGGCTCTCGGGGCCGCCTACGGCGGTGCGCCCCTGATCGGGGCGGTGGCGGTCGTCGCCTATATTCCGGCGTTGCAGATCGCTCTTTCGAAACGAGAGGGGCGAGACCTTCTTCCCCTGCTCCAGGCCTCGGCGAGGGCCCAACTCATCGTCGGGGCGGCGGGAACTCTGTTTCTCGCCGTTACTCGCTGAGGAACTGACTCACCAGTTCGACGCTCTCGGCGGGCTGTTCGAGGTGGAGGGCGTGGCCCGCGCCCTCGATGATTTCCACTCGTCCCTCGAGGACTCCCGCGCTGATGGCCCGGGCCTCGGCGAGAAACTTCTCGTCTCGTCGCCCCGCGAGAGTGAGCACGGGCATCGTGAGTTCTCCGAGGCGCGGACCGAGAAACTCCTGAGTACCGGTCCCGGCGAGGCGAAGAGAGGCGGCCAGACCCTCGGCATTTCTCGAGCGGCGTTCTCGGTCGAGTTCGGCCGCCCCGGCAAAGAGGGGCTGAGCCAGCCATTCGTCGAGAAAGATCTCGGTGCCCACGGCCTCAATATGGTCGGCGAGTGCTTCGTCACGGGACACTCGAGCGGCCCGCTCGAGGGGGTCGGCGAGACCCCGGGTGGCGCTCACCAGTACCAAGCGGCGAATTCGGTGGGGAACGTCGAGGGCCAGGTGAAGAGCGACCCGTCCCCCAAAGGAGTAGCCCGCTAGAGAGAACTGCTCCTCCTCGACCGCTTCGGCGATGAGCCGAGCCGTCGTGACGAGGTCGGCACGGACGCCGGCGGCCTCGCCGTGACCGGGCAGGTCGAGGGTGAGGACCCTATTACAGTGGCTAAGCGACGCGAGGAACTCCGGGGCGCTGTAGCGAGTCTGGGTGAAGCCGTGGAGCCAGACCACCGGCTCGCCGGTGCCCTGAGAGGTCACACGAAGGAGTGTCATTGACGTCGAGCGTACTGAGTCCCTCCGAGGTTCAGGCAACCTACTGCGCCACGTTGGTGGACGAGTGGATCGTCCTCGGGCTCCGTGACGCCGTCGTCTGTCCGGGGTCGCGCTCGACCCCCCTCGCGCTCGCGCTCGGAGCTCGTTCGGAGATCCGCCTTCACGTTCGTCTGGACGAGCGCAGCGCCGCCTTCTACGCCCTCGGGGTCGCTCTCGCTAGTTCTCGCCCCGTTCTCGTTCTCGTCACGAGCGGCACCGCGGCCGCCGAGGTCCACGCGGCCGTGTGCGAAGCCGATTTGAGCGCGGTCCCCCTTATCGTCGTGAGCGCCGATCGACCTCCCGAACTACACGGGGTGGGTGCCCCCCAGACCATCGACCAGTCCGGCCTCTACGGACCGGCGGTGCGAGACTTCGCCGAGCCGGGCGTCGCTCGGCTCGAGGCGGGACCTTCGTGGCGTCCCTTAGCCCGACGTCTGTGGCGTCGCGCACGGGGTGAGGGATCTCTCGCCGGCCCGGTCCACCTGAACGCCGCCTTCGTCGAACCCCTCGTGGCGAGCCCCGGAACCCTCCCCGCCCGGGGGGTGTCCGAGGTCGTGGCGAGTGAGCCGGGAGTCGTTCGACTCTCCCTCGCCGGTCGTCGCGTTCTCGTCGTGGCCGGGGCGCGCTGTGATCGGGTCAGCCTGGAGCGCCTCGCCGGCGCGGGCTGCGTCATTGTCGGAGACGTCACCCTTCACGAGGGGCTGGCCCACGCGGACGTCGTCGTGCGCGACGACGAGATCAGTCGAGAACTCCGGCCCGACCTCGTGATTCGTCTCGGGGGACTCCCGTCCTCCAAGGTCCTCGGACAGCGTCTCCGGGAGTGGGCGGCGCCGAGTGTGGCCGTCTCCTGGGCGGAAGATCCGGCCGACCCCGACGGCCTAGTCGTCACCTTCGTGCGCGGACGGGTCGAACTCGACGATCACGACCACGCCGACGAGACGTACGCGACCCGCTGGCGAGAACTTTCCTCGGCCGTCGCCCGGGGACTGGGTGAGTTAGAACTCTGGAGTGAACCCACGGTCGGCGCCGCGGTGACCCGCGAGGCGCTCGAGAGTTCTCGGGCCCTCGTCGTGGGCTCGTCGATGCCGGTGCGCGACGTCGAGTGGTGGGCCCCGACTCGGAGAGGACCCGTCTACGCCAATCGGGGAGCTAACGGAATCGACGGAGTCGTCTCCACCCTCTGCGGAGTGGCGAGTGTCACCCCGGCGATCGGTCTCGTCGGAGATCTCACCATGCTCCACGACGTGTCCGCGCTCGTCGAGGGTGCTCCGGCCGGTCGCGCGACTCTCGTAGTACTCGACAATCGCGGGGGCGGAATCTTCTCCTTTTTGAGCCAGCGCACCCAACTCGAAGAGGACCGCTTCGAACTCCTCTTCGGAACTCCACGACTCCACGATCTCGTCGCGGTGGCGCACTCCTTCTCCCATCACGCCGAGCGGGTGGGGACACTGGAGACCCTACGGGAGGCCCTTAAGACTTCTCGGTCCCGAGAGGGTCTGAGCGTGATTGTCGCCGAACTACCCAGTCGAGACGAGAACGTCGCGACCCACGCGTGGCTCGTCGATCGAGCCAAGGAGTGGATGCGCGCGTGATCGGTGCTCTTCCGGCCTCCCTCGTCTTGGCGATGCCGCTCGCCTTCGCCGCCGGGCTGGTCTCTTTCATCTCGCCCTGCGTCCTCCCACTCGTGCCCGGGTACCTCGCCTTCTTGTCGGGTACGACGGGGGAGTTGGGGCCCCGGGG
>VFSW01002792.1_pt1 | contig 26309 bp, 20 predicted proteins | sample 5358111 | NCBI WGS metagenome assembly VFSW01 (sample SAMN11554181, study PRJNA540505) | mine drainage metagenome | isolation source: sediment from site ElyBrook_90M | place: USA: Ely Copper Mine, Vershire, VT | collected 2017 | reverse complement strand
ATGAAACTGCCTGTGAACACGTGCCGCTTGATGAAGTCGACCGTCTTCAACGCCTGTTCGTAGCGGTGATCCTCGATGGTGATCGCCTGCAGCAACGCCAGCCCGCCGCCCTTCAACAAGGCCCCCATCCGCTCGAAGTAGGCATCGAGGTAGGCCGCGCCGATCGCTTCCACCATTTCGATCGATACCAGCTTGTCGTACCGGCCGCGCAGGTCCCGGTAGTCCTCCAGCAGCACGGTGACGCACCCGCTCAGGCCGGCCGCGGCGATCCGCTCGACCGCGAGCGCGTGTTGTTCACTGGAGATGGTGGTCGTGGTGACGCGGCAGCCGTGGTGTTTCGCCGCGTGCAACGCAAAGCCGCCCCAGCCGGTGCCGATCTCGATGACATGATCCGAAGGCTTCAGCTCGAGTTTTCGACAGATGACCTCAAGCTTGCGGGTCGAGGCGGCCTCGAGTGTGTCATCCGCGCCCTGCCAGATCGCCGACGAATACAGCAAATCGCTGCTGAGAAACAGACGGAAAAAATCGTTGCCTAGATCGTAGTGCGCCGCGATGTTGCGGCGGCTGCCGTCGCGGGTATTCCTGCGCAGCGCATTCCATGCCCGCATCGCGATGCCGCCGAGCCGCGCCGCACCGCCCTCCATCCCGTCGAGCCAGTCACGGTTGCGCACCAACAGCTGTATCAAGCCGACCAGATTGTCGCAGCGCCAATGCCCGTCCATCCAAGACTCGCCCGCGCCGACGCTGCCATTGGCCGCGACCGCGCGATAAAACGCCATGTCGAGCACCTCGACATGCACGATCAGATCGGGCTGTGCCGAGCGGGGTGTGCCGAATTCGGCCGTGCCCCAGGCATCGCTCAGCGTCAGCCGCCCGTGGCGAAGGCCGGCCATACGCCCGAGAAGGCGGCTGCGCAGGAAGCGCGTGCCGGCCGACGCAGCGCCGGCGGTGGTGGGTTCGGGAACATCCGGTCTGACGATGGCGTTCATGGGATCCTCAATGCGGTTGCGGGTGATCATGGACAGGGTTGCGCTTCATCCACAGACGCAGTGCCTGCCAGTGGATGGCACCGATGACCTGGGCCGTCATCAACGGATAACGCCAGAGCACGCGGGCGAGTGATGCACCGCAGAGTGGCAGGCGCCTGAGGCACAGCGTGGCGTCGAACTCCCTCTCGCCTTCGCGCAGCACGTCCATGTGAACCTGAAGATCCTCTCCTGGCACGGTAAAACGCCAGTCGTAGGTCCGATCCATCGGCATGAACGGCGAGACGTGAAAGCTCTTCGCAAACGTCCATCTCAAGCTGCGTCCACGGCGCAACGCGGTCTCCAGGGGAAGCACGTAGGCGTGCCGCTCGCGCCAGGGCGTGTTGGTGATTTCCGCCAGAATGCACGCCAGCGTCACCCCATCGGCCTCATAGCAGTAATAGAAGCTGACCGGGTTGAACACCACGCCGGCGTAGCGCAGATGGGTCAACAATCGAATCGGTCCCGGCGGCCGCCGGCCGGTCGCCAGCGCGACACGCCGACGCACCGCCTCCTCCAAGGATAGGTCTGTCGGACCGAGGTAGTCGGCGCGTCGGAAGCGCGCGAGGTTCGCATGCCGCTGCGACCACAGCCAGCGTCGCTCGAACACCCGGTCGATCTCGCCCAGATCCAGATACAGCTGCGTCATGCGATATTCGAAACGATGCGCATGCGGCGCCAGACGATGGTGGCGCACGCGTCCTTCGTAGACGGCGCTCGCGAACGGCTCGCTTCGGTCCTGCGCCACAATCCGCGCCGCGGGCCTCATGCCGCCGCCTCCCAGCGGACACCCTGCGCCGCGGCCGCTTCCACGGCACTGCGCAGGCCATCCTCGTGAAAGCCCCAGCCCCAGTAGGCGCCGGCAAACCAGGTATGCCTGCGGCCCTGGATCTCGGCCTTGCGCTGCTGCGCGGCCACTGACGCCGCGGTGTAGAGCGGATGCTGGTAGGTCATCCGCGCCAGCACTTTGCCGGGGTCGATGTCCGCGGTGCGATTGAGCGTGACGACGAAGGCTTCCGGTGCATCGAGACCTTGCAGCAGGTTCATGCAATAGCTCACGGTGCACGCACCGCCCGGGTCCCGCGGCAGCCAGGCGTTCCACGCCGCCCAGGCCCGCCGCCGGCGCGGCAGCACGCGCGCGTCGGTGTGCAGCACCGCCTCGTTGCTCTGATAGCCCATCGCCGTGAGGATCGATGTCTCGCGGGCATCGGCATCGGCAAGCAAGGCGAGCGCCTGATCGCTGTGACAGGCGAGCACCACCCGGTCGAAGCGTTCAGGCCCCGCGGCGCTCAGCAATTGCAAGCCGTCGGCGTCGCGTCTGATCGAGTGGACCGGACAGCTCAGGCGCTCGCGCACCGACCAGCCCGCCCGCAGAGCCTTCACGTACGAGGATGAGCCGCCACTCACCACCCGCCACTGTGGACGGCCGCCGAGCTGCAGCATCTGGTGGTTGGCCATGAACTGCAGCAGATAGCGCACCGGGAAGCGCAGAATCTGCGTGGCCGGCGAGGACCACAATGCGCTCGCCATCGGGATCAGATGCTCGTCGCGAAAGGCCGCTCCATAGCCGCCCGCAAGCAGATACTCGCCGAGCGTCTGCTCCCGCCCGCTCGTCGACAACAAGGCCGGCGCCTCGCGATAGAAGCGCAGCAGATCGCGCACCATGCCGAGAAAGCGCGGCGAGAACAGATTGCGCCGCTGGCAGAACAGCCCATTCAGCGTACCGGCGTTGTATTCGAGCCCACTCGCCTCGTTGTGCACCGAAAAACTCATCGTGGTCGGCTGCGAAGCCACGCCGAGTTCGGCGAACAGCCGTGCGAGCAACGGGTAATGCACCGGGTTGTAGACGATGAAGCCGCTGTCGATCCGATAATCGCGGCCACGCAGATGCACCTCGTGGGTGTGCGTGTGCCCGCCGAGACGGCCGTCCGCCTCGAACAAGGTCACCTCATGCTGTCGCGACAGCAGCCATGCCGAGGCAAGTCCGGCGATGCCCGAGCCGACCACGGCGATACGCATGGGCTCAACCGATCGCCCGGGCATGCACCCAGACCGGCAGCGGCTTGAGTTCACTCACCAGGCCCAGCATCGACATGAGTTTTAGTCCGTACCAGGAGATGTCGATCTCCCACCAACGGAATCCCTGGCGGCTGCTGCCGGGGAAGAAGTGATGATTGTTGTGCCAGCCTTCACCGAAGGTCAGCAGCGCGAGCCACAGGTTGTTGCGGCTGTCGTCCCGCGTGGCGAAACGGCGGCTTCCGAACCGGTGAGCCAGCGAGTTGATCGTCACCGTGGCATGGAACAACACCACTGTGGAAACGAAGAAACCCCAGATCAGCATCTGCGCCCCGCCGAACCCGTACAGCGCGGCGGCCAGCAGCACGGGCACCAGGGTGTCGTAGCGATCGAGCAGGCGAAGCTCGCGGTACTTCGCCAGATCCGGCACTCTGGCGAGATCCGTGCGGAAATTTCGCGGCGTGAGGAACCAGCCCGCGTGGCTCCACCAGAAACCATGGATGCGCGGCGAATGCGGATCGCCCGCGGTATCGGCGCACCGATGGTGGTTGCGGTGATGGGCGGCCCACCACAACGGCCCGCGCTGCACACACGAGGCGCCGATCACCGCAAACACGAACTGCAGGCCGCGCGAGGTACGGAACGCGCGATGCGAGAAGTAGCGGTGATAGAACCCGGTCAGGGCGAACATGCGCACCGCATACATCGTCCCCGCGACGACGAGCGCCGACGTCGAAACGCCGACCCAGATCACGCCCAGGCAGGCCACGTGCATGGCGATGAAGGGCGCGGCGCGCAACCAGTCGATGCGATCCTCGCGCCCCGTCTCGGTCTCGACGGCAACCCCGGTGTCGAACCAGCGGCGGATCGTACGCATCATCCACGACCGCTGCGCCGGGGTCCTTTCTTCGGAAACTGTCATACAAGTCTGTCCCTGAGCGTTTGCGCCCGAAGATACGGGCAAACGCCGGCAACGGATGCATTCGCCGGACAGATAACGCGCCGGCGACCACAGGCCGGTCGCAGCGGTTCTTCTAAGCCGCGCCGATCGCTCCCTTCGCGACCACCGGTCCGCTCGGCTCACCCGTCGGCGAACCGCCCGCCGGCTCCAGGGACACGGCGAGTATCGCGGTCGGGCCGAGCCGCGCCATCAGCGCCGAATTCAACGCAATCGTGGTGGGTCGGTCGAGTGCGATCATGCCGACCGCGACGGGTTTCTCTCCGGCCGGGATCAACCACAGCTCCGCGGCGCGCCCCGATGGCGCCGGCGCCGGCGTGGCCGGTACGACCACCATGCGGGCGTGCCGCAAATCCATGGTTGCCGTCCATTCGGCCACACCGTCCGTCTGCTGCAGGGTTGCCGCCATGTACTCGATGCGGTTGCCCGGCCGGGTCCGGCGCGCCGCAAGCGGCATCATCAGCACGAACGCCAAACCCAGCGACAGTGCGAGCGCACCGACGCCGAGCGAGCGCCACAGGCGCAGGTCATTCCACAGATCCCTTCGCGGTGCGCTTCGGTCGGACGCATTCATCTGCAGCGCATCGCAAATCCGCGCCCAGACATAGGGCGCCGGCGCCAGCGCGGCGATGGGCTCGGCAAGCGGCATCAGCCGTCGCTGCCACGCCTGCAACGCGATGGCCGCCTCGGCGCGGGTCTCGGCCTCATGAGCCACGGCGGCGCGCTCATCGGCGTCGAGCACCCCGAGCACGTACTCGGCAAAGCGCAGCTCCGGCTGCTCGTTCTCGCCGGAGGCACTCATGATTCCAGGCACGTGCGTAACTGCATAAGACTGCGGCGGATCCAGCTCTTCATGGTCCCAAGCGGCACGTGGGTACGCACCGCCAACTCGTTATACGTGGCACCGGTGAAAAAAGCTTCACGCACGGCACGACGGTGTTGCGGCTCGAGTTGGTCCATGCAGCGTGCCAGCCGCTCGTATTCCTGGCTGGATTGGGCGTCGGCGGCCGGCGTCGGTCGCTCATCCAAGACTTCCTCCAGCGCCTCGGGATCTGCGGGCGCCTGCACGCGGCGCTGGCGCAACCGGTCGATCGCCTTGTTGCGCGACAAGGTGACCAACCAGGTGATCGCACCGGCCTTGGCGGCGTCGAAGCTCGCCGCGTAGCGCCAGACGCTCGTGTAGGTTTCCTGAAGGACTTCCTCCGCCTCGCCCCGATCGCGCAGCATGCGCAGACACACGCCGAACAGCATCGCCGAGGATCGCTTGTAGAGTTCGGCGAACGCCTTCTGGTCACCGCGACCGCTCAGCAACAGGAGTCGATCGAGTTCGGCACGCTCGCCGGGACTGGCAACACTCATGCCCGGATGGTAAACGAACCGCTCCGGCGCGGCGAGTTCAGCCGGCTCGCGGGGGGAACACGGCCGCTCTCTTGACCGTACCGTAGGCGAAGCTCGTTTCGAGTGCGGCGATGCCAGGAATGGTATGGATGTGCCGGCGGACGAAGGTTTCGTAGCTCTTGAGGTCGGCGACCAACACCCTCAGCATGTAGTCGTAATCGCCCGCCAACACGTGACATTCGAGGACATCCCCGATCTCCTGGATCGCACGCTCGAAGCGCCCCACCCGGTCGTCGGAGTGACGATCCAGCCGCAAGCGCACGAAGGCGGTCACCGGAAGTCCGAAGCGTTCCTCGTCGACGATCGCGGTGTATCCGCGGATGACGCCGGCGGCTTCGAGCATCCGCAAACGCCGCAGGCAGGGTGACGCGGACAAGCCGACTTTGCGGGCGAGGTCCTGGATCGAAATGCGGCCGTCGGCCTGTATCTCCTGCAGGATTTTTGAATCGATACGATCTATTTTCGACATTTTATTGATCGATTCTGCCAAATATAAAACCTACTTTGGCATGTTTGGCAGCCCCTGCCAAGCCGATCCGGTTAGAATTTCCGCACCCCGCCGATCAGGAGAACTGCATGAGCACCGACACCTTCAATGCCCGCCAGCTCAGCCCGCTGCGCAACACCACCACCGCCGACTCGATGCGCGAACTCGTGGACGAGCAGTTGCGCCACTTCGGCATCGAGCCGTCCGGCTCCTATGGCCTAGCGCTGGCGCGCCTCACGGAGCATCTGTACGGCAGCAACGTCGCCGTCCAGGACCTGATCGCGGTGACGACCCGGGAACTCGCCGGGCTCGACCGCAAGGACCGCATCGCCTGGTTCAACGCCAAGCGCTTCGCGTGCTTCCAGATGGCGAAGATACTCGACAGCCTGCAGTCGCCGATGCGTGCGACCTACCAGTCCCTGGCGGGACCGGCCGGGATCGGCGCGGGGCGTGGACCGTATCCGATCTTCGACAACGTGACGGCGATCTTCTCGGCAACACCGGTCATCACCCGCACGGCCACCTATCTGTACGCCTGCGTCGAGTGGGCGGAGGACGCGTTCAAGGGCAAGGAGTTGCTCCACGAAATCTACTCGCGGCTCCTGAATCCGACCTCCGTCAGCCTCGCCAACCACATCGTCGATGTCGAAGCGGGACATCGGGCGCACGAGTATTTCGCCTGGAACTTCAACTCCGGCATGGCGGCGGTCGATGCGACGCTCGCCCATCTGGTCGGCTACCAGGACGTCGTCCTCGCGAGCCGCAACGTCTACGGCGGCGTCTATCAACTGCTGCACGATTGGTACGGCAAGCACAGCAATCTCGACGTCGGCATTCACTGGTTCGACGGCTACGAGGCCGCCGACGTCCAGCGGGCGCTGGCCGATGTGCGCCTGCAGTACGCCGAGCGGCTGGCCGGCGGCCGACGCGTCTACGTCTACATCGAAAGCCCCTGCAACCCGCATGGCTACGTGCTCGACGTCGCCGGCATCTGCCGGGTCGCGCACGAGGCGGGCCACACCGTCATCTGCGACGCGACGATCGGCACACCGTTTCTACAGCCGGTGTTGCGCCGAGAGGACCCGATGGAGCGGCCCGACTTCGTGATTCATTCCTACACCAAGGATCTCGCCGGCTACGGCGCGACGACGGCGGGCGTCGCGATCGGCCGCAACGAGGACATGTTTCTGCCGAAGGGCGCGAGCGCGGACGTGCGGCGGCCAAACGGGCGCACCGAGACGGTCCCCTGGGACGCGACGATGTTCTGGAACGTCTACTACATCAAGGGCGCGTTCCTCGACGCCGACAAGGCCTACGAAGTCATCAACGGCATGCGCACCCTCGAATTGCGCATGCTCGCCAAGTGCATCACCACCTCGGTGCTCGCCCGGGCGCTCGCCGCGCATCCACGGATCAACGTGAACTGCTCGGCTGTCCCCGGTCACGCCAACGCGCGCTTGCGCGAGGAGAACATGTTCCTGGGGCTGCCCGCACCGCTGTTCACGATCGACTTCGAACCCCGGCCCGGTCAGGAACCGCTGCCGCGCGCCGCATTCAAGGCGTTCTTCGACCTGCTCGAACCGGTGTTCGGGCTGCAAGTGAGCCTCGGCCAGACCAACACCGTCGTGCTCTGCCCCGCCCTCACCAGCCACTCGGAGTTGTCCGCGGAGGCGCTGCAGGACGCCGGGATTTCATTGACGACGGTCCGCGTCGCGGTCGGCAGCGAGGACCCGCGCAGTCTGCTCGCGCATCTGATTCGCGCCGCCGAGCTCGCCCTCGACCCCGTCGCACCGGGATTCTCGCGGCAGTTCATGCCGGCGCCGGCGGTCGATGCGCTCTATGTCGACACCTACACCGACGTGCACCGTCGCTACGTCGAGAGCCGCCCGAAGATGGCCGAGTTGCTGGGCTGAGGAGAGGATCATGAATGCAACGACGAGCATCGTCGCCAAGGCCGCGCCTTACCTTGCGGCGGGCCGCCGCATGCGCCGAACCCCCTATACGTCCCGGGTCGAGGCCCTCGGCTGCCGGGTGTTTTCGGTCTACAACCACATGCTGCTGCCGGAGGTGTTCCGCGGCGACGATGCGGACTACCACCACCTGAAGACGCACGTGCAGATCTGGGACGTCGGCTGCGAGCGTCAGGTGGAACTTGCGGGACCGGATGCGGCGAAGCTCGTGCAGCTGATGACCTGCCGCGATTTATCGCGCATGAGCGAAGGCCAGTGCCGTTATGTGCCGCTGGTCGACGAGGCCGGCGGCATGATCAACGACCCGATCGCGCTCAAGCTGGCCGCGGACCGATTCTGGCTGTCGATCGCCGACTCCGACGTGCTGCTCTGGGCGAAAGGACTCGCCGTGGGTTTGAATCTCGATGTGCGTTGCTCCGAGCCCGCGGTCTGGCCCATGGCGATTCAGGGACCGAAGGCCGGGGAATTGGCCGAACTCGTGTTCGGCAATGAGACCCGCTCGATCGGCTTCTTTCGCTTCAAGCGGATCGGCTGGCGTGGACACGAGCTGCTGGTCGCGCGCTCCGGCTGGAGCAAGCAAGGCGGCTTCGAAGTCTACGTCGATGACTGGGATCTGGGCGGGGCGCTCTGGGACGAGTGCATGGACAAAGGCCGGCCGCTCGACGTCGGCCCGGGCGCGCCGCACAACACGGAGCGGATCGAGGGCGGGCTGCTTTCCTACGGCAACGACTTCACGAACGCCAACAATCCCTTCGAGCTCGGACTCGACAAATACATCGACCTCGACAAGCCGGTCGATTTCATCGGCCGCACGGCCTTGGAGGCGATCCGCGCCAACGGCATCGGCCGGCGAATGATGGGCTTGTTCATCGACGCCCGCGAGCTGCCCGCGTGCGATGCCGCGTGGCCGGTTTTTCGGGGTGTCGAAGCCGCGGGCGAACTGAGCTCATGCGCCGTTTCGCCGCTGTTCGGCCAGGGCATCGGCTACGCGATGCTCGCGCGCGGCTGCTGGGACGCGGGCACCGCCGTGCGTGTCCGCGCTCCGGACGGCCGCTCCTTGTCGGCCACGGTGGCGCAGCTGCCGTTTTGCAAACCCTAGGCGCCCGCGGGAGCGGGGAAGCGCATGCTCACCGAGGTGCCCACCCCGCGCACGCTCGCGACGCGAACCGTGCCCTGATGCAGGTCGACGATCGCCTTGACGATCGAAAGACCGAGCCCCGTGCCCTGGCCGGCGCCGCGACGCCGTGCGGCATCGACCTGGTAGAACCGGTCGAACAACTGCGGAAGGTGATGCGCTTCGATTCCCTCGCCATCGTCCTCGACGCGCACCTCGACCGCGTCGGCGCCCGGGCGCAGCTCGATCCGCACCTCGCCGCCCGGCGGTGAATGGCGGATCGCATTGCTCAGAAGATTCGCGATCGCCTGGCGGAACAACAGTGGATCGGCGCTCACCTCGGCCTGGCCGATGATCCTGATGCGGATCGACTGCGCCGCCGCCTCCGCGGCCATGTGCGTCACGACCCAGGAGCAGATCTGTTCGGCGACGAAACGCTCGGGCCGCAAGGCCTGGTCGGCATGCTCGGTACGCGCCATGAACAACAGGTTCTCGATCAGACCACTGAGCCGCCGGCACTCCTCCAGTCCCGACTCGATCGCATCCCGATAGCTCTGGGCATCGCGCGGACGCATCAGGCAGACCTCGAGGGCGCCGCTCAAATTGCCGAGCGGGGTGCGCAACTCGTGGGCGAGATCGGCCGAAAAGCGCGACAAGCGGCCGAAAGCCTCCTCGATGCGCGCGAGCATCTCGTTGAACACCTTGACCAGTTCCTGCAGTTCATCCGGCCAGGGCGGGGTGAGCGGCAGCCGGGTCGACAGATCGGCCGGCGTGATCGCGCGGGCCGCGGCGCTGATACGTGCGAGCGGCGCCAGCCCCTGTCCGGCGATCCAGCGTCCGACCAGCACGAGCAAGGGCACGAGCAGCACGAAAGCGAGCGCCAGCACCTGGCGCAGGTCGGTTTGCAAGGCCGCATCGCGCGTCACGTCGAGGGCCATTTGCACCACCGGCGCCGCGCCGCGCCCCACCGCACGCAGACGCACCGTGGTCAGCGCGTACTCCATGCCGTCGTGGCGATGGCGGCGCGGCCGCGTCGACGGCCAGCCGACGGGAAGCGGGGGGAACACGTCCACCGGCAGAAGCGCCCGCATGCCGGGGGTCTCGCCGAGGGTACGGCCGCCGACGCGTACGCGCGCGAGGTACTCGCGCAGGCGTGAGCCTGCGGTTTCGCGGATGATTTCCGCGACCAGCGCCTGAGGATTGCCGTGCGCGTCATCCAGATCGAGCTGCAATTCGGCGGTTTTCGCCCGTAGAAAGTCGCGGTGCTCGGAGCGGAAATTGGCCGCCACCCGCCAGTCGCTGATGCCCGCGAACAAGGCGACCGCGACCAGCGCCACCAGGGTGTAGAGCAGCGTCAGACGCCTCTCGATCGAGCGCCGGTGCCACGACAGATCAATCATCGGCGCTGTCAAGAAGGTAGCCGGCGCCGCGCACCGTGCGCAGCATCGGCGCGCCGAACGGCCGGTCGAGCTTGCCGCGCAAGCGCCGGATGACCACGTCGACGACATTGGTCTGCGCCTCGAAGCACACGCCCCAGACGCCTTCGGCGATCAAGGTGCGCGAGAGCACGCGGCCGCGATGGCGCGCGAGCATCAACAACAAGGCGTACTCCTTGGGCGTCAACTGCAGGAGCCGGCCACGGCGCGAGACCTGGTGGCGCAGTGAGTCGATGATCAAGTCGCCCACCTGCAGGGTCGCCGGCTCGCCCGCCGGTTCGGTCCGTCGCATGAGATTGCGCAGGCGCGCGAGCAGTTCGGCAAAGGCAAACGGCTTCACCAGATAGTCGTTGCCGCCAAGATCGAAGCCGCGAACGCGGTCCTCGACGTGATCGCGCGCGGTCAGGAACAGCACGGGCGTGTCGACACCCTCCGTGCGCATCGTCCGCAGCACCTCCCAGCCGTCTCGCCCCGGCAGCATGACATCCAGTATGACGACATCGAAGAGGTGCTCGCGCAGGAAAGACAGCGCCTGGTTGCCGTCCTCGGCGAGCGTCACCGAATAACCCTGCTCGCCGAGGCCTTGGGACAGGTAGCGGCGGGCTTTGGCTTCATCCTCGGCAACTAGTATCCGCATCACCCCTTCAGTCCGGCCGGCGACGGCCTCGTTAACATGACGATTCTATCATTCGACTGATCGATCGATGTCATCGACACCGCGTTAGCATTGCGGATACCGATGCAACCGCGCCATACCGCCCTTGAAAACCGTGTCCGAGCCTTGCATGCCGGCGTCCCGGCACTGGCCGCCCTGCTCCTTGCGTTGAGCGCGTCGGCCGCGCCCGTGACGCTGCCGGCACGCGAGCTCCACTATCGGCCGCGACAAACCGCCTGGGCGCGAGTCGAGCCGATCGCCCCGCTGGTGCTGCGAACGGCGCTCGCCGCGCGCATCATCGCGGTGCGTGTCCTGCCCGGAGAAGCGGTTCGAGCCGGCCAAGCCATCGTCACTCTCGGCGGTCCGCGCTTGGATGCGGCGCTGGCGGCGGCGCGCGCGGGCCTGCGCGCCGCGCAGGCTGAACTCGCGGCGGCACGCCGCAACGAGACTTCGGTCGCGCGCACCTATCCGGCGATCACGAATCGCCAGACGCTGGCGGCCGCGCAATCGGCACTCGCGGCCGCACAGAGCCATTGGGCGCAAGCTCAGGCGACCGCCACACAACTGCGCGCCGAGACGCATCTGCGCAGCCCTGCCGCGGCGGTGGTGGGCCGCATCGAGGCCGCGCCCGGAACGGATCTGCCCGCGGGCGCCGCCGTGCTCAGCCTGCTGCCGCACGGTCGGCTGTGGCTGCGGGCCGAGTGGTTCGGTGGCGGCACTCTGCCGGCCTTGGGAGAGAGCGCGCACTTCGAGGTGAGCGGCGGCACACTCCAGATCCCGGTCCGCTTGCAAGGCGCCCTGCCGGCGCGCGCCGCGAATGGGGCGCGCGTGCTCGACTTCGCGCCGCTCGGCGCACCCTCCTGGCAGGCCGGAGAAGTCGGTGAAGTGCGCCTGGACGGAGCGCCGCGTGCCGCCCTCGCCGTTCCGGCGGCGGCGCTCGTGCTGCAGGCCGGCCGTTGGTTCGTGCTCACCGATGTGAACGGCAAGCTGCGCGCGCAAGCCGTCACGCCGGGCCCCACGCGTGGCGGCGAGGTGCTGATCCTCGCCGGCTTGAAGGTCGGTGTCCCCGTGGTCGTGCGCCAGGCGTACCTGCTGTATCACCGCGACATCGCCGACAGGTACACGTCGCCCGACTGATGCGCATACCGCCCCTCCTACGCCGGCCCCTGCTGTGGGTCATGGTCTATGCCGCGCTGCTCGCCTACGGGGCTTACGCACTCTGGCGCATTCCGGCCGAGGTGCTGCCGCGCTTCGACTTCCCGCAAGTCGGCGTCGTGGTGCACGCACCCGGCTACGCCACGCGCGAGATGGAGTCCCTGATCGCGCGGCCGCTGGAAGGGCAGATCATGGGACTTGCCGGTCTTACGACCCTGCGCGCGACGCTCGCGCAGGGCACCGGTCAATTCACGGCGCAATTCGTCCAGGGCACCGATCCGCAGCTTGCGCTGCAGGCCGTTTACGGTGCGATCGATCGGGCGCGCGCCAGCCTGCCGGCCGGCGTCCAGCCGTATGCCGAGATCATGGGCAACGCCGTCAACGAGATCGCCGACTATGGCGCGAGCCTGCCGCCGGATGTGCCCGCATGGCAGGCCGAGGATGCAATCCGCACCCGAGTGCTGCCCGCCCTGCGCGCCCTGCACGGGGTGCAGCGTGTCGAACTGTTCGGCGCCGGGGCGCCGACCCTGTGGATTCAGCCGAGCCCCGCCGCCTTGATCCAGCATCGGGTCGGCATCGAGGCACTCGCGCGGGCCGTCCACGGCGATACGGTGATCGCACCGGTCGGGCGGCTCGTTCAAGGCCATCAAGACACCTTGCTCGAGCTCCGCAATCTGCCGCTCGATGCGAAGGCCGTGCTCGCGATTCCGGTGCCGACGCCCGGCGGACCGGTGCCGCTCGGCGCCCTCGCGCGCGTAGTGCGCACGCCACCGCCCGTGCACTACGGTCTTGCGCTCGACGGCAAGCCGGGTCTGGGCCTCATCGTTTTCAAGCAGCCGGACGCATCGACCGTGCCGGTCGATGCCGAGGTCGCCCGGACGCTGCGGCAGCTGCAGAATCAGTTGCCCGCGGGGGTTCGCTGGGTCGCAATCTACCGCCAGGCCCACCTCGTCTCCTTGATCGGCACCGACCTCACGCGCAATCTCGCGGTCGGCGGCCTGCTCGCGATCCTCGCGCTCGTCTGGCTGCTCGGCCGGCATCAGGGTGTCGGCGTGCTGGCGGTGACGATCCCGACCGCGCTGCTGCTCGCGATCGGCGGACTGTACGCGCTCGGACAGAGTCTGAACCTCATCACCCTCGGCGCACTCACGCTCGCCGTGGGATTGCTCATGGATGATGGCATCATCGTGCTCGAAGCGATACAGCATCGCTGGGACGGCGGCACGAGCGGCTGGAGCGGCGTGCGCGCCGGCGTCGGCGACATCGCGGTTGCCGACATCACGGGCACGCTGTCGACGGTGGCGGCCTATCTTCCCCTGCTGGTGGTGAGCGGACTCGCGGGCCTGTTCATGCAGCCCTTCGCCCTCGCGATGAGCATCGCGCTGCTCGCATCCCTCGTCGTATCGCTGACGCTGATTCCGATGATCCTCGGGCGGGGCCACCACGGCACGGCGGCGCCGGCGAGCGGCCGGCGTTTCCTGGCCGCGCTCGGGCGCGGCAACGATCGGCTGCTCGACATCACGCTTCGCCGGCCCGGCCTGAGCCTGCTCGCCGCCGCGGCCGCGTTCGTGATCGCCGTCGCCGCGCTCGCGGTGGTGCCGGTTAACTTCCTGCCATTGCCCAACGAAGGCGTGCTGCTCGACAGCTTCACGTTCGCACCCGGCACCTCGCTCGGCGAGGTCATCACCACGACCGACCGGATGGCCGCGCGGCTGCGCGCCGACCACACCGTCGCCCACGTGTTCGCACGCGTCGGCTCGGCGAGCGACACCGCCTACACGGAGCGCAGCTTCGAAGGCGAGATGCAGATCGTGCTGCATGCCGGGGCCGGCACGAACCAGCTCGACAGCCTGGCCGCGCACCTGCAGAAGATCGCCGCGCAGCCCGGTGTGCAGCAGAGCATCGACACGCCGACGATCGAACGGGTCGGCGAGAGCCTCTCGGGTCTTCCGCAGCCGTTCGAAGTGACGATCTTCGGCAATCGCCTGCGCACCCTGCGCAGCCTGTCGGAAAAGGTCACGGCCCGCCTGAAGACCGTGCCGGCGCTCGCCGGCATCTTCAACAACGATGCCTACCCCGTGACCGAGGTCGACATCCGCCCGCGCGACTCGGTGTTGCGCAGCGAAGCACTAACGCCCGCGCGACTCGCCGATCAGCTCGACCTGCTGCTGCGCGGCCGCGTGATTGCGCAGATGCCGAACGGCGCAAGCCACCTCGACCTGTACGTGCGCACCGCCGATGCGCCATACCTCGATCTGCGCTCACTCGCGCGCGAGCCGATCCTCACGCCGCACGGCTGGGCACCGCTCGCGCATCTGGCTTCGCTGCGGCTGCAGCCCGAACCGAATCAGATCGAACACAAGAACGGCGAGCGCGCGCTCAACATCCTCGCCACCCCGCAAGGCTCGCTCGGCGGCACGATCGCCGCCGCCAAAACGGCGCTCGCCGGCATCAAGGTGCCGGGCGGCTACCGCATCGCCTTCGGCGGCATGTATCCGCAGCTGGTGAAAACCGCCGAGGCGCTCGGTGTCGCGGTCCTCGTGGCGCTCGCTCTGATGCTCGGGATCCTCGCGCTGCAGTTCGGCGGTTGGCGCGTGCCATTGATCTTGTTGCTGCAGGCGCCGCTCGCCTTCACCGGCGGCGCGCTCGCGCTGGCCGTGTCCGGCGTCGGCCTCAATGCGACCGGACTGGTGGGTCTGCTCACGCTCGGCGGCGTGAGCCTGAACCATGGGATCGTCCTGCGCTCCACCGTGCGCGCGCATGAGCGCGCCGGCGTACCGCCGGCCGATGCGGTGCGTCGCGCGGTCCACGAACGATTCCGCCCGATCGTGCTGACCACGCTCACTGCGAGCCTCGGGATGCTGCCCACCGCGCTCGGCTACGGGAGCGGCGCCGCCCCGGAACAGGGCCTGGCGATCGTCGTCCTCGGCGGCGTCCTCTGGAGTTCCGTGCTGTCCACCAATCTGCTGCCTGCGCTCTATCTGCGCTGGGGCACGCCGCGATGAAACGCCTGCTCGTCTGCGCGGTACTGCTGCTCGAAAGCGCCTGCGCGGTGTATCACCCGCTGGCGCTCGACCGCCGGGCGAAGGCGCCCGACGCGCTCACCGACATGAGCGTCGACGCCCATGCGCTCGCGTTCGTGCCACACCATCATGTCTTCGACCCGTCGCATGGACTCGACATGACGGATGTCGCGATGCTGGCGGTGACCAACGATCCGCAGTTGAAGCTCGCGCGCGATGCACGCGACATAGGCACCGCGCAGGCCTTCGCCGCCGGCCTGCTACCCGATCCGGTGCTCGACTTATCCCGCGTCTTGTGTCCCAGCGTACCGGCCACCTCCTCAGCCTCCGGCGTCGGACTCTCGTATGACTTTAGCGCGCTGCTCACGCATGCGCTCGCGAAGCGCGCCTCGGCCGAGTCGAGGCGCGCGGTCAATCTGACTCTCCTGTGGAGGGAGTGGCAGGTCGTGGGCGCCTCGGGAGAACTGTTCACGCGAACCTGGTACGGGCAACGCGAGCTCGCCCGCTCACGCGACATCGTCCGCCGTCTGCAGAAGGTGGAGCGGGCACTGTCGAAGGCGCATCGGCACGGCGATGCCTCCCTCGCGGCGTTGGATGTCGAACAGTCGCTGCTGCAGACGATGCGCACGCGCCGCGACCGGATCGCGCAACTCGAGCTGGCCTCGCGCGAGCGCCTGGACGCGCTGCTCGGCCTGTCGCCGCGGGTAAAACTGCGCTTGAGGGATCCGACCCGCACGGCCGCCTTGAGCCCGGCAAGGATCGCCGCCGACCTCGATGAACTGCCTCGACGCCGTCCCGACCTTCTCGCGCTGCAGGCGGGCTACCGCAGCGAGAACGCCCGCTACCGGCAGGCCATCTGGCAGCAATTCCCCGCCATCGTCGTCGGATTGACGCGTGCCCGCGGCACCGACAGCGTGACCAGCCGCGGCCTCACCGTCGCCCTCACCTTGCCCGTCTTCAGCCGCAACCGTGGCCGTATCGCCGTCGCCAGGGCAACCCGCCGGGCGCTGCATGATGCCTACACCGCGCGCCTGATCGCGGCGCGCTCCGGTGTGCAGTTCATTGTGCAGGATGAGCATCTGCTCGAGCAACGGCGCCGCGATCTGGCGGCGGCCGTGCGGATCGCGGCTCGAACCCTGCGTGCACTGCAGACCCATGTCGTGCGCGGCGATGTGTCGCTCGCCGACGCACAACCGGCTGCGCTCGCGCTCTACGGGCAGCAAATCGAGTTGCTGCGCGTCGAGGCAAGGATCGAGGAGCAACAGATCAGCCTGCGCACGCTGCTCGGCGAGTGGGATGCGCACGGTCACAAGGGCGTGCGAGCAACGCCGCCGTAGCCGATCGCCTTGGAGCACCAGTCCACCGGGCCGGTGTTAACATGCCTGCGGGCAACGCTTGACGGCGCTCAACTCCACGGAGAGCCATGGATTTCATCGTGTTCTCGGATGACTGGGGCGAACACCCATCCAGTTCCCAGCACTTGTTTCGACAAATCGCCCGCGACCACCGGGTTCTCTGGGTGAACACCGTGGGCATGCGCAGACCGCGGTTGAACGCCGCCGACCTGCGCAAGGCGGCGCGAAAACTACGTCACATGCTGCGCCGGACCCCGGCGGCGGGCGGCCCCCGCGGTTCAGTGCCACCTGAAAATCTCGTGATAGTGCAGCCACCGATGCTGCCCCTGCCGGGCCTTGGTGCGGCGCGCGCGTTCAACGATTGGTCCGCGATTCGCGTCATCCGCTCGGCGCTCACGCACCACGGCATGAGCCGGCCCGTGGTGGTCACCACCGTACCGAATGCGTGCGACGTCGTCGACCACCTCGACGCTTCTTTGATCGTCTATTACTGCGTCGATGATTTCGCGGCATGGCCCGGCAACGACCGGCGGGTCGTACAGCGGATGGAGGCCCGCCTGATCGCGCGCGCCGACGTTCTCCTGGCCACGTCCGGGGCGCTGTTCGAAGCGCTGCGGTCCTCGGGCAAGCCGACGTTGCGCTTCGATCACGGCGTCGACGCCGAGCACTTCGCGGGACCTTGCGGCCGGGAGCACCCGAGGCTCGCAAGCCTGCCGAAGCCCAGGGCCGGCTTCTTCGGACTGCTCGATGAACGGGTGGACGATGCGCTGCTCGCACAGATTGCCCGTCGCATGCCGGAGTGGACCTTCGTGCTCGCCGGGCCGCAGGTGGCTGCGCTGGCGCAGAGCGCGTCCTGCCCGAATATCATCCGGATCGGATCGCTGCCTTACACGGAACTGCCGCCTTTCGTCGACGGCGTCGATGTCCTGATCATTCCCTACCGGGGCAATGAATTCACGCAGACCATCTCCCCGCTCACGCTGACCGAGTACCTGGCGACGGGCCGGCCCGTGGTCAGTTCCGCTCTGGCCGAATCCGCGCGACGCGGCCCTCTGGTGCGGATTGCCGGCAGCGCCGACGAATGGGTCGACGCCCTGCGCCGTGCGCTCCACGATGATCGACACGAGCGCCTGACGGCAGTCGCCGACCTGCTGCGCGGCCTGTCCTGGCGGGAAAAGAGCGTTTCGTTTCTCGAATTGATCGAGGCCCGGATCGGGCGCCGCTAACCCGGCAGCATCAGCACGAAGCCATCGTTTTCGTAGGCGTAGAACCGCCATTCGAGGACGGTCTTCGGCGTGCCGAGAATGACGAGTTGTTGGCGCAACGTGGCGATGTCATTGAATACGTCCGAGGTCTTGATCAGATTTTCGTATTTTCCGAGCAATTTTTCCGCACCGGGCCCCTCGGCCGCGTAAGTGATCAAGACCTTGAGTGGCGCGTTGAAGGACTGCAGCTTGTTCATCTTTTCATGGGCGCGCGCTGCATCGTTCTCATGTTCGATCGCGACCGAAATCCAGTTCGCGTAGCTCGCGTACTTGCCGGTGTCATCGACACCGCGCTCCTCGTACAGCATGCCGTCGAGCGTGTAGTACTCCCTCTTCCAGGACGACAATCCCAGCTTCCTCGCCACTCGCGGATAAATCGTCGTCCGCATGTAGAAATTGTAGGATTTGGTCTCGAAGCCCAGGGCCGCGCGAAAGTTGTCGCCCTCCGCTTGCATGACCGCAACGAAGGCGTTGCGAAATTCGCGGGGCGTGATCTTGTTCATGGTGTCCTTCGATTCCCGCGTCGATTGAACCTTGCAAGGACTGCCCCGTCAAGCCTGCGGCTCCATGCGCCGTTCGGCGCCGCGCGCTACCATGAACGCAACACCACCGCCGCGAGACTTGCACCATGGAAGCCACCACGAGCATCCGCATCGAGCACGACAGCATGGGCGCGGTACAGGTGCCAGCCGCACATTATTGGGGAGCGCAAACACAGCGCTCGCTCGAGAATTTTCGTATCGGCACCGAACGCATGCCGCTCACGTTGATCCACGCGCTGGCCGTGCAGAAGAAGGCGGCCGCTCTTGTCAACATGCAAATCGGCGAACTCGACCCGCGAATCGGCGCGGCGATCGTCGCGGCGGCCGATGAGGTGATCGCCGGACGGCATGACGACGAATTCCCGCTCGTCATCTGGCAGACCGGATCCGGGACGCAAACCCACATGAACATGAACGAGGTGCTGGCCGGTCGCGCCAATGAACTGCTCGGCGCCGGCCGCGGCGGCAGCCAGCCGGTGCATCCGAACGACGACGTCAATCGCGGCCAATCCTCCAACGACAGTTTCCCGACCGCGATGCACGTCGCCGCCGCCGGGGAGGTGCAGCGGCGGTTGCTGCCGGCACTGCGCCAACTGCACGCCGCGCTCGCCGCCAAGGCCGGCGCCTTCGCGACGATCGTCAAGATCGGCCGAACCCATCTGCAGGATGCGACGCCGCTCGCCCTCGGCCAGGAGTTCGGCGGCTACGCGCGCCAGGTCGAACTCGGGATGGAGCGCGTCGAGGCCTGCCTGCCCCGCCTCTACCGGCTGGCCCAGGGCGGCACGGCGGTCGGCACCGGCGTGAACACCCGGCCGGGTTTCGACGTGCGTGTTGCCGGGACGATCGCGCGCCTCACCGGGCTGCCATTCACCACCGCCGCCGACAAGTTCGAGGCGCTCGCCGCGCACGACACGCTCGTCGAACTATCCGGCGCACTCAACGTGCTGGCGGCATCGTTCACCAAGATCGGCGGCGACCTGCGCCTGCTCGCTTCCGGCCCGCGCTGCGGCCTTGGCGAACTGCACCTGCCGGCGAACGAACCCGGCTCCTCCATCATGCCGGGCAAGGTCAATCCGACCCAGATCGAGGCGCTGTTGATGGTCGCGGCGCAGGTGATCGGCAATCACCTGATCATCACGATCGCCGGCAGCCAGGGTCAGCTGGAATTGAACGCGATGAAGCCCGTGATCATCCACGGGTTGCTGCAGTCGATCGGCCTGCTCGCCGATGCGGCGGCGAGTTTCACCGAGCACTGCGTCGCCGGCATCGAGCCCGACCGCCGGCGCATCGAGGAGTTGCTGCAAAATTCGCTGATCCTGGTGACGGCGCTGAGCCCGCACAGCGGTTACGACAAGGCGGCGCAGATCGCCCGCCGAGCGCATGAAAGCGGCGGCACGCTCAAGCAGGCGGCGCTCGAGCTCGGTTTCCTCAGTGAAGCGCAGTTCGACCTCTGGGTGCGGCCGGACTCGATGCTCGGCCCGGCCTGAAGACCGGGCGCAGCGCCGGACCGGTCAACGCGCTCAGGACGCCGCGCGCTGCAGGAGCGTGGCCAAGAAGAAGGCGCGGCGGAATTCGGCCATGCAGTCGAGACCTGATGCCGAGCGGAACGCATCGTGAATGCCACGGGTTTCCCGCGACGCGAGGTCGATCCCGAAAAAATAATGATTGACGACGAGGACCAGTCCGTCCGGCGTCAGGATCGAGGCGATCTTGCCGGCGAGCACCTTCAATGCCGCCGGGCTCCTCGACTTCACGTAGTACAGCGTGTCGGCAATGATGATCAAATCGTACGCGGACTCCGAGGGGGCGGCCTCGAGCATGTCCCGCTGCAGGTAGCTCACGTTCGGATGGCCGGCGGACAGGCGCGTCGCCTGGCGGATCGCCTCGCCGGAAATGTCGGTACCCAGCACCCGCTCGCCGAACGGGGCGAGCTTGCGCGTGAAGGTGCCGAGGCCGCAGCCGATGTCGAGGATGTTCCGGTAGCGGCGATTCGGCAGCATCGAGAGCAGACAGGCATACTTTCGCTGCTGATAGCGGTATTGGGGCAGCTCGACGCCGAAGGGGTCGTGGGTGTCGGCGTACAGATCATCGAACGCCGACCCGGCCTGTCCCTCCTGACTCAGCCGATCCAGGCGCGCGTCGGCCCGGGCAGAACGGACCCAATAGGCCACATCGCGAATCGTCATGAAGAAATTGGTCGGCGCGGGGGCCAGCCCCTCGAAAGTCGGCATGCGGATCCCCCCCGTGGCCAGGCACGACGGACTCTAACACGCCCGGCAATTGACCGGGTTGGGGCGTTCGAGCGATCATGAAACCATGTTTCGTAGCCCTCAGCTCGCTCGGTGACGGCGCGGTGACGCCGAAGGCCCGCAAGCTGCGCCTCGCGCAGGTGATCCTGCTGGCCATTCCGTGTGTTGCGGTGCTGATCGCGCCCTTCTACGACCGCAACGCGCCCTCTCTGTTCGGCGTGCCGTTCTTTTACTGGTGGCAGCTGATCTGGGTGCCCCTGTCGGGGCTGTGCATCGGCATCGCATACCGCGTGAACGCATGCACGTCGTAGCGACCGCGGTCTTCGTCGCGCTGTTCGTGTTGGTCAGCATTCTCGGGTTCCTCTCGGCGCGCTGGCGCCGGGGCGACCTGCGGCACCTGCACGAATGGGGCTTGGGCGGTCGGCGGTTCGGCGGGTGGATCACCTGGTTTCTGATCGGCGGCGACCTATATACCGCCTACACCTTCATCGCCGTGCCGGCGCTCGTGTTCGGCGCCGGGGCGCTCGGCTTCTTTGCCGTTCCCTTCACGGTGCTCGTCTACCCACTGGTGTTCTCCATTCTGCCGCGGTTCTGGTCGGTGACCAAGGCGCATGGCTACGTCACCGCCGCCGACTTCGTCGCCGGCCGCTACGGCAGTCCGTCCCTCGCGCTCGTGGTCGCGCTCACGGGCATCGTCGCGACGATGCCGTACATCGCGCTGCAGCTGGTCGGCATTCAGGTGGTCGTCGCGGCGCTTGGATTCCCGGGCGGACATGGCCTGCTCGGCGATCTGCCGCTGATCGTCGCCTTCGTCGTGCTCGCCGCGTTCACCTATACGAGCGGACTGCGGGCGCCGGCCTCGATCGCGGTCGTGAAGGATCTGTTGGTGTACATCACGGTGGCCGCGCTCATCGTCGTCGTGCCGATCAAACTCGGCGGCTTCGGCGCGATCTTCGCGTCGATTCCGCGGACACATCTGTTGTTGCCGCCGGTGAAGGCGGGCAATCTGGGCTTGCAGTCGCTCTACCCGACGCTCGCGCTCGGCTCGGCGCTCGCGTTGATGCTCTATCCGCACGCGACGACCGCGGTGCTGGCGGCGGACAGCCCCAAGACGCTGCGGCGCAATCTGGTCTTCCTGCCGGCCTACTCGATGCTGCTCGGCCTGATCGCACTGCTCGGTTATGTGGCCTACGCGGCAGGCGTCGAGAAGCTGCCTGATATGCAGCCGTACTTTCGGCGCTACGGCCCGCAGTTCGCGATGCCCGGTCTGCTGCTGCATTTCTTCCCCGGCTGGTTCGTCGGCGTCGGCTTCGCGGCGGTGGCGATCGGCGCCCTGGTGCCCGCCGCCATCATGTCGATCGGCGCGGCCAATCTGTTCACCCGCAACATCTACAAGGCCTACATCAAGCCCGGCTGTTCGGCCAAGACCGAAACTGAGGTGGCCAAGCTCGTGTCCCTGATGGTCAAGTTCGGCGCGCTGCTGTTCGTCGTCTACCTGCCGGTGAAATTCGCGATCCAGTTGCAACTGCTCGGCGGCGTGCTGGTGCTGCAGACCTTGCCGGCCGTCGGGACCGGCTTGTACACCCGCTGGTTCGAACCGAAAGCCTTGCTGCTCGGTTGGGCCGTCGGCCTGTGCTGGGGGATCTGGGCGGCCTCACGGAGCGGCTTCCAGCAGTCCGGCTATGCGCTGCACCTCGCCGGCTTCGTCATCCCGGCGTACATCGGCCTGTATGCGCTTGCGTTGAATTTCCTGGTCGCCATCGCCGCCACGGCGCTGCTGCGCACGCTCGGGCTCGCCGATGCGACGGACGCGACCGTCACGGCAGACTATGCGGGCTAAGGCGGTGCGCCGATTCGCCGGCGGAGCTTTGGCCATAGATTTCATCTATGGCTTCGATGAAAACGATGCATTTCCATGCTTGCGCCGAATGGGCCATGCTGTGTTCACGACGCCAAACCGGAGAACGCCATGAGCAACGCCCAGTGTCCCTTCAATCACGCCGCCGGCAGCGGCACCTCGAACCGTGACTGGTGGCCAAGCCGGCTGAACCTGCGCATCTTGCACCAGCACTCGCCCCTGTCCAATCCGCTCGACAAAGACTTCGATTACGCCGCCGCCTTCAAGAGCCTGGACCTTTCGGCGGTGAAGAAGGATCTGCGGGCCCTGATGATCGACTCGCAGGACTGGTGGCCGGCCGATTTCGGTCACTATGGGCCTTTGTTCGTCCGCATGGCCTGGCACAGCGCCGGCACCTACCGCACCGGCGACGGCCGCGGTGGCGCCGGCAGCGGCAATCAGCGCTTCGCTCCCTTGAACAGCTGGCCGGACAACGTCAACCTCGACAAAGCACGCCGGCTTCTCTGGCCGATCAAACAGAAGTACGGCCGGAACATCTCGTGGGCCGATCTGATGATTCTCACCGGCAACGTCGCACTCGAGTCGATGGGATTCAAGACCTTCGGCTTCGGCGGCGGACGCGAGGACATCTGGGCCCCGGAAGAGGACGTCTACTGGGGTTCGGAGAGCACCTGGCTCGGTGCCGGCGCTCGCTACAGCGGCGACCGGAATCTCGAGAACCCGCTCGCGGCCGTGCAGATGGGCCTGATCTATGTCAATCCGGAAGGGCCCGAGGGTAACCCCGACCCGCTGGCCGCGGCGCGCGACATTCGCGAGACCTTCGCCCGCATGGCGATGAATGACGAGGAGACGGTGGCGCTCATTGCCGGCGGTCACACCTTCGGCAAAACCCATGGCGCGGGCGATGCCTCGCTGGTGGGCGTCGCGCCCGAAGCGGCCGAACTCGAAGAACAGGGCCTGGGCTGGAAGAACCGGTTCGGCACCGGCAAGGGCGGGGACACGATCAGCAGCGGTCTGGAGGTCACCTGGAGCGCCACGCCCACGAAATGGAGCAACGAATTCTTCCGAAACCTCTTCGGCTACGAATGGGAATTGACCAAGAGCCCGGCAGGCGCCCACCAATGGATGCCGAAGAGTGGTGCGGGCGCGGGGAGCATCCCGGACGCTCACGACCCGGCGAAGCGTCATGCGCCGGCGATGTTGACCACGGATCTGGCGCTGCGCGTCGATCCGGCCTACGAGAAAATCTCACGGCGCTTTCACGACAACCCGCAGCAATTCGCCGATGCATTCGCGCAGGCATGGTTCAAGCTGACCCACCGCGACATGGGGCCGCACACGCGCTACCTTGGACCGGACGTGCCGGCCGAGCCGCTGATCTGGCAGGACCCCATCCCCGCGGTCGACCACCCCTTGATCGACGAGCGTGACATCGCCGCACTGAAGGTGAAGATCCTGGCTTCGGGCCTGTCGGTCGCGCAAATGGTGTCGGGCGCGTGGGCCTCGGCATCCACCTTCCGTGGATCCGACAAGCGCGGCGGTGCAAACGGCGGCCGTATCCGCCTCGCACCACAGAAGGACTGGGCGGTGAACCAGCCCGTTCAGCTCGCCGAGCTATTGAAGTGCCTCGAGGGCATCCAGCGCAAGTTCAACGGCGCCGCGTCCGGCGGCAAGAAGGTCTCGCTCGCCGACCTGATCGTGCTCGCCGGTTGCGCGGCCATCGAGCGGGCGGCAAAAAACGCGGGCCACGACGTGAGCGTTCCCTTCACGCCAGGACGCATGGACGCCTCGCAAGAAAAAACCGACGTCGCCTCCTTCGCCGTGCTCGAACCGATCGCCGACGGCTTCCGCAATTACCTAGGGGGAGGATGCCGCGCGCCGGCCGAAGCGCTGCTCGTCGATCGGGCCCAGCTGCTGACCCTGACGGCACCCGAGATGACCGTGCTCGTGGGCGGCTTGCGCGTGCTGGACACCAACGTCGGACGAACCCCGCACGGTGTCTTCACCACACGGCCGGGGACGCTGAGCAACGACTTCTTCGTCAATCTGCTGCACCCGGGCACGCAATGGCAGGCCGTCTCCGACGCCCGCGACGTCTTTGCGGGGCGGGATGCGAAAACCGGCGAAGCGAAGTGGACCGGAACCCGTGTCGACCTCGTCTTCGGATCGAACGCCGAACTGAGGGCGTTGGCGGAAGTCTATGCGAGCGCGGATGCGCAGGAGAAATTCGTCAACGACTTCGTGTCGGCCTGGGACAAGGTGATGAATTTGGATCGCTTCGACCTCGGGTAAGAGCCGGGCGAGACGCGGGCAAAGCGCCGCTCAATCATGCGATACTGCGGCTCAGGGATCCAAAATCACGGGGAGCACGAGTACACGCATGAATACCTTTCGCGTCAAGCCGCTCGACGACATCCTCGCCACCGCCGAAAGGAACAGCCTGACGCGTCAACTCGGCGCCTTCCAGCTGACCATGCTGGGAATCGGCGCCATCATCGGCACCGGCATCTTCGTGCTAACCGCCGAAGCGGCGCAGAAGGCCGGTCCGGCGATGATGATCTCGTTCGTGATCGCCGCCGTGGTTTGCGCCCTGGCGGCGCTCGCCTATGCGGAACTCGCGGCGATGGTGCCGGTGTCCGGCTCGGCCTATACCTACACCTACGCGGTGATGGGTGAGGCGCTCGCCTGGGTGGTCGGGTGGGCGCTGATCCTCGAATACGCCGTTTCTGCCGGCGCGGTGGCGGTGGGCTGGTCCGGCTATTTCAACGGACTGCTGCAGTCGATGGGCATCACCCTGCCCGAATTCCTGCGCGCCGGACCTTACGCCGGCGGCATGTTCAACCTGGTGGCCTTCCTGATCTCACTGGCGGGCACCGGACTGCTGGTAGTCGGCACCACTGAGAGCGCGACGGTCAACGCCATTCTGGTGTCGATCAAGGTCGCCGCCCTGACGGTTTTCGTGATCGTGGCGCTGCCGGCCGCCAAGAGTGCCAACTTTCACCCGTTCCTGCCGACCGGCTGGGGAAGCCCGCTGAGCGGCAGCGGGCTCGGCGTGCTGGGCGCGGCGGCTTCGATCTTCTTCGCCTATGTGGGTTTCGATGCCGTGTCCACGGCCGCCGAGGAGACCCGCAATCCGAACCGCAACGTGCCAATCGGACTGATCGGCTCTCTGTTGGTGTGCACGGTGTTCTACCTCTTGGTGGGCTATGGCGCGGCGGGCGCCAACGGCGCACAACCGATGATGGCCGGAGGCCATGCACTGCAACCGGGCAGCCCCGCGATGGCGACCGCCTGCGAAGGCATCCACAATCTGGTGTGCAGCAAGCAGGCGCTCTCCTTCGTCCTGCGCGACCTCGGCTTCCCCGCGCTCGGCAACCTGGTGGCGCTCGCGGCGAGCATCGCCCTGCCTTCGGTGATCCTGATGATGATCTACGGGCAGACCCGCATTTTCTTCACGATGTCCCGTGACGGACTTCTGCCGCGCGGACTCGCCAAGGTGCACCCGCGTTTCCACACGCCGCACCTCATCACCCTGATCACCGGCACCGCGGTCGCATTTTTCGCCGCCCTGTTCCCGGTCGGCCTGCTCGCCGACGTGTCGAACTCCGGCACCTTATTCGCCTTTGCAATGGTCGCGCTGGGGGTGCTCACGCTGCGCTATACCCAGCCCGATCGCAAACGCCCGTTCCGCATTCCCAACGTCCTGGTCTGGCCCGTCTGTGTCGGCGCCGTGCTCGGCTGCGTGGTGTTGTTCCTCAGCTTGAGCGCGTTCACGAAGTATTTCTTCGCCGGCTGGGCGGTCG
>VFSW01002791.1_pt1 | contig 26311 bp, 21 predicted proteins | sample 5358111 | NCBI WGS metagenome assembly VFSW01 (sample SAMN11554181, study PRJNA540505) | mine drainage metagenome | isolation source: sediment from site ElyBrook_90M | place: USA: Ely Copper Mine, Vershire, VT | collected 2017 | reverse complement strand
ATATAAAACCCTTCCTGTCAACCTATAAATGTCAGTAAAATGCCTGCTGTGACAAGTCATACTACGGGTATGATGTACTTGGGTGGACTCGGCGTGACTCCACCAGGGATTTTCCGCATCAGTAAGTTATTTGCTGTCTTTTGCCTTTTTGTATGCGCCGTATCTGAAAAGGCCCTCCAACGCCATGGCTGCGGAAGCCGGAGAATCGTATACTGGCACACCTCCGCTCTCCATCATTATCTTATGCATCTCTGTGTACTGCGAGCCCATGCTTATGACCACCATCGGCTTCTCGACGGTCTGCTTTATCTTTATGATCTCTGCGGCAAGCCTGGAGTCGGCCCCAGGGGTCTGAAACAGTACTATGGCCACTATTATGTCTATGTTTTTGTCTGCTGCAACGGCAGTGAGCGCATCCTCGTATCTTTTTGCATCAGCGTCGCCGGCAAGGTCAAGAGGGTTTCTTATGTTCACCAGGCTCGGCATCCTGCTTCTTAGGGATTTTTTAACGCCTTCGCTTAGCTCGCCCATGGTCAGGTGCTTTGTAGAAGATATGGCGTCAGCCGTAAGCACGCCGGTCCCGCCCCCGTTTGTTATTATTGCAACATTCCCTCCAGCCGGAGCAGACTCGTACGCGAATATCTTCGAGTAGTAGATCAGCTCGCTTATGTCTTTGGCGATAGTGAAGCCGAACTGCCTGAATACGGCTTCATGCGCTTCATAGCTTCCCGCCAGCGCAGCTGTATGTGAGTGCGCTGCAGATATTCCCGCTGCAGTTCTACCTGCCTTCAAAACTACAACAGGCTTTACTTTCGTAACCTTCTTGGCAATCTCTATGAACTCCCTGCCCCTCTTTATTCCCTCTATATACATAACGATTACTTTCGTCTCCTCGTCTTTCATAAGGTAATTGAGTATATCGACCTCATCGACCTGTGCAGCATTGCCGTATGAGAAGAACTTAGAAAGGCCAAAGCCCTCCTGCGATATCAGGTCAAGCACCGTACTTCCCACAGCGCCGCTCTGTGCAACGAAGCTTACGCCTCCTATCTGCGCCTTGCTCAGCTTGTACGTGGGCAGGAAGAGCGTATCCACGCGCGACCTGGGGTCCATGACGCCAAGGCAGTTTGGCCCTAGCATTGCAATCTCGTACCTGTCCGCTATCTCCACTATCCTGTCCTGCAACTCGGTCTCCCCAACCTCAGCAAAGCCTCCGCTCACGACTACCGCTGTCTTCACATGCGCCTCGCCGCACTCCTCGAGCGCATCAGGCACGTACTGTGCAGGTATTGCTATCACAGCGAGATCTATCCTATCCCTTATCTTAAGTATGCTTTTGTACGTGTCAACGCCCAGTATTGCTCCGTCGGCGTTCTTGTTCACGGCATATAGCCTGCCAGAATAGCCTCCGTTGATGTAGTTCTCAAGTATTATATGCCCTACCTTATCAGAGTCTCTCGAAGCTCCTATGACAGCTACGCTCTTGGGTTTAAGCATCGGTTCAAGACTAAGCTCTTTTCTCTTCGTCATTCTATCCCAATATCCTTATGTCTACGACATCATAGTTGTTCTCTCTTATAATCACCGGATTGAGGTCCAGCTCCTTTATCTGCGGGTTGCGCTCAAGCAGGTCCGAGACCTTCAAAAGAAGGTCTTCAAGCATTTTTTCTGACCTGCCGTTATGCGTTATGACTTTTCCAGATATGAGCTGGTCTATCATCTCCCTGGCGTCATACCTACTTATGGGGCAGACACGGAGCGCAAAGTCCTTGAACGCCTCTACATATATACCTCCCAAGCCTATGAGCACCAGTTTTCCGAACTGTGGGTCCTCCCTCCCCCCTAAAATTATCTCTATGCCTCCGGCAGCCATCCTTTGTATTATTATTCTGTACGGGGCGAACTTTTTCGCCTTGCGCTCCAGCTCCAGATAAGCGCTCCCAATCTCCTCCCTGCTTGACAGATTGACCCTTACGAGTCCCGCCTTGGTCTTGTGCAACGCCTTGTCGGAAATGACCTTAAGTACTACCGGGTTTCCAGAAAAGAAGTCCTGAGCATCTTTGACGTTTTCAACATATCTGCTCTCGATGCTGTTTATGCCGTACCTGTCCAAAAGGTTTTTGGCTCTGAAGTATTCAAACTGCATTTTATAAACCCTGCCATGCAGGCAATTACGGGAGTCTGCCCGTCGCGTAAGCAAGAATTATGAAAAGTACGGCCAGCACTGCAAAGATCATCCACCATTTCTTCATGCTTTTCATCTGCGGTTTGGCCGGTGCGTTGGCAGGCGCCTCCGGAACGGGCTGGGGGCTTGTCGGCTGAGCCGGTGCAACTGTCTGCTGCGGTATAGGACCCTGCTGCACTGCTTGGCGCTGTACCATCTGCTGTGTAGTCGAGGCGACCGAAGCCGTATTTATCATGGGCGTCTGCGCCTGCCCGCTCTTCGCCTGCAGGAAGCCCTTCTCTGTGAGCATAAGCTCTACGCCGCCGTTCTTCAGGTCATATATTATGAAACCCTGCTTGTTCTCCTTGTAAAGCCTCATGGCAAGGTCCTTTGGCCTTATATTCAGAGTGGTCTGCAGCTCTATCGGTATCCGACTGCCCCCTGAAAGCTGCCGAAGTATATGGTCATCAAGCTCGTCAAACGATTCGGAGCTCCTAGAATCCGCATCTGCTATGAGGTTCTTACCAGTCTCTGTAATGCTTATGCTGTTTGGTCCCGGGTAGTATGCGCTAAACTCAATGAGCCCCTTCTGCTTGAGGGATCCGGCGATGTTAGATGCATCAAAGATGCCCGCGTTCATTATGCCCCCCAGTTTTTCCAGAGTGGTGTTCGGCGTTATTTTCAACAATACTGCTAGGTCAATGAAATTAATTTCGTCTGACATGCAATTCACATTTAAAAGGTATTATATTAAATGGATAGGAATAAATAAAAAGGATTGGTACGCAAGCTATATCATACTATGCAATAACTGTAATAATATGCTGAGTTAATTCATACTTATAAACACGTGATTTATTGGAAATAAGATTTTTAGGAGGAGCAGGCGAAGTAGGAAGATCCGGAATACTACTGAAAGACAAGAAAAACATACTCATGGACTACGGTCTTAAGGTAAACGAAAAGCTGGAGTATCCGCTTCCTGCAGGCCATGTAGATGCTTTTGTGCTAAGTCATGCCCATCTCGACCATTGTGGCAACGCTCCGGCGCTTTATCACGACGGACTGCCTGTCGCATTCGGTACAGACCCTTCCCTCGGACTTTCCGAGCTTCTTATTGAGGATTCAATAAAGATAAATCGGCAGAACCGGACAAAAGGGCACTACAACAAGAAGGAGGCGCAGCTATTCTCAAGAAGCTACAAATCATACCCTTACCATTCAAGAATAGACTATGAAGACTACAACATGACCTTTTACGACGCAGGCCATATCCCGGGAAGCGCGGTAGTAAAGCTTGAAAACAACAAGACCGGCAGAAATATAGTATATACCGGAGACTTCAAGATAGAGCCGCAGATGCTGCATAACGGAGCAGAGGTGGTAAAAGCGGATACGCTGATTATAGAGTCGACATACGGAGCAAGGGAACACCCTGACCGCGAGTCCCTCATAAAACTGTTTATATCAAGCATAAGGGAGGTAGTTGAAAACAACGGGACAGCACTTATACCTGCCTTTGCCGTTGGCAGATCCCAGGAGCTTCTGGCAATACTGCACAAATACAAGCTTTCGGGGCAGACCTACATGGACGGCATGTCAAGGAAGGCTACTGCCATAGCGCTCAAATACCAGAGCTTCATAAAGAACGGCAGCCTTCTCGGGGAGGCAATACAAAATATGGTGCAGATAAACAAACCAGGCGAGCGCGAGGAGGCGCTACAGGGCGGCAACATAATAATAACCACTGCAGGGATGCTTAACGGCGGTCCAGTGTTAGACTACATTACAAAATTAAACAGCAGGTCGATGATCTTCCTTACTGGGTATCAGGCGGACGGTACAAACGGCAGAAAGCTGCTCGATGAGCAACCGCTTAACATAGATGGAAGAAAGCTTGCCATACGTACTCCTTTCGCCTTCTACGACTTTTCAGCCCATGCCGGGCAGAATGACCTGCACCAGTATGTAAAAGGCGCAGAGCCTGAGCGCGTCATATGCGTCCACGGAGATGCCGAAGCGTCGCAGGCATTCAAGGAGTGGCTGGAGATCGAAGGATTCGAGGCGCACACGCCGAAGACAGGCGAAAGCATAAAGGTAGACTTCTGACGCCGCAAAAATCCGCCGTTTACCTCGGCATCTGTCCACCACTGTACAAAAACAATATATAGGTATCGGGGCGAAATACAAAGAACAAGGTGATCGAATGGCGATGAGAAGAAATATGCACCAACGCTGTGTCGAGAATAAGGACAGTTCTTTGAACGAGCAGCCGCGAGATGCGGCTACGGACCTGCCTTTGCGCGCCGCTACCGCAGGTGCGCTCAGAAAGTCAGATCCCGGCGCGTCAGAGGTCAGTGTACACTGCTATCCGCACGAAGCCGGCATAATCTACCTCGGGGAAGACCAGGGCATATCAATGTATGCTTGATGCGGCAATACCTCTGCGAAAGGCGTCATCTCTAATTGCATAATAACTGCCGTAAGTCCAAAGAAAAACAAGAAATAGACCGGAAAGAAAAACGGCGCAGACGCCGGATGGCTTCCCTGTAAAAATACCAATTACATCTCTTCGTCTTCTGAAGGCTCTTCCTCATCCTCTTCAGCAGCCTTGGCCTTTGATGATCCTGATCCCTTGCCCAATACCTCTATCTTTCCATACTTGCCTGTGGAAAGCTGCGGCGTTCCTCTGAACTCTCCAACATAACCATTGGTTATCTTTACCTTGTCTCCAACGCTGATGCTGTTTATGTCATTGCCCCAAAGCGAGATTGCTATGGTGCCTGTGTCATCCTTAAGCACTGCGTTTGCCACGTTAAGCCTCTTTCCATACTTGGTTATGACCTCTCTAGGCTCGTCTTTCTCCGAAACTTCTGCTTCAAGCTCTACGCCTGTAGCTCCAGCTTTTAGTTCACTTATGTTCATTAATTCACCGATAATAAGAACAAGGATATTTATATACATAAAATATATTAACCTTTGTTTATTTCGCCGTTTTCAGCAAAAGCCTTTGCATATCCTGCCAGTGTCTTCAAGGTCCCCGATGTTTTTATAGTATAAAAGCCGATTCCGTCAATGCGTGCAAATGACAATGCAAGCACCAGCTCATCCTCAAAACCGCGGTTTATCCTTACTGCAAAAAACCTTCCATACTGTGCAACTACCTTGGGCGAGGCCTTAGTATACGTTACCTGACCCATAATCCTGAGGAGCTCCGCCTCGAGCCTGGTATAAAGCCTTGCCGTATCAACAGAAGAAGGCTCAACCAGTACATACCTACTTTTTCTTTTAAGTATCATAAGCTTCACCTACGAGCTTCACCATCTCCTTTGCTTTTTCGTGATTCGCTCCTATGAATTTCGCCAGCTCGAGCATCTGCCGGACGGAAAGGAGCGCGCTGTAACTACCTGCAAGGCTTGCCATGGCGGTCTTTGCGCCTACTACTCCGCTATACGCGAACACTGAACGCAGCCTGTACGTGTTCCTCATAACAGCCGGTCCAGAAGCGCATGTTATCTCGCCTGCTGGTATTATGACTAGTTTATCGTTTGACACCGCCTGCTCCAGTGTTTTTTTCACAAGCAGGTTGTCCCTGAATACAATGCCGAGGCAGTTATTGTCGCGCAGAGCCTTGAATATCATGCCAGATTCGGAGCTTCTAAGCAGATATCTGCCCTTATTGGCAGGGCGCTCCGCTACTGTTATCTCCGAAGCAGTGAAGATCCTGCTGTAGCCAAGCCTCCTAGACAACGCCCCGTCTATTTTTGGCATGGTAGCTATGTCATAGTACTTCATAAAAAACAATTATACGCAAAAGAATATAACAACTTACTTATCGAACACCAGCGTAACGATGTCGCCGTCCATGAGCCTGTGCTCTTTTCCAACCCTCTGGTTGCCGAACTTCACGCTGCCTCCGGTCACATACGCGCTCCTGAGCCTGTTAGCAGTTTTGGAATGAAGCTTCCTCGCCACATCGAGCACGCTGGAGCTTTTTCTCAGCATCAGCGGTTTTTCCATGTCTGGTTCTCCGACTCTCGGCTTAAGGTAGATCCTCATTATGTCAAGTTTTGCAAATATCGCCTCCTTTGCGGCCTCAAGATTCTCGCTTTTTGCAGCACTTATAGGCACTACTGTCATGTTCGTCGTTTTTCTTAACTCCTCGGCAACAGCCTTTGTATACTCCCTGTCAACGGTGTCTATCTTGTTAAGAAGGACTATTGCGTCCATGTATGTTATGCTGTCGTCAAGCATATCAGAGATGGTCTCAAGGCTTGCGTTCTGGTAAAAAATAACGCTTGCGTTGAACATCTTAACTTCCCCGAGAAGGCTGACTATGTCTGCCTTTCCCGGCACTTTGTGGCCGTTCGCCTCTATCTCTATGCCTCCCGCCTTCTTTTTTTCAATCTTTATGCTGGGTTTTTTCATATTTGTCCTTATGTCAAGCGAATAAAGTTCATCGAGCAGTTTGTAGAGCTGCTCTGGATTATTTATGTCGACCATAAAAACCAGCAGGTCTGCAACACGTATTACGCTTATGACCTTCTTGCCTCCGCCCTTGCCTATGCTCGCGCCTTCTATCAGGCCAGGCACGTCAAGTATCTGTATCTTTGCGCCTTTGTAATCCAGCATTCCCGGAACTACGGTAAGCGTGGTGAACGCATAATCTGCAACCCTGGACTCCGCGTCTGTAATCGCACCAAGGAGGGAGGACTTACCGGCATTTGGAAATCCGACAAGAGCTATGGTGGCGTCGCCTGTCTTCTTCACGGCGAAGCCTATCCCCGGCCCTCCCTTTCTTTCTCCAAGCTCCCTCTTTATCTTCGCCATCTTTTTTCTAAGTATGCCTAGGTGCTTGTTAGTCGCCTTGTTGTACTTGGTTTTTGAGTACTCCTTCCTGAGATCCTCAAGTTTCTGCTCCAATGTCATGCTAAGGATACTGCCCGAGAATATTATAAACCTAGCTAAACTGCATTTCCCAAAAGTTCTTGCACATCGGTTGCATACTACTCCGGATTTTCATATACTTAAAGTTTAAAAATGTCTGCGCGTAAAAGATATTGTATGGGTATAACCTTGCCAACAAGGATACTTTAAATAGATACCTACCTCCTTTAACGATGTGAAATAACTGAAAAAGACAACAAGGAAGAAGTCTACGAAGTCAAGGACGACCAAGAAGACGTCTTCAAAAAACGTAAGAGCAGCAGATAAATTTTCTTTTAACTTTCTTTTCTTTATTTTTATCTGTTATCCTTTATCCAAATTTCATGAACTTTGACATATTCTTCTTTACGTTTCTATCGTTCTTGAACATGTCGTACATCTTCTTCATCTTGTTGAAGTCTCCTATCAGCATCCGTACGTCCTTTTCATTTGTCCCGCTCCCCTTCGCTATCCTCGTTATCCTGCTGTGCTCCTTAAGGAGCCGTTCATCCTGCCGCTCGCTTTTTGTCATCGAGCCTATTATCGCCTTGTATTTTACTAGCTTGCTTTCACCTTCCTCGACGACATTCTTGGGAACGTCAGCCATGCCTAACATTCCAAGCATATTTTTCATAGGTCCCATGTTTTTCATAGCCTTTAACTGAGTGTAGAAAGTGTCAAAGTTCAGCTTCTCGGCGTTCATCTCCTCCGGGCTTATCTTTGCCTCTTTTATTGCCTCGTTGACGTTTTTAACAAGTGATTCTATGTCAGGTATGCCGAGCAGCCTTCCGACGAACTTCTCGGAGTTATAAAGTTCCAGGGCATTCATCTTCTCCCCAACCCCTAAGAAAGTAACACGCGCGTTGGCCGAACTTACGGCGCTCAGCGCACCGCCTCCCTTTCCAGATCCGTCCATTTTGGTCACTATGACCCCGCTTATCCCAACTGCCTCGTCAAACTCCCGCGCCTGCTTTCCAGCCACCTGCCCCGTGTCTGCATTAATAACAAGGAACTTTTCATCCGGAGCGAACTCGCCTGTTATCTGCTTAAGCTCCTGTACAAGCTGCCTGTCAAACGCGCTTCTCCCGCTTGAGTCGCATATTATTACCTTTCTGTCCTTCATGGTCTTGAGGCCATCCTTTACTATTTTCCTAACGTCTTTCTCATCTCTGATTCCGAAGAACTGCACGTTTATCTGCTTTGCAAGTGTTTCCAGCTGTTCGTATGCCGCAGGCCTGGACACGTCGCAGCATATAAGTCCCGCGCTCAGACCTCTATCTTGATAAAACTTCGCGAGCTTCGCTGAAGTAGTGGTCTTTCCAGAGCCATACATTCCCACAAGAAGCACGCGCTTTGGCCTTATTTCTGGTTCATAGCTCCTGCCCATGAGCTTTACGAGCTCCTCATAAACCATGTTTGTTATATAGTCTTTCGGAGTAACGCCGTCAGGCAGCTTCTCTTTTGTTGCCGCATCCTCTATGCGCTTGGTGAACGATGCTACGAGCGCTATGTCTACGTCTGAGGAGATCATCGCCCTCTGGAGTTCCCTGTTGAACTCCCTTATGGTCTTGAGGTCTATAATGGTGGCTCCCCTCAGTTTTGCAATCGCCTTCCTAAGTCCTTCTCCAAAGTCCATTCAAACAGCAATAAAAAGTAATTTATAACTAATAGACATAACACATATTTAAACTAATATTGTGGGCTCATAGCTCAGCATGGTCAGAGCGCTGGTCTTATAACCAAACTTTTTAAAAAGTTTGACCAAAAGTAAGAAAGCCAGATGTCGTGAGTTCAAATCTCACTGGGCCCATTCCAATCAACCCAGCTATGCCGCTACACTGCCGTCATTCTCTTCGGTGTCCTGCTCCTGTTGTGCCCGCTTATTTTCATGCTACTCAAATGGTTTTCTGCATCTTCCAGGCATCCGGTATATTTCCTTATGATGGTGGCGTCCGGGGTGGTAAATAACGCAAGCGGCTTCCTTCTGGACTCGCGAAGGCTTTCGGAAAGCGCAAACCTTTTCATGGCACGGATGCTTATGGCTCTTTTGCCGACATGTTCCTCAGAGAGTTCTATGTCAGCTACTGTGGTGTCCCGCCTGTTAATGAAAAACAGGTCAAGCATAGCATTTTCTGCGCAATGCCCGTCTGTATGCATCACTTTCGCAGAAAATCTGGCGAGATGGACGAGCTCCTCAGGCTTAGCCACAATCCCAGACTCTTCGTGCAGCTCACGTACTCCGGCTTCATGAACCGTCTCAAACTTATTTACGTGCCCGGAAACCATGTTAAGTTTTCCGCCCTCCAACTCGTCTTTGAGGCTCCTCACCAGATAAAGAAACCCCTCCCTGAGACGCAAGGCCACAATTACCAACGGCACCATGCCGCCATCGCTTTCTGCCATGCGGTCTTTCTCTTTTTGCTCATTTAAAAGCTTTGCCTCAGCTTAGTCTTTATGTAATAAAGCAGCAGTTTACCAAAGCGAATAAATACATTTAAATAGTTTTCTGATATTAGGTATTTGCTTAACGGCTAAAGAAGGTGAAAATATGGCAAATATGGACCCGAAGATAAGCATGAGGTCTGCTGACGACGATGACGACTTCGACGAGGATGAAGAAGGCGACGATGAAGAAGACTGGGACGAAGACGTAGATGACGATGAAAGTTAATCGTCTGCTACCCCCGCCCCGCCTGTCCTTCATTTATTTTATTTATTAATTTTTTACATTAACCCTTTTTCTTGCCTTTTTGAACTGTTTGCTATTCTTTGCCATCCTGAGCGCGACAACCATCCCCACAACGGCTATAGCCCCTATTATCTCAATCGCGTCAACGTTGCCATATGCCAGCTCGTAAAGCCCTATCTGCAGGTTTCTTGCCGTGTCATTCGGCAGCCATGTATAATTCAGCACTGGGAATGTCACCTGCGTGGTGCTCGGAACTGCGAGCTGGACTCCGGTGTCCGGCACTGCAGGATTTGCGGCCTTGCCAAGAGGTGCCTGTATTGCGTTGACCGGCTCCGGAGAAGGCGAGCCGTAGTATTGTGCTATTATCCTGCTGGTTCCTATGCCGCATGCTGTAAAGTTTGCTGAAAAGTTTCCTGAGCTGCCTGTTTTAACGACCTCGATAAGCCCCAACTGGCTGGTGCACAATCCATCGCCATTAACGTTCTCCGCCTGGCAGTATTCAGGATTCTGGCTGTTGCTCTGGCACGTAGTCGGAAGATTGTTATTGCCGTATATGTTGCAGGTGTAGTTTACCTGCGGCAGAAGCGATTTTGCCGGAGGGCTGCACGATCCGCTGTCATTATACTGCGGTGCATATGTCGATGTGCCTGCCGCCTCCTGCTGGCTGGAATCCAGCGGGTTCGCAAGCGCGCACGTGAGCGTCCTTACAACCTTGTTAGACTGGGATCCAAAGGTGCACAGTTGCGCTTGGTAAACAGTCGAGCCCGTTGTGGGGTAATTCAGATAGTTTATATTATTGTTATAATATAGGTATAGTGGACTGTTGGTAAGGGGCGCAAATGTAAGGCCTGTAGTATTGAACTTGTAATACCCGACCGTCCCGTTTACGACAACATGCGTCTGGTTTGCGTTTGACGCATTTATGGTAGGAAACACGCTCATGTTTATGACGGTAAACTTGGCGATGTCCGCGTCTATCGGGACGTATACGCTGTTATTGAACCTGTCCTGGAGTACATAAATAAGCCTTTGGTATCCATAAGGGAGACCCTGTGCAGTGCTGTTTATGTAAAGCTTAAGCGGGCTGTCCCATACAAACTGCTCGTATATGTTGAATAGGCCGACGTCTACGAAGCTGGAGCCAGGCGCATGCGCCGGCGTAAAGTTGAAGCCGGTGTTTATATTCTGAATCTGCGGATTGCTTATCCCTGCTGCATAGCTTGTTCCATAATACGGCCCCACGCTGACCGAACTTATATTCTCAAGCTTCAGGTCTGTGCCTATGCTGATGGTATTTATCCTGTAATTGAGCTGCTGTGTTGCATTTAATAATATCTGCTTGTTTGCCAGCTTGCTTGTCGTTATGTTTACGTAAATGCCGCCAAGGAGCCTGTCAGTAGAAATGTTGAAGAACACCTGGGGCTGGAGGTATGTGCCATAATCAGAAAGGTTCGGTATATACGGCCCGCTGTTCAGGGCGTTTTGGTACTCCAGATATGTGTTTCCTCCCTCTATGTTGGCTGCAAGCGGAGTAGGCTTTACCGAAATCGGGATTGTTTGGTATGTGTATACTATCTTGTTGGTAATGACTGGAGGCCAGTTAGATATCGAATAAGGGCAGCCGTATCCGCCAAAAAGCAGGTGGAACCCGGTCCAGTCCTGGAAAAGCGTGGCACTGTATGCGTACGGCACAAGGTCCTCTCCAGTTACCTCGCTCTGCAGCAAAGGCACTGAGATCGACGGCAGCGAAAGAACGCTTGCCCCGCCTGCGCCTCCAAGGTTACTTATGTCCGGTGCGCTAGGTTCGCTTGTCTGCCCTGTGCAAGCTATGGGTATCTGCCCGGCCTGCACCTGCTGCGTGCACTGCTGGCTTATCTGGCTCTGAATCGATCCGCTTCCTCCTCCTGTGCCCGATCCAGCGTTGCCGCTGTTGTATGTCGAGTACAGCTGATTCAAGAAGCCCAGAACTGATGATGATCCAAGGTTCTCGTAGTACCTGAAAGGATCAGAAAGAAGGTATATGGGTCCGGAGAGACTGTCAACTACTGGGTTGTAATTGTTGCATACATTCAGGTTCTGCTGCCCAGCTATGTTCTTCCCTTTTACAAAGCACGAATACTGAGGGACCCCGCTGAATACATTTGTATAGTTCTGCCAGTTGACATTTGCAATAAGCAGCTCGCCCCAATTGGCAAGGCTCTGATAGTCCCCTGCGGGGTTGGAAGAGTTCGAAAACAGTATGCTTGCGGTATAATTGTAGTTCACCGAGAATCCAGTGCCATAGATAACCTCGTCTGCATTTGTGCCGAAAATGGTGCTTCCGACGGCCTTAACCTCCGGTCCTAAGGGCAGGTATCCTCCATGATACGCGTTCGGAGCACCCCTCAGTGTGTCTGGATTCTTAGTGCATACGAACGATGAGCAGAAGCTAGCGCTGTTTCCCACATTGTTGTTATTGACTCCAGTAACGTTGGCGGTGAGTATCCATCCATACGGTGGATATACATTCTGCCCATAAGCTCCCGCTCCTGTGGCAAGAGATGTGTAATTGGTTGAAAGCGTTCCGGCGCTGATGCACTCATATTGGGAGTAGAAGTTCGTTGTTCCGGTGATGGCTCCGGCAGCTTCGCTTCCTACGTTTGTAAAGCTGCAGCTTCCGGGAACCGGTGCAAGGTAGCACGTTTCTCCCGTAGATGGAGATTGGCACCACTGGCTGTTGACTGCATTCTGGATAGTGGGGTCTGTGCTTGAGTAGCACGTGGCTATGTTGCTTAATAGCGGCCCCGCAGGCAGGCATGTCTGCTGACTCCACATATCATTGAAGAAAGTCGGCTGCAACGGCACATTGGCGCCTGTGGAGTTCAGCACCCTGAGCATTACAATATTAAAGAAAATCCCGCTGCTTGCCGTTCCGGTATCCGCGCTGCTGCTTGAGCTGCTCACTATCCCCTTCCAGTCGTCAAGCACGTATACATATCCATTTACGTCAGCTATTCCTAATGGGTGGTGGAAGTACTGCTGGTCAAGGCCGCCTCCTCCGGTCTCATAGGTCTTCAGCCAAGGTATCGACTGGTTAAACAGGCCGTTTCGCGAAAGATAATACGTTATATTTAGGCTGGTCGGTGCCACGCTTGCCGTAACAGCGCTTGAACTGCTGCTACCACCTGCAACCGGCGTAGTGCTTATCACCTGAGTCTGCTGCTCAAAGTCCAACGAGATGTCTGACTGCACTGAAAGGTCGTTGCCGCTTAGCACATATACCTCTCCGCCGTCCTGCTGCCCTACCAAGTACAGCTGTGCACCGTTTGGCGATGCGGCTATGTCCTGAAGCGGTATATTTTTCAGAGATGACGGAGCTGATTTAGTTATCTGGAAACATGAAGCATTAGTGCACATGACGTTTGCGTTAGTGTTCTTGAGCTTCATTATCTCAGTCTCGCCTGTGTTTATCTGCGGTATGACTACCTGAACCTCCTGGCTGCCATAGCCGCTTGCTTCTGTGGCTAATAGGTCATAGGTTACTGTATAGCTGGCTGAAGGCGAGATTCCAGTAATGCTTACATTAATGTCTCCGCTGGCGTTTGAAGTAGTTGAAATCGTTCCCTGCTGAGAACTCTGCGTTCCAGTTACAAAGCTCCTCTGTCCGTTTGTGTAAGTGTAGCTTACCGTAACTGCCGTATTCTTGTCGAATCCGCTCCCTGTAACCACTATGGCGTTTTTATTTTCCACATATGCCGCCGATATGGTATATAAGTAGCTGCTTAGTGCCGGAACAGAAACATCCGCAGCATTGCTTTTCACATTAGTCTTCTGGTCAGTAGCCACCGCATAATAAGAGACTGTGCTGTACTGTTGCTTTAACGGTATAAGTATGCTTATCTGCCCGCTGGCGCCTGCTGTGCCGCTTGCAGACGCAACTAAAACTGTCGATGCAGCATCTGAATATAAATTAGCCACTACGTTATCGTTAGGTCCGAACCCGCTCCCTGTAACCTGAACTCCACTGCTTTGCAGATTGTATATTGCAGCAATGGTTCCTGAGGAGGCGCTCGGCGCAGTGCTTGGCACTGTGACTGAAACCTGGTTGCTGTAAGTATTCGTATTCACATTCTCAACTTCAATCAGATAAGTTCCCGGAGCAAAACTTCCTGTTGGCGAGGAAATGGATGCACTCAGGCCGCCGCCTACGCTGGCATACCCGAGAATGCTCGGCACCTGCGTCGGCCCGGAAACTATCTGCTCCAGAATCTGGCACTGGCCTCCGTTACCAGTGCATCCTGTGCTAAATCCGCTCCCTGTGACATCTATGGAACCAGTTGAAGAATCATAGCTTGCTGTGATTGAAGGGGCGGAAGCGGCATATGTAGGAGTTCCACTGACGGCATGACTGCTCTGCTGCATTGGCGGCGCTATAATATTCTGCAAGTTCCCGGATCCTATGCTTCCTGCCCCGCTGGAGCTTCCTTCTGCCCCGCTTTGGCTGCCTGAGCCGCTGGGCGATGAAGCTACAGCCGTAAGCGTGCCAAGTATGTACAGGTTGCCTTGATAATCTACGCTCATATTGTACGCCTTAAAATCAGTTCCAAGGCCTATGAACTGGCTGGGTTGCGTTACAAGGTACACTGATGTATTGTCCTGCGCCATTGCTGTTTTCCAGTAACCGTTCCATGCATTGTTGAACTGTGATTTTACTGTAGACTCGACGCACGGTGTTCCTACATTGGTGCATGTCGCAGCAGAAGGAAAGCCCGCATCCGATATGTTTGCCTGATAATAACCCTTCTGTATCGCTCTCGCGGCTGCTATGTAATCCTGCTGGCCGTTATTCAGCAAGAGATAAATATAATTATTAGGGGTTGCGGCTACGGATAGAAGGTTGTACCTGCTTCCGCTTATCAGCATGGAGTTGCTTGTCAGGTTTACTATCCCGTTGCTGCTGAAAACCGTTGTGCTGTACGAGTTGTGTGATCCTATGCCTAAGATTCCTCCTACCTTTGTTCCATTTGTAAAGTTTGCTATGAGCACGCTTCCTATGTCTATAGGAAACGGTTCTATGGTACTGTAAGCCTTTCCGTAAGTCAAAGGCGTAAATATGCCGTCAGACAAACCAGTAAGGTTTGGAGATGTGAATGTTGTCTGGGAGTTCATTGTGATGTTGAAGTCAAAGAACAGGTATGGAAACACCGGAACCTGCTGCAATGTGGTGCCTCCGTTTCCGTTTGCATAGTCAAAAGGCAGGTTTACATTCTTTATCCAGTTAAGTGTCTCTTTTGCCGTGTAGGTGTATCCGTATGTGCAGTATCCCGGAAGCACATCAAGCGTGTCCTTGTAAGTTGCTATTGCTGGCAGCTGGGCCTGCGAAAAGTCCGCATACGGAGCAGTCCATGTCCATATGGCATGCTGGGCGAAAGAGGGCACCCCGTTGAATATGTACGAGTCGGTGGAAAATCCGTTCGATAGTTCACCGTCTACCTCCGGGCTATACATAAACGCCTGAGTTACAAGGGCTCCGATATTGTACACCGTGAGGCCTTTGAGGATAGAAAACGGCGGCACCACAATAAAATCATATACTTTGGTATTCAACACAGCTTCTGATTGCAGCTGCGTAAGCGGATTCAGGCATGCGTTGCCTCCTACAAAAGAACCCTGGCTTGTTATTCCTAAACCCTGCGTAGGGCATGTAAGGAACCAGCCCGCCGCTTCGGAGTTGGACTTGTTTACCGCTGTAGTCGGAGAAACCGCCTGCAAGGCGCCGGAGCTTGTTGTTACCGTCTTGCTGTACGAATTATATTTAGTTGTAAACTGCACTATGGCATTGAGTCCACCTATGCTCTGCGCTATCGATGCCAGACTAGAAAGCGCGCCGAGCGTGCTGAACTCCGAACCGGAGCTTCCGCTTGAGCTGCTGCCTGCTGCAGACCCTGCGCTGCTCGAGGATGATGACCCGCTTCCGAACAACGACGATATTGATGTCACAAGCTGCTCGGTCTCGTAGGCGCTGTTTATAGTCGAAGCCAGAGCCGAAGGCAGTGCGCCGACTAGCTCATTCTTCAGATACGTCCCAGCAGCATTCCCAACCGATGTCGTCAGCGTTTGGGATAATGAAGCCTGTCCTGACGAGCCTCCGAGGTACGTGCTTCCAAACTGCTGATAAAGAACTGTGGGCAGTCCGTTGCCTATGCTTGTCCCAACGGCTGTGCCAATGGCGCTGCCCAGCGCCCCCGGCAGCACGCTAGATATTCCCTGCGTAATTGCAGTTGATAATCCCTCAGCAACCGATGTGCTTACCGCAGTGCCTATGCCGCTGCCAACGGAGCTGCTAAATGTCGAGAAGCCGTTTGAGAACCCGGTATTCACGCCGCTTACAAACGCATTCGTAACGCTGCCAGTGAACGAGCTCGCTATGCCGTTGTTCATAGCCTGCGGAAATTCAGATATGAGCGCCTGTGAAACAGCAGAACCAAGCGATGATGAAAGGGCGCTAGTAAATGAAGCCGCAGCTGCGCCGCTGAACGAGCTTCCAAATGTCGATACTGTTGCGCTCTGCAACGAGCTGGATAAGCCAGTGCTGAATGCATTCTGCAAGCCCTGTTCCAGAGGCTGCTGCAGGCTGCCTGCGAGCGCCTGCGGTACCGCCTGCGCAATGCCGCTTGATATCGCCGGACCCAGCTCCGAGGTCACCGCCGAATCTATAGAAGAGCCTATTGCTCCTGAAATCGAGGACTGCATTGATTGGTATACACTGCTGGTTATCGAACTGGATATGCTGCTTCCAAGAGAGGAGGACAGCGAGCTTGACAAAGATTGCTGCAGGCTTGAGCTTATAGAAGACGCAATCGATGAAGACAGGCTTGACTCCAATGATGAGGAGAGCGTTGTTCCAACGGCGTTGTCCAGGCTCGAGCTAAGGCTCTGCTGCAGCTCCGCCTGAAGTCCATTCTGTAAGCTTGTACCTATGGAGCTCTCGATGCCCTGCGAGAGCGACTGCGACAGGCTCTGCTGCATTGATGACTGCAGCGAGCTGTAAACGCTTGAGCTTATAGCCGATGTCAGGGAACTAGAGAGGCTCTGTGCTATGGAAGATTGTATATTGTTCTGTACATCCTGCTGTACTGCGCTCTGCAAATACCCCTGAAGGTTTTGCCCGAGGCTCTGCGAAAGCGAAGATTCAATATTGCTCTGCATTGAGGCGCCCAATGAGTTCTGCAGACTGCTTGCAAATGTCTGGGACAGAGAACTTCCAATGCTTGCGGCAAGCGAGTTCTGCAAATTGCTTGCGATTCCCTGCGACAGGGACTGCGACAGCTGCTGCGAAAGCGACTGCGACAGGGACTGCGTGAGCTGCTGCGAAAGCGACTGCGAGAGCGACTGCGAAAAACCCTGTGCCATCGACTGTGAGATACTCGAGGCTATTGAACTGCTCAATGACTGCGACAGCTGCTGCGAAAGCGACTGCGACAGGGACTGCGACATCGACTGGGCAAGACTCTGCGACAGCTGCTGCGAAAGCGACTGCGACAGGGACTGCGTGAGCTGCTGCGACAGCTGGCTGGAAATAGCTGATGAAATGCTCGGCACCTGACCCTGTGTAAGCGCACTTGGCAGTGACTGCGGCAGTGATTCTGACAAAACGCCGTAGATGCTGCTCTGTACCGTGTTTTCAAATCCCGGACCCAGCCCGCTTGACAATGATGTCTGGAGAGGGCCAGATATTTCCGAGCTTATAAATGAAGAAAGATACGAAGATGCCGTCTGACCCGATCCGGCATTTCCCGGCAGCATGCTGCTTGCCTGAGTGGAGATCCCTGCAAGCGCCTCATTTCCAATCTCTCCATATATCGAAGACGCATTCACAAGGGTAAACTGCCTGCCAACATAAGGAGACATATATGAGTATACCGCGCTGTTTATGTTAGAAGAGATCTCGGGCATTATGCCTGAAACTATTCCCGAAGTCATTGTACTGATTCCTGCCGGCCCCTGAGAGCTTTCATAAGGCGTAAGCGCCTGTCCAATCGCAGAGTCGAGCTGGCTTAAGACCAAAGGCGTAATGGCGTTTTGGTATATGTTCGCTGATATTGTGCTTATGTTATTTTGCGTTATTTCAGTGCCTATGCTGGGCTGCAAGTCAGTATAAATCTGATTTTCAAGAATCGGCCCCAATACCGAAGTCACGGCATACGCCACAGCAGAAGATGCCTGTGCGTTGTTGTTCTCCTGCATGCTTGAAGCTATAGACGCCTGCACCTGCTGCTGTATTTGCGCCATTGTGGCTGCAGTTGCAGCCTGAAGCGCGCTCTGAAATGCAGAATTTATGGTGCTCGAGATCGAGCTTGGAATATAGTACTGTTCAGTCATAGGCGGCAGCAAAATTGTTTCCGGAACGCCTCCAACCTGCACCTGTATGCTCTGTTCTGGAAGTGTGATGTACACTGGCTGTTGGGAAGGGCTAACCGAATAGCCGGTTTGGTTTGTCGCTGCATTTTCAGCCTGCTGTTCCGCCTGTTGTATCTGTTGTGTTATTGTCTGCAGGCTTCCGCTTGAGTTAGTCAGATTGGTATTTATAGGCGCATTATAACTGGTAGCTGCCAGGACTGTCTGCATATGACTGCCATTGGTTGCAGTGATTGACCGGCCTGTTGCAGGAACATTGGCACCGGAAGCGTAAGCAGCGCTTACTCCAAGCGAAGATGCCGCCGAGAATACTCCAAAAACAGCAAAAATAAGAAACAGTGATGGCAGAAGATAGTCAGATGCACCATATATCCTGCAAGCGCTGTTTTTTTTATACATTGCCCTCCTCTATACTGCTTATAATCATACTACTGTTTTGTTTATAAGCTTTTGTAGACAGTTGTAAGCTCAAAATATCTTAAGCGAGAATCCTCTAACAAATCTTTTCACGAACCTGTAGAAAGAGTTGCTGTTCCTTTTAACGTCTTTTATCATGGCTTTGTACCTGTTTTTCTCCTCCGGACTAAGTTTCCCCTCCTTCACCGTCGTCTGCTTCTTTCCGTCGACTATCTGTGTCTCGGTCTTGCTTATTATATCCTTCTTCACCATCGAATACCACTCGTCAAGCGTGTTTCCATGGGCTTTTATCATCTTTAAGAAGTCCCTCATGGTTATCTTTCTTCTCCTGCCGGTCCTGTCCTCCTCTGCGGCAGGTATCAGTGCCGCCTTGTCGCATATCTCTTCAAGGTCCGCCTGCGAGAAGCCCATAGTCGCCCGTGCAAGCCTGCTGAAGTTCATCCTACCGAGAGGCATCTTCCTAGTATTGTATATAAGGGCCTGCTTCCTTGTTTTATAATCCGGTGGAGGTATGTAAATAGACTCGCCAAACCTCTTGCTGCGCTTCAGCGCAGGGTCTATATCCCACGGCTGGTTAGTGGCGCCTATGACGAATATCCCCTCCGGGTTCTTCTCTACGCCATCCATCTCCTGAAGGAACTGGTTGACTGCCATGCGCATATAGCTTCCCTGCTCCCCGCCGCCTCCGTCACCGCCCCTTTTCTGACCCAGAGCATCTATTTCGTCGAAGAATACGACGACAGGCGTGTTGTTTCTGGCCTGTTCGAATATGGCGTGCATGTTCTTTTCAGTGTTTCCGGCATACATGTCGACTATCTCGTTTATCCTCGCTATCATTACTTTGGATCCGGTCTCTCCTCCTATTGCGTTGACAAAGTAGGTTTTTCCACAACCTGGCGGGCCATAGAAAATGACTCCCAGGCCGAGTTTTTTGCCGTACGCCTTAAGGAGTTCCGGTTTTCTTATGGCAAGTATTATGTTCTCGTAAATGAGCTTCTTCTCCTTTGTCATTCCCACTACGTCCCTGAACTTTATATTTGATATGTGCCATTTCACTTTTTTAATCTGCCCCTCTTCGACAACTGTGCCTTTGTTCTCCACTGGAGCTTTTGTAGCCAAGCCTCCGGAGCTCCTCGGCGCAGCTGGTCCTGAGATGCCTTCCTCTTTCGCAAGCTTGCTCTTAAGCTGCTCAAGCCTTGCCTTCGCCTGCTCATAGTTAGGATTTCTAGAAAGGGCCTTTTCATACCACTCCTTGGCGCCTGTATAATCGTGCTGGTACTCCGATATGATGCCCATGACGTACGGGGCATCGTGGCTGTCCGGCTCTATATCCAGAACCTTCTCTGCGTCGCGAGTGGCCTCCATGTACTTGTTTACTATCGCATAAGAAAGTGCCCTGTTGAAATATGCGCTAGAATAGTTTGGGTCGGCGTCTATGGCCTTTGTGTAAAATATTATTGCCTTTTCAAAGTCATTCTGCTCGAATGCCTTTCCCGCCTCTGTATAAAACTCCTTCGCCTCCATGCTTTTTGTGCTGCTCTCCCTCTGCGTCTGCTTATCAGATTCGTCATTGGGCATTACATCACTACGACTATCTTGCACCGACATAATTATTATAACTTTTTATCCTTGCCTAAGCTGTCGAGCAGTCTGTTGAGATCGGCGTCCACTGCTGCAATGTACTCATTCTCCCTGGGCACATTTTTTATGCCGAAAGACCTGAATCTCCTGCAAAGTTCCCTGACTTTCATGTTTAGCTCCCTAAGGTCGTTGTTTTTAGTCTTATACTCTCCTGTAATCTGCCTCACCATTAGCATGCTGTCTGAAAATGCCTCTATGTCATTGTCATATCCATAAAGGTCCCCCGTTTTAATCAGCGCTGCGACCATGGCTATGTACTCGGCACAGTTGTTTGTCTTTATTCCATTGTGAAAGGAGTAGGAAAAAAGTTGTTTATGCTTATCGTCGAAAATGGCATAGCCTGATGCGCTCTCCCCTGGATTGCTCCTCGAAGCCCCATCGGTGTAAATATATACGAGCAACGGATCACCAAAGTGACATCCTCCCACCGCTAAAGCGTGTGGGCTTCCAACTGTTTCTTGCTATTACATTCGTTGCCGAAGTGCGTTTTGCTGGAAGTTCGGTTCTTGCGCATCCTGTTGCGGCGTGAATTTTTTGAATGGGACTCACAACCCTTTCTTTTTTTCCCGCCCACAGATTTCTCTGCGGATAACGTCTATAACGTTCATTTGCGAAGTTCTGACGCATTCCCCTGTCACATAATGCCACGTTTGGATAAATCCTCATGGCGGGGCTTTCGATTATCGATAGATAACTATTATTATTTTGCATTTGCATTTTGTATACCTTTCTGCGGTTCGCTTTCATCCCACCCATAAAGGATGTGGGATTTCCCGCTCACTTTGTTAAACTATGTCACTTCCCTATCCTCTTCAGCTCTCCGATGCTTCCGAAGCCGAGTGTCTCTCCATCTCCCACGCAAAGCGTGTTCATTCTATCAATGTCAGCATAACTTTTAAATATTGGCGCCATTTTCGAAACATCCTCCAGGTTGACGCTCACCCCTTCAGCAAAGTATCCCATCGCCGGCAGTACTACCAGTTTTCTCCCATCTGCAGTCTTTCCGTACAGGAAGCATCGCAGCTTTTCCCTTGTTCCTAAGTCATCATGCAATGTTACTGCCGGATGCATGTGCCCCATCACAAGAAAATCGGCCTTTGCTTTCGGAAGATCCTCCCCGTGAAAGAACAAAAATCCATCGATTACAGCCTCCCGCTCATGCACCTCTATACTTCTGTTTCCTGCTACCCTGTTTATGAAGTTGTCGTGGTTCCCCTTTATGATTATTATCCTCTTTATTTTAATTTCGGCAATAAGGAAATCAACAAGCTCAAGAAACTCGTTGAGCTCCTCGGTATGGACCTTTGAGAACTCGTTTTTTATGTCACCGTCTATTATTATGTTATCGAAATGCCTCTCCTTTCCGGCTTTTTTTATCATCTCCTTTATGGAACTCAGGTTTACCTTTGGCAGGAACGTGCCTTTGTCAGCCATAATGCCTTCGTAACCCAGGTGCAGGTCGGAGCACACTACCGCCGACAGCCTTTTTATGTAAAGCATCGGAATGCCTTCGAGCGCCTCCACGCCGCTTTCTATTTTCATCTAACACTGCCTTTTATTTTTGCCAGTACCTGCCTCCTAAGCTCCCTTATGCGCCGCCTCCTGTCCTTCATCATTATGACGTCAGACTCCCCCATTGTTATCATCATATGTGAAAAAGGCGAAGGCACCGCGGTTTCAAGAACCTTATATTTCACAGTGCCGGTAGCCATGCCTTTTAGCAGCTCCTTCGCCCTAGGAAGGTCCATCACATCGTCGAATATCTCCCGGTAGGTCTCTTTTATTATTGGGAAATTAGGGCTTATCTCCTCGGCTGCTTTGAGAACCAACTGGGCGTTTATCTGCTGCTTGCGCACGCTTATCTTTTTTCCCTTGTAATTTCTTAAAACCATGAAGCTCCGTGCAGCGTTGTACCTGAATCTTCTGCGCATCATTTCGGTCCTGCGTATGTTATTTCTTAGCACGAACTCCACATCAAGCTCAAGGGTCTTCCTGACCATCCTTTCTATTTCCCTCACTCCAATCTTTTTCGAGCGCGGAACTGCAATAACGAAGCCGTTGTCGTTTATGTTAACCGCCACGTCGGCGCCGAGCTCATCCCCGAACACTATTGCAAACGTCCTCGAAAGGGCGTCGTTTACCCTCCTGCCGTACAGCGCATGGAATATCACAAGGTTTCTTTCGTCGTCATGAGTTTTCTCAATGAGGATCAGCTTATCATTGGGCACTACCTTTGCATAAAGCAGCTGCTCGGCAAAATAGCCGAATATTGAGCTCCTTGCGTTGCTGTCTATCGGCATCTTGGAGAGCATTGCAGCACTTTCCTTGTCGGGCTTAAGTGTGTTCTTGGATAGCATAGTTCCGTGGCTCTTTTTCACCTTTCCTGACATCACAGCGGTAAGCTCGCTCCTGAACTTTCCTATCTCCAACGCAAGTTCATATGTCAGCGGCAGCTGTTCCGAGTACCATGGCGGGATAGTGGGCACCTGTCCTGGTGCATCAGTGACATAAGCCTTCATAACCTTTGAGTATTCGAACCTGTAGGTCTTGCCTCCGAGAGCGAATATGTCTCCGGGTTTAAGCCTGGATAGAAACTCCTCCTCAATGCTGCCTATCCACTTGTTTCCGCTGGCCATTACATCTATCGCAACCTCGTCAGGTATGGTGCCCAGATTGAGGAAGTATATAAGCTTTGTAAGCTTTCCCCTCCTCCCAAATGCTCTCTCCTTCTCATCATACCAGATCTTTGCGTAAACCCTTCTGCTCTCAAGGCCGACATACATTCCAGACAGATACTCCAGCAGCGAGATGAAGTCCTTCTTGTCAAGTGTGTGATACGGGTGCGCAGTCCTCACGACAGCGTAAGCCTCATCAACGTCCCATCTCTTATTCTGTGACATGCCTACTAGGTGCTGGGCAAGCACGTCAAGCGCATTTCTCGGAACCTTGAACGAGTCTATGTGCCTTTTCTTCGCTGCATCAAGCATCACGGAGCACTCAACCAGGTCATCCCTGTTTGTGACTATGGCCTCTCCTCTGGCGGTGTCGTTGAAGCTATGCCCGCTTCTTCCGAATCTTTGTATGGCCCTCGCGACACTTTTGGGCGAGCCTATCTGAATGACATTGTCAATGCTGCCTATGTCTATGCCCAGCTCCAGGCTTGTGGAAGACACTGCCACACTAAGCTTGCCTTTTTTGAGGAGCTCCTCGACACCAAGCCGCGTCTCTCTGGAAAGCGAGCCGTGGTGCGCCGCGATGCTCTCCTCCCCATACTTGAACCTTTTTATCAGGTTGTACACCACTCTCTCCGTCCCGCTTCTTGTGTTGGTAAATATGAGCGTTGTCTTGTTCTTTTTAACTATCTCGTTTATTTTTTTATATATGGAATCCTCAACCTTGTCGTCATTATCGTTTACGATGTCCTTCACGGGGCACATTACTTCGAAGTCCATCTTCTTGTCCCACGTGGCGTCTACTATGACACAATCCCGCTCAGTCCCCTCATTTTTATAACCTACCAAAAACCTGGCTGCTTCGTCAAGCGGGCTTAGCGTAGCCCCCAAGCCGACTCTTATAAAATCCTTTCCCACCATGTACCTGAGCCTTTCGACAGAGAGCGAAAGGTGTACCCCTCTCTTATTGTTGGCAAGTTCATGTATCTCGTCGATGACTATGTATCTTACCATATTCATGTTTTCCAGAAACTTATCCGAGTTGAGTATTATGGCCAGGCTTTCTGGAGTTGTCACAAGTATGTGCGGCGGATTTCTGAGCATCTTCTGCCTGTCTTTCTGCGGCGTGTCTCCCGTGCGTATGCCCACTCTTATCTTCTTTATGGGTATGGCTATATTTGAGAATATCTCCTCGAGAGGTTCGCTCAGATTCCTATAGACGTCGTTATTAAGCGCGCGCAGCGGAGACACGTACACGCAGTATATCTTGTCTTCCAGCCTTCCTGCTACCGACAGGTCCATAAGGTCGCTGAGTATGCCGGTGAATGCTGAGAACGTCTTGCCGCTGCCTGTCGGCGCGGTAATAAGCATGTTCTTGCCCTGCTTTATGAGCTTGAACGAGTATCTCTGCGGAGGCGTAAGGTCCTTGTACCTGGATTCGAACCACTTCCTTATGAACGGGTTGAGGCTATCCAGACTTTCCTCCTTGCTATACGGCTCACTGCAGTATTCTATCATTATTATCATCAGCAAAACTAGTTATGTTGTGTCAACGAGTAAATGGTATCAAACAACTATTAATCTTCGCAGGGTGTTAATGGATTTTCACTACGCATATCGCATTGCCATTCATGGATATATACTGAAGGGTAACACATGGTTTTATATAATAACCCTGCCAAATACTTATCCCTAACCGATAGCGGGAAGGGATATTTGGGTGGAATTATGTCAAAAAAATCTGGCGCAACAGCGAAAAAACCCGGAGCTACAGTGTCTAAAAAAGGCAAACTGCAGGCTCTAATGCGCTCTCAGGAGATAAATGCAATGCTGAAAAAAAGCCTGATAGAAAGCGAGGCGCTTCAAAGCAGCGGAGACGACAGGCCTCAGGGAGAGGATCACATCTCAAAACTGCTGGAGGAGGACTCTCCCACTGGCAGATTTCCGAGGACGAAGGCTTCCAAGACTTCAAGGCAAATATCAAAGCCCAAAAAACCTCACGCCATGGGCGCATCGAGGAGGGGCAGGTAGTTCCTTATTTATCCCTGTCTTCTGTATCTTCGCCTTTTCCTACGGATAGCCGTACGCCATTTGGATCTCTTGTTATCGTTATATTGAGGCTCTCACTTCCGAGCATATGCCTCAGCTCCTCGTAAGTATAATTTCCTATGTCCTTTTCACTGCCCTTGCCTTTATCCTCTTTGTTCTTGAGGACCTCGGCCCTGCGCTCCATTATCACGCCTTTCTCTATGGTGTTGTAGGAAAGGCTAAGCTTGGGCTTCTCCGCGCCATAAATATCCTCAATGCCAAGTTCTATCGGCTTGTATCCTTCGCTTTGGTATATAAATGGAAGAACTGCGTTGAACTCCGATTGTATGCTGGGAATGGCCCTTTCAACCACCTTTCGCTCTCCCGCTATTACAAAATCATCGCCGTCAAGAAATCCCACAAAAATACTGCTGCCACCGCCTTTCACCTTGTCCTGAAGCAGCTGCGAGACAAGTCTAAGTATGGTTATTCCTGATCTGTTTCCAAATCTCTCAACGAACTTTCCAATGCCGTCAACCCTCAGTCTTCCTATTTCGTAGTCTTTCTCAGTGGCCTTCAGCGCCTTTTCAACCGTATCCGATATTTTCTCCTCGTTTGGCAGATCTATGAGCGGATCAAATTTTTTGCCCTTCTTCTTAAGAAATATGGTTACAAGTCCCCGCAGCTCAGAAGGCTCAAAGGGTTTCCTTATGTAATAATCTGCGCCGTATTTTATTCCCTTAAACCTGTTCGAAGTAGCATCCATGGCGCTTACTATTATAACTACGGTATCCTTCAATATCTGGTCCATCTTTATACGCTTGCATATCTCAAGGCCGTCTATGCCTGGCAAGTTAAGGTCAAGAACAACAAGGTCCGGCTTCTCAAGCTTTATCCTGCGCATGGCCTCGCTTCCGTCGTACATCTGTGTTATATCAAAGTCCCTGCCTATGGAAAATGACATCAGGTTGTTTATGTTCTTGTCGTCCTCTACTATCATTATCCTCCTGAAAAGCTGCTTCTCCTGGAGCATATAATACGTAAGTATGCCGCCGCTCCTTCTGGAAGCTATGGCATTCGCCTTCTCAAGCTCCTTCAGACTTTTCTTAAGCATCTCCTCGTCAATGCCTGATTCAGCAGCAAAGCTCTTGAGCTCATTGTATGTGATTTCCTGCCTGTCGTTCAATGCAGATATCACGTCTGATTCCGAATCCTCTAAGCTTTTCATACCAACCGCCATACAAATATAAAAGCAAAATATAATATGTCTTTTTGAAAAACGCGTTAAACCAGGTGCGACATCCTGATAGGCTTTGAGACAGTATTAACTCACCAAGACTTCAGGTTTTAGGAGGTGCGGGGCGAGATACCATAGAT